>JAABUJ010000148.1_pt1 | contig 154972 bp, 267 predicted proteins | sample 5559131 | NCBI WGS metagenome assembly JAABUJ01 (sample SAMN10711875, study PRJNA513366) | rock metagenome | isolation source: Antarctica rocks | place: Antarctica: Victoria Land, Mt New Zealand nord | collected 2016-01-07 | reverse complement strand
CGTGTGCTGCCGCGAATGGAGCATGTGGCGCCTGTGACCACATGCAGTCTGTTAAGAGCCTGCCAGAGGGCCAACTGCTCCTGCACTGGAAGTGGACACAATGATGCACTGCGCGTCCGCTGTCTGTGAAGGACCGAGACGTGGCGAGTGCCTGCTTGTTCTAGGGGAGCACGCATGTGGTACGCCGTCAAGCTGGCACGCGCGTGCCCGCTCGGCGTGCGAGCCTGCGCCGCGTGCCGCGCGCAGGTGGCGGTGCGCTCTGAGGAGCCGTACCGGCTGCAGTGCTATGGCTTCCTGGCGGCGGTGGCGTCGCCCGACATCCTGGGTGCGCACTGTGCGCCCGCATCGGGGACTTTGGTGGAGGCAGCGTGACCTGAGGAGCCCCGCACAAAGTGTGCAGTGCTGGCTGTCTGCGCCGCCTATGCTTTTCTCACGAGCAGTGGCCTGACGTCTTGTCTGGGCATTCTTCTCTTCTCTGGACACACACGCGGAGTACGCACAGACTGTATGCGGCAGCCTTCTGCCTCAGCCATACTATGTCTCTGTCGGTCTGCACATCAGAAACCTGCCTCGCGGGATCAGGCGTGGCATCTGCCGTGCGGCCCGTGCTGCCGATCCTGGACGCGCTCTACGCCACGCGCGCGACGTTGGAGGGCCTCGTCGCAAAGCATGGGGCGCGCGCAGCGCGGTGCGCGCGGTCCTCCGCCTCGCAGTGTAGGTGCTGCATGGCTCGGCCTGCTGCAGCCTGCACGGCCAGCAGTGTGCATTCCTCCGTGCGGCTCTTGCCCCGCGCGCAGCACGGCTCCTGGCTTCGAGCGCAGTGTGCGCACTGGCACTCACCAGGCTTGCAGAATGCCTGGCGGGTGTCGGAATGCCACTGCCGTTTGCCAGGTTTCAGCAAAGAAGTCAAGAAGTCAGACAGTGGCGCCCGCGCAGGTGGCCGCCAGCGCTGCTGGCGCAGCTGCGCGCGCGGCACCAGGCGCTCGCGGCGCGCATCACGCGGCGCGTCTGCGCGCTCGGCGAGGACTGCTACCCGATCGGTGCGCGCGGCGCGCCTCTTGAACGCAGCGCCTGAGACATCTATGCTTTTTGGGCCATTGAGCGCAGGCGGACAGCGTCTGCTTGATAGGTGGAAGGTTTGCGCGTCAGGCTCTGTAGCGGGTGCAAGGCTGATGCGCCCATGGGTGGCATCACGTGCTTCCTTCAGTACTGTCCAGCGTCAAAGTCTATGCAGAGCTGACATCACACATGCATGCCATGCATGCTGTGCCAGGCAGTCAGTGCCTGTCACTGCAGCCAGTGCGGTGTACCGGCCCCTGCACACATACTGGGAGCGAGTGCTATCTATACTTGCCATGCGCGCCGCAGGCCCGCGCAGCCGGGAGCTGCTGACCGCGACCGGGGACGATGCGGCCAGTGCGGAGCAGGTGTGCACTATACAGCTGTTTCTACACGCTAGAGCTGCAAAGCGGTGTTGCTCACTGCAAATGCTGGCAGGCAACCCAAAAACCAAAAGGAAATCACACTGCAATGCACAGGCCGTTGCCGCTGCACGGAGCAATGCTTGCGAAAGATGCTGTCACAGCATGCCGTCGCGCATGTGTGCAGCCAGTGTGCAGACGCCAAAGCGTAGTAGATAGGCAGGACTGGACTATTTGCCAACGGCAACAGGGTGCGAGCAGCAGCGAGAGCGCTGGCTCACCCTCCCCGCGCACGGCTGCTATACTAGTCGAGAGCTTGCAGGTGCCGGCTGGCCTGGCGGCGCTGGCGGCCGGCGCGGGCGCCGAGGACGACGATAGCAGCGAGGGCAGCTTTCAGGCGGATGCGCCGTCGCCCAAGCCGCCCGACCCCAAGGCGCGCGCCTCGCCACGCTCGTCCTAAGAACGCATTCCAAGTTGCAGGGTGCATGCTGACCTGCTGCAGCCTGTCTGGGCGCACCACTTCTTGAGCTCCAGGCGGCTCGTCAGACGTGAGGCGTTTCTGCACGAGCACTCCGCTGCTCAGCTAAGCACGAGGGCCTGCACGGGCTACCGCGCTGCCGCGGTGCACATGCCGGCGCAGCGCGCGGAAGACTCGAGCAACAGAGCTGCCGCGGGTGCAGACGCCGGCGGCGATGCCGCTGTCGCCCATCCTGGGCGGCGAGGACGCGCTCGGCGCGCTGGAGCGCGACCTGGACGACCGCCTGCGTGCGGACGCCTGGCGCCCCGCGACGGGGCCTTCGCCCTGGCAGGTGCGGCCGGCAAGGTTTTGCGATAGGTTTTATAATGTGACGTTGTGCCATGCGGTTCACGCGCCTGGCGCCCCACGGCGGGGCCCTCGCCCTGGCAGGTACGGTCGGTGATGCTCAAGCTCCAACATAACTTGCTGCGCATTTTTGCGGGCCGCGCTTGGAAGCGACAGGATGGCTCAACGTTTGTTTGCTGGGGACGCGGGCGCGACAAGCTGCGCTCGCGAACTCATGCACTCCAGTGATGCAGCTGAGTCCTGACGCCTGCAAACGCCTGGGAGCATTATGCGGGGGCTGACCGCTTGAGCAGCCCTAATCAGCTCATGGAGGCCGTAGCATGATCTCCACGACTTCATACAAGAGCAGACTTTCCCATAAAACCGGTCTTTGGGCTTGCAGACGGCGACATTCGATCGCGAGCCGGACTTTGGCGACGGCGAGGCCGCGGCGCCCTACGGCGAGCCCGAGCCGTACGCCTACCCCGAGCACGATGCAGCGGGGTCCACTGCACAGACGCCGTCCGCAGGCGCGCCTGCTTGCTGTGGTGCAAAGGCTGGCACACAGTGGAAGATGGCATCTGTATCACATCCGCATCGCACCTGTCATGTACTCAATCTCCATGCGCGCAGCTGGACAGGCAGCCGAACGCGGCCGTGTCATGCCACGGGGGCATGAGCAGCACACGCGTGTGCAACACACTCAGCGCGAGCGGCAGGCGGCGCGACGCACCTGCAGGGCCGCGGCGAGGTGGTGCACGACTTTCAGGCCGCGCTGGCTGAGGAGCTGTCCGTGGCGGCCGGCGAGTCGGTGCGGCTGGGCCCTACACTAACCCTAGAGTGGCAGGTTCAGACCGGCGCGCGCGTAGTTCGCCGCGCCTGGCCACTGCCCGGGGGTGCAACCTCGGCCGTGCATGCCTGTGCGCGACCAGGGACCCTGCACCGCCCTTGCCATTCATGTCCGCTGGCCTTGCACCTCGCCGGCCACTGTGCATGCCGCGGTGTACTCGTTACTCACCCTTCGCCTGGGCGCTCTCCTCAATGCGCCAAACCGCGCCATGCGACACGTGCCTCAAGTGCAGTTGCCAACGGGCAGCTACGTCTTACCGGCTAGGAAAGGTCGTGGAAAACAAGGCATTCGAGGAAAGGGTCCTGGCTGTGCGCCGCGGCAGGTGGAGGAAAGCCGAGCCTGGCTGAGCGCGGCAGGTGGAGGTCATGGCCCAGGTTTGGAGGGATAAAGTAAATTTAATGAAGAGAGCTGGGGAGGAAAGCTGAGCCTGGCTGAGCGCGGCAGGTGGAGGTTGTGGCCCAGGTGGACGGCTGGCTGCACTGCGTGGGCGCGGGCGGCGCGCGGGGCCTCGTGCCCGCGTCGTACGTGCGCCTCGCCGCCGGCAGCGCGCAGCGCGTGTCGCCCTTCGCGGCCGCCGCCGCGGCCGCGCCGGTGCGGCCCGCGCCCGGGGCCTGGGGCAAGGCTATGCGCGCTGCGGGGGGCTGAAATGGAGCGGCGGCGCGGCGTCCCAATGTTGAGCGGCTGCGCCGCCTTTCTGGGGCCCGCATGGCCGGGCTGCCGCCCGACGCGGAGGCCGCGTGGCTGGGCTGGTTCCGCCTGCAACAAGGCCATGGGCGTCGCACCTGCGCCTCGCATTCCTGGCGCACCCAAGTCTCGTGGAAGGTCCGTATGGGCCGGTGGGAGCTGCGTGCCTCAGAGACCATGCGCGCAGGCGGCCAGGCTGTGCTGCCGCGCAGGCGCCGCCGCCCGAGCTGGACCTGCTCTCCGAGCCGGACATGCTGGCGGCGCTGACGGCGCCGCGCACGCCGGCCGCGCCGCCGCCGGCCGCCAACGGCGCCATCGCCAGCTGGACGTCCTTTGACAACCCCGCCTTTGCGGAGCCGCCCGCGCCCGCCCCGCGCGACCCCGACCCCGGCTCCATACCCTACGCGAGCGCGGGCGCGCCCGCCGACGGCGCGCGCACCGAGGCGCCAGCCGGCGCCTCATTCAACGACCCGAGCTCGGTCCCAACGCCTGCACCCCCCGCCAGAGCCTCGTACGACGAGCACTCGCCGCCCGGCGCGAGCGCGTTTGCGGCGCCCGCGTCCGCCGCGTCGCTGCCCAGCTCGCCCAGCGCGGCCGGCGTGGCCCACGGGGCGGCGCGCGGGGCGGCCCCGGCCGGCGCGGACCGGGGCCCTGCCCGGCGGTCCTTGGAGGGCGGCAGCGCCTGGCGCGCGCCTGATCAGTCGGCGGCTGGCCGCGCGCCCGCGCCGGATCGCGCGCCGGCGGGCGCGCCCGACCCGGCGCACCTGCAGGCGCTGCCGGGGCCGGAGGGCGGCCAGCGCGACGGCGACGCCGAGGAGGGCGGCAACGAGAGCAGCCGCCTGGTCCTGCCCGGCATCGTGCGGTGCGCGCGCCCAAATCTAGCATGTCCTGCCGCAAGGCTTTGAGGCGGGAATGGGCTCTGCAGGCATGTTCAAAGATACCGGCAGGACTCCGGGTGGCGGGTCGGGGTCCAGTGGTAGGGCTGGGCCACAGGTGTGCAGTGTGGGTCAGGACTGGATGCAGCAACCACTTTAAGAGGCGCTCACGGCTGCATGGCGTTCTGGTGGCCTGCAAAGGGTCCAACTCTGTGCCAGCAGGGCAGGAGTACAGGGTCAGGGCATGCACAGCAGCCCAGGTGGCGCGTTGGCGCAGGAGCACCGACGAGGAGGCGGCGGGGCCGGCCGCCTCGCAGCCGACCTCGCCGCTGCCGACGCGGCGCAGCGGCGCTGGCGGCGCCGCCGGCCGCGGCGGCCGGCACTCGCGCGGCACGAGCGCGGACCTGCGCGGCGCGGCGGCGGGCCTGGCGGCGCTGGCGCGGCAGGGCTCCCGCGCGGACTCGGGCCAGTGGCCGGGGCCGGGGGCGGGGTCCGGGTCGGCGCTGGGCTCGACGGTCGGCAGCCCGCTCGCCGGGCGCACGCCGCGGCACTTGCGCGCGCGCAGCATCGAGGCCGCGGCCGCGCTGGGCGCCGAGCCGCAGCGACCGGCGTACCGCACCGCGGTCCTCTATGGTGCGCCGCCCTCCAGCCGCTGGCGCCGGCGCCGCCTCTCGCGGCGCCGCCCCTCCCCGCCCCTCCCCTCCCCGCCCCGCCCCGCCCTCCGCCTGCGAGCCTGAGCACGCGCCCATGGTGGGCTTGACGGACTGCAGCAGGAGGCCGAGCGAGGCATTGCAGCAGCCGGGCGCCGTTTGGTGCCGGGCTCAGCACAGGACTGGCTGCATGCACCGGACCTGTGGTCAGTGCGCACGCGCAAGCGCACGCGCACTCTGTCCTAACTACTGGTCCTAGCTCTGGTGCATCAGCCAGGCCTCTGCTGAACTCGGTACCACACGGCGCCTGGCAGCGGCAGCTGCAACGCGCTTCTCGGCCTCCTGCTAGCGTCTGTCAACCACATCATGGGCGCGCGCGCAGGCTTCCAGGCGGAGAGCGAGGAGGAGCTGAGCGTGGGAACGAGCGAGGAGGTGACTGTGCACCCTACCCTAACCCTATGCGGCATCCAATGCGCTGCGGGCGCGCGCGCAGGCTTCCAGGCGGAGAGCGAGGAGGAGCTGAGCGTGGCGCCGGGCGAGGAGGTCACCGTGCACGCCGAGGTGGAGGGCTGGCTGCAGGTCACGCGCGCGCGCGACGGCGTGCGCGGCCTCGTGCCCGCCTCGTACGTGGGCGGCGCAGGGGGGTAGGGTTAGGGCTTCCAGGGCTGTTGGCGGTGCTGGGCTCTGTGCCTGCGCGGCGCGGGACCCCTGTGCTGGGTGCTGGGAAGCCTGCTAGAGTCATGTGCATGCATGCACAGCACAGGCTTGGACAGACAACAGACTTGCGACTGCTGGTCCGTTGGCAACTGCTGCTTCGTTGGCGCGCGAGTGTCCAGGGCAGGTTTCAAATTAGCTGCCGGCCTCGACAATGGGCTAGATTGCAACTGGCCCATGTCGCGCATGCCTCTCATGCTCATGTAATGCTTGTGCTTTCAGGCCGCGAGTGCCAGCCTTGAGTGTCGAGGCTTCTGTGCACAGCGCCTTGTTAGGTTGTGCGCAGCAGGAACAGGAGCTGCCAAGTCATGCTCTTGCAGGAGCCTCCAATGACAGGACGTAGAAACGTAACCGATCAATCGAGCAACTACAGACTTCAAAGCAAGCAGTCAAAGCAAGCGCGACTACGGAAGGGGGGAAAATCGCGCTCCGCACAGGAGAGCTGCGCCTGGCTGCTGCCAGCATGCCGACTTGTGACGCTTCAAATGCCTCTCTCATTCCAGCACAAAACCCCAGCATGACAGCAAAGTCCCAATACAGGCCAGCCCCATCCCCTACCGGCAGGGCGGCTGCTTGAGAACCGGACCAGCACGGCAGCACACTTGCACATCCGGCTGTGTTGTCACGAGGGCCCGCCAGTTGGCCCACAGGGCAAGACTGGTGCACGCGGGGCGCGCTTGACATCGCCGGCTGCACATCGGCTGCGGTGTGTGTGGTGCACCAAATGCCCGGGGCGTGAGGCCGCAGGGCCCCCAATAGGGTACATGCACTGGCGTGGGACGGCGCCCCAATGCAGGCGCACCCACGACCTAACGAAATTGCGGCATGCAACCAAAGAGAGCGCCAAAACCAGCAGTGCGCTCGGGCCAACTGTTGCCCAGCACGCAGGTGCACGTGTTCCGCTCATCTCTGAGGCTTGTTTTTTCTACCCTACAAAAACGCAATGAAACGTGGCCGCGACGCGCACGGCGGCCACTCCAGGCTACATGTTTGCGCTCGTCTGCTGAGCGGTCCTGCACCTAACGCACCCCGCAGGCAGCCTCCACAGCCCTTACCCAGCCCTCCAGCCTCACATTCGGCAGCACACGCCGTGAAGGTCAAGCAGACCGCCCCCCCTTGCTGCGGGGTGGTCCCGGCGCCGCTCGCGTCGCGCGGGCCTGCCCCAAAGGCCAGCCGCCCTGCTGTGTGGGCGCCCAGCTCTCCTCAGGACCTCGGAAAACATCCACCGTCGTGGCCCGCTTCACAGTTATACCTCACTATGTTTGTAGCCTATTGTTGTATGGCCGCCAAATGTACATAATGCGCGCCCTGCCATGCCTGCACGAGCGCAGCAGCTGCCAGGGCGCACCAGCGCTCAGCTGCGTGCGCCCCTCCCACTTTGTGGGCCCATTCAGATGCCCATGCCATCTACTCAATTATCACGGCCACCCCAAGTTTATTCACGGCAGCGCCTGCACAGCAGGTCCGCATAGCGTATGTTCACCCGGCCAGGGCCTCTGGTGCGACCCGGACCCCACGGTCAGCCGCCCCACGGCCTCCATGACGCACCAAATTCAATCACGGTTTTGAGGCTGCGGCTCCATCACCGTGCAGCCGCGCCTTAGTAGCTCAGGAAGCCGCCACGAGCGTACTGGTCGTAATCCTGCAGCAGACAGCAGAGCGCTCTGCTGTGTTTGTATTGAAAACTTTCAACACCATGGCGATCAGGCACTGCCGCGGCTCTGTGCAGCAGGGGGCGTGCGGCCTTGCCGCTCACCGGCTGCACCATGAGCTTGCAAAGTATCTCGTTGTGTGGTTCACTAGGCATGCAATGGGCTCGTAAAGCGCATGAGTAGCCCAACCCTCTCGATACATGTGTAAATGCTTGGCCCCGAGGCGCTTCCATAATCTGATGTCGCCCAGCGCCTGGCAGCAGCGGGACCATGCCAAGCTGGAGGTGACCACGCCCAGACAGGGCTGCAGGTGCGGGCCGCACCGAGGGCTGCCCGCCGGCGTGCGCCTCGCCGGCGCCCGGCGCGCCCAGGCCGTCGTCGCTCTCGCGCGCGACGGGCCCGCCGCTGCCGCCGGCGCTGCGCAGGCCGGAGCTGCCGCTGCCGCCGCCGGGCGCAAGGTTGGCGTACGACGCGGGGCCGCCGCTGCCGCCGGGGCTGCGCAGGCTGTGGCCGGCGCTCAGCGGCTCGCCGCCGGGCGCGCCCGCGGCCCCCTCGCCCAGGAAGCTGAAGCGGACGCCGTGCAGGCGCGCGACCAGGTCGCCGTACTCGCTCTCCTCGCTCGCGCGCGCGCCTGCCGCACGGGGCCCTGTTAGGGTTCAATCAAAGGGTTAATCAAAGGGGTGGGAACCGGCCGCCAGCGCCGCGCGTCCCGGCCGTGACGCCGGAGCATGTGCTGTGCCGGCGCCCCAGCCGTCGGGCCCAAAGCATGCCCAGCGGCGAGGGTCTGCATGCTCCGCGGATAGGGTCTGCATGCCCGCGCAACCAGGGTCTGCACCCTCGCTACTTTCTGCTGGCGCGCCCGGCTCTGAGGACGTGACAGGAGCGCACCAGCACTTTGCCCTCTTCCCGCCCTCTCAGCTTTCAAAAACAAGCGATTACGGCTGCTGGCCTCCCACAGTAACAGCCTGGCAGCTTCAAAGCCCATGTCCTGGGACCAGGCCCGCTGTGCATAACCGCACGCTGCAGCCCCGGCATCCCTCGGCGGCGCATGCTCCTGGGCGGGGGGCGCACTGTCGAGCGCGGCGTTCAGCTGCGCCTGCATCGGGCTGATGCCCATGGCGCCCATGCCGGGCGGCGACCCGGTCGCATACGCGCCAAACGGGTCCAACGCGGCAGCTGAGGCCGCCGCCTGCATCATGGCCGCCTGCTGCTGCAGCGCCAGCATGCCCTGCGAGCTGCTGAAGCCGCCTGCGCGCGCGCAGACAGTTGAGCGCCGCGGGGAATGATACCTGTTATTACAATGTGAGCAGGGCCTGACAGGCTGCACAGCCCTGCTGGACATGATGCTAGACAGCTCCGTATGCTGTGTACATGCGGGCCCCGGCGCGCTGCGGGCGCGGCCCCCGGAGGGGGGGGGGGGGACACCAGCATGGAATGCGTTGTGCACGCCCGGCACCGCCGGCGGCGCCTGCGCGGCGCCGGCATGGTACGGCGACATGGGCGGGGAGCCGCGGCCGCGCGCGCCTGCCGCGACGCAGGCGGGAGGGCTCCGTCAACACCGGCCCGTGTCCAGCGGGAGTGCAAAGCCTCGCCGCACTCGGCTAATTGCTCATGGCACGGGCCGCCGTTTCCGCGCAAGGGCCAAAGGACATGCCTTGCCAGCTGCTTGCACTGTCCGGGGGCAAGGGTCTGTAGGCCAGCATCATAGCCTGCTACCCATGGTGCCCTTCAGACGCATACTGCTCTCTTTGCTATATAGCATCAGAGTCGCTGCAGCCCCGTGTGAGCACAGCGCCGTCTGACCGTTCCATCAGGCGCGCCCCGGCGCCGCCGGGGCTGCGCGGGGGCGCAGCGCCGCACCGTGCGGCGAGGAGGCCTTGGAGGGCGACTTGGCGGGCGCGATGCCGAGCTGGCGGCGCATGGCCATCGACATGCGCGGGCCCTCCGAGTCGTCGCCGCCGCCCGCGCCCGCCTGGTGCGCCTGCACCATCGCCTGCGCGGCCGCCCAGAGAGCGCACTCAGCGGCCCCCCGCATTTGACAGGGTTAGGGTTAGTCTACACTGGGTAGTCGGCGAGCCCTTGCATCGGGTAGCCGCAGGCCACAGTGACGCTTGCCTCCCCATGCGCCGGTGCGGCTGCCGCCGCAAGGCTGGCCCGGGCCTGTTGAAGGTTTTGGAGCATGTCAAAGGCTTTGTTTGGATAGAGGAGGGTGCACTGTTTACGACATGCGGGTGACGCTACGACTGGGCTCCTGGAAAACTTGTACATTGCCGATTCTATCATTGTTGACTGCTGATCTGGCAGCATAGGGTGGAGGTCCCATGGTAGGGTAGGTCTGAAAGTAAATTTTTGCAAGCGCGCGCAGCCGCCGGCGCGCCTGCGAGATGCTGGGGCTGGAGGGCGAGCGCGGCAGGAAGCCGCGCGGCGGCACCACCAGCGGCGGCGGCGGCTCCAGCGGCGGCAGCGGCAGCTCGCCCGACCCCACCCGCTGCGCGGCCGCCTGCGCGGTACAGGGTGAGGCTCCTCCTACCCCAACCTTACCATATCCTGCGCTCAACGGCCGTCGGGCTTCCCACAGCGCTGCCACTTGTGCCAAGCCGCGCCACCGGAGCAAGGCGCCGTGCGCATGCCGGACGCCATCAGACTGTGACACCAGGCTACGGGATGCGTCCTGCACAGGTGCGGCACACGTTGCTGGCCTGCATGCAGCGCACGGCCGCACACCTGCATCTGAAAGTGCTCCTCGGCTGCGGACAGCCGCGCGTCGAATGATGCGCGCCCGCCGGCCTCGCGCAGGCGGTGGTGCACCGGCGAGGACGACCCCTGCCGCGCCGGCGCCTGCGCGGCCGCGGGCGGCGTGGCCGGCGCGTGCGTGGCGGTCGGCGAGCCCAGCTGCGCGCATGGGGCCCCATGTCAGCCTCGTTCAGCATATAACACGGCCCCAGCCGCAGGCGGCTCGCTGGTAGCATGCATGCATGCCTCAGCGAGCGCTGCTGCGCGCATGGCGCCCTGCGTCCAGATGAGCACTGCCTCTGTCAGCCCCATGCTCGTCACACTGGCGGCTGCTCCTCTCTTCTGCACACCCTCAAAGCACCAGAAAGGTGCTTATCGTGCCACATCAAGGCCAGAGTTTTCTTTACATTCCTTCTCTTGCCTCACACCAGAGCCTGACAGGATTGGCAGCTTACGAGCTGCCCACACCATTGTCAGGTCCCGGCGGGCGCCCACCTGGCTGTAGCCGGGCATGGCGAGCGGGAGGCCCGCCGACACGCACGCCTGCGCCTGCAGGTTCAGCTGCGCCTGCGCCTGCGCGGCCTGCTGCGCCTGCACATGCGCCTGCCGCGGAGCGCCGCGCACTGCAGCGTAAGTCCTGGCAATCTCACAGATGTAGGTTTGGGGATAGGTGTATGGCCAGGGCGACTCCACTAGCCAACATGGCCACGACATGCTGGCCATATGTTGTGGCCAGCACGCATCGCGCCGTGCTGGCAGGTCAAAGTGTTATAGTGACCCGTCGCAATGGTCGCAATGGCCCAGAGACCATGAGCACTTCTGGTGGATAGACATTAAACGTACGGATAATACCATAGAAATATAAGTGGAGATCAGAGGTCGTGCACGAGAGCGGGCCAGCACCTGCACGGTGGCCTGCGCCTGCGCAAACGCGGCCACGGCGGCCGCCTGCTGGTACGCCGCGCGCTGGGCGTGCTCCGCGGCCGCGGCCGCCTGCGCCTGCTGCTCGGCCATCTGCTGCGCTATGGCCTGCTGCGCAAACTGCGACCCCAGGGTGCGCGCGCGTCAGCTGAGGCGAGCCTGGGGGAACAGCCCAGCCGAGCGGGCGGGTGCAGACAGGCTTCAGGAGCGCCGGCTGTGCTCAAGGCCAAGGCAGCGCAGAATGCAGCTCCACACATTCAGTCGGGCCTGTCGGGCCTGAGCACATGTCCAAGCCTCAACACTATGTGCTCAGGCCTCGCCGTGTCCAGGCTTTCGAGCCAAAAAAACCCCCGCGACAGGCAAACAATCGCAGGCTGAGCGGACCTGGTGCGCCTGCTGCGCGTTGGGCGGCTGCAGGCCGGCGCCCGCGCGCATGCCCAGGCCGCCCGGCGCGGCCAGCGCGGCGGCCGCCTGCTCGCGCAGCGCCGCCTGCTCGCTCTCGCCGATGATCTTCTCCAGCAGCACCTGCCGCACATACTCCTGCGCGCCCAGCCCCACACGTCACGCGGCCGCCCCATCGCCTTCAGGCAGGACCCGCGGGCCGCATGTATGCCTCCGGCTCCGGCCCCGCCTGTCGCGTAGCTGCCCGTCTATCACCTGCAGGCACGACATGCGGCGCCGCCCCCAGACCGCCGTTCCGACCTCAGCCATGCTGCCTGAAGCCAGGCAGACAGGCGCGCGCGGCGGCTTGCAGAGCCGGGCGACAGGCGCGCGCGGCGGTCGCACGGTAGGGTTTCAGAGGCTTAAGCAGCGGCGTGCGCGGGAGCGGCGCGCGGCGCACCGCCTCCTCGAGCGACCAGGCGCCGACGGGCATGCGCAGCTGCGCGTGCGAGTGCGCGAAGAAGCACACGCGCCGCGCGCAGCGGTCGCCCTCCATGCACAGCTGCGTGCGGTACTTGGACGGGTGCAGGTTGCGCTCGTACACGCCGTGCGCGTACGGGCACTGGTTGCCCTGCGCGGCTCGGCTCAGCGCCGCGTCAGCGCCGCGCGCCGCGCGTGCGGTCGAGCGCCACAAGGCGCTTCTGCTCGGCTGCTTACCGCATGCCCGCCCGCGTTCGCTCAAGCGTGCGCGGGGGCCATGAGGCGGACGCGCCCTGCAGCACGCAGCGGCCCAGCTGATGGCAGCTTTGTCTGACAGGCCACGGGCAGCTCCAAACCAGAGCCTACGAGCCCGTCTGATGATCGCCGTTGCATGAGGTGCACCGTTTTGCATTGCATGGCGCCATAACTTAAATTTTTGAGAGCTGAGATGCGGAAGGTCAACCCACCCTGACGCAAATTCATATGCATGCGCGCTCAAGGTTTGCGCAGGTTTGCATGAGGCCGCCAGCGGCTGCCATGCCCTCACGGTCGCGCTCTGATAGCACAGGCGTCCCAGGTCCAAGGACAGTGGCAGCACCGACAGCTCGGCCTGGACACAGTGTGGCGCGGCACATGTGTGTTGGGCGAGAGCCACGAGGCGAGAGGCGGAGGTGGAGGAGAGGTAACGGTGCGGGTCCGCACGAGCAGGCAGATGCCGCGTTTGTAGTCGGGGCAGGGCTCGGCGATGTAGCGGTACTTGCGCGGGTCGCGCCGCCGCGCGTTCTCGTGCGGGTGCGCATAGCAGCACTGCTCCCAAGGGTGCGTCGTCTTTATTGGGCATGGCTGTATCTGCGCGCCCGCGGCTGCTGCTCAGCGGGGTCGCAAGGCTGCACGTGAGGGATGCACACCCATGCGCGGCGCCATCAGGTCCGGCACAGCCACGTGCGTCGCGCCGCGCGGCGTCAACCGCAGCACCACTGTGCGCACACAGGAGCGCGCAGACCCAAGGCACATGACGAGGCTCGTGGAGCACCCGTGGCCTTGCAGATGTGTACTACTACGGCCATCCTGGGCAGGAGACACGACACAAGGGTGCAGACCTCGCGGAGCTAGCTGGTACCAGCAACCCGTCTGCGTTTGGGGAAAGGTTGGGCGCCGGGCAGGCCCCGGGCCAACTCCCCGAGCATGCTGACTGGGGCCAATCCACGCCGCCGGGCCGGCCTCACCTTAAACGAGAACATGCGGAAGCTGTCCGTCTGCGTGAAGTCCTCCTGGCTCCGCGGCGGCGAGTACGCGCGGGCGCCCGGCACATCGATCGGCGGGGCCTGCGCCTGACAAGCCCGGTGGCCAAGGTTAGCGGCCACCCCGCTGAGCCACGCCTCGAGCAAGCAGAGCTGGGCGTCACGGCCGCGTGCTACCTGAGGATACCTCCCGTACATCAGCGCAGGGCTGGGGATGTGGGCCATCATCTATCCGCCCAGGCTTTGCTCCGAGGAAGCAGGCCCCGCCCAGCAGCACCAGTGGTGCCAGGCCCTCTGTTGATCGTTGGGGTGCTCCGCTGCCGACGATCATGTGCCCGGCATTCCTGTGGAGGCGAAGGCCAAGATATGTGTACCCAGGCCCCTTTCTCACAAGGGTTCCGTCACACTGCGGGATTATGCGCTGCCCTGCACAAAGCTGCCTTGCTATATTTAGCGTGGGGCCACAGCAAGTGCCGAGCCAGGTGCCTGCAGCCTTGCTTCATGCCTGCCAGCGTGCTGAGCTGCAGGTGAGGCAGCATGGCGGGGAGCCTCCGGCGCCGGGGCGCGCTCCTTCTGGCTGCGGCGCTGTGCGCGGCTGCCGGAGCGCGCGCAGACACGCAAGCGCTGAGCTGCACCGAGTCACCCAGCAGCGGCACAGCCTGGGCCTGCGAGAACTTCGGGACGGTGGCCGCAGGAGCAAACACAACTTTCCTGCTCGCGGTGCAGCCGTCAGATGCGCAGTACTCACGCTTTGACGTCAACGTCACGCTGACAAGCCTGTCCGGAGATGCCGACCTGTGCGGGCCCCTGCGGCCCGTCCTTCACCCGCCCCAAGTGGCAGCACATGCCGGCCAGGGAGGGCCTGCACCGGCAGGCAGCTTGTTGGGATCTTGCACACAGCTGCTGTTGGCAGCGCGCCGGGGTGCAGCGCTCGGTGCTCGCACAGCTGGAAGCAAGCACCACATCTTGGATCTTAGAAATACTAGATGTGCGCACACGCGGTCGAAGCGCGCGCGGCGCACGCGGCGCAGTCACTGCTGTGCTTTCCAAGCGGGAGTCCGCGCCAGCTGCTCGCGCTAATAGCGTGACATAGGCATGTATTGGGCCGCGGGCGTGATATGGACTAGCAGCGCTGCGTGCTCGGCAGTGTATGAGCGGGCGCACGGCGCGCTTTTGCTAGCTGGAGCAGGGCAGGGGGCATGCCGCACTCTGGCGCGAGCTGGCTGGGCAGCGCAGCTCCTCAGCACCTGCATCGCCTCCAGGCTCTCCGCCCGGCGGGTGCCTGTTACAGCCCCTGCGCGAAACAGGCACGACTGAGGCGCTGCCCTCTAAGGAGCAAGCCGTGCGGCTGCTCGAGCGCTTAAGGACAGCGGGCCTGGAAGCCACTGGGTCGTACGTGCAGCGGGAGGAGTTGCGCGGGGCACAAGCGCACTTTGCACGGCTGACAGACAGAGTGTGTCAGGCGCCTGTGACACGCGCTGCAGGCTCGTGCAGTGGCCTGGCAACGCGGCGCCGGGGCCGGTTATAAGCAACTACAACGTCGGCCAGGACACTGTATTTGTCAACCGGTGCGCCTGGAGGCTCGGGCATGAATACTGCAGCTAACGGCGTCCACCTGATTGGTGTTGCCTTGGCCCTGAATAGGCTGCAGTAAGGCAAGCGCGCAGTGGCTACGCGCGTGCGCCCTGCATACAAAGCCCACAGCACTGGTAGCGGAATATGCTGTTTGACCACAATGGCAGCCTGGCAAGCTCGAGCGATGCGCTGTCTGTCCGCTCACTGTCTCAGCTGGTCGTGCACAGACAAGCTTGTGCCAGGCAGGAGGTTGCGCCAGGCGGCGGGGCTGCGAGTTCGGCGGCAGCGCACGCGCGCACATCCTGTGAAAGCTTGTGCGACACCACAGGCACAGACGCGCGGCGGGCTGCGCGCGCAGGGGGGAGCTGCAGGCGGGCGAGTTCACGGTGGCGGTGGTCGGCTTTGCGCCCAGCACGCAGTTTCGGCTGGACGTGGAGCTGGTGCTGCCGGAGCGCCAGCTGCGCCCCGTGGCGCAGATCGCTCTGGGCCAGGCACGCTCTGCCCACGACGCACTGCAAGTAGCAGCGCATGCAGCCAACAAGAAATGCACACCGCGAAGGCCTTGCAAGCACAGGCTGGTCAGGCGAGCTGGGACGGGTCTGGCGGTGGCTGAGGTGTTCCAGTAACATCCCACCATCATCGTAGGCGGCAAAGTAAGGCTGCTCGCCTTGCCCCGGCTCGCACAGGCCGGAGCTTGCTGAGCCAATCAATGACGGTCCACATGCAGACAGCCCGTGAGCCCTGGAGTCTGACAAAGGGTGCTGGCATGGTCATGACCTTAGCACTGCCGCGCGGCCACGCAGATCGTGGCGGGCTGCTGCAGCGCGGACGCGGCCGCGTGCTCCGCCCTGCTGGCCGCGCACCCCGACCTGGGCGTCAGCGCGGACACCAGCTTCAATTTCTGCGGCCTCCACGGCAACGTCTGCACGCGGTGCGGCCCCCCGCTCACACCAGCACTATTATGGCAGGGAGTCTGCCAGGCTCGCTGCTGCTGCTGGCGAACAGGGACGAGCCCGCCGGCTCGTGCCCTGCATTGCTGTAAGCAACATGTCACACAGAAGGTGCGTTGCACCATGTGCCAGGGCGTTGCGGCCGCGCGCGTTTCCGCAATCGTCGGCCGTCTTCAGGCACCAGGCACGCCACAAGCTGGGCGTGGCAGGGGCGCCAGCGCATGGACGCACCCGTCGCTGTCTGATTGGTGCCCTGACGCCGCCATGCACAAGTCTCATTATGCACTCGCGTATGGCGCACACCCCCCCACAATGTGTACGCGCATGCACCCTGTCCCTACCATACCTGACCCCATGGATGCGCAGGGACGGCTACCTGCTGGAGCTGGCAATGCCGGGCGTGGACTTTGCGTGCCCTTTCCCGGCTGCGCAGCTGTCCGTGCTCAAGCGGCTGCGGCGCCTGGACCTGAGCAACAGCCGCATCTCCGGCAAGTGCGCGCCCAGCCCTGGTAGCTGTGCTCCGCGCTGTGGCTGTCCGCCACTGGTGTGCTGCGGGTATAGTGGCGAGTCCCGGCTTTGCTAGGCAGGCCCATGCGCTGCTCCTGGGCAATAAGAGACGCGCGCGCCTGTTGTGCGCGCATCCTACCCTGCTGCAGGAAGTAACTCAAGCTGTGTGGTATCTGCTCACATGCACCTCTTATCAACAAACTGATGTGCTAAGGCAGCGAGCCGACATGTTATTGTGCATGATCAATCAAACGGGCTGAATGATTGGCCGCAATGCTGTCAGGGGCTGCTGACATGCTACCAGCGTCTGCTCTGCCGCTGCTCACCTGGCGTGATGCATCAGCGCGCATGCAAGCCCTGCCGCGCTTGCGCAGCATCACGGAGATTGCGGCTGCGCTGGCGGGCCTGCCGGACCTGCAGTTTGTCAACCTGGGCTACAACCTGCTGGATGGGCAGCTGGACCGCGCGTGCAACCTCACCAGCACCAAGGCGCGTGCTTGGTCCATGAGAGCTGGGGTGCAGAGTGCTTAACAGTAAATCTAGAGCTCCAGACAAATGTGACGGTGCCCCATGCATTGCGGTGCGGACAAAATGATTGAACTGCTTGCTCACGAGGGGCAGCGCAGCTTGCACACACCAGAAGCAGGTGCGGAGCAAAGAGGACCCTGCATTGGAGCTCTGCTCCTGCAAACCAGGGGCGAGCAGCGGGCCTCCTCCCTCGCGCTCGTTGAGTGCGCTTGTTAGGGTATGCATTATATAGGGTTGCGCCCAAGGGCGTGCTGCATGCGCGCGCAGAAGCTGGAGCAGCTCGCGCTGGTCAGCAATGCCATCTATGGCTCCATCCCGGCGTGCATCACGGCCCTGCCCGCGCTGGTCGAGCTGCACCTGGCGCGCGCCCCGGCCGCCCCTACGCGCCACCCGCTGCCCCTGGCGCTCCTGCCACCGAGAGCCTGGCACCTGGCAACTCAGTTGGCTGGGGTGACGTTGGCAGACTTGCCAAGGCGACGATGGCCGCCCTCATCTTGTCAGCAGGGTTAGGGCTGCTGAATGGGCGATGGTTGCGTCCGGTGCTTGACGGGATGCTAGAGCTCTCCGCACGCGCTGGAGTTGGCACCCGCATGCACGCTGAACAGCGCACAGAGCTTGGCTGAAACCCTTTGTGAGATGGTCATGACGCACAGCTCTGTGCTGCGCAGGACTTCAACCAGCTCACCGGCAAGCTCCCTGCCTTTGCGGCCGGGAGCCCGCTCGTGTACCTGACCGCTGCGTTCCAAGTGCGAGGCCCGCAGCTTCTCAAACGTGCCTCTCAAGCTAGCTTGCTGGACAGGGTTTGCACAGTTTTGAAAAGGGGTTGCATCACCAGTTACTGTAGAGCCTGCGCACTCATGAATGAGGATGGACAGGTCGGGGAGCTGAGCGGGCTATCCGGTTCGCTGCCGGCGGGGCTGGGCAGCCTCAGCTCGCTCACGTATCTGGACCTCAAGGGCAACATGCTGTCAGGGCGGCTGCCCGACCCGCTGCCGACTACTCTCGCCAGCGCGCGCCTGGCGGGCAATTACCTCACCGGCACGATCCCCGCCAGCTACGGTGCGCCCTGGCAATGCTACGTCCAATTCATGCGCACCTGCTACATGCATTGGGCAAGTTCATGCCTCAAGGATTTTTAGTATGCATAAACATTACGTGCCTTCCAGTTCATGCAATTTGGCTCAGCCCTTTGAGCTGGTCCTGCGCTGAATTGGGCACGGCAAGTGACAGGCAACCTGCCGGCGCTGGCGTCTTTGGAGATGGGGAAGAATGCGTTGTCCGGCAGCCTCCCAGACGGTGCGCTCAAATGAGGCACAAGCATGCACATTTATTGCAGTCTATGCCGCTGCTGAGACTCTGGATCTTGAGCACGCATCCTGATGAAAGTGTAGTATATCTAACAAGTAAATCATGTTACCGCCCAGCAACAGCGCACTAAACTTGCAGTCACGGCTTTCATGAGGTGTGAAAGACATAACGTCCTAACGTCCTAGCATGTCTCCCAAAGATTGGGATGTTGAGGTCAGCCTGCATTAGCAAATCCTGATTGTGATTGGCCGCTTACAGTTGTATGCTCTAGGCCTGGCGGCCTTGCCAACGCTGACGCTGCTCGACCTCAGCGACAATTTCTTGAGCGGGCCGCTGCCAAACGATTGGAGCAAGGCGACAAAGCTGGCGTACCTGCTGCTGGGGAACAACGCTTTCAACGGCGCGTCTTGCCACATGCCGGTCTGCGTGTTGGTCATGCAAAGCATTGTGAAGAAGTACGCTGCATGCATGCATGCAGAATTTCAATGTATCGTAGTTGAGCATTAGCCATAATCCAAAGGATGCAACCTCAGATCACACGCTTTTCTTGTCCTTTGCTGTCTGATTGACTTGGTCGTCTCGACATAAAAACTAATCGGCCTACGGGCACTGTTGCGTGCAGGGCTGCTGCCGGCCAGCATGGCCACAATGTACAACCTCGTGGTGTTCAACCTGAACAACAACCTTCTGACCGGAAAATTAGATGACTTTGCATTCCAGACCATCAACAACCGCCAGGACCTGCACTCGCGCCTGCGATACTTTGACATCGGCAACAACTCCTTTGTTGGTGTGCAGCCAGGCCGACTTGCTTGCAACGGCGACATACATGCTCTTAGTGCATGCTGTCGTAGCAGATCGTATACCAGTGCAGCATGCAAGCCTGGTTGGTCGCCCGGATTAGAGCCTCTTGCGTTGAGAAGTCTGCCGACAAGCCCAGCGCCTGCCGCAATACAGCACTCTGAAAAGCCTGCTAAATATACCTGCAAGGTGTTATTGCATGCCATGCGCTGAATATCTGCGCTGTTCAGCACGCGCGCTTGCGATGGTCAGGCGACCTGAACGACGCCGCCGGCCTCAAGGACCTGGGGATATTCTCCGGCGTACCCGAAGCAGCCGGCAGTGGCAAGCTTGCAGCCTCTGCCCTGGCCAACACCAGCATCCCATCAGCCGCCAACCGGGTGTGCGCCGCCAATTTCTGCTCTCGCCAAGCCAAGAGACATGAAGCCTGAGCTGGTGCAAAATCCTGAGAGCGTAGCCATTAGCCAGTAACTGCTTGACAGGCATTCATGCTCGCTGAGCTGTGCATGCTCAACTGCATGCACTATCCTGCGTCTACTAGGGGTCAACAGCTATTGGCTGTCGCCATCCCTGTGTCCCCGCGGGCCTCAGCACCCTGGCCTGCCGGCAGGTTGTGCGAACGTTCGACTTGGAGGAGAACGGCTTCACGGGCGTCTTCCCGCTGTGGCTGGTCCAGGTCCTGGCAACGTCGGCTGTGCCGGTGTTGGCCGAGCTGGATGTGCGCTCCTTCGCAGTGCCCCATGTACAAGGAAGGGCAGACACTGCATGTCCCCTTGCGTCGCCACCTGACAGTGACTGCGTATGACATGGCACAGGCTATTGCAAAACGACCCCGGCACAGCCAGTGCCAAGCGAATCTTATGCGTGTGCGGCAATGCACCTTGCTGCACCGGAGGCCTGGGAGCGTAGCAATTGCTGCCCGTATGGGGAAGCATGGGCGCCTGGCTTGATGCGCTTGCGCGCTGGAGTGCATGCAAAAGGTACTCAGAAGACAGACATGTCCATGTATCAGCCAACTTTGGAAACTTACAAGTTCAAATGCAATGTATGGCTACGTGCACGCAGGGCAACATCCTGACATGCCCAGCTGGCGGCTTTCCTCTGGCAAGCATGCCAGCGGCGGGGCGCCTGGACCACCTGACCTGCTTCTCAGCCCCCAACGCCAATGCGGTGCGGCCCTGTTGTTGCACAAATCCGGTACGTTGACGCTGTCATGGCGATACAACACCGCTCTTCAACGTCTGGGGGTTGCAATTCCTCATATTGTTAGCATGGATGAGCAATGACTCATGGCGGGCTCGCCACAAGAACATCCACATCGTGGGCTTGCTGACAGTATGCCATGCAATGTCTCTGGTGCCATGCACAGTTAAAAGGGGCAGCCTAACCCGCAAGGGCTCATGCAGTAGTGGGCTAAGTATGCACAAACGCATGACGACGCTTCAGCGAAGGTCAGATGCAGTTAAACAACAGGGCACCACCAGACGCTGACATCTTAAGTCCCCCGTTCTGCACGGCGCAGGTCACCAGCAGCACGCCGCGCGTGGCCGTGTCGTCGCTCGTGTTCGTGCCCAGCCGCGCGCTGTCCGGCGGCGCGATCGCAGCCATCGTGTTTGCCGCGCTGGTCGCCGCAGCGCTGCTCGCCGGCGGCTGCTACTGGCTCGTGAAGCGGCGAAGCGCCGCTTCCCAGGCCGGGTTTGGGCAGCTGCGGGAAGGGGCTGGGGCTGCGCCGAGCGGTCCGTCGCGGACGGCGGCCTCCTTTCCGGGCGCGAGCGCGGGCAGCAAGGCGCGCCTGGCGGCGACGCAGATACATGTTGATGCGCGCGCGTACGAGCGCGACGGCCGCGAAGTGGAGCTTGGGCAGGGGGCGGGGTATGGCAATTCTGGCTACAAGGTCAACCTCAAGGGCGGCTCGCACATGCAGCTGCCCTAATCCGGCGCGGGTCCTGCGCACCAGCTCCGAGCGAGTGCGGGCCGGCCGAATGTGCAAATGCATGGTAGACAGCTGTGCATGAGAGTGAAGCGGCTGTGTGCTTGAGCTCGGCCATGAGGCGAGGTATAGCAACCCTGTCTACGAGCTCAGCTTCACGCCAGCATGTGCAGCTGTCTCAAAATGGGAGCAAGCAAGGCCTGCCCATGGCCGGTGTCCGCATGTGGGCCGGGGCGGCACGAGGTGCTGCCCTGTTTGCCAGGCGCACTGCCAAGGTGGCCATTTAGAGGCAGGAGACTGTGGCATGTGTGTTGGGAATGCACACTTGCTGCTTGCCCTGTCAGAGGGAGGCTGCTCTGTGCGCTGCGCTCCATTTTATCAGGCCATTTGGAGGGGCTGGGCCGATGGGGGAAGCAGTGCCTTCATGCATGGGAGGAACGCAGCCATAGCCGATCAGCAACTAGATGTAGGTGTGTTTCTGCTAGGCAGAATTTAATGTGTCGGGACCCAGGGCATGCTGTCAGCATGCCGTGCCTGGCATAGCTCTGCCTGCAGGTCCTTCGGGGGAGCCTGCTGCCACACCTTTGATTGCGGTGTTCTGTGCTCCGGGTGCTGTACTATTGGGTGCTCGTAGTTTTGTGACTGTTTGCTTTTCCGCGACATAATCATAGACGTGTGCGCATATTGCCTGGATCCCCTGAGTGCCTGAGATAACGCACGCGTGTGCTGAACCTTCTCAGGCTGTGTGCCTGGCTTGTATGTGAGGTAAGCACACATGTGTTCCGCCGCTCAAAGTTAGCTGCTGCCATATTCCTGCTTTATTGCAATTACAGTAGCCATGACGTCACAGCCATTTCAGTGCATATTTTGCACATGCATCCTTGACCGTGTCTGCTGCTTCAGCCGGGGCGCTGCTGAGGCCACAAATAATGTTTGGTGTGCCAGCATACCCTCGCACATGCTCACAGTTTAGTGTTCCTAAAGCTTCGCGGCTTTTCAGCTGAAGTGGTGCTCAAGTTGTGACCTGCTCCTTATGTGTAGGGTTCATCACTGTGTTAGCATGCGCTGGCAAGGCTTCCCTGAGAGAGCAAGAGACCGTGACAGCCTGACCTTTGCACCGAGTCAACATTACATGCATCCTTCCAACACGGTACACGTACAGCCGCAAGACAGGCGTGCAGAGCATGTGGGATGTGCGCAGGCTATGACTGAAAGCATCACGCCGCGTCCTTGCGGCTGGGATGGTCTGCAGGCACCAAGTCTGGCGGCTTGTTTGTGTCTGTAACGGGTCTGCAAAGCAAGCGACAGCAGGTGTCAGTGCATGCGAGAGGACCTGCATGCGCAGCCAACACTGCGAGAACACGATGAAGAAAGCACATCACAAACAAAGCAAGTGCACAAGCATTGCACACTGCTGTGTCAAAGTGCAGAAGCGCATTTACGAAGCTCAACATCAGACAGGTCACGGTAAAAGCAACAGAGCGCAGTGCTCTGTCGGGGAAGCAAGGGGGCACGCACGCAAACCGGTCCCAGCCCTCGTCCTGGATGCGTTTCAAGCGGTCCTCCTCCCTGTCAAACACAAAGCCACTTATATGCCTGAAGCGAGTGACCACGGTGAACAGATGCGCAGGTGATGATCACAGCAGCTCTGGTGGAGTGTTAGACCGCATAGCACCATGCCATCCATTCCGCAACGCACGTGCAGAGCACAGGAGTGAGCATGCCCTGCCATCCAAACGTTCATGACAACATGAATGGCACAGCCTGCCAGGCTGGGGCCCCACCGCTTCTTGCGGGTCATCTCCAGGCGCTCCAGGTCCTTCCGGGCCTGCTCAGGATCGACCTCCTCCTCGTCCTTCTTTCTGTGAACCCAACATGCAGGGATTACTGCATGTACCAGACCTAAAATTACAGGGACGTCGATCAGTGCGCTTTGAGCGTAGTACCGTTAAAAGTCAGCACGACTCTACTTTATACCATTAGCAGGCCACACTCCCGCAACCGCACAGGTGCATTCAACAGCAATGCTGGGCATAGGTCGTAACTGTGGATGCATTGCAAGGAGGCTTGCAGTGTTACTAGCTGGCTCTGGGCATGTACAACAAAAAAAAAAAACTGTAAAACACACACAAGTGCCAGGGGGGTCGCAGAAAGCGTCCCAAAACACAGGTGCAAGCGGAGGCAGTGAAAGTCGAGCAGGCTGACAGGCGCGCACGGCCGCGTGCTGACCACGGCCGGCTGCGGCGTGCGCAGCTTCGGCTTTGGCTCCTCCTCCTCCTCAGAACTGTCGTCCTCGTCGCTGCTGCTGGGTGGCAGCATCCCGGCCGTCGCCGGCTGCGCACACAACGTGACCACGGTGAGAAAAATGCACTCCTTGTAGGATGCGCAGGAACGCTTACATGCGTAGAGGGGCAAAAGCACACTTGATACAGAAATACACAAGGAAAAACGGTACAAGCAAACAGCAGACGCAGGTCCTGCGTTCTGACTCTCTTCACCACAGCCACGCCACATCTGAAGTGCTAGACGGTTGCTACAAGAGCCACAAGCTCCATGTCTGCTGGAGGCCGTCACCTGGCCAGGCTTCTTCGCGGCTGGGACTTCGTCCTCCTCGTCGCTATCGCTGGGTGGCAGCATTCCTGCTGTGGCGCTCTGCGTACCTGTACAGTCGCACAGCCAGCTTGGTGCAACAGAAGTCTGGAAGTCAGCAAAGAAGGAAAGAGGCAAGCGGAGGCTCTACATCAACATAGCACCGATGCTGCGCACACAAGGAGTGTGGTAAGGCGCTCTAGCTGTAACAAGAAGCGTATTGATTGACAGGCTTGTTGCAGCAGGCATCAGTGCAGGCAGCTGCGCACACACGGCTTGTGCCCTTGCTGCAGTGAGCTGCAGCTGCAGCACAACAGCACGGTGCCACACAGACGCCCGCCCTGCAGCCCGCCGGCAGCACACCGACCTCTGCAGCACGCGACCTGGGTCGCCGCACCCAGGCCCTTGGGCTTCTTCTCCGTCTCCTCATCAGACCCGGCGTCATCGTCATCGCCGCCCCCCTCGCCTGGCCTGCCTCGCCCGCGCCCGCGCCCGCGCCCGCGCCCGCCGCCGCGTCCCCTTCCCCGCGCCATTACCACAAATCTGGGGTGGCCTCAACTGCAGGATCACAGCCTGCAACAGCGTCTGGGGCCCGTTCTTATGAAGGACAGCAGGCTTCAGACGCCTGAACGAGACCCTTCTACCCTTTTCTCCTGAGCTGGAGTATGGCTGATCAGGATGTAGGCTGCAACTCAACTAGGAACGACACAAGGATACCCACTGTGGTCGCCATGAAATTGGTGAACGCAGAGCTGACAGAGTGCGCTTTGCTGACACGGCGAGGGGTGCACACTGCGTTGTGAGGCTGGAGGGCCCGCTCTGGTGCCTGCAGGCGCCGGCCTGCAGGGCATGCTGGGCGGCAGGGTGCTGAGGAAGCGGAAGCAGGTAGAGTCGAGGTACGCACTGGGCTGGCCCTGCTGCACTTGGCTGGTGTGGGGGCCCGCAAGACACTGCAACGGCCTGCGTCTGTCTGAAGGACTGCACATATGCATCAAGCGTCTGTGTTCAGAGGTATGACCGTGTGCCTGCGTGTTTTGCACTCTTCAGCAGCAACACAGACCGAGCCCCTGGAGTTTCAAGGCCCTGTGCGTGTGTGGCGCAGCAACCATGGTGCGGACGGCGAGTGCAAGGGTCTGGCCAAGCTGCTGGACGCGGCAGCCAAGTGCTGCAACCTGGTGGTGTTCTCGGGCAGCGGCTTGTCTGCAACCTCGGGTGCGTGGCCCTTGGCATAGCTCGTGAGGGGACATAGGGGCTGGTGCGGACGGACTGCGCAGCTTGTACTTCAAACGCTTGCCTGCGCCAGTGACAGAGGGTTGCCTGTGCACCGGTGCTGCAATATGTAACCTCACGCAGCGGACCGTTGAGTGTGTGAACACTGTTATTGAGACAGCCAGCTCTGCTGTGAAGCGCTGCACGCGCTGCGGCAGAAGCGCTGTGGCACCACCGCGTGCTAGACGGGCGTCGCGGGCAAGCGTGCTGCCGCAACTTGTTTGCTTGCTCAAGTATATTTAGAGCGTAGCGCCCTGCACGCCGGCGCAGGCATGTCAACCTTCAGCACGCGCGGCGGGCTGTACGAGCGCGCGCAGAAGCGCTTTGGCGTGTCGGACGGCAAGCGCCTGTTCACGTACGCGTTCTTTGAGAAGCAGCGCCTGGAGGCCCTGGTTCGGCCCAGCCGTGGCTCCCCTCTGTGTGCTGGCTCCGTCCTCGCACAGATTGTGCAGGGCTGAGCGTGCAGCGCTGAGGGTCCAGCGCGCTGGCTGTCAGACGTGACACCGTCTTTCCGCCGCTCAAGCTTTCCTAAGGCAGCCATATATTACGTTCAATTCACGCAGGCTGGCAGCCATGTCACGTCACGTGAGTGCTCGCTTGTCACGCACCTGGGGTACGCAAGGGACGGTGACACGGCTTGCTCACACTGTGCGCCACCAGGCATTCTTTGTGGACGGTGTGCTCTTGCGATCGATTAGGTGGACCGGTGCGTGTGCAAAGCAAGGCAAGCCAGGCACACGTGCAGCACACCCCCAAATATGGGGTATGATCACCCTACCTTAACCCTACTTTGTCCTGACACGCGCGCTCCGCGCCGCCAGGCGTTCTTCGCGGACATCTACGCCGAGGCGCAAAAGGCGGCGCCGGGGCGCGGCCATGAGGCGCTCGCGGCGGTCGCGGCCCTGGGGCGCCTGCGGCGGCACTATACGCTTAACATCGACGGCCTGGCGGAAGCGGTCGGCCTGGCCACCTGGCACCCGACCGACAACCCCGCCGGTGCGCCGCGCGGCGCCGCGCGCGCGCCAGCGATGGGCGCAGCGGTGGCCCTGGATCCGTCCGGCGGCATTGGCCTGTGCATCATTATTAGGGCTGAGAAGCACAGTAGCCAGCTGCTCGTCATGCGCCGCTCTCAGTCGGCGAGAGGCCGCCTGTCCAGTACGCTCTTCAGTCCCTGCCCAGGCCGGCGAGCTCCTGAGCATCTCAGTACATAGGGCTTCGTGTACCGCACTGCGTGCTCCAGACAGCACCAGGCAGCGCTTGCGCTCTCGGTGCGCAGCGGTCGGGGTGCCGTGCGTTTGACCGGCGGCTGCGGAGCGCGCCGGGCGCGCCGCGACAGGCGCGACCGTGGAGATGCACGGCAGCATCAACCAGCTCGTATGCTCCGAGTGCGCGGCAGTCGCGGCCATGACGCCCGCGGCGCTGCGCGCGCTGCGCGGCAAACGCGGCATTCCCTGCCACGCCTGCGACGCGGCCTCCCTGCGCGTGCGCATCATGCTGTACGACGACGCCGAAGGCGCGCCTGCGCTCCACGGGTGTTTGTCAAGAGCTCCTGGGCAGAAGGGAAATGTTCAGAGCTTGTCGTGCGTGCGTCCTGGTGCGTACGGCATCGGCACTGTTTGACCTGTGTGTGTAGGCTGCGCGTTGTTCTGCCTGGTACGGACATTTGTGTTGGCGGTTGCTCCGCGAATCAAGCTGCCTCCGTCAGTCACTTGCCCATATTAATCTCGTGCATCACCGCTCAGCCTTCCAGCTCTCGTGGCCGAAACACTGCGGCCCTCCTCGTGCCTGAATGTCGGCAGCGTCGAAGCACACGCGCGCCCCGCAGCAGTCAGCCCAGGTCGGACCGGCCACAAAGCCCGGGGCGTAGAGAGCGCGGCCGAGAAGGGAGGGCGGGCCCCAATGGCTTGACGCAGCGGCGCGCGCCCCGCGGCCGTCAGCTCGTGGACCGGCCAGTCACCTTTGGAAGTAAAGAGTCGCGGCCGGAAGCGCGGGCAGGCCCTGGAGGGCTGACGCGGCGGGGGCGCGACCCGCAGGCGACGTGATCACGCCCGACGACGTGTTCGAGGTGCTGGAGGCAGACGTGAAGGCGGCCGACCTGATCCTGTGGGTCGGCATCTCGTTCGAGCAGAGCGCGTCCACGGCCTACTTCCGGCGCGTGCGCAGCTACCTGCAGGCGCGGCCCGCGCGCGCGCGCCGCCGGCGCGGGCTCTGCAGCGTGTCCTGCAGGCATGGTCTTGCCTTTCGTGCTGCAGGTTTGGCCTTGATGCATGTCCGGTAGGCACAATCTTTCAGCCATCCAGCGGGCACGGTCTTGCGGCCTTTCGGCCGTCGGGCACGCCTGGAGATCAAAGGACGTTTTCCTTTCTCAGCACCTTTGCCCGCTAGGCATGCTCTGTGCACTCGCCCGCTGCTGCTTCGGGTGCACAGCACTAGCGCGGCACAGCATCGAAGATCAGGTACCTGCAAGCGCCAACTGGAAACATGCGTACCAAGCAAGCCTAGACCCGCTGGAGCACGCGCGAGAGTGGGCTGCGGGCGCGCGCGCAGGAGGCGGGCCGGCAGGCCGCGTGCACGCAGGCGGTGGTCAACGTCAGCGACGAGGCGCTCTGGAACCTGCTCTCCGCCTGCTCCAACACAGGCGCGGTGACCCAGACCCTACCCTTAGCCTCCCCTACCGGCCGGCCGCCTGCAAGGCGGACGCAATCTTCCTGCAATGGTCGGGCCGCGCTGGTATCAGTCCACAGGGCCACCACCCCCTCCAGCGGGTCCTGTCAAGCAAGCGACTGCGTTCGCTTCAGCTGACTGCTGAAGCGACTGAGTCCTCGGCCACATCCAGCTGACTGCTGAGCTAAGCGTGCTGGCCAGGCACGCTCGCTTGAATGCTTTGCCACAAGTCCTGCTGCGAGGCCGGCCGTGTGGCGGGGGGCTTGGACGTTCTGAGCGCGCGCTGGGCTCCATCGACTGTCAGGCTGCAGTGACGTCTTGTCATCAGTGGGGGCTCCAACGTCTGTGGTGCAGTGCCGACTTGGTCACAGTCTGTCGCAGGGGACCTGGACATCCTCAACACGCTGGTGCCACGAGCAAGCGTGGGGCTTGCTGCGACAAGTGGCCATGAAGGGATCAGCACTCCTGATTTGGCCATGTAGGGGCGCAGGGAACCTGGACACCATCGAGGTGCTAGGCTCCAGCGAATGTGGTGCTGCTGCAGCATGCTTGTCAGGTACAGCACCACACGCCTCAGATGGTGACGTGCGGGCGCAGGTAACCTGGACATCCTGGAGGTACTGGGCTCCAGCGACGAGGTGCTGCCGCGCGTCGCCGCGCGCATGGCGGCCGCGGCCGGCGCGCCCGCGCCCGCGCCCGCGCGCGTCCGCCCGCCGCTGACCGCGGCGCCTGCGCGGCGCCCGGGCCAGGTGCCGAGTCGTACCCTCCGCTGCTCTGATGCATGGCGCTCCTGCTTGGGAGACTGGCAGAGGCGCTGCCGTCCAGCGTGTCGAGGTTCAGATGGTTGGCGGACTTCCTGTAGTGGGAGGCCACTTCTGTCCCCAACTTGAGCGCCGCATGCCAATGGGCTGGAGGCTTTGTGTATTGCCAGGTGCAGCGCAGGCAGGTCGACTCACGGCGCTGGTGTGGCATGCAGGTCGCCGAGGGTGGAGACACCTTAAGCGAGGCGCGCGGCAGCGACGGCGATGTCGTGATGCAGGAACCGGCGCCAGGGTGTGCTCCCCTGGCCCGGGCGGCGTCTGCGCCGGCCGCAGCTGCCAGCGCTGGCAGGGACAGCGGCGGCGCGCGCTCGGGCACCGGCGCTGGTGTGCCAGGCGCGAGCGCCGAGGCGGCAGCTGCGGGGTCCGACGTGGCGGCCGCCGCCGAGAGGAGCGCGGCTGTGCTTCCGCACGATGGGGAGCCTGCGGCGGCGCCTGCGGCGCTGGCGGCAGTGGCCGGGAGCATGGCCGCAGCCGCCGCGGGCGTAGCAGGGCCGCGACAGGGCGGCGGACAGGGCTGTGCGGCCAAGCTCTTCACGCCCGCACCGGGCAATGGCGCCTCCGCCGACTCCCTGGCCCAGGCTCGCGCGCTGCCCGGCACTGCCAGGACGCCAGTCTTGGGGGTCGAAATTCTGGGCTCGGCCCCCTTGCGCGCTGGAGCGGCGGCGGCGGCGCTAGGGACATGCGCTCAGGCCAGCGCGGCTGCAGGGCTCACACCTGCATCATTGGCGCCGTGGCCGCCCGTGCCAGGTGCGCGCGGCGGCAGCGGGCGCGCGGCGGCGCCCGCGCTGCCCGCGCCCGCAGGCGAGCAGAGCTCGTGGGCCGGCACCGCTGTTGCCGCTGCGGAGGCTCCTGCCCAGCGTCCCGGCCCTGTACTGGCGGGCAGCGGGCCAGCGGAGCCTGCTGTGGCGCGGGCGGCCGGCGACCCGGCGGCTGCGCGCGTGTGCAGTGCGCCTGCACACGCTGATGCGGTGAGCAGCGGCGCCCGGGACCCAGAGGCGGCCCTGGCTCTGGAGGGCAGCAGCGGCCCGCAGCTGCTAGAGACCCCGCTGCGGCTGAGCGTCAGCGGCATTGAGCTGGACGCACTGCCGGGGAGCTGCGCGAGTTGATGCGCGCGCGGCCCCCTGCTTGGCCCGGGTGCCGCACGGCTCCCTGGGCTTGCAGGATAGGCCGGTGTCAAGCACCTGAACCCGGTCGGTGCATCTTTCTTACCTTGACACGAGCCATGAGCTCTGCAGGGCCTGTGTAGGGTGTGAGAAGAGATGGTACACTGGGGTTGGCATGCGCCTTATTTTCTTGTGATGGGCAGGCCCGCCATTGCGGGCATCATCCCTTTGTGTGAGGCAACTGCTCCTCCTGGACTGCGAAGTGAGTGAAGACGGGTTCTCAGCACAGCGTGTTTTTGTAATCAACAATGGGTCAGCGACGGGTTGTTACAGGGTGTGTCAGCTGTGCCTTAGCCGGAGTGTCCTACCCGCGACAATGTGCCGTGTACAATGCAACCATGTTCCCCTTGTAGGCCAGCTGCTCGGCTATGAGCAAGGCGTACACGAGCAGCACAGAGGTTGTGAAGCCCAAAACCCCCAAGCAAGTCAGAGCCAGTAAAGCCACCGACAAGCCACACTGCAGCTTGCGCGCTCCTGCGAGTGCGTTCAGCACATCAATACCCCGCACATAACTTGGGCTCATTCCTTGACCCCGCCGCTGGCGCTGCGCGTCTGCGATGACGCGCGGCTGCTCCCGCCGCCCCCCGCCCCATCCGAGCCGCACCCCGCACCGCACGCGTCTTCCCTGCGGCGCGCCTCCTGCCCGTGCGGCGCCCCCTCGGCGCCTGGCGGTAGGTCCAGGGCCTGCAATTCTGCCGAATCAGGGCCGCACCCTGCCGGCTGCCCTCCCCCACCCCCGGCAGCTGTGCAGCAGCCGCCCGTGGCCCCTACAGGCACGCCCAATGAACCGGGCACTGGGAGTCCAGCTGCATGACCAGCCGGGCCACCGTGCGGCACTGCCTGGCCGGCTCCGAAGCCGTTCGCGGCGGCGCCCGCCGTTGACAGGCCCGGAGCGCGCGCGGCGGCCCCCGCAGCTACAGCGTCCGACACGCCGGCTCGCGCCCGCGGCTGGCCGAGAGCGACCGGCGCGGGGTCACACCCTGCGCCCATGGGCGGGCAGGCGCTGGTCCGCGGCTGCTTGCGCGCCGGCCGCTCCGCTTCGCTGTCGCTGCTGGACGAGCTGCGCCGCGCATGCATGCGTTCAGTCACATTGATCATCACAGCCGCCGTCGCACCAGTGCTGTGTTCAGACACCGTGCCTGAGGCCGGCAAGGCTGATACGCAGAGCTGTGCCCACATAGATCCACATGCGCCAGTCCGACGGCACAGCGTCCAAAGGACACTGGGGGGCGACCTCGCACATACGCCCAGCGCACCCAGCGCACAGGTGATGCTGACATCGCCGCTTGCCACCCGCTGCTACCGCTGCTATAGGAGGATGGGCCAGGAGAGGAGGGGGGGCGGAGGTCCGCCGTAATCTGTCATAAAGGAAAGAAGTGAATGAAGGGAACGTAGAATACTAGTGACAGACGTATATTAGGATACAAGAGAAGTTGGGACGGTAAGAGGCGCGCCTGCTGCTGCAGCTCCCGCTGCTGGAGGAGGAGGAGGAGGAAGAAGAAGAAGACGAGGAAGAGGTGCCCTCGCGGTCACCGCCGCGCGCTGCCATCTCGTCCGCCGCCGCCGCCAGCTCAGGCCGCTCGCGGCGCAGCGCCGCCAGCCACCGCGCGCTCATCTTGGGGCGCCTGGCGCGACCGCGCGCGCGGTGAGCCCTAATGAAACGCACGCAGCGCGCTGCAGCGCCTGAGCTGCGCTGGCGACGTAGCTGGTCACCGCGCGCAACGCGCTTGCTCTCACGCACCCGTCGGACGGCATCGCTCGTGCCCAACCTGGCAGGCGGTGCCGAGCGGTGCCGAGCGCACAGCGTCGCGCTGCAGGCTCGTCGCCCGGTTACGTGCACCTCATGCTCCGCGGGGAACATGCTGGTCGACGCACTCGTCCGCACTGTCTTCGTCCAGCCGCTGCAGTACCAAGCAATGCCTCGGGGAAACAACAGCCCGGCATGGCGCCTGACACATGTGCTGTCTGCGCACGGCGCGGCCAGCGGCGGGCGGGCGGCGCGCGCCCGCGATGCGTGTGCGCCCAGATGCGCGGGAACGTCGCGGCCGAGCAGTAGTTCTGCGTGACGGCGACCGCGAGCTCAAGGTTGAGCACCGCATGCCACCAGCCGCCCGGGACCACCACCGTCTCGCCCGGCACCTGCAGCGCGCGGCCGCGCGCTCAGGCTCCCGGGCGCTGAGCGCCTGCTTGTCCGCCCGCCACCTTGCGCATCACCCTGTGCGGCCAGCTCCCCGGGTAACACGTCCCAGCCGGCCGAGCCAGTGCATTGTCCGAGCCACCCCATCAGCCGCCGTGCGGGCACGGACAGGCACACGGCGACCAGGCGCCCCGGAAGCGACCCGAAAACGCCCAAAAAGCGCCCGCAGCACACTCCCCGCGCGCCGGCGCCCAGCGCGCCTGGATGATGTCAACGGGCGCGGCGCTGGGCCAGCCGGGCGCGCGCGTGCGCGGGTACACGCGCGCGAACCAGCTCGCCGCCTCGCGCTCCAGCCCTGGCTCGCGCGGGGCCACCAGCGCGCGCGGGGCGCCTGCCCCACGAGTGGAACAGCGATGTTAGATGAGGTAACCAGGGGTTTACAAACCTTGGCACAAACCCCTCCCACAAGGTGTGCTGCGCAGGGCCCCGCTCGTCAGACGAGCCGCCCCTCACACGACACCGAGCATGCCAGGAAGCGCAGCCAGCTGGAGCAGGCCTGGCCTGCTTGCGAGGCTGTCCAGGGCGGCGCGCGGGGCGCGCGCGCCTGGCGGGAACAGCGCCCAGCGCTTGCGGCCCGCCAGCAGCGCGTTCCAGGCGCCGGTCGCGAGCGGGTCGATGTGCAGGCCGGACCCGCTGCGCGCCGGGCCCAGCACCAGCCACCTGGCGGCGCGGGGCTGCGTGGTCGGGGCCGGGGTCACTGGGCCCTTCAGCAGTGCTGCGCTGCGCGGGGCGCTGTCCGGGTCGGGAGGCGTCCGGGGGAGCCCAGGCTGCCGGCAGGGCGATTGCGCGGCCCGGCGCTGCGCGGCGCGCCGGGCTCAGGGCAGGCTGCATGGGGATGAACTGGTGGGGCCTGCTGACCAGACAGGCGCGCATCGGCTGCACATGGGTAGTGTGACTTTTGCTGGTATGCGATGTATGCTGAGCGTAGAAAGTGAGGTCTGGAGAGCTCAAAGCATGTCCTCGCCCCACTAGACCAATAAAAGCCTCGGCATCCAGGGGCCCCGACCTGTGCGGCGGTCGCCTCCGCTCGCCCGCCAGGCGCATGAGGTCCTCGCGGAAGTACGCGGGGATCTGCATTGCCAGCATGCCGTTCAGCAAGCTGCGCGGCGCGTCCTCGTCCGGCCGGACAGAGAGTTGCGCATCAGCAGTTTTTGTGAAGCAGCCGGTATGCTGACGCCGCGCTCGCAAACATCGCCCTCGGAGTGTGCCGCCTCTGACGCCTCCTGCGTGGCCCCCTTGAATGCTTTGCATGTCTGTGCAGTTTGCAGGTCCGCGACGATGCAGGCACCGTCAACACCGCTGGGAGGCAGCGGTCTCAGCATGCACTGCACGCGGGTGACCGGCCACACGTGATGCGCACGTGTGTGGCCACCTATCCTGTTCAGACACCATGCACAGCTCAAGCGCCCCTCCAGTGCCAGGCCCAAAACACTGCACACATTCCTGAGCCGTCGCAACCACTGTTCCCACTCTTTCAGCTGCCCCGCACTCGAACTCCGTCCTGTCCCGCACCTCATAGTCGCGCCGCAGGCCGCGGCTGCCGCTGCGCTCCGCAAATGTGCCGTCAAAGATGTACAGCGGGCTGTCGTCGCCCGCGCCGTGCGCGGGGTCGGCCGCGTAGCGCAGGTAGTGCCGCAGGTGCATGCGCACCGCATAGCCGTCGTCGTCGCTGCCCACCTGCCGCGCACAGGCCATGCCTCGCAAAGGCCACGTGCGCCGATGAGCTCCGGCGCCTCCGCAAGAGGTGCCGTTGGCGCTGCCGCACAACTTTGCTCCGCAGGGCAGTTCTGACAGCAGAGCTGCCTGCGGAGGAGGTAGGGAGGGCTGGATGCCCTTCAGGCCCACGCTGTGGTCCCATGATGCGACATGCAGTCCAGCAGCACTTGTTTGGTGATGCGTTACCTCAGGCATCGCGCGCCGCACTGACACCAAACCCCAAGCACCAGTGACAAACGCCAACGCAACGCCTCAAGAAGAGGCGAGCAGGCCGGCGCCGTCCCCTAGACGGGCCACAGGAGCTGACCTGCAGGCAAGAGCTTGTCGACACAAAGAGGCACACGCAGCACCGCCGGGCGCGGCTTGCTGCTTGGCGGGCCCCTGCCTTGAACTTGTGGTCGCCATACTGCTGCAGCAGCTCAGGCTGCCGCCACGCGTTCGCCGCGCGCCAGCCATCACACAGGCCTGTGAGGACCACCGGTATGCGCGGCCGCTCAAAGCGCTCCACAAACTGCTCCACAGTCAGCTCCTGGCACCGCGAATTTGGCTCAGGACCGGGAAGCCTTCGCAGGCGCCGCAGAGCAGACACGCTGCGAGGAGGAGCAGCGCACGGGCCAGAAGCACGCAACAAAGCCAGCGCATGGTTTGCGGCAGGCTGCAGCGTAGCAATACAGTTACTGGCTGGCAGGAGGCTCAGAGCGGCACGTGCGGCGCCGAACAGGGCTGCTGTTGCGTCTCGAGGCTGCAGCTGAGAGCGCACCGAGCAGTGCACGCGCTCCACCTGGTCGACGATGCCAGCCGTGGACAGCAGGTCCGACTCGGCATAGCCATGCTTCCGCCACTCGCCCTTGGAGACAGAGAGCTCGCTGCGGGCGGCGCGCTTTGCCGCCCTCACCTTGCGCTCATACTCCTCGTCCTCGTCCCTGCACGCCGCGCTTCGTGTTTGAAGCATCGTGTTTAAAGCATCATGGCTCGGACCCAGCACCAAGGTGGAATGGGGCAGAGAGCCAATGCTGAGTGCGCATAGCCGCATGCTCGGCGGCCGCTCACCGAGGGTCACAGCTTGCAGGCAGCTTGTGCTCCCCGGCTTCCTCTCTGCAACCGGCCACAAAAGCACAGGTTCAGGCGTGAAGGTAAGCATTCACGTATGCGTTGAAACAATGCGCCGCTGCGCACTTGGCCGGTCCGGCTTCCGCATGGCCTGCTACTGGGGTGCTGCCTTGGTCCCTTCGTATGACTAGCTCTGCGTGGGTCAGAGGAGTCTCGGCGAGGGAGCTGCTGCAGAACTTGTGGAGCATGTGCTGCTGCCGTGCCGCTAACCGCGTGGTGCCTGGGCAAACTTGCAGCTCTTCAAACTAGACAGTCCTTTCTTCTGCCTGCCTTTAAGTGCGCTCAGAAACTGTTTTGGCTTTTAGCTGACCAGCTGAAGGACCAGCCTAAAGAGGACTAGCCTAAAAAGCTTCCTTCCAAAATAATACCGCTCTCCAACTCGTCTCCCAAAACGCTGCTTGGCGCACAGAAGGAAGTCTTCATTTTCACAACAGAGAGCGCCGTGACAATGAAGAGCGGCTGTGGTCAGCATCAGTGCCTGGACGCGCCTTTGTGCTCGGGCGCTCTGGCCCTGCACAGCCACCCTCTGCAGAGGTGAGGGTGGCTGACAGAAGTGACAATTTACTGCAGCAGTTTCTCCTGTAGTGTGCTTGAACAGACCTCAGTATGTGCCGCTTGCAGGCCACTGGTGCCCTTGACGACGCTCAGAAGCTTCATCAGCCGGCCTGTGGCGGGAGTCCGTGTCGGGAGCTGCGCCACGCGGCGACGCGGCGCGCTGCTGGCCAGTGCAGCAAGCTCTGCCTCGCCGCAGAGCGCTGCACGCCAGCCCCCGCAGGTCCAAATCGAGCTGACAGGTGACCCACGTGCGGCACTGCTTACATACGGGAAGCTCTTTGTGTCAGGAGGGTATGCTCTTGCGTCTTGGCAGAGCTAGCTGACCGGCTGTGCATGCCAACCAGGCACCTGGGTGAAGGACACAAGCGCTTCGGACATAGAGTCCTACGAAAGAGCCTTGGACGTGATGAAACTGGGTGCGGGCCCCTCTGTTGCTACCGTCTGGCCGCAGCCTGGGGTGGTGTGCGCCTGCTTGCTATAAATGTTTAGCCTGCCTGCTGGAGCACTGCCAGGTGCTCAAGTGGTGGGCACCTATGCTGGTGTGCCCGTGCCAGGTAGGCTGCAGAGGATAACTGCCGCGAGGCTGACCGAGGGCCTGGAGATCCGCCAGTCGCCCTACAGCCTCACCGTGCAGTTCCTCACCGTTGTCCCCTTTTTCAAGGTGTGCTTTCCTGAGAAGCGGGCATAAATCACCCTGTCTCTGCCAGTGGCACTGCGACCGCGGCGCCCTCCGCCGCCTGTGCCCTGATTATACAAATCCCAGCTAAACAGCGACGTCTACTGGCCATGGACAGCCGATGCAGTCCAAGCTTTGCGGGCACAAGAGCTCTGCACTTGGCTTGCATGACCAGCGTCATGCTGAGCAGACTAGAGAAGCTCAAGTGCGGAGCTCATGTGCCTGCAAAGCTTGGCCTGCATCGGCTGTCCGTGGCCAGTAGACGTTGCTGTCCAGCTGGGGTTCTCTGGTCTGCTCTGCATGACGCTGGTCGTGCAAGCCGTGCCGTGCGCACAGCGCTTTGCGGCCAGAGGTGGTTGCGTGGCGCGTCGCGGGTCTGACGCGTGCAGCTCTGCCGCGCAGGTGACAGAGCGCTTTGCGTTCAACCGGGACACCAGCATGCAGCGCCGCGACTTGCGCGGCGGCGAGCAGCGCGCGCACCTGCGCGCCACCGAGGCCGGCCTGCTGGCCAGCATATCGTGGGGCGAGCCGCATGCAGGTGGGTGGCCACTCTGTTGGGAGCCGCCACGTGTTGGTTGTGTGAGTCAGGTGGTGCATCGTCTCTTTTTGAAGTGCAACTGCATGCAAGCATGGGTCCTGTGTCAGACTCCAGGCTTTGTTTCACTGTCTAGCGCGCTGAATGAGCAGCGCAGGAACATTTTTCAGGAATTGTAGCATGCTGGCCGCTGCGCTTTCTTTCAAACTAACTCATGTACTGCAAGGACGGCTGTATGTACCAAGCTCAGGGTTTATGTATGCGTGCTTTACTGTGGAGTGCTGGTGGGCAGGAGGTGTGGAGGAGACCTTCTCCTGCCCGGAGCCTGGCGTGCTGCACGTGACCTCCGTGGTCACCGTCGGGGCGAGGTCTGAGACGACGCTGCAGGTGCGTGGCTGCGCAGCCGCCTGCTGAAGAAGGTCCTTGCGTTCCGGACCCACTCTGACTTGCAGCACTGACGCTCCGGACCCGCTCTGCTTGCAGCAGGAGGACGGGCTGATGGCTCTTGCGTCGCTTGCAGCAGGCGGACTGGTTGATGGCTCTTGTGTTTGGACCCACTCTGCTTGCAGTAGGACGTCTGGTTGGAGTGGGCAGCAGCGTATGTGGCAAGTGGGACCTAGTGCTGCATTCTGCATTGGCGGCAGGTGTACCGGAGGTCAGAGCGCTGGACGCCCAAGAACAAGTTCACGCTGGGGACGTTTGGCCTGAAGGCGCCGCCGCTGAATATCTGGGAGGGGCACTGAGCTGCAGCGCCGCCACCGGCTTTTTTCGAGACATGCGCATGCAGTTGCATGTACTGACTGAGGCAGCAGAGCCAGCCCCTGGCATGCTGGGCCACTCTGCCTCCTCCTGTGTCCTGATATTCATTAGGCAGGGCAGCTTCATAGCGCATGCAAGTCAACGGATGTTCAATAGTGGGCCAGGAGAAGTGCCTCGCACCTGCTGCAACGGTAGCCTAATGCATTGTAGTTGCACAAACGCTTGGCATGCATGCATAGGTAGTGCAGTGTCCCGCATGGACTTGCTTGCTTTATTAGGAGATGTGCTGGTCCTTTAGGCGGCAGCCTGAAACGCATGCTAGCATATACACCGATGAGATGTGGGCAATGCCATCGGCTAAATCAATGTTTTGTGTTTTTCTTTAAAACAAAAGAATTGTGGGAATTATGAGGTGGGCACCAGGCCAGAGTCCTGGTCCAGCGTAAGCTGTATCTTGGTCCTTCAAAAGGCAATAGTGACAAAGTGCGTGCTGTGCACTGCTTGGGCGCCTCAATGAGCGCCACCACGCTGCTCAGCCGGACGCCCGTGCTGTGGCATGCACGTCTGCCCGCTACAGGCACGTGCTGTGCTATGTTCCTGCTACTTCAAGGAGTTCTCGCTCACTGCCGCGACTGACAGTGAAGCGGCCGCGCAGCCTGCCGGCACTTGGCGGGAGGACTGTGCTTTCAGTCCCTCCCAGCCCGGCCACGCTGCGCTGCGTTCTCAGGCGACTCACCACCGCCTCAGCACTGCATGCACCTGCAGAGCCGCACCCATCGGTGCGACAGACTCTGAGCAGATGCTGTGGGTGCAGGCGCAGCAGCGGCCCGCTGCAGGCCAGGGCGCGGGCGGCGGTGGCACACCTGTACCGCTGTCAGCTTGGAGGCGCAGACTGTTGCACGGGAAGGTGCGTATGTGTTGCAGTTCCAGGGGGTATATGCGCTCCAGCGCAGGTCGTTTTGCTTGCTCAAGCCGTCAGCTTGAGCTGACGGGTTCCTGCTATCGTGCAGAGGTGCTAACCGGCCACCCCTTCAACAACGTGACGGAAAACATCTTTGGCAAAATTGGAGCGAACCTGCACCGGCGCACCGACCACCCCATCTGCACCATCAAGGAGGCCATATACGCCTTCTTTGATGCGCAGCGACCCGGAGCATACGCGAAGTTCGACGACCTGCACCCGGTGGTGTCTGCGGTTGCGGTGCGGCCACGCGCACTCCTCGTGCCGAGTCTGCCGGGCTGTTGCTCAAGGCGCTCCGCAACAGCTGCGTGCAGTTATGGCATTCATGAGGGGCTGCAGCGTCTGCCGCGAGCATGACAGACAATGCGCGCTGAGCCGTGCAAAGGCCCGGCCTTCCGTGGACGTGCTCTGCTGGCGAAAACTCGCCTGCGCAGCCTCCAGGGCACCCCAGCGCAGACGCGCTGTGCCCATGCTGACGCCGCGCTGCGCGGCAGAACTTTGACGAGGTGCTGGTGCCCGCGGACCACGTGTCGCGCAGCCCCAACGACACCTACTACATCGACGCCGAGACGGTGCTGCGCTGCCACACGTCCGCGCACCAGGCCGCGACGCTGCGCGCGGGGCACTCGGCCTTCCTCATCACTGGTGCGTGGCCCGGGCGTTGCACCAGCGCCGTGGCCCCCGTGCGCGGTTTTGCTGGACAGGCACTTTATGTGGGCAGGCGCTCTTTAAAGCTCCGGTTATCTACCCTCACAAAGTGCATCGCTTTGGACGCAGGCCTGCCAGGTCTGCATCTATGTGTCGCCAGACTTTGAGCCGCATCGTGAGGCTGCTGCTGCTGCTGCTGCTGCTGCGAGCAGGCAATGAAGAGGGCTTGGCGGCAGCAGCCGACCCATAAGTAGCCATGCGTTGCAGGCGACGTGTACAGGCGGGACTCCATCGACCAGTCGCACTACCCAGTCTTTCATCAGATGGAAGGTGCTTGCTGCATGTCAAGCAGTATACCTGGCACACAACCTGAGACAAGTTTGCACGTACGAGTACAGCTCCTGATGTAAAGCTCATGCCAGCAGTTTGGCATGAGCTTGCATGCAGAGCCCGCCCAGCGCTCTGACAGGCGCCCTGCTACTTCTCTTGGCAGTTGCGCCATCCATGTGTCCGTCATTTTTTAGACACCTGTCAACACAAGAGCGTTGGACGCCTCCATCTCGCGCCACTTCAGCGCAGCTTCGGGTGGTCAGGCCTGCGGGTGCTGGAGCCGGAGGAGTACGGCGGCGACCCGGCGGCCGGCGCGGCGGCCGCGGAGCGCGAGCTGAAGCAGATGCTGGAGGGGCTGGCGCAGCACCTGTTCGGCAGCGGCACTGAGGTGCGGCGCGCCCGCGCCGCGCGCCGCGCATAGACGGGCGAACCTACTCTATGCTATTCTGATCGTTAGCGGTGGAGCCGCGGCGCTCCAGCAAGCAGTGTTTGGGCCCCTCTGCACAAGAGCTGAGCGAAAGGCCGGGGGTTTGCAAGGGCCGCGCTGCGGAAGTCATGGGGTTGGTTGGCATCTGCCTATGAGGGAACCCAGCACCGTTACACGCAAATCTTGGCGGTCAAAGTGTCGAGCAGCACCTTCTCTAGATGTTGTCGCACCGCGCCCGCGACCGCAAGGCCCATGTTTGCAGCACACTCTGCTGGCCTGCCTGCCTGCGCCTGGCCGTGAAAGTGCTGCGATGCTGGCGGGCTGCGCGCAGTGCCGGTGGGTGGACGCCTACTTCCCCTTCACGAGCCCGTCCTTCGAGCTCGAGATCTTCTTCAACGGCCAGTGGCTGGAGGTGCTGGGCTGCGGGTGCGCATCCTTTAACCCTAAACCTACCCCTCTGGGGCCAGCCTGGGAACGCCGCCAATGGGTGGGGCTCAGGTGCCGCGCTCTGGGCCGTTGGACGCCTGGCGAACGTGTTTGTGGTGCTGCTGCGCCGGTCGCACTTTTCATGCTCCCATACTAAATACCAGCAGGGCGCCTGTGACCCGCGTTGAGCATGCGCGCGCGCGCCGCAGCGTGGTCGAGCAGCAGATCCTGGACCGCAACGGCTTCGAGGGCCGGCGCGCGTGGGCGTTCGGCCTCGGCCTGGAGCGGCTGGCGATGGTGCTGTTCCAGATCCCGGACATCCGGCTGTTCTGGGCGGAGGACCCGCGCTTTTTGAAGCAGTTCCGCTCCGGCGACCTGCGCACCGCGTTCAAGCCGTTCAGCAAGTTCCCCGCGTGCTTCAAGGCGCGGGCCCGGCTGCGCCGGGCGCTTTGGGACGCGCCCTGCGTTGGAAGGGAAAAGTGCAGTGGGTGGCATGCGCCGTGGGGCACAACAGCAGGCGCTGTGAATCCACGCCGCTCAGAGGACAGTTGAAGAACCGGCACTGCTTGAGCGCTAGAGCCCATGTTTTGCTTGGGCTCGGCCATTCTTAGAAACATGCCTTGTCAATTCCTTGCGTCAATTCCTTGCGTGCAGTGGTACACTGGCTGTGCATCTGCCTTTGGCGGGCAGCAGCCTTGGCAACGTGGCGGTGTGTTGACGCGCATGGCGGCTGGCAGCGTGACCCCGCACACGGCAGCGACGCCGCCGCTGCGCGCAGGACGTCAGCTTCTGGCTGCCCGAGACGGGCTTCACCGAGAACAACCTGTGCGAGGTCGTGCGCGGCGCGGCCGGCGACCTGGTTGAGTCGGTCGAGCTGCTGGACGCGTTCACGCACCCGAAGACCGGGCGCACGTCAAAGTGCTTCCGCATCGCCTACCGCTCCATGGAGCGCAGCCTGGGCGATGGCGAGATCAACGCGATGCAGGAGCAGGTGCGCGCCGAGATCGCCGGCCGCCTGGGCGCCGAGCTGCGCTGACGGCCGCGCGCGGGCTGTGTGCAACCCATCCTGCTAGTGAAGGTCCAGCGGCGAGGCTGCAACAAATAAGTGCCAGCGTTAGCTTACAGATGGATGCGGTATCCGACGCTCTGAGAGTGATCCGGGCTGGCAGCTTGCGCCCCGCAGCTCTGTCTTGGGCCGAGGTACAGTAGCACATTCTGCTGCTGCGTGTCAGGACTCGCTTACGCGCTATTATCCTGAGGGCCTATCCTGAGGGCCGGACACTCTGCTCGATTCCAGCACTGTAGCTGTTTGGTGCGTGTTTGAGCTCGAGCTCTTGTTGGGGCTGCATGGGTTGCAAAGTGGTCAGAGCCTGTAACTCACATGTTTACAGAAGCGCTTCCTCCTTCACTGCCTTAAGCGGGGATAGTGTCACCGTGCCGCCTGCTTCTGCTCACCAGGTCTGCAAATCAGGCTATTCATTGAAGGAAGGCGCACTTTGGGTTGGTGCACAACCCGTGCGTGTCGTCCCAGTTGCAGCAGCGCCCGGGTCTGCTGGCGCCGCGCGCATTGGCGGGCGGCTGGCGCGGAGCGGAGGCCCGCGTCATGTGGGCCGCCATGGCCTGCTGGTATTCCGCCGCGCAGCAGAGGATGCTTTTCCGCGGACTAGTGCTCGGCGCGCTGTTGCTGCGCAGCTTTAGCCGCCTGCACAGCAGCCAGCACGTCGTGCACAGTGCGCAGCAGCAGCGCGCCGAGCACTTCTCCTCGGAGAAGCGGCCCTCTGCTGCGGCAGAACATGGGTAGGCCGTGGCGGCCCACCTGATGCGGCCCTCTGCTCCCCGCCAGCCGCACGCCACAGCGCGTGGCGCCAACAGACCCGGGCACTGCTGGAACTGGGACGACACGCCCAGGTCAAGCATCAGCCCAAAGTGCGCCTTCCTGGCGGACCACAAGCGGGGCATCAAGTCGCCGAGTCTGTGGCACCCGCGCACGCTGCCATAAACACTAGACATGGGCGCCGCGGGCCAGGGGCTACAGCAGCTACCTGCCGCATGCGAGGCGCTGAACGGCCTCTACTAATCAAGTGCGCAATTTGCAACGTAACGCATAACCAAGGTTCCGTATATTCACGGAAGTGAGGCTACGACTTTACGGTGTAGAGCATCCTGCCTGGAACAAACTCAACTTGCGAGGAACAGACTTCCTGCCCAGGTGCACTTGACAGCAAACGAATTGCGGCAGCTCGCGAGTGTAACTGCGTCTTTGCTGCTCATAGCACGGCGACTGCCACTTTGCATGCTTCTAAAGCAGGAGCTGCAAGACAATCATCTGCAAGCAGCGCTCTTATCTGGTCGTCTTGGAGCGCAGCATTGGTGGACAGACAGCTTAAACTTGAAAAGCACTGGTGGGACCCGGGCAGAAGCTTGCTGCTGCGCGGACACCCGCAGTAACCGTGCCCACCTGACGTGTATGACGCGACTGCTGAGAGGCTGACAGCAGCGCTCCTGCAGGGGCGTTGCTGCAAGCGAGCCCGAAGGCTGCTGCCGCTTGGTGAGGAGCCTGCACGCATGCAGCTCCTCAGGCGCCGCGTCGCCTGAGGCTGCAGAGCCTCAGGCCACATGGCGCCGGCCGCACCTGGCGTAGAAGCGGAGGGCGCTCGGCCCGGCATGCTGCACAACGGCGCTGCAGCCAGTCCACCGGATGTTGGCGCCACGCAGGCCACGCAGCCGGCTCCCGACAGCGGCAGGGACCTGCCTGTGTCCAAGGGCGCGGCTGTGGACGGGGCGTGCGCGTCTGCCGCGCCCGTGCCTTCGAACAGCAGCGATGACTCGGCGGGGCTGGCACCCGTCCGCGGCGGCCCGCTCGGCAGGTGCGCAGCACCGGCGCGCACAGTGTGGCAAGCAGGCAGTTGGGTGCCTGTATGTCTGCGGCGCTGGTGCGCAAGCGCTTGCGCCACATCCCACGCACGCCTGTTGTTGTTTGTTGCGCATATGTCTGGGAGCTCCTGTCCGCCCCTGCAATTGCATTTTGTGCTAAAGCGTGCAACGTTGGGCACAATGAGAGCTCACTACGCCAGGCGCTGCGCGCAGGGCGGCGCGGTGGGTGGCGAGCTGGGCGGTGCCGGGGCTGGGCATGTTCAACGAGTCGTACTACATATTCTCTGTGGGCAACATCAAGCCCATCTGGACAGAGGAGTACCCTACCTGCTGGAAGGTGCGCGCCGTTGCGACCCGAGCTAAGGAGGGGAATATTGCGTATTTAATCTGTTGACTTCAGTTTCCCAAGTGCTGTGCAGACCTACGCATGCTGGAAATTGTGCTCGGAGCGGTAACACGCTGAGCATGCAGCAGTGCCCTTGCGCACAAAGTCATCGACGCAGGTCTGCATAAGCTTGCGCCCCTTGCCTGAGCTGCGCGCTGCGCGCAGCAGTACAAGACCGCTTGGCGCTCCTGCGTAGCAAGAGCGATGCAAGCATCGTCAGGGGCAGTCTTGCATGCACCCGTCGCTGAGCCTCATGCTGGCGTGCGCAGCGCTGCGTTGCAGGCTTCGTCGGCGGCAGGCTTGCACGCGCCCGCTGCTGAGGCTGGCGCTGGCGTGCGCAGGGTGGCGGTGAGTGCTCCGAGCCCTTCCTGCACGCGCTGAATTATTCGCAGGTCGCCGGCCTGATCGCCGGCATGGTCACCGTCGGCATGTTCATCGACAAAATTGGGCGCAAGTGGGGCTCCGTCACGACCGCGGGCATCATGTTTGTGGGTGCGCGCCGCGCTGCATGCAGCGCGCTCTGGGTGCCGGCGTGGCTGCCATCCACATGTCTGTCCACTGCTTGGCGTTTGGGGCGAGATAAAAGCCGTGGGGCAAAAAATTTGTAGGTGCATGGGGCATTTTAGCACTGCAGCATCAGGAGCTCCTTTGCATGGCCATGGTGATGCGCGCCTATGTGGCTGCTAGGACACTGCTTATCAAATGAGTACTTAAATGGCTGCTATGCCCCAGCTGGGCGAGCATGCATTGTAGAGTGCCCGGCAGGCGGCCTCACCACATATAGACCCTGCCATGCCTGACATTGGGGTGCCGCGCAGCGGGCGTGCTGCTGACGGCGGCGGCCGGGCCGTCGCCGCGCGCGACGTTCGCGTTCCTCATCGCCGCGCAGGCGCTGTTCGGCTTCGGCTGCGGCGGCGAGTTCCCGGTCGCGGCCGCGTCCGCGTCGGAGCACGCGGAGTCGTCGGCGCACCTCAAGGGCCTGCGCGGGCGCACCACCGTGCTCGTGTTCTCCATGCAGGCGCGCGCGCGGCCCGAGCCGCCCCTGCAGCGCCGCCGCGCCTGCCAGCGCGGTCCGTGAAAAACTTCCGACGCGCAGCGCGGCCGGTGCCCAGCCAGCCGCCTGTTCCCCATGCACTCATGTCTTTGGCTAACCCTAACCCTACCCTATCATGCAGCAGTACAGGAAGCGGCATGGCCGCGCGCGCAGGCCTGGGGCAACATCCTCAACCTGTCCGTGCTGCTGTTCTTCCTGGCGGTGCTGGGCCAGACGGCCGCGCCGTACGACCCGCGCATGCTCAGCCTGACGTGGCGCCTGCAGTATGGCCTCGGCCTGCTGCCCATCGCGTTCATGCTGTACTACCGCGTATTCCGCCTCGAGGAGTCCGCCATGTGGAAGGTGCGCCGGCGCGCCCGCAGCCCGGTCAGGGTAGGTTTCTAAACCCTGTCTGGTAGCTGGCCCTGCCCAGACGCGCGCGTGGGGCCCTGCGCCGAGCAGAACGCGTCGCGCTTTTGTTGCGCGCAGGCGCCTGATAGGCGCGGCCCGCGCAGGAGCAGCGCAAGCTGCAGCAGCAGGCAAGCGTGGACCGGGCCGCGGGCGCAGCGGCGGCCGGCGGCCGCGCGCACTCTAAGCGCGGGCGCAGCTGGGCCAAGTTTGCGCTGCTGCTGCGGCACTACTGGCACCGCCTGGCCGGCGCCGCGCTCGGCTGGTTCGCTTGGGACTTCTACTACTGTGCGCACCCTACCCCCCTTACCCTTACCCTAGCCTGAGATATTTACTACTGTGCGCCCTACCGTAGCACCCCCGTGCTATCGGGCAGACCCTCCTTGCCCCGCCAGGGTACGGCTCATACCCGGACCTGGATTCCTAGCCTCTCTATTTGCCGATGGGTAAGCGGGGCGCCGATCGGTGGTACTTATCAACACCCCAGAGTATCCCCAGAGTAGAGACATCGGTGCACTGGGGTTGTCAGCAGCCGGGCGCGCGCGCAGACGGCAACAAGCTGTTCCAGTCGGAGTTCATCAGCGTAATCCGGCCGGGCGCGACGCTGGTGCAGCAGCTGGAGTTCAACCTGCTCAACTCCTCGGTCGCGCTCTGGGGCTACTACGCGGCCGCGTTCACGATCGACCTGCCCTGGATGGGCCGCCGGCGCATGCAGGCGCGCGCCCCCGCCCGGCCCGGTGGGAAGTGCTGGCGTAAGACTGTGAACTGCCCTGCCTACCGCATGAACCGCGCCCGGCGCGGCCGGAGCGATGGAGGGGCGACGGAGACCCCGTGCAGCGCCCTGTGGGTCCAGCTGATCAGGTTTGGGTCATGGTGCGCGCAGGTCATGGGCTTTGGGTGGCTGCTGGTGCTGTTCCTGGCGTGCGGCCTGGCGTTCGGGCCGCTGACGGCCAGCGCGGCCGGCTTGCGCGGCTTCCAGACGCTCTACTTCATCTCCTCGTTCTGGGCGCAGTTCGGCCCCAATGCCACGACGTTCCTGGTGGTGCGCGCCCGCCGCCTGCTGTTCGGTCCCTGTGGTGGTCTGCACTCCTGCATTGTGACACCCGACAGCCCCGCATGTCTGCTTCTTGCACACTTCAAGTACACCCTATTCAAGTATACCTTACAATCAGAAGCTGGTGAGCTTCACTGCTGCGTCTGTGGCATGGGTGAGCTGGTCTGATATTGGGGCAAGGGGCGTTTCAGCAGACTGTGACAGCTTGAGCGCATTATAGAGTGTGCAGCACGCTTGTGCCAGGCCTGACCCACCCCCTCCCCGCCCCGCCGCGCCGGCAGGCCTCGGAGCTGTTCCCAACGGAGATGCGCGGCGTGGCGCACGGCTTCAGTGCCGCGGTCGGCAAGCTCGGCGCGCTCACCGCGGACATCGTGCTGGGCCAGGCGCGCGCGCTCGCTGGTCCTGTGGCCTTCCATACTTCACTCAGGATCGCCCATATGTCTGCACCATTATCAAATTCCGAGAAACTGAATGCTGCTGTAAGCCTTCCGTCGCATTGTGATGCGTGCCTGCCAAGTGCGTGGTTGGGAGATGGGCGTGGAAAGTTTGCATGGGTGACGCCTGTGCTGCTGTGCTACAATATAAGCAACCACGTGCTTCAGCACCCAAGTGAAGCGCGTCGTGTGTGCATTACCCGAGTCACGCGTGCGCTCGCCTGCGGGCGGCAGGTCGATGACCGCATGAAGTTCTACCTGAGCGCGGCGGCCGGCGGCATGGGCGTACTCGTCACGATGCTCTGGGTGCCTGAGCTGTCAACCCTAGACCTGGCCGAGGGCGACGCGCGTTGGGCTGCGCTGCGCAAGGGCGCGCGCCCCGGCCCGCCCGCCCAGTCGCGCGCATGTCGGCACAGCCAGACTTTGCTTTCGTCGGCACAGCTTCACAGGTGTAGTGTGAGGATGGGCGTGATTGGCTATGTTTGGGACCTGCGCGCTGATCTTGGCCTAGATCACTGGTCTGAGGCTGGTGGCGCACCCACGCGTGGCAGCAAAGGTGGCAAGTACAGCAGCGCAACCCGGGTGCGTCGGCCGCACGCAGACCAGCCTGGTATGAATCAGAGAAGACGCGTCCGGCCAGGCTTGCATCTTGGTGCGGGCGCTCACTCTGCGCTGCCTGGGTGCCGCGCAGGCGACCCCGACAGCTACAACGGCGAGGCGGTCAATCCTCAAAACCTATCATTTTGGGAGCGCATGATCGGGATCGGCAAGCTGTACAAAGCGGCACCTGGCCGCCAGTCCACAGCCGAGAACGGCACTGCCTTAGGCCAATCCACAGCCAAGAGCGGCAATGCATGAGTGCAGCTCGGCTGGGCCTCATTTCTTTGGCCGGAAAAGCTCATTGTCGCCACTTGCGAGCTACCTACATTTCCGCATGGTGAGCGCCTGAAGGAGACATTCGCAATGCACGAGCGCGCACCTCCCGCTATGGGATTGACAGCACTGCGCACTCGAGCGTGACACAGTCTATGCACCTGCAAGTTACTCCCTTGCCTGACATGCTTTTAGTCAGAATTTGTTGCTTATTACTTGTGACGCAGGCTCAACTTGACAGGAAGTATACATGCGTCATGCTCTGCTGCCTTGCATGCATGGATCATGCTGGCATGGGATGTTTGCTGCCCGTGCCGCGCTGTTCTTTGGGCTGCCATCAGCACTTCGCTGTAGCCTGTTTCGCAGCCGCCGTGCGAGGCTGAGCTTCATGGGGTACTCCCGAGCTTGGGCAGTGGACATTCCCTGCTTTTCCTTTTTGCTGGTGCTTTGGCTCGAGCACTGTCGTCAAGGGAAGTACCAGGGTGTTGTGTTGCCATTCGTCAAGCTTGACTTAGGAATTTGCACTGTGGTTTGAGTATTGCATGTGTGCGTACTAGCGACTGACTCGACGAAGCGAGGTTTTGTGAGAAGTGACGCTGGCCAAGTGGCAGGTATCCGTGAAACTTGACAGGCATGCCTTTGATACTCTTTGAGTCAACATGCAATGTGTTCCTGCATGCCCACCGACATGCCTGCCTTACTCATCGAGTCGCCTGAGCCCAGCCACCTGCAAGCTGCCCTGCTCGGCGCAGAGCGACACCAGCAGCCGCCGGCCGAGCGCGTGCGCGCGCAGGTGCGCCGCCTGCTCAGGCGCCGTCCATGCTGCCCACTGCGCGGGAAAGACGCCAACCAGCGTCGCGGCCGCCTCGCCCGCCGCCTTTGCTCTTGTGCAGCCTGCAGCGCGGCCAACCGCAGGGCATGGAAAATATGATGCGGGCGGAGCCAGTCGCATATATGCCAGGCGGAGGCTGTTGCGCACTTGCGCATTTTGCCAGGTGGGGCCAGTCCCTACGTGAGCACAGCATGTCATGTCAGCTGGGTACTTCGCCCAAGTCAGTGTCTCGGCGTACTGCCGCCTGCAGGCACACCACTGCACGCACACGCGCTGGAGCGCGCGCCTGTAGCATCGGCGAGCTCCATGCTGATGTCAAACACGAGCGGCGCGGCCGCCGCGCCGCAGTCCACGCCGCAGAGCGCGCAGGTCCACAGGCCGCCCGCGCCCGGCGCGCCGGCGCCGGCGGGCCCGGACGCCGGCCCCGAGCAGGCCCCACTGCTGCTGCCTGCGCCCGGCGCGCTGCCGGCCGCGGGCGCGGCGCCGGGCGAGTCGAACATGCCGCCCCAATCCAGCGAGGCCACACGCAGCCAGCGGCCGCAGGGCGCATGTGCGCGCCTGCAGACAGAGCGATGTCAGCACTATCTCCGTAATGATGTCACAAACTTTGCGGAGTTTGAAACTGTGTAGATCCACATATGTTGAAGGGGTATGTCAACATGTGAGCAACTTGTTGGCTACAGTCAGAACGCTGAGCGAGGCTGCGTGCTGGCAGCGCGGGCAGCGCAGGTCGAGTCTTTCCATGCGCGCCTGAGGGCGATGGCGGGCAGGCCGGCCAGCTCCACCTCGCACAGGTGCAGCGCCGGCAGGCCCGCGCCGGGGCCCGGCCCGCCGCCTGGGTTTGCGTTACACCCCGTGTCTGCAGCTGCCAGGGTGCCGCAGGCCGCGGCGCCGCGGCCTCCGCTGTGCAGCACCGCGGCGAGGCTGGACAGGCCCGCGGCGGGGAAGGCAGGCGAGGCGAGCAGCGCCGGCAGCGCTGACAGGCTGGCCACCGCGGCGTCCGGGGCGTCCTGCCGTCACAGCAGAACATAGCTAAGGTTTGGCTTTACTGACAGGGCGAGCTTTTCATTGATTGAGGCTGGTCAATCAGGGAAACCTGCCTGTGCGCGCCGCGGAGAGCAGGACACACAGCAACCGCACCATCACCCATGCCAGGTGCATGGACGCACCGTCGGCTTGAGTCTCCAGCCCATAATTTAACAGTGTGCAGGCTAGAAGTTGAGACAGTGAAGGTCGCGTAGGGTGCAAACCTCCCGCCATTCGTACAGGCGCGCGGGGGCGTCCACATCCATGGGCTCGCCATCTGGCGGCGCGGCCGCGGACAGGGGCGTCGCCGCCGCCGGCCCCGACCCCAAGCTCGAGCCGGCCGCCGCCGCCGGCACCGCCCGCAGCCCGGTCAGCGCCGCGACATGGCCCGGCCGCAGCGCGAGCGCGTGCCGGCGGCTGGGCCCGTCCACCGCAACGCGCACGTTGGCACACTCACCGCCAGCCTGCTCGCGCAGACGAGGACCCTCAGGGTTTGACCCTATCATGTTGTGGGGCTGCTCACAGGCTGCTTTCTGCCAGGGCAATGCAGAGGTAGCCGGTCAGCATGCACTGGCGCACCAAGCGCTCGATTACGCGCAGTTACGGCGCCAGGAGCGTCTGCTGCCCCGCATGCCATGCATGGTGCGCGGCCAGGCATGAAACGCCCACCTGCATGCGCAGCAGCAGCGCTTGTCCACCATCGGTCCGCCGGGACAGCTCGACCGCGGTCACGCGCCCGATGAGCGCGCCCTGGCCGGCCAGCCCAAACCCTGAACCTATGTCCGACCCAGAAGGGTCAGCCTCCCCGGCCATGGGCTCCGCCATGGCTGACCCGCCGGCCGCGCCCACGCTCGGCGCTGCCCAGGCCTCCTCTCCGGGATCACGCGGCGCTGCTCGTGCGCCCGGGTCCGCAGCCAGGCCGAGGCCGCCGGGCTCATTGGCGCCAGGCCGGGCAGGCTGGCCCTGGGCTGCGCTCTTGCTGAGGGCTTCGTCGAGGGACGGCGCATCCCCGGTCGCGCTCGGCGGCCAGTTCTCCTTGTCTGCGGCGGCGGCCGCGGCAGCGTCGAGCGCGGCGGCATCACTGGCCGCGTCCGCCGCGGCCTGGTTTGCGCGGGGCACCACGCACACGAGCGTCTCGTGGGTCATCTGCCGCGGCCCGGCACGCTGGCGCCTAAGCGGCGGATTACTGCTTGCAGCATGCAACTGAACCAGGTCTCTCTGCGCGCAAGATGCCTGCACTGCTCCATGCGCTGCTTTGGCACGGGTGCTGCATCACACTATATCCGTACTCATTTTGGCATGAAGTATCTTTTTGCAGATACGCAAGGCTGAGAAGCAAAGCTGCGGACATTGCTTGGCTAGCTTATGTCGCTTGTGCGCAGTGGCGGCGGCCGCAAGCGCTGCCGCCTTACGGATCACAGGGCGAGCAAGCAACACTAGGGCTCTGACACCACAGGCCTCTGGCGCTGGCCTCTACGCAATCATGTCTCATTCCTGCCTTCTCTGCTGACCTACCAGCGGCTGCCGCACCGGGCGGCAGAGGCGGGGGCGCGCCTCCAGGCAGGCGCTGCGCGCGCCCGGGCCGGGCTGGTCGGCTGTCAGCAGAGCGTGCGCGAGCACCACCGTCTCGCCCTCGGCCAGGACGTCCCCAAAGGTCACCTGTTCGTCCACCAGGCGTAGGGCAACCAGCACGTGGCCATCCTCACCTGCACCCGCCGGCGCTGCCAGCCACACCAGCCGCCATGCGCCCGTCCTGCGGAGACGCTGGGCATGGATCAGCCTGAGCGCGGCCGAGCTGGGCATGGACCAACGCAACTGCGCTTTTCGTTGCGAAACGCATGCGGCACTGAGCAAGCCCAGGTCAGCTGGTGGCCAGCAGGCGCTGCGCGCATGCGAGCCCAGTGGTGAGATCGCCTGCGTGTGCTCGAAACCCTCGTATGGGGCGTTTGCTGGCAAGGCCATCACTCTGCACCCACACAGAGCAGGCCTGCTCGCGTGGGACCGCAGGCACAGCCGCAAGCAGAGTCTGCAGCGCGCGGGCGAGCGCGCACCGCGAGGCCAGGCCGTGCGCGCTGTCAAAGCCGGCCTGCGGCGCGTCCACGCGCGCGACCAGCGCGTGCAGCGCCGCCCCCACCGCGCAGCGCTGGCCGGCCGCCGGCAGCGGCTCTAGGGCCTGCGAGGCCCGTCCAAACTTAGAATTAGGGTAGGGCCCAATCAGTGGGCAGACCAGTTCGCCCAGCAACCAAACGCAGGCAGTGGCATCTCCCTACCCCCTGTTCCTCAGCCGCGCGTGTCCTGCGGCGCTGCCTGCTGCATCCTGGCGCGCCTCGGGGTGCGTTCTGGCGTATGCACCCTGCCCGGCGGCCCTGGCGAAGCGGGCAAAGCGGCATGGCCGCGGCTGCCGCAAAGCGACGTCCGTCGGTGCATGCGCCCTCACCAGGCTCAACCAATGGGCAGATCCCACGCATAAATCCCAGCAGGGCTGTCAGAGAGCGACGACCGGGTAGACGGAATCTCAGCGGCGACGGTGCATGCGGTGGGCCGGGGCGCGCCTGGCGCAACGGGCAGAGCAGCAGCGGCTGCAGCAGCGCCAGCGCGGCGCCGACGCTGCCGCACACGAGCACCATCTCGGCCGCCGGCAGCAGCCGCGGCGGCAGGCCGCCGGCCGTCCGCGGCGCGCGCCGCACGCGGCAGCCCCCGATGCGCAGCAGCGTGCCGGCTGCCGCACGAGCAGATTATGTGTATAAGTTGCGCCAATTCCGGGACCAGCATGCCCGCAAGACGCGCTGCTCGAGGCATGCGCATGTGCGCATCATTGTCAGGGGGTATCGAACGTGCAACAGCCCAAGCCTTCACACCTCGGGCAACTTGAACAGAGCAAGCTAAGCTAGCAGGACCCTAGCTTCCCCACTGACCTCCGCGCTGAGTTCACGCAGGAGGCCGTCCAGCAGCAGTGCAGCACCGGCCACCAGCGGCCGTGGCCCGGCGCAGAGCGGCAGCCAGCGCGAGTGGACGTACAGCCCGAGCGGGGCGTCCACGCTGCCGTCGCGCAGCAGCAGCACGAGCGGCCAGCCCTCGCGCGCCTCCACCGCAGCAACCCGCGCCTCGGTGGCCGGCGCGGCGTCGTGCTCGCTGGCAGCCAGGACTGCCGCCAGGGATACGCACCGGCCGTTCGCCTGGCTGCTCGGGACCCCGCGCGGGCCTGCCTGCGGGACGCCACGTGCATGCTTGTGGTGCTCTGTCACTTCCACATCTGCTCTCTTCTGGTGAGTTAGTAGTCACTGATAGTAGTCACTGATGGACAAGGTAGCTGACACTGCCAATACGCAATTGCCTATTGCTGTAGCTTCCCATGCGTGGCTTTGACAGAGGGCGCTGGCAAGCACAGACGCCAGTGTTGCCGTACCTGTGCGCTCCAGCGCTCGACGACATGCGTGTAAATCACAGCCTCGGACACGCCGCTGGGAAACTGCTGTAGCAGCCTGACCAGCTCGCATGCGACAAAGCTCCAGCTTGGCAACGCAGCCGTGCGGCACAGCACTTTGCCCTGCGACTGCGCCCTCTGCTCCTTCCGCGCACTGTGGCGCAGTGCGACGTGTGCGAGGTGCTCGTGCAGCGCACCCACCACCACCGCAAAGGCCGCCATCTCACACCCGCAAAAAGCTGATACAGCACGAAGCACCTGTAAGCAGATGCTTCCAGCACAGCACGATGCTCGGCGATTGGTTCTGGGCACTGGTTCCAGGAGCGAGCTGTGGATCACAGTTTTGCATTTTTGGGTTGGCCGCCAACCCTTGCGCGGCGGCCGTCGCGAAGCTGTGCTCGACTTCAGCTCGCACACATCGAGAGAGGCGCACGAAACACGACGACCACCTCTAGGCTGCCTATTTTTTACCGACTTGCCCAACGGAGGAGACTTCATAGGAGCGCATACGATGGGCAAGCCCATCCGCTCAGTGGTGGTGCTTGCAGGTCTGCCAGACGCTGCTGGTGCCGATGGCACTCCTTGCACACATTGCACGCAAGCATTGTGCCTTCATAGTAATGAGCATGCTTGGCTGCCCACCAGTATTAAGTGAGGCTGAGTGTGTCGGCCCACATGCAGCCATGGAGGCCGAAGCACAGCCCCTTGTGGAGCGCTTGGCGCTGAGCCGCGACGAGCCCAGCCGCATACCCCCGCCGGCGCCGTGCGTGACATTCTCCGGCACCTGCTTCGGAATCAGCGTGCACTTGGTGTGCAACGGTGCGCGAGCTGCAGCCTGTCCTCCTCCTGCAGCCTGCTGTAGCCTGTCCAGCACGCACAGCAAACACTGTGCACGGCCAAGTGCTGCGCGCTTCAGCAGACCCACCGTGGCGCGACGTTTTACCGCTGCAAGGACCTGGCGCTGGTTGGCACAGGCTCTCGGGGTGGGCGCACGCGGCAGGCAAGTGCGCGGTGCACGGCGTAGACAACGTGGGCACAGTGCCCGCGGCCCTGACGGCCTACCTCGCGCTGCAGGCGCGCCCTCCTCGCCCACGTTGCCTGTCACAAGCTGCCTGTGCCCAGAGCTACAGCGCCGCTTTGCTGTGCTGGCTGCGTGTTGTACCCTACATGCACCCTAAACCTAGCCTCAGCGCTCGCTGCAGGCGTTCCGCCCCGACCTGGTAGTAAGCGTCGGCACCGCCGGCGGCTTTGCCTCGCGCGGCGCCGCGATCGGCGACGTCTTTGTCGCGACTGGCTTTGCCAACCACGACAGGCGGATACCTCTGCCGGTGCCCGCCCGCGCTTGAGTGGAGTGCTTCAGGGCTGGCTGCTTATTCCAAGCTCAATTCCATTTTGCCATAGCGGCGTATGAGCACGGCTGCAGACGCGGGCCGCGCCTGCTGCAGGGCTTTGACAAGTACGGTGTGTGGGCGTGCGACGCCCACCCCGCGCCCAACCTCAGGCGAGCGCTGGGTGCAAAGGTGCGCAGACGCGCGCGCGAGCGCCTGCAGTGAAGTCAATTATGCATGCAGCTGGCATGCAGCCGGCGCTGCAAAGGGCGGCTGCTGCGTCACTGCAGCCCCACCCAGCACCTCAGGCTGGCGTGATGCGCCGCATGGAGCCCTCTGACCCCAACCGTAACACCTTCCCGTGGGGGGGCCAGGCGGGCGTGGTTTCGACAGGCAACTCGCTCGACTACTGCCAGCAGGACTGGGACCAGATGCATGCGAGCGAGGCGGCCGTAAAGGAGATGGAGGCGGCCGGGATTGCATGGGCGGCTGCGCTGCATGGCACGCCGCTGCTCGCGCTCAAGGCCATAACAGACATCGTCGACGGCGACCGCCCGGCGCAGGAGGAGTTTTTGGAGAACCTGGCGGCCGCGGCAAATGCGCTGCAGGCGCGGGCCCGGGCGTTGGGTGTATATTCTTGGCGGCGGTGCGGGGTTGGCGGCCTGGTGGTGTAGGCCGGCACTGCAGGCGGGGCCTGACTGGGCCCGAGTTGCTGAAGGGCCTGGCAGGTTGACGGAGGCGTGACAGGCCAGGGGGTGTGCCTGTGTTGAGAGTGCCTCCAGTGTGTTGCTTGCGTGTGGGACATGCAGTGTGCCTGTATTTGACCGTGCTGCTGCCCTGCCGCAGGAGACGGTGCCGCCAGCATTGGAGTTTTTGGCAGGCAAGAGCCTCGAGGACTTGTAGTCATGTACACGCGAATTGATACTAGATGCAGTGCTAATTTTAGCTACAGGCCCTTCTGGTTGCGGCACATGGTGACCAGTGCTCGCTGGTGGTGTGAATGGGACCGGGTCCTGTTGATTGCTGACCGAATTCCTACTTAATCTAGCAAATAGGCATGTGCGCGCAAAGCGAGGCCGACCTGCAATGCCACAGGCCAGTTGCCATGTCCTGGGAAAGGGGCAGAACTAGGGTGAGAGGTCCTCCGCGGCGTTTGTGCGCAACCTGTGCACCTGTGCACACAACAACTGCTGCCAAGTGTGCATAGAGGATGTCGACGCCGCCCAACACCATGCGCTTAGACCGCAGCAGCGCGCCTGGGGACGCATCCGCGCTGGCAGAGACAGGCGAAGCGCCGTATCTCGCCTTCAGTTCAGCTCCCACTTGCGTAGACGCAGAGCCCGGCCAGCAGGGCGCTGCACCTGTCCCTGAAGAAATAGCTGACCGCCGGGACACGGCAGACGCAGCTCTGGCTGCACTCGTGCCAGCGGCGGCAGCCCCCATCGCAGCGAGCGCTGCGCCTGAGCGCCTGGGAGAGGAACAGGCGGGCTCGTCGGCAGCAGAGGAGGCCGCCGGGAGCCTGGGTAGGACAGGGGCCGGCGCTGACCTGCAGGACCCAGGCGCCTCAGCAGCCAGGGGCAGCTCAGGCACGGGCTGCGGGGAGGCCGACGCGGCCTGCCCAGACGCACAAGCAGCGCAGCCTTCTGTGGACCTGCCGGATGAAGGTGAGGCAGTGACTAGTGCCGCGGCTGCCAGCGAGCGGGCTCTCGGGCCTAGTCAAGCGCCTAGTATGTATGCTGCAGCGGTGTTCCTGCCAGTGGGAGGTGAGCAGGGCTCCGCCGTAGGCAGCGCACCGGCAGATTGTGTCGGAGTCTCTGTCAGCACGGCCGCCTCAGTCTACGATGACGGAGCCAGCGCAGCCGTGCGCTTGAGCGCCAGCGCAGACCCTAGCCCTGCAGCACCAGGCGGTGCCCTGCCACAGAGCAGCACTGCATGGTCCAGCGGCGGCGCCGTGGAGCCGGTCGCCGCGCCAGACCAGCACCCAGCGGGGGCCGCGGAGGCGCCAGCGGAGTCCGTGATTGCTCAGCACGAAGGTGCTGAGGCGGCCGCGCAGCCGCCTGCGCCCAGGGCTGCCTCGGCCGGGCAGCACCGGGTGACGTTTGCGGGCCTGCCGGGGGAAGCGCGCGGGGGCGGCGCCGCCGGCGAGCCCGCGGCCGGCGTGCACGAGCTGCTGGAGCGCGCGGACGAGGAGCGCGCTGCGCTGGTCGCCGAGAATGGCGCAATGCAGCAGCGCATCCGCCAGGTGCACCCTGGTGCACCCCATCGGCCTGACGAACTGGTCTGCCCTGGCGGCCTTGGCGTGCTGCGGGTGCAGCTCTGTGGAGGTGCCCGAGCAAGTGCAGAGTGCCTCGGGCGCGCCTGGAGCGCCGCGCTGCGCCGGATGTCAAGAAGCGCGTGCTGCAGCGCTGCGTCTAACAAGCACCATGAATACCAGCATACCAGAGCCAGGGCATAAATACAGCAGCGACATCTGCATGCAGGGTCGTGGCAGGACCCTTGTGCTGTCACCCTGCACATGCGGCAGGTTTCGACAGCACCCCTCATGCCCCCGCCCTGTCAATTGCAGATCCTGGACGCGCGCAAGCGCGGGCCGCCGACGCCGCCCGTGGAGCGTGCGCGCGCGGCCAACTCGGAGGCGCGCTTCGCGAGCGCGCTCGCGGCCTGGCAGCGCACGCGCCAGGCGCGCGACCGCGCGGATGCAGACGCCGAGACGCGCCGCGTGGAGCTCGAGGCGCGCATGCCGCGCTTGCACCTGCGACCCGCCTCGTGCCTGTGTCCCCTCATGCTGCTTAGGAGGGCCAGGAGTACGCCAGGTTTCAACGATTTGGTGGCAGCGCTACAGACAGGAGACTTGCAGAGGCTTCGTGGCTGCAAGATGACCATCCGTGCTTGTGCTCGTAGTGATGCTGCATCCTGTGCAAGGGTAATACTGCATGGCAATTGATGCATGTGCTGCATGAAAGCAGTATTCACAGGCACCAGCAGGCTAAAGAGCCTGCAATATTATACCCTGTCGCAGGCCAGCACCCTGAGCTGCCGCGCGCGGCGCGCGCAGGCCAAGGCGGCCGAGGTCACGCAGCAGGCCGCGGAGGCGTGGGCCCAGCTGCGGCGGCACATCGGCGAGGCCGCCCGGCGCGCCGTCGACAGCAAAACCGGCCGCCCCATCCCCGCCGCGGTGCGTCTCCTGATCGATCGCGGCGAGGATCCTTGCATGCCATCAGTAAGGCTGCCACTGGGCGATGCGGGCGTCCCCAACAGTGCACCCCTTTCGCGCCACTGGTCTGTCCAGTTTGTGTTGTGACGTGGAGAGCGCAGGAGCTGTGAGAGCAAACAAGTGCGGCAGCCCAGCGCGCAAGCAGGCTCCCGTGGTGAGCTGGGCGGAGGCCTCATCAAGCGCGGGGCTGCGCAGCCAAGCAAAGCCGCGCCGGCGCGCTGCAGGTGCTCGCGGAGCTGACGGCCGCAGAGGCCGTTAAGGCGGGCGCGGTCGCGGGCGCGCAGCTGCTCTACGCGCAGGCCGCGGCGCGCCTGCGCACCATGCAGGCGTCCGCCGACCAGCGGGTGCGCCGCGCAGCTCGCGCCCCCAGCCCGTTCTTGCCGCGCGGCTGCCTCCCCTGTCCGCGCGCGCGCCCCGCCCCCGCCCGCCGTCGCGCGCGTGCGCCGTCGCGCGCCCTTGCGGCATGCAGACGTCTGCAGACCGGGCTGTTGCGCAGGCGTGGTGCATCCAGGAGCACACTCCACCCTACCCTAACCAGCTTAAAGCAAGCCCCAACGCTCTCCGCGCCGCGCGCGGCGCGCAGGACAGCCTGGCGGAGGGCATGCACCTGATCGACTTTGAGCAGCTCAAGATGGAGAATGCGGCGCTGCGCGAGAAGATTGAGGAGCGCGGCGATGAGGTGTCGCGCCTGCGCCGCAAGACGCAAGCGACGGTGCAGGCGAGCGAGACTACTTGCCGGCCCGCTCGCCGGCCTGGCTCGGTGTCACATGTACCCCAAAGCTGGCTGTGGCGGCTGCACCAGGCTTGGCTGCTGCGATTCCGCGCTATGGCTCGCATGCGCTGCAGGCTCTTCATCTGCCTGTGCGTGGCCTGGTGCCTCAGCAAGGGCTGGCCGCACCGCATCGTTTGCGCGCTCAAAGGGACGATGCCTGGGGTCACCACCGCGCGCAGCCCGGGCAATTTGTGCTCCTGTCCTCATGCAAACGCGCTCACAGGGGCATGCCATAATGGCGCTGCGCTGCGCTCGCCTCCCAGAGATGCGTCGTGCAAAGAGCTGCAGCATCTGGTTACCGCGCTGACTGGCCAGGGTGGCGCACGAGACACCGCGCCATTGACAAGCTCCTGGGAGGCAGAAGCTGCTGCCTCCAAGGTGTGCTGAGGGCGAGCAATGAATGCGTGCCGCCGCGCCACCAACGTGTGCCGCCGCACGCGGCGCGCGCGCAGGTGCTGACACACGTACGTGAGAAGCTGCAGTGCGTGCAGCGCCAGAGCGCGGCGGCGGTCGGCGAGCTGGGCGCGCTGGACGGCGCGCTGCTGGCGCGGCGCGGCGCGCTGGCGGGCGCCAAGGCGGCGCGCCTGGCGCGCCTGGCACGCGCGGAGCGCCTGTGCGGCAGCAGCACCGCGGTGGACCCTGCGCTGCGCGCGGACTACCTGGCGCGCCCTGGGCGCCTTTGGCTTCGCGCAGCAGCTGACAGGCTCCCGCCTGGACTCCCTGCGAGACGTGGGGAGCGCGCGCTGAGGTCGTAGTAAGCACGCTGCAGTGCGCCATGCGCATGCTCGGGTTTATGCGGCTCATTGCACAGGAGGACACGAAAGCTTGTGTACGTTCAGACATGCACAGACTAGAGTCACGTACATTGTTGGCTGCAGCAGGCTGTAAACCTGCAAGTCAACAGGTCGCATTGTGCTCGCAGGTGCAGCAGCAGCGGCACGGCGAGCTCGCGGCGGCGCTGGCAGCGCTGCAGGGCCGCCACGCGGCGCTCGCAGCGGAGCAGAGGAGCGCGGCTGCTGCCGAAGCGGTCCCATTGCCGGGCTCCGCGACGGTCATCATGCATGCCGGGGGCCTTGGCGCTGGCGCGCTGGTGCTCAGGGCGGCGGTCATGAGCCCGCGCGATGGGGCGCGCCGGAAGGCGGACGCGCCTCTGACTGGCCTGGTCGGGGTGTCCGCATAAAAAGCATCTTATGAGCCATGCTGTATGTAAATTTTGTGACATGGCACTTCCCTGCTCCTGGGTTTGCAGGCGTGGACTTGGTGGCAGGCGTGCACATTAATGGACATCATGATCTGTGCGGCACAGCGCTGCCAATATTCAAGTCTTTACATATGTCAGGTCTCTGGCTCCTGTGAATAATTTCCACGCTGTGTGTCTCGTGTACTACTTTCACTAGCGACTTGGGACCACTCCATGCAAAACTGAGGCCATAAGGTTTGCTTGACACTGCAATTTGCCGCAAGTCAGCACAGTGCCAACAACCATGCAGGCGCTTCATGCCTGCGATGTCCTGCATGTTCTGCCTTGGATATCGGCAGATGGTCATCACACAGATACATGTACTGCAAAGCAGACCCTTGCCCTAGCTGGGCTGCTAACGCGGTGATTACAGCTACACACACTTGCGGCGTGTTTCCAGAGAGCATTGCAGTTCTGATTTGACAGCACCGCTGATCGCAAGTGCATGGAGCAAAACCCATCACTGTGAAGGCTATTAAAAATATAACTTTATTGCGCTCAATGTTTGGCTCAAGCCCCATAAGCTTGCCACTGCATAAAATGCTGTAGCCCGCAAACAGAGGCATAGCCTAGCGGCCAGGCCCTAGCCAGAGCCTTCGTTAACGCGCAGGATGCCGACGGCCGCCGTGAAGCCATGCAGGTACGTTGTCTGGCCGACCTGGCCGATCTCGCCTGCGCGCAGCACCAACCAAACTGCAGCGTACTGCTGTTGATGAGCAGAGGTCCCGCACGCACACTTCATGCTGCACGCAGCAGCATGCCGGTCTCAACAGCCACCAACTGACCATATATGCCAGAACATAGCATACAGCATGCATTGTATAATTTTGGAAAAGGAATTTGCGAATCGCAACAGGCAAGAAGAGGTGATTAATAGCTCGCTGGCGCCGCTGCTTCAGCAGAAGCAGCCTCGGACACACTGTCGGCCGGCGCACCGTTGCAGAAGAAGCCCGAGCTGGGCACGGGCAGGAAAGAGGCGAGCGTGCGCGAGTCAAAGTCCGGCTCGCCGAACAGGCCCACGCCGCGGCCGTTGCAGCTGAAGATGAGCGCGCCGACCGGGGGCGCCTGCGCCTGGCCCTCCATCGCCAGCTGCGCCCGCACCCAGCGGCTCTCAGGCTGCGCACTGCTATAGGTAGCGCCTGATATGCCTTCTACATCTGCCATGGTGCTGCATTCGGATCAACGCAACCCTAGTCTTCAGGGCAGTGTGGAGGCTGGCGCATGCGTCAAACACTTGATGGGCCTGAAATAACCTGATGACACTTGGGCTTTCCATTCCAGGCTCGCACTCATTTGCAGCAAGACGTGTCTGCCGTCGCCAGAAGGGTCATGGGGGCCGCAGCGCTGCGCCACTGCAGACTGACACACTGCTGTCAGTGCTATTTGACTAAGTGCATGTGCAGGCCACAGCGCGTCCGGACCAGCTGGTGCGGCAGCGCGCCTGCAGCGAGCGGCGCTTGAGTTCGACGGCGTGCTCGCGCATGTCCTGCATCGCGCCCTCCCGGTCGCGCACCATGAAGCGCAGCCGCTGCCCCTGCGCCCACCGCCCGCGCTGATCGCGCTGCGTATCTTCGGGACACCAGATCATACCTTTGAGCTGAGCGGGGCATGCGCGCCGGCGCGGGTGCTGCGGGACCAGAAGCGCCTCCCACAGAACTCTACCGGTCTGGCTATACCTGACCAACTGCCCCCAAGCAACAGCTCTGAGCGGTGGGGTAAGGTTGGGGTTACATGATAGGGTATAGGGTAGGGAGGTGGGGGCCGCGGATGCGGGGCGCACCAGGCGCGCGCCGCCGCCCACCAGCAGCACGCCGGCCTGGGGGTCGAAGCCGGCCAGGCCGCGCACCAGGAAGTCGCTGGGGCCCAGCGCGTCCGCGGGCTTGAAGTCGTCCGGCGCGAGCGCCACCGTCAGGTTCTGGCTCGCGCGCTGCCTGCGGCGGGCGACCCGTCGTGCTGGAGGTGGTTAGGGCTAGGGCATAGCAAGCCGGGACCCTGCGCGTCTGCGGGCTTGAACTCGTCCGGCGCGAGCGCCACCGTCAGGTTTTGGCTCGCGCGCAGCCTGCGGCGGGCGGCCCGTCGCGCTGGAGGTGGTTAGGGTTAGGGCTAGGGTAAGTACGACTAGGGCTAGAGTATAATACACACACACAACCACAGCCGCACACATGCGCTGCGCGAGCAGCCAAGTGCATGCCGAAGTGGTGCAATCCCCGCCTGTCGTGCAGCAGGGCCCGCGGTAGTGGGTCTGCTGCTGGGCGCTGACTTGCTCCAGGTTGCTGTGCGGTGCAATCAAGAAACGACTGGCAGCTCCGAAGAAGCTGCCAGCATGCATGGAGTCAGTCACACGCAGCTGATTTCCGTACTTGCACAACATGGGACCAGTCCAAAATCTCATTGTGACGCGAGAGGACATGTAAGCGCATGTGTGCACTGTGTGAAGCAATGCCCGCACCGCTCCCCCGGCGGCAGCTCCGAGAGCGCGCGCGCGAGCGCCTTGAGCGGGCCCAGCGACCGGCCGGGCTTGTCCGCCGGCGCCAGCGACATGATCGCGCCGTTCTTGGCCCGGTCCACCACATAGGTCGCGCTGATGGCGCGGCAGCCCTGCGCGACAGGCAGAGCCTCGCACCGGCTGTGCCGTCGCACCAGCAATGAGTTGCCCGCATACGTGGTCAGCTGCCGTCATATCTCCTTCGAGACGCACGCCCTCCCTGTTACAGCACACTTTTAACAAATGCAGAGCAGATTGCATGAGCTGTCGAGCTTGCCCTGTCAAGGCGCTGTGGGATGCATGGTGGCGCAGACACCCTGCCATCGCCTGTGCAGCTGCAAGCGAGGCCATGCCGGCTGGTCCTGCGCCCTACCTGCGCAATGAGCGGTTCCATGAACACGGCGTCGCTATGCAGCACGAGCACTGCGCAGCCGTCCATGGCCACGCCGCCGCCGCCCGCACCCCAGCCGCCGCCGTCCGATGATTCCCCTGCGTGGCCCGTATGTGAGATGCCACACATGCGCATGTCCGTCTTGCCAGAGCATGACTAGTTCACCTGTGGTGTCATGCAACACGCGCTTCAAAGTCTTGTTCTTGCATAGCAGCAAACCCATGTCCGAATCATACGGCTAGCAGTCATGCAAGGCACCTACCAATGCAAAATGCTGGGTATTACATGTTGACGACTAAGCACCATCATACACGCTTTGCACAGCCCTTCGGAGTGTATTCACAGCATCGGCAAGCCTGCAGAACATCAGGTGCAGTATCTCCTGTCAAGCCTGTCTGATGCCTGTACTCTGTCCGGGATACTTGCGGTGTTGCCTTTTCTACACTGTGTTCCACGAAGCGCAGGGCTCACCTGCGCTCCAGCACACGAGGGGCCAGCCACGCTCGCCAGCGGCGGGGCGGCCGATGCCCGCGATGGTGATGTCGGGGCCCGCCTTAGCGCCCTGCGCCTGGTCGGCCAGCGCGGGCGCGCGCTGCGCGGGGCCGCTGGCCAGGCCGCCTATCTTGGCCGCCTCCGGGTACGCAAAGTCCAGCCCTGTGCGCGCCAGAGAGCGCACGTCTGCCCATCTTCGTACAGCATGCCTGTGCGTTGTTGCTGTCAAGCCAGGGTGGTGCAGCATAGCACATCCCAAACATCAACCATCAGGTTGTGGTATGCAGGGTGTGCAAGTGCTTGTGAGCTGCACTGCTGCTCGGCGCAGCCCCTGTGGGGGTTAGGTTTAGGGTTAGGCACCTGCCATGAGGTCCATGATGCCCGAGAAGGCTGGGCTGGATACGAGCAGGAGGCTGACGCGCTTGGGCGTGTCCACCGGCACGCCCAGCAGCTCCTGCCAGCGCTCCGGCGATGCGTCTGCACGCCCGCGCGGCGGTGCGGCTGTTACGCGAGGCGCCCGCTGCTTGCCTTGGCCTATTTTTGCAGGTGAGCCCTGACCCCCGGGGCACGTACCTCAATCGTCGCTGACAGGAAATACGAACGAGGCATTCATCATGCCATGATTCCGTGAACAGCTGTGGCAAGGACCAAACTCCTGTGCAGTGCAGATCGACACATGCCGCAACAAGTCCGTTTCTGACTTTTGGCTGCAAAAGCAGAAGCACGCAGGCGCCGCACCGCCGTCTGGCATGTTGGCGTCGTTGATCCGCACCGCCCGTATCTCCGTGCCGGGCAGGCAGCCGAGCGTGACGGACAGCGCGGGCGCGGCCTCCACCTCGCGCGGACCGCCCTCGGCGCCGCCGATCACGCCCTGCGCCTGCGCGCAGCGCGCAGAAAAGAACACTTACCTATGGGGCTAGGGCAGGGTCACAAGCAATCTGAAAAGAGGACGCACGACCCTTGCTAAAGGTCGCCGCGCCGGACATGCCTATCACGGGCGCCATGCGGTTTGTGCGCCACAGACGTCACTCTTTGCTAGGCCACGCCATGGAAATTCAACGGCCGGCTGGGCGTGCACGGCGCGCGGCCCAGCCGGCGAGCGTGCGGGGGGCGCACCGCCCCGCCGACGACCGCCAGCAGCGAGGGGTAGCGCGTGCGCAGCCGCGCCGACGCCTCGGCCAGCTGGTCGAAGCTGGCGAGCGCGCCTGACGCGAAGATGATGGCCACCTGCGCCCCGCGCGGCCGCCGCCGGCGTCGGCCGCGCGGCACGGGCGGCGCGGGGCGCTGCAGGGTTGCTGTCGGGGCAGCCGCGCAGGCGGGGTGTCTGCAGCGGCATGGTCGCGTGCGCTGCGGCAGGCGCAGACGCAAAGGTGGCCGCCGCGCACAGCGCCGGGCCTGCGTGAGCGGCGGGCGCGCGCCTGGGGGGGAAGCGCGGCGCCCGCAAGCTGGCTGTCGAACGCCTGCGCCGCGGCGCCATTGTCCCACGCGTTCCTTGGGGCGCAGGCTGCGTACGTGCTATCATGCTGGTGTGCTATGGTGCTGATGTGCGCACTTCAGCCACATACCAGCACGAGCAGCCAGGTGCACAAGGTGCACCCGTTGCGCCTCCCCGGCAGCACAGTCCGCGCATGCGGTGCAGGACGCTGCGCTGACACGAGCCGCTTCCACCGGCCGAGTCCGCGCACTGTGGGGTATATGTACCCTGACCGCAATGGTTCGTTGCGCCTCCCCGGCGGCACAGTCCGCGCGTGCGGGGGAGGACGCTGCGCTGACACGGGCCGCTTCCATCGGCCAAGTCCGCGCACAGTTGGGTATATGCACCCTAACCCCATTGCTTGTGCCACGCCGCCGCACGTCCCCCATCGGCACATGCGCCACGAAATGCGCTGCCAGGGACCTGCGCCGCGCCCTCGTGGCTGGCTCCGGCTCTGGCCGCATGCCGTGCGCACCGTAAATACCTCATCTAGCGCGGAGTCCAGAACCAGGCGCTCGGACAGGCTGGAGCACCACCTGCGCGCGCAGCAGGCTCTGCGTCGGCGACACCACTCGGGCATCATCGCACTCGCCCCTGCGCTGAGCCTGCCATGTGATGGAGCGTGTCAAGGCAGCCTGCGGATGCATGCTGATGCCACGACTGCAAGTCATTTTCGTCATTGGTAACAGGATTCAAGCCATCAGGGGTGGGCTGGTCACGCAACATCCACCAGTTGGCAGAGGTGACGGAAACCAGGCAATGGCCGGGGTCTGTGCCGGTTGACTTTACCGCGCTGGTCAGCAGGTCTGCGTGTCGGCAGCCTGGCTGCATGTCTGCGCATTCACACAAGCAGACAACACGCGAGCCTAATGACACGTTGACTGCGCCAGGAGGGATGCATGCTGCCAGAACCCGGGCTGCGGTGGGCGCGACCTCAGGCTGGTCTTGGTGTCGGTCTCTGCCAGGCTGGGCAGGGCTGCGCAGCACGCAGCCCGCCGGCACCTACGCGTGTGTCCCGGCCTCCGGAACGCATGCGCCTGCCTGCTGCACACGATTCGTGAGGTGAAGCTCGGCGAAAGCCAGCATGTTGCCTGGGAGCGAGCAGGCGGCACGCTCGGGTAGAGCGCATGGCACCGTGCCAGGCATGCTGCTCCTCTATCGTACTCACACGCATGACAGGCCAAAGCAGTACTGTCAATACCAAGCAACACGTTGGCGCGTCCATCAATAAGTCTGTCGAGTCTGTGAGGGAACACCAAGGCATCCAAGAAAGCAGTCACACGGGTATTCCACGGAGTCTGAGCCTGTGCAGGCGGGTTGGCGGAGCATGGCGCGCACTGCGCCGCCTGAGCTCGAGCTGGCCAACTGGAGTGCACACAGTGCGTGCCGCTACGTCGCCCGAGGAGCACTCCGCACGGGCGCCGCCGGCTTGACGCAGCTCGACGGCTGCAAGGTCTCGCCGCGCCAGCCTCTGCGCTCAAATGCCACCTGCAAGGGAACGAGTGCTTGAGCAGGTGCACGTTGCACCTGTGCGCACCTCGGTCCTTGCCTCCTTGCATATCACTGTGAGCTTGGGCCCGCACATACAGATGTGGCCATGCTGCATGGCGCCTTCAAGGTAGTAAGCTTGCAAAGACACTTTCAGGACAGCACCTGCACGCCCATGCTGCTTTAGTCCGCACCAAAAACGGCTGAGCTAACGGCAGTGAGCTACAAGAGCATGGCTTGTGCACAAAAAGCAGTGACTTGCAGAGGTTAGTAGGGCGTTGCTAGCATAGTGAACGCACTGTATCAGAATGTCGTATCGTATACAGAGCCTATATGCCGTTGCAGGTGATGCGCAGCTTATTATATAAGTGTATGCAAAACAAACCGCCTTTTGAGCTTTCGGCAAGTGCCTCTCCCGGCTACTGTTTTCCGTCCAATGACTCTATATATAGTTGGCTAGCAACTATGGCTCGCAGGCTGAGCGCGCTCAGCCAGTCCAAAGAAGCCCTATTCCAGGCCCTGCTGCCTATGCTCTTGGACTTGGAATTGGCCTGCTGACCTCAGATAGTCTATGCAGCGTGTCGTGCGGTCCAGCCGCTCGCGGCCGCACGCAGTCACGCGGATACGGTGCTCAGGCGCTGCGGGGGTGCTGGACAACATGCCGCGGAGGCAGCTGCAGGGCGCCCTGGCTGGCGTGGCGAACGGCGTGCGCGTGGTCGCACCCGTGCTGGGCGGCGTGGCAGTGGGGGTGCTGCTGGTGCTGCAGGTGCAGGAGGTTCGGCAGCGGCGAAAGCGGAGGCGAACTCCGCGGTCTTCGCTCGCGGTGCGCGCCAGGAGCCACCCTGCCTCGTATACTAGTTGAGGCAGTGTGCGCTGTGAGTGGCCAAGGATACACTTGGTGTGTAGATTCTGGATTGCTGCGTGCTTCAGAGCTGTGGTGGGTGCTTGTATGCTGCATTGTGGTGCGCATCGACCAACGTAGAACGCTATGGGTCGCTGACTGCTGCAACACTACAACGCGATGTACTGCACACTGCGTCCTTATCACTCGCAGACATGTTTTCACCTGGCTTTGCCCTTTGTGCTTTCATGCAGCAAGTCCAGTCCGGCAGGAGGTGTCCTTCGTGTGCTCAGTACTTGTACTCCTGAAAGTGAAAGTGATGAGCGCACCTACTGCCTGGCACAAGATGCCAACCGTGCCCAGGGCCGCTGCAGCATGGGAGTTGCCTGGCTTGTTGGCTCTGCACACGAAGGCAGCACGGCGCTTACATTACTATTATGTAGACGTGCACGCCTTGTGAGGCTGCACAGCGCGAGACAGAGTGCGAGCAGGGCGGGGCGCGGCCGGGCGCGCAGGACGCAGACAGCGCGAAGGGCGGCGCCGCCGCCGGCGCAGACGAGCTGCTGGTCACCGCCGTGGCAACCGGCGCGGCGCCCCTGCCGCCGCCGCTGGAGCACGTGCTGCTCGATGAGACGCTGCCGCTGGACGTCAAGGCGCTGTGGCGCCTGATGATGGCGGACGCGGACTTCTGGCGCGAGTTCCTGGCGCGGCGGCAGGCGCGCGGGACGGTGCTGACCGGCTGGGTGATGGTCGACGCGGAGACCAAACGTGCGCTGCCGCGCCGGCCCCCGGTGTGTGTGTCCCCCCACAGTGTGTCCCCACACAGTGAGTGCCAGAGAGCGCGCGCGCACGTCCGCGACTGAAGTGTGTTTCCCACACCGGGTGCCAGAGAGCGCGTACGCACGTCCCCGCGCTCATGCACGTGTGCGCGTCCAGCCCCTGCTTCCCGTCCTCTGCCTCCCGACCTGGGGTGTCAGTCGTTGAAGCAGCATGCTTGCCCTCCTGTTTGAGCGCTCCTGAGACCTGTCAGGAAGGGCAGACAGTGTGTGGACGTGTGTGCCAGCGCATGCTTTGTGGCCCAAGCGCGCAAGCTAGTGACCACCGCATGGCGGAGTGTCGTGGTTCAAACCCTACCCTGCTCTGGCAGGCGGCGGCTTTGAGCGGCGGCTGGAGTACACGGTGCCCGTGAAGCGCAACCGGCTGGGCCCCTCGGAGGCGCGCTGCGAGGAGGTGCAGCACTGCCGGCGGCGCGGCGCGGACGGCTTCTGGGTCTCGGTCGTCGCGCGCACGCCCGAGGTGCCCCTTTGCGCCGCGCCTGTTGGTCAGCGTATTCCAACCCTCACATTACCCAGTCAGGGTTGATGCCAAGAGCGAAGGGTGCGCGCGAGGGTGCCTGCTGTCAATGCACACTCACGGAGCACTACGTTGCTGTGTGCATACTGGCGGAGTGGGAGCCGAGGTTGCGGCCGATGCGTCGCTTGCCCACGGATAGGTGAGCGCCCAGGCCCTGCAGCGAGAGGCGGAGAGCAAGGCGGCGCTGCGCAGGCAGGCGGCCGGGCTGGAGAGGCTTTCCAGCCCGATGCAGGGAAGTGGCGCGGGCAGGTGCCGATCGGCTACGCAGCCCGCACGCTGGAGAGCTTGGTGCCGGGCGTGCCATGGGGCAGGTTTTGTGCGTGCAGTCAGGTAGCCAGGCTGGAGAGCCTGATTCGCCGGGCGTGGCGCGGCCGCAGGTGCCGTGCGGGGGCGCGTTTCACCAGGAGCTGCAGTGGGTGGCGGCGCCGGTGAGCGCGGGCCGCGCGCGGCTGATCGTGTCCGCACGCGTGGTCTTCACGCGGCCGCTGTTTGGCATGCGCGGGCTCATCGAGAGCTCGTCGCTGGAGGCGCGCAGTCGCATGCGGCGCTCTTTGAAACAGCTCATGAGAACGGATGTGTCGTGCGGAGTGTCTCAAGCTCTGCCTGCATGCGCGGATACCACATGCTTCAAGCGTGCTGCATGTATTTCGTCGCGTTGCTTACGATAGCAGCGAAGTGTACGCCAGGGTTGCTAGGGTAACAGCGAGTTTGACCTCAGGAGTATGATGATGCTTGAGAGGGGTTTGCTTCTAGAAGTATCGAGAGTGTGGGAGGCTCTGTCACGCATGCCAGCGTGCACGCTTATCTGGAGGTAGTGGCGTGGAGGTGTGGGCGTGACTGGAGGAACTCTGCATGCGATTTGATATCTCGCATGGGTGCGTGCGCAGCAAGTGCGGCTGCACACCAGCTCAGCATAAACCCTGCAGCAGCGGGGGCCGCTCAAGGAGGCGTCTCATGCACCTTCTGATGCAATGCACTGATGCGGGGGGCGCGCGCAGGGCATGCGCGACGCGTACCGCCTGCTCTCGCAGGTGCTGCGGCAGCGCCTGGCCGCGCTGCCCGCCCTGCCGGCCGGCGCCGCCGCGGCGCCCGCGCCCGCGCTGGGCGGGGCGGCTGCAGGCGTGTTGCCAGGTGCGGTCTGCTTCGCTAGGCGGCCGGTTGACCTGAGGGTGACGTCAAGGGTCTGCCTCGAGGCGGCAGGTAGGATAGGGTCTGTGCCGTGGGATCTGCGGGTGGACACGCAGAAGTACGCGTGTTGGTGTGGCTGCCTTGTGTCTTGCTCGCACCACCACCTCTGTTGGCGCGGCGGCTCCGGGGAGGCGGGAATCTGGTGCAACCTCGAGCCAGGGCCCCGCCTCAAGTGCTGGCGCCGCGCGCAGGCGCGCCGGGCAGGCGGGACGCGCTGCTGACGCAGCTCAGCCGGCGCGCGCCCGCATGGCGCGCGCTGTTCCTGTCGGCGCTGTTTGCGGCGGTGGGCGCATGGGCGCTGCTGGCCGCGGCCGCGTGGGCGCCTGCGGGCACCGGCCTGGCCGGCGTCCCACTCGCGTGGGGGTCCTGGGCGCCCCCGCAGTCCGTGGGGATGGCCGCGCCGGCCTGGCTCACGCAGCTGCGCGCCGCGCTGCTGCGCGCATCGCTGTGAGGCGCTTCAGCGGCGCCTGATGCCCGCTGTCTGAGCTGCTGGTATGATGCAAGGTGCTGCTAATTGCCGCCGTGTGGGCGTCAAGTGTCTGCCAGATCCAGCAAGCTTGCAGTGCACCTTTGACATTCGGCCGGGTGGAGAGTATTCACAGAGCATGCGACAGTTTTGCAGGTGGCTGCAGGCTAGGCGGTGTCAGATTGTGACAGTCAGATGGAACAAGTGCCTAACACCTCTGTCTGATGCCCAGCTATGCTGTATCAGTTTGCCCATGCTGTGTTCATGCTGCAAGCTGTGCGTGCCATGTTTGCGCTTGGTCTATGATTGAGCAATAGGGAGTCTGCTAAGCGAGCTATTGTCAGTGGACATGGCTAAACCAAATGGGTGTGCAGCAATGTGCACGACACTCACCTGTTTGAGAGAGATGATGGCATTTGTAGATGCGCAAATGCGCGCATGAGTGATCTTGTGCTGCGTGCATTTTTACGCCACTTGCAAGAAGGTTAAACACAATCGCGTATGCATCATGAGCAGTCGTGTGCCGCATGTTTGTCATGCAAGGAAACGCAGACGAGGACGCGCTTGCGTTTGCCCAAGCTGAGCGGCGGCAAGCTCTGCGGCACTCCCCGGACCCTACACCCTAGAAGAAGTTGCAGAAGAGGACGCGCTCGCGCGCGACGCCCTCGCCGGTGAGCCGCCGCGTGAGCGCCGCGGTCGCGTCGCCGGGCAGCCCGGACAGCAGCACGGCCGCGTCGCGCGGGTCGCCGCCCACCGCGCCCGCCAGGCCGCCCGGCCCGCCGAAGATGGCGCCCTCCAGCGCCGCCTGACGGCCGCCAGCCGCCCCAGACGCTTGAGCCTTGCACCACGCCTCGGTCACTCTGAGTCTTGCAAGCATGACTCGGACATGCACCACGTGCTTGGACGTATGAGTCTTGCATCATGCACAATGACATCAGGATGCACAGGCTTTGCGCAAGGAGCGCATGCGCAAATGGCAGGTTGCCGGGGCTCTGTGCAGCCACACGCCCACAACCACATGGCATGTTCCCTGGCGCGCGCGCCGTGCCACGCAAGCCCTGAACGCAGTAGCCCCGCAGCGCATAGACGGCTCGCCCGCCGCATGCCCATGTATGCAACCCCAAGGGGTCAAGGTCTGCAGGGTTGCACGGTCGCTGCTCGCGCTCCGACGCCCAGAGATGGGCCACGTGCAGCAGGGGTGTAAAGCAGGCGCACGCCGCGCCTCATTTGCAGAGCGTGTGGCTTTCTCTTCCCGGCAGGGCGCGCGCGCACCAGCACGGCTCCTGCATCGGGGTCTGCGGCGCCGTTCGCCGCCAGCGCGTCGGCGCCCGCGGCGTCCGGGCGGCTGTAACATGCCTCGAAGCGCACGCCCGCGCCGCGCCAGGCGTCCCAGTCCTTCAGGTAGGCCGCGCGCGTTGCGTCTGGCGCCGCGTAGAACAGCGCCACGCTGTGCGCGGTCGCGTGCGCCTGCGCGCTCGCGCCTAGCGCGGCTTGCCGCGCCCTGCCTGGCTGCACGCTGCGCTGGTGCAGAGTGACTCACTGGTGTGCAAGTAACTCTGCGCTTGCGCGGACTGGTCACTCGACTGGTCACTCGACAGCCAAGTGGCATGCGTGCGGCATCCTGGCGCCTGAGGGTCCCGGCAAGGCAGCCCTATGCGCTCTGGGCACAACCGCGGCCGGGGCGCGACCAGGGCGCGCGCGCCTGCACAGGCGTCCACTCGACCGCCGCGCGCAGGGGCGCAATGCCGGCCGCGCCCGCGCCGACCATCAGCAGGGCGCGGCTGTCCTCCAGCGCGCTCAGCAGCCCGACGTAGCTGTTGAACAGCGAGGCGTACCTGCGCGCGCGGCGCCGGTCCTAATAAGGCGCACACGCGATGTCAAGGTCTTAACCCCTAATCCTACCCTAACACGGAACTAAGGCGGAGCAGTCCGTATCACGCACGCCGTGCTCAGGTCAGCAAGGGCGAGTCCCAGCGCAGGCGGCACCCCCCTTGCGGCTGCCGGCCAGCGGCGGCGTAGCTGTGCACATGCGCATGCTCACTGGGGCTGATGGCCACATGCTGCTGCACAGATCACGGACGCGCTGCTGAGCCGGCCGCGGTGCTGTCCAAGAGCCAGCAGCCCTGCGCTGATGCGTCTGAGCCGCGCTTCGCGCTGCGCACTCCGCGCGCCGCGTGTGGAGCCGGCAGGCTGCCTTGGCAGGCTGCGCTTCCTTTGCGAGGGCACACACTGGCTGCGAGGAGGCTCCGCGCTCAAAGGCCTCGTCCTTAGCGCTGTGTGAGCACCCGGGCGAGTCGATTACCCGGGCGAGTCGGGGGAGCTCACCCCCGGCCCACCACGCCGGACACCTGCAGCAGCGCGCCCGGCCCCAGCTCGGCCATCTGCCGGTCGTCCGCGCACCCGCGCCGGTCCACCAGCACCTGAGGCGCGCGTGCGAGATGTGGGCGCGGGTCTGTGTGCCTGTATATGCGGGCAAGCCTGTATAGGCCGCACCTGCGCCCATCCACCAGCACCTGAGCGGCGCATGCGAGGTGTGGGCGCGGGTCTGGTTGCCTGTATAGGCGGGCAAGCCTGTGTAGGCCGCACCTGCGCCCGTCCACCAGCACCTGGGCGGCGCATGCGAGGTGCGGGCGCGGGCCTGGGCGCCTGTACAGGCGGCAAGCATGCCGGGCCGGCAGCAAGCCCCAGCTGCTCGCCGGCCAGCTGGTCGCCATGCGCATACGCATGAGCATGACATTCATGTCATGCTTGCTGGTAGTTTCCACCAAGGCGCACCGTCCACACACGTGCAGCCCATGCACACTGCACGCGCTGACACTAAGACGCCACCGCGCGCCACCCGAGCCTGCCGGGCGGAGCCGCGCCTGCCGGCGTCGGCGCGCCTGCTGTCCAAGCACCGTCGCACGGAGACTTGCCGGCCAGCGTGCAGCTCAGCGGCTCCGCGGCGCCGCTTCACAATAGCAGCACGACCCACGACTGCCTGCTCTACCCTACCTACCCTACCCTATTCTATATCTGGGGGGCGCGCCTCGACGATGGAGGCGTCCAGGTTGGCGGACTCGCGCTTGGCGGCGTACGGCGAGTTGGCCAGCGCGTACAGCCGCGGCGCGGCGGCCCCGGCCTCGCGCTGCACGCGTATGAACTGGCCGGGCACCGTGTATGCGTCCACCCAGCGCGGCGCCTCCTGACGGCCGCGCAGCTTGCGCCCGTCCAGGTACGTCACCTGGTGCCATAGCGACCTTTTCTTTTTCCCCCATATTTCCTTTTTTTGGGGTTCAAGGCGAGGGTGGCAGAACTGGGGGAGGGGCGCGCAATGCTGCGACAGTGCAAGCCAGCCACATTGACTCTGGTCAGAGCTGGGCGCTCTGCTGCGCCCAAGATGCGGGAAGGGGGGGCTGTGAGGCGGCAGCCGCGCCTGGTCCTCGACGCTCAGCACCAGCGTGCGCAGGGAGCCGTCGGCCGACTCTGCCCTGCGTCAGGCGCTGCTTTCTCAGCCGCGTGGACCAAACTGAAGGCGGGGCAAGCAGGTGCAGCTGGGCTGCGCTGCCGGGCCAGGCCTGCCTGTTCTCAATCACAGTCGCTGCAGACAGCTCAATCGCGTCCTGAGCATCGCTGATGCCCTGCTGCACGTCCGGCGGCAGCTCCATGCCTCGAGCAGTGCTGCCATCGCCGCCCGTAGCATTGATGGCAATGCGTGACCGGGTCTGGTTTGCACTCGCGGCGCAGAAGGCAGCCCGGCAGTGCTTGCGCTGCCGCCAAGCTGGCAGGACGTGGGCAGTGGTGCTGCGGCAGTCTGCCAAGAGCGGCTTCTGCAGGGCGTGAGTCGATGTGCCAGGCATGCTTGGCTTACAGGTAATCACGCATCAGCACAAAAGCACACACGGCACATAGCAGCAGAGACAAATGCAAGGAGTCACTGCTTGAGCATTCTCTTCTTGTTTTATACAAGCCCACTTGAAGACCTGGTCATGAAACACGATTTAGAAAGTTGCAGCCCTGCAGCTAGCCTGCATCAGCAACCTTTCCGATCCCAGGACTCTCTTATTATCTGACCCCCCAAGCGCTCCCGTCCACACGCGCGGCGCACGCCACGCCTAGACTGGTTGCACGGGTTTTGTCGCCTGGCGCGCACACGGCTCAGCCTTCAGCAGAAGCATGCCTGCCAGCGGAGTGCATGGCATTCAGCTTAGCACTGTAAGGCTTGGCACCAATCCGTACAAGCTCGTCTGCCTGACATGACGTATGGAAGTGAGGTCAGCGGACCTGGGTGCTGCCAAGCACGCAGGGGGCATGAGAACACAAGTGGAGCTACAGACTGCAAGCCATGCAAAGCGCAGCTTGAGAAGGTTTCGGCCTGCGTGAAACCGCTCAAAGACTATCACCTGCGTTGTCATGTGCAGCCAGGGCGGCATTGTGCCTTATGGCATGCTGGGCTTGCCTGGGGCTGGACAGGTGCTGCGCTGGCGGCCTTGCCCTGCTGCATCTTCCCCGCCACCGCGACCGAGAAGGGCGTGATGTCGTCCTGGCGCGCAAGCCTTTGGTCGTGACCAGCATGGCGTGCCACTACGTGCGCGGCAGACAGTGCAGCAAGCCAGCATCCAGCTTGTGCTTCACGCTTAGATCAGTGGTGGGAGTGGTAGCAAATGGTCAGCGACCTGAACCTCATCACCATAAAGAGTTTGTGCATGAAGGCAGCGCACTGGTAGTTGAAGCTTATCCTTTGGCTACAAAGCATTTGAGCACAGAAGACTAGCAACATGTAATTGGCAGCGAGATTTTCTTTCCTGCAGGGCAGGAAGTTAGGGTTGCAACCAAGACATGCTGAGCTCGTGGCGCACCATCTTTGCGATGCCCGGCGTCTCTGGCGCTTGGCAGTTGCTCCAGTGGTGCAGCCTGCCCCCGCACGGCTCCATTACATACCAGTAACAAGAAAAAGGCCAGGCGTATCACTCTGTGCCTTTGCCGCACACTAGAACTTTGCCAGATTTAGTATGCGAGTGGCATGCCGCCTATAGGCTGCCAATGGTTTTCTGACTGCAATTATGACACAACACCACAACACCATCACTGGATGCTCGCCCACGAGCAGCACGATAACACCGTCCATGCCCTGAACAGGACCAGGGAGAGAGTTGCGCAGCAACACATGGACCGCGGCGTCGCAGACCTGCTGGTGCGCCGGCGCCAGACGGCCGCAAAGGCCAGCAGCAGGCCCACGGACGCGAGGACGCCCACCGCGATGCCGGCGCCCGCGCCCATCGACAGCCCACCCTGGCCGTAGTACTGCACGCAGGCTCAACGTCTCAGCCTCGCCACATGCAAGCTTTCGCAGACCCGGAGCTTTCAACACATGGCGTGTATGACAGGTCCAGCAAGTACTGCCAGACCTGCTGCCTAACACAGCGTCTTTTCTCTAACCACCACCATGACAGCCGTGTCAGTCATTAGTAGCTCAGGGAGCCCACATGCTGCTGACCCAAAGGTTGCATGTAGGCTTGCATGGTCCCTTGCAATCCTTTCACAGTAAACCATTTGACGCCGAGGCATACCCACCTGGATTCATGGGCTATTGAGAGTTAGTCGCGCGCTTTTGGGCAATGAAGTCGCACCTCACAGCTCAAGACAAACATCAAGGGGTTCTGAGAGCCACCCAAACAACCCCACATGATGATCACAGGGGGTGCTTACCCCTTCAGGCGTCTGCACAGTCAGTGGCTTGGCAGGGCGCAGGCCCGAGTTGGCAATCGCCGCAAAGCTGAGCGTGCCCGTCGTCTGCAGCGGGTTGGGCGCGGGCGCCCCGGTCGGCCTGCGGTGCAGGGCGCGCGCAGCTCAACACCTGCCGTGCTCGCGGTTGCCGCGCAGCGGCGCGCAGGGCTGCAAAGGCAGGCGCTGCCAGGCACTGGGTGCAGCGGCACAGGCAGTGCTGCGGCATGCGCAAAGTCTACTTTCATGCAAGCAGTCCAGGTGTGCAAAATGCGAAAGCTATAATTCAATGCAATGCGGGGCGCCGCACCGGGCCAGCTTCGCGTCGACAGGCACGGTGAACTCCTTGACGCTGCCGATGGCCGCGTTGCCAAAGCCCGGCACAAAGATGTTGGCGCCGCCGGTGTCGCGCATCGACTTGGCCAGCGCGGCGGCCGCGGTCGCGTCAGAGTTCTCGAACGTGACCTGCGCGCTTGGGCCGGCGTGAGGGCTAGCGCTGTGCGCACGCGGTAGAAGCCGCACATTCGGATCCATGCATGCATGCATGATTGCAGAGCGCTCAGGCACAAGGGAAGCGGCATGATAAGGACAGTCCGGCTCCAACCCCAGGCTGCCGCAAGAGCGCGCCGCGAGCACACGCACAGCGCCTGTCGCGCTACGGAAGCAAGCGCACTGCGCCAAGCGCTTGAGCAAGCCTTGCCACGGTGCCCCAGGAGGAATAAGCATGCAAGCCAGCCCGGCGAAAGCGCCTATGGTTCTTTCCGGGGACCAACAGCACTCGAGCCAGGCCAAGCTCCCACAAGGTGCCCCACAGGGGCCGCGCCTGCGTGCTGACGACCAGCGGCGCGCTGGCGCTGACGCCAGTGACCTTGACCCACTTGGCGTCCACATTGGCCGCCGACGCCACGCCGCTGATGTACGAGTCCTTGGTTGAGGCCCAGGCGTCCGGCGCGATGTCCTGCAGCGTGGCCTGCGCGCCCGTGCCACTCCACATGTAGAGCATGGAGTCCGGCTCGTAAACACTGACCTTCGTTAAATCAAGTCGAGTGCACCTGTCAAAGCGTCTCAGGTCCTGCGAGCGTGCACAGGGGGAGGTAGCATGGGCCAGGTTATGAAGTCGTCCCACACAGCGCTGCATGGGGGAGCCTGGGACCCTCCGCTCGGCCTTCACGAGGTGCTCTCACGCCACCGCCCTCTGCCTGCAAGTCGCTACAACACCATGCCGGCTCTGACCTGTGCTTTCCCTGGTGTACATGGAGTCTTTTTTTGCACAGTCTTTTTTTCATAGTTGCTTTGCCCACAACGCTTAGGGGGGCAGTGAAGCAGCGGCGCTGCTGTCCTTGCATGCATGCTGCGCAAGTGTGCACCTGGAAGGACACCGCCGGGTAGCCCGCCACAGCCGTCAGGCGCCGGCTGGCCGGCTGCGTCTTGGCGCCCGCCTCGCTCTGCACGGGCGCCATGAGGCCGCTCGGCATTGCCGCCGCGCTTGCGCTCCCTGACTGCGGCGTGGTGCTCACGATGAAGGATTGCTGCGCGGGGCACGCGCGTGTCAGCAAACAATCACTGTGTTAAACACCGGGCTACTGCGCAGCCAGTGCAGACCTTTTAGTGCCCACACACTTGAACAGGGCCTGTCTGTATAGTGCAATGAGACATAGGGCTGACATGTCTGTACGTGCACAAGGTGTAGCAAAGCTCCTCAGCATTGCATGCATGCATGGCAAACCTGGCTTCCTTTCATTACGACTGAAGGTGTATAAAATTGACCGACATGCAGCTTGTCATGCGAAGGGACGGCACTGTCGTGCACCTCTTATAGTGGACCCCAAGTACTAGCCCAGATCAGGCTGAGTGCAAGTTAGGGGCAATGCCAGGCAGGAACGTGCGCGAGGCACTGTGTGGATTTGCAGGCATGTTACATACAAGGCAGGTCTTGACGGGTCCTCGTGGGGCAGCCCGTGCAGCCTCGTCCGCTTCACACACAGCTCTACCTCGGTCAAAGCAAAGCATCAGCACGCAAATCACGTCCAGCGTTCTTGGCGGTTCCAGCGCATGGGTCGCAGATGACCCGTGGCACGCTTGGTAGCTAACACACGGCAAGCCCACTCTGTGCAAAAAATACCATGCTGTCTAGGTTTCGGGACCTCCGTGAACATGCTTGGCATGGTCACGCCCAAGGCCCCGGAAAGCTGCAAAAGCCCATGCCAGGCCCCACTGTAGGGATGGCTAGCATCAGGAGCGGCGCTCCATGTCTGTCAGCGCCCAGCCCTCCAGGAGTCGCCGCGCTTCTTGCTTGGTTGGTGGACCGGGTCCTAATTGCCGGGGTAGGAGTTGGGCAGGGCGCCGGGGTAGGGGTAGGGCAGGGCGCGCGCCCGCGTCGGCTTCACGCTCTCCAGCGCCGGCTCCGGCGCGGCCGCCGGCGCGGCCGCCGCCGCCCGCAGCGCGGCGTCGTCCGCCACCATCTGGTGCATTGCGGCGCGCGGCGGCGCGCGGTCGGGCGCCGCGGCCGCCGCCGTGGCCGCGCCCGCCGGGGCCGCCGCGCCGCGCGCGGCTGCGTCGGCGGCGACCGCCTCGTGCATCGCGGTGCGCGCGGCGTACTGGGCGGGGGTAAAGGTGTCCATGGGGCTCAGCGCGCTGAGCGGGTTGGCGGGCTCGCCGGCAGCCGCGCTCGAGCTGTCGAGCAGCGTCGGGCGCTGCGCGGCCAGGCCGTGCGCGCGGTAGCCGACCTGGCCCAGCGCCGCCATGGCGCCCGGCACGGCCGAGAAGTCGGCGCCGTATGCGTCCCGCGGCGCGGCGGCCGGGCGCGCGAGCGCGGGCGCGGCCGCGACGGGCGTGGCGGCCCTGTGGCGCGGCGCGGCGGCGGCGGCGGCGGGCGCAGGCGCGGCGGCCGCGGCGGCCTCGATGCCGGCCGGGTCGGCAGCGGAAGGCGCGGGCGCCGGCGCCGCCAGAGCATCGATCAGCGCGTTCAGGAATGCGCCCTCGAACGCGGCCAGGTCCGAGATGCTGGGCTCTGCGGCGGTCGCGCCCTCGTACACCTGCGCATGCAGCCGTGCAGGTTGGGGTCCAGCTCTGTTCAAGCGCAGATTGGCAACAAATGGTAGGGTAACTTAGGGTACCCAGAAGCTGCCGATGCATGAAGTGATCAGAGAAGAAGACATGCGACAGAGAGCAGGCCCTGGTGTCATGCCTAAATTCATGCACTATGTGGCAGGAGAGTGGTAGACAGGTGGGGGCATCAGGGGCTTTGCTGTGCGGCGCACATCCACGCGCTGCGCGCCCGGGTAGCGCGAGTCGGTCTGCTCCACCACCAGCGTGACCGGCACGGGCTGCACGGCCTCGCCGTGCGCGCGCGCAGGCGCTGCGGCGGCGGACGGCGCGGCTGCGGGCGCACCCATCTGGCGTGCGCCGACGGCGGGGTGCGTCAGGGGCGTGCACGGGGCTAGGGACATCCGAGATGGTCCGCTGCCAGGCTGCAGGGGCTTGCTTCTCCATCTGCAGACCCACAGCAGGCTGCAGGCCATTGTGCTCTCTGAACACACTAGAGACCATGTACGTTGGGCATCTCTGCCACAGGCGCACGCATAGGGTATATGATAAACAACCCAACCCCAACCCAACCCTGCTCTACCCTCCAGGGTCACACCTGGTTGGCGTGCCGCGAGCTGCCCATCTTCGCCACGCTGCTGAGCAGGTTGGCGGCGAAGCGCGCGGTGGCCGCCCCCTGGCGCCGGCGAGCGCGCGTTCGGGACATGTGCCCAGGGCCGCGGCGTGCAGGCGGTCGCTGGTGACTGGGCACTCAGACATGCCGCGGCCAGCAAACGCAGCGCACGGCACCTAGCACAAAGCATTCCTACAACTTGGAGACTGATATTGAATCCAAGTGCTGCACCTTGTGCAGTACATTCTGATGTGCCTATATAAACTCGCAACAGCCCTCGGGTGCTTTCAGCCTGCTGTCATGCAACTGTTCAGAGTCTGAGTACCACTGGCATGCATCCGTGCTCCATGGGCGCGCCAAGAGAGATGGTCTGCCTCTTGGTACAAACACAAACCCGCACGCGAGTTTAACTGGCAAGTACACTTCGGCATAAGCCTTGATGTCCTCTGGCTACGACGCACCTGCGTGCTCTGCTGCTGCGCGGCCATAGGGTTGGCGCCGCGGACGCCGGCCTGCGAGGCAGAGCCGCTGCTGGCGGGCATGCTGGCGCCGCCGCCGCCGCTGCTCATCGGGAGCGCGTACACGTTGCCGTTGCTGTCCACGCCCACCTGAAGCATAATGCCGCAGGTAAGTCATCATCTACCTTCATCACCCACCTACCTAACTACGTCGTATGAAATGGTGAGTTTGTTTTTTTGTGTTACGTTTGGCCCCGACGACGCGCATCTCCCGGAGCGTGACATGTGACTTGATGGACGTTGGCCGTGCCCAAGCATGTGCGGCGCATGCCTGTTTGTCCCTGAACCACTTATGCTGAGAGCGGGGCGGGCGGCGCACCGGCTGCGCCACCACCTGCTGTGTCGCCAACGGCTGCACCTGCCCGCGAGCGGCGAGCCCCTGGCTGGAACCCTGACCATAGCCCTGCCCGGCGGCCCCCATGGCCCACTGCGGCGCCTGCTGGTACACCGGCTGCGCGCCAGGCAGGAGTCGCGCAGGAGTCAGTGCCATAACCCTATGCACCCTCTCCACAATCTCCAGACACTGTGCCCTCAAGCTGGTATGCAGGGCAACACTGCAGAGAGCTGGAGGACAATTCAGCCTTCTGCAAGTGCGCACGAAGCATGCAGGTGTACAAGAGGGAACCTGGACCACCGTTTGCAGGCACATACCGTGCTCGCTGGCAGTTGTGGGTAGGCAGGGGGGGTTACCTGCGCGCCATACCCCGGCGTCCCAAAGCCGGACGGCAGCTGCTGCACCGCAACAGGCTGCGCCTGCACCCGCGCACGTCCAGACAGTGTCGCAACACTTGTCTACGCACAGATAACCGTTGCATGTGGACTTAACTCCACTTAATACCCCTGCTGCGCTCCGTCACCAGTCGCAGGTACCAGCACGAGCGCAAGCCATACGTACGTGTTTTGTTTGCAGACCAGGCTGACACCCCGCTCATAAGACATGCAAGCACTTCCCTGCACTACACTGAGCTTCATTAGTCATCAAGGGCAACAACAGCGTCCACTGCCGCCGCGCCTGGGAGTACTGCTGCGCGGAGTACCCGTCCTGGCCGCCACCGCCGCCCATGAGGCTGCCCGGCGCAGCGTCGCTGGTCTGCCCCACGGTGTGCGCCTGCGTCGGTTCATGTTATTGAGGGTTAAAGCAAGGCATGACAATGCCTGGGCTTGGCCAAGACCTTGTCCTTTGCGCAACCGGTGCACGTCTGCCTTTGGGATGTCCTCATGCAGGCTGGAGTGCCACATGTATGAGGGTGACCAATTAAACCTGTGGCACAACAGCTATAAAGGCACCAAGCCCTTGCAAGCCTGAAGGCCATGCGTGTTGACTCGCAATCTCGGGGTGAGCATGAGCACCCAAGCGCCGGAAATGTACGCCAGTATGAAATCTTGCACTATGCAAAGACCTGGAGCAAGCAGGAGTGGAGGGGCCGCTGCTGCGCGCACGGTGTAGGTGCGCTCAGTGTCAGGCTGGTCGGCCGAGTCGAAATCGCTGTCGGCGCCTGCACTCGCCGCGAACGGTTCCGTGTAGGCCAGGTCGCTGGGCGTTGCCCTGCTGCTCCGCCGCGACTGCTCGCGCTTGTACTGCGAGCGCGCAGGCGCCGCGCGTCAGCGCCTCAGCGGGTGACCACACACCTCTGCTGGTTGATCACAACGGACTCCGGCACTTGCGGGGACTGTGTGGCAAGCCATGCGGCCGTAGCTATGCACAAGCCAGGCCATGCAAGTGGTGTGGACAGCAGCGCTGCGCCGTACGCTATAGAGCGGGTCCTGATACTCTTATACTGACAACACTTGGGCTGGACTGTGCTTGGCTGCAACAGACACTTGTAAGTCTGGCAAATAGGAGAGGAACGCAGTGCTTCGCACAGCGTAGCAGGAGGGAAGCGAGTGGCATACCTGCGACGGGTCATATGCAGAGCCAAAGTCTGTCACGCCGTTCAGGCCTTCACTCATGCTCGCATCGGTTGCGCCACTTGACGGGCTGGCCTGCGCGGCAAAAGACGCGCCGCGCGGCTGCGCCCGCGCGTGCATCAGACCACCCGCCTGCGCACAAGCAGTGCTCCTCTCAGGCTGGCTGCGCTTGCCTGCATGCCTTGCATCAGCAGAGCTTGTGTCCTGCAGCTGCGTGCTTATCACACACTGAATTTTAGGCCAAGTGCCTGCAAGAAGGCGTTGCAGGGACACGCTGGACTCAAAGTGCATGATTGACACTCACGCGGTTCTTGGCACGCAGTATGTGCGCGTACCGCCTGAGCTGCATAGTTCACGGGGTAGTTGTCTGCAGCCTGGGTGTCGTCCTGCACGCTCACAGAAGTGCGTGTGTCAGGCACACGCCCCAACCACTGCACAGGCCACACGAGCTCCTACGCGCAAGACAGCGCTGCCTGCCGGATCCTCAGGCAAGCAACGCTGCTGCTTGCTTTGTCTGGTGTCAGGGCGCTCGCACACCTGCCGCGCCATGGTCGAGTGCAGGCAGAGCGCCAGGCAGGCGAGCGCGAGCGCGCACACCTGCAGCGCCAAAACCCACTGTTGGAGGCTAGGGACCTGCCAGCGCTGCGTATGCAGGCGGTGGCAAGATGGAGCGCAGCAGCTGCCGTGCAGCTAGGCCCTAGTTTCTTCAACTGCAAGGCTTCTATATCTATACCGTGGTCAAGCTCAGGCTGTAGTAAGCCGCTGGCGTGCCGCTGGCGTGCTGCTTCCATTACAGCGCACAGGCCGTGCACCAAGCACATCTTGCTATATTGCTCCCTTAATGGAGGCTGCACCCCTGCCTCCCTACGCGCTGACGGCAGTAGCAGGAAAGCAACACATAAGATAAGCTGCAGGGAGCGCGGGCTTGCGCTGCGATCAGCTATGAGACATGGCTGTTTGCAAGGCATGTTGTGCCCGGGAGATGGTTTTGAACGCTTGCTACGGCCCGGTGGCTTTAAGCGGACGTCGGGCAGGTCAGCAAGTCATCCCGTACACAGGTGCGTCACAGAGCACCACTTTCCCCACTCGTGGCCTAGCATGGCTGGGCGGCTCCGGCACGCAACCCGCAGGGTGCTGTCTGCCAGGGCGCACCACAGGCGAGTTCCGGCAACGCTTGCCCATGCTGGCCCTGGACAGCAGCTTAGCGCAGTGCAGCGCGTATCTGAATGCAGCGCTACTTGGCTGTTTCCACACGCCGAGCCTTCAAAGATTGCTGTTTTCCTACGTGGATAATTGGTGGTACTGTGTGTGCCTTGCTTGGCGCAGACGATGAGAGGGGTAGCTGGCTCTGCAGCTTTTGAGCAGGCCAAAACCCTGCATCAGGCCCTGCAGCGTCCAGTGCATGAACAAAGTGGGCAGCTACACTCCAGGGACAATATCCATTGCGAGGACAGGCACGGAGCCCTGCAAGGACAGCAAGATGCTGCGTCACTGCGCTAGGCGCCTCGCCGCGCACACGCTGGCCAGGCAGGCAGCAGCGGCAGTGCAGGACGCATGGGTGCCCTGCTGTGGGGCGGTGCCGCCGGTGTCAGGCAGGGAGGACGACAGCGGAGCGAAAGAGCTGAGGGCAGTGACCCCGCCCTGGCGCTTGCCCTGCCGCGGCTTTGCTACACAGGCAGCAGAACAGCGGGTGGACCAGACAGAAGAGGTGCTCCGTCGCCGGGTGTCCCAGGCGGATATGGTGCTGCAGGTGTGACCCTTTTGCCTTTACTGTGCAGGTGACCTGATTGGCAGTGCGAAGGGCGCCAAAGCTCTTGGGACCAGCGCTTGCCAGCGGATGTTGTGGATCAGATGTGTTGCTGCAGTTACACTGGCTCTTGCAAGTGACAAACACCTGAGTAGGAGCGCTGCACGCGCAGAGCATAGAGGCCCTGCACTTCCGTGAGCTGCTAGCAGACATGTCGGAGGAGCGCTTGTACATGCCCTACAAGGAGCTGTACAAAAAATGCTTGGACAGGCATGCACGGGGGACCACCACCTACTTCCACTTGGGCGGGCCGGGTCAGTGCTCAGTGCCACCTTACTGGGAGCCGGTGCACTGTGCCGGGGCACAAGTCCTGTGACTTGCTTAGACCGCGACAGCCAGCGTGCCAACCGTCCAGCGGCGCTGCTTTTTGCCTCGCTCATAAGGTCCTGCCCCGGCAGCCCTGCTGCTGTGGCCGCTTGTTCGCTGAAGCGCGCGCGCTGTGGGCAGCGGCGCCGCAGGGTCGCCGGAGGCGGCCGGCCGCCTGTGCGAGGCCCTGCGGGCGGCGGGCGTGATCGTGCGCGTGGGCGGCACCGTCTTCTTGCGCCCCGACGAAGTCGCCGAGACCATTCTGAAGGCGTGTTGTGCAGCTCTGCGCTTCAGCGGAAACCTGCTGATGTTCAGGACTTGGCCCTGCATGCGCTTAGGCTGCGACCGTGGCCCGGCGACCGTACCAACCTGAAGCGCATCGCCTGGGCAGGCGCTGCCCGACACGGAGCGGGAGATCATGGCGCGCCTGGAGGAGCTGCGGCTGGAGCTGGCGCCGCTGATCGAGCAGAAGCGGAGCATAGACAACCGCGTGAACAGGTGCCAGCAGCGCCCTTGCGCACGAGGCTGTTGCTTGGAGTGCACAGCTTGGCTGTCACGCGACCGCTTGTCCCTCTGAGGCACGTGTCTCCTCGAGCCCCAAGCACATCCAGCATAGCATGGTGCAGCTGTGCTGATACTAGGAAGCCGCACAATATGGGCGTGCACAGTATGGGCGTGCATGAGGGCTATTCAGTTGGTAGGCAGGCTGCTACGGGTTCAAGACACCTGTGCACCCTGGCTCGCGTTGAGACCTCAAGACGTCAGCTACCTCTTGCTGTTCAGTCTGGCGGCGACACCCACGCAGCCGCCGCGCAGGCGGACGCGCACGTACCTGTGGGCCGGCCTCGGCTTCCTGGTCGTGCAGTGGGGCGTGCTCGCGCGGCTGACCTTCTGGGAGCTCAGCTGGGACGTGATCGAGCCGATCACCTACTTCCTGGGCTCCGCCACGACCGTCCTCCTCTACTGCTACTTCATGGTGTGCCGCCCCACCCGTGACTGGTGATGCAACTTTCGCGCCTCTGACCACACAAACGTCTGCGCATCTGACCACGCAGATGCACATGGGTTGCCCCTTGGCATGCAGCCCGATCCCAAGTTCCTGCGGCATGCATGTGTGCCGGGGCGTCACTCTCGCAGCGAAAGAGACAGCTTGGTCGGCTGTGAGGCGAGCGGATGGCCTGGGCCCCGGCCGTGCAGGCGACGCGCGAGGAGTTTGCGTACCACAAGGGCGTCAGCCGCCTGGAGCGCAGCTTCCAGGCGCGCCTTGCTCGAGGCCCCGGGTCGTGTCGTGTTGGCCTTGCAGCACCGCCAACCCCTGCATGAACTCTGCATGCATGTCTGGCTGGGCTGAGCCACGTGCACATCAGTGTGCTGCGGCGCTCAGCCCGAGAAGCAGGCGCGCTTCAGCCCGACAAGCAGGCGCGCATGTGCAGGAGGACAAGTACCGCGAGAAAGGGTTTGACCTGCGGCGGTATGAGCGCCTGCAGCGCGACATTCGCCGCTATGAACGGTATCTGAGCCGCGCGAGCGACCAGCATGTCAGCGTGTATCCTGAGGAGGAGGAGGAGCAGCTGCCCATGCAGGCTGCTGGGGCGAGGCTTGCATCGTGACCTCCTTTATTGTTGGTTGATTGTCTGGTGGTTGACTCCTAGCTTGGAAGCAACAAGGCACATGGTCGGCACCTACGCTGAGAGGTTTATTGAGTTTATGTCTAGATTGAAGCACACAGTGACAGTGCGGAGCCGCACCTGGTTTCCAAAGTGCATGTGCATGCTGACCACATCACGCTTTTCTGGTTAAGAGAGCATTTCTATTTAGGGCCTGAATGTCAGACCAACCACCACGTTGGGCTATGATGCCAGTTGGTGCCATGCAGTGCGCAGTGCTGGGACATGGCATACCAGCAGTCCAACCTGTCACAGACAGTGTGCGCACTCACGTTATCGCCTGAAGATGGTAAAAGGCAGGTATCATGTGGTGCATGAGAGCTATAGTATGCTGTACTGTGTAACGCTTTTTTCTGGCATGCAACGGCATCAGGCATGCGCTCTTCAATGGCCCTTCAGTGGCAGTGCCAATGCCTGCCTGGCTTTCTGCATGAGTATATGTGGCTGGTAGGACATTGAGCACACCATGGCAGGGCTGGGGGCTGAAAGAGCGGCAGCATGCTGCAGCCTACCCAACATCCTTGGGCAGGAATTTTAATTTGCAGCAACGCATGGGCATGGGTACGCAATTCGGCCGCTGCCGGCCTTGTTGCAGGCTACAGGCCTCCAACTCAGACAGGACAGTTCGTCACCCAGCGCTCGGCGCCTACTCCTCATCGGAGGCAGAGGAGTCCTCATCTGAGGAAGTGTCCTTGTCTGAGCTGGTGAGGTCAGCCTTACTCAGCGGAAAACCAATTGCCCGCAAGGCTCCCCGGAAGCTGCGACTGTCCCGCCGCCCCCTGCCGTTAACGATGCTTTCGTGCAGAACAAGCACGTCTGGGCGCTCATGCTGCAGCAGGGTAGTGACAAAGGCCAGGAAAGCCCTGCACGACACGCCAACGGCTGGAAATGCGCTGTCTAGCTGCAGCCGCCTCAGGCGGGGGTGCGCAGCCGCAGTCTGGATGCTAGGGCAAAACTGCACGCTGCAGCTTCTGAACGTCAAGCTCTGCAGGTTTGGAAAGCCTGCTAGGCTGCCCAGGGCCTGGGCGTCAAAGCCACCCCCAATCTTACCACTCAGTGCATACCGCCCAAGCTCCAGCGTCTCAAGAGCGGTGAGCATGCTGATGCCCTCAGGCAGATGCTCAAAGCGGCAGCGGGACAGACAGAGGTGCGTCAAGCGCGTGGCGGCCAGGATGCCCGTGGGGAAGTCCAGCAGGTTCTGTCCCGGCAGGCTCAACCTGGTCAAGCTTGCAAAGCAAGGGGTGCTGGTGGGCACGCACGAGGCCGGCAGCTCGCTCCGCCGCAACCTCAGCTGGTCCCCGTGGCGGAGGCAGCACAGCTGCGTGAGCTGCCACAGGGACGTGGGGAGAACGTGCATGCTGGGGCACCACCGCACATCCAGGCTGGTCAGAGACACCAATGCGTCCATGCCCGGCAGCGCCTCCTCACCGACGCCAGCAAACGTGCAGCTAAGAATTTGCAGACATGCAAGTGACGGCAGGCGCGCCCAGCCGGGTGCGCAGCGCAGGCCTTGGAGAGCCGACAGACTCAGGGAGGTCAGCTGCACCAGACATGACATGCAGGCAGGCAGCGTGCCCTCCGCGACGACCTTTGTTACATCCAGGGACAGCGTGCGCAGCTGCGACATGCCAGCCAGGCCTGTCATCAGCTGTGTCATGCTAGTGGCCGGCCACCTGCGCCTCCTGTGCGTGCCTGACCCCAACTCTATTTCTATGCTGAGCCATTGCAACGAGTGCGCTTCAGCCAGCAGCTGCCCAAACGTCTCAGGAAGCTGGTCTGTGAGCTTGTCGACCAGCTGGATGCGCAGGTCTAGGTGCTGCAGGCACGAGCAGCACCCCATGGCGCGAGCGGCCCCAGCCATGAAGGCCTGGATGCTTGCCAGAGCTGCTCCGGGGCATGCAGACAGATGCATGCTGCTGAGAGAGCTCAACGTGGGCAAGCTCGCCAGCAAGGCCGATAGCCGCTGAGCGTCCATGTCGAACACATGCAAGCCTTCAACGCTCCTCAAGCGGGCGCCCTGCACTTTGAGCCACCGCCAGGCGCCAGCTCCCTCGGGCGTGCCTACAACCGCCGCAGGGGAGAACGTAATGCAAGTAGAAGGACAGGGCCTGCATTCCCTGCCGTATACTTACTTGTCAATAAATCAATATCTGACAGGCGTAATTAGAAGGGCAGGAATCAGGGAAGCTGTGCAGCAGTAGGAAAGTAACACACATGTGCAGGAGGAGACGCACTGGGCCGTCCCAGGGCACAGTACAGCCTCGTACTGAGGTTGTCGTCCAGCAGAGTGTAAAACGGCTTGTCCAGCGCATCCTTCAACCGCCTGCCGCTTGGCTTAGGTCTCAAGCACATATTCCCCCACCAGTCATCCACATGCACAGCTCACCTGCAGAGTGTCCTCAGAACGAAAGCCTGCTCTGTGTCCTCGGACTCGGGGAAGGCGTCGTACATACTAATATGGGTGACACACGCCTGTAGCACCTGCAAAGGCTGGGCAGCACCTCTCAGAGGTGCAGCGAATGCGTTTGTATACTTACTATCAACACCTGCTGAGACAAACTACTCACTGTCGACAAGACAGACAAGGTGCCAGCTATCCAGGGCATACCTCTGCAGGGAGCTCATCCAGCCGTAGTGCTGGCCGAAACATCATATGGGCATTCACATTTTGCGAGCGCAGTGCGCTGTGGCTGTTGATGGGAACGGGGCTGCAAGCGTGCACTGTTCAGCTTTCGCGCACCCAAACACACGCCACCAGCAACTGCGCACAACAGCGTGAGAACGTGGTGGAGCTGTCACAGCATCTATCAGCCAGGCAGCATTACCTCTTAGCATAAAGCCTCTGTTGTTATCATTAGATTAATTGAATTAGATCTTCATATGAAGAGCACAGACCAGGCAAGACTTGTGACTCGACTCAAACTTATGGCTGTGGCAGTAGGGCACGCACCTGTATGTACAGACCACACTCGCTCTCTTTCTGAGCGGCGTGTCGCAGAGCAGCATGTGTGACCTTGTTGCAGAGCACTGCGCGGGGCTGCAGCTCGACGTGAGCACTACGAGTCGAGCGAAAGCAGCGTGTTAGAAGGAGAGCTCCGCGATGGTGGCGCCAGGCACCTCTGCAAAGTGCGGAACTGAGCAATGTGTTGCCGTGATTATGCAGCCTGCTCAGAGAGAACAGTGATGGCATCAAACGAGGTCCTGCAGCCTTGGCAGAGAGCCCATGGGAGCTCAGGGCCAGGATGTGTTGCTGGAGGCTAAAGGACAAGGGCTGTCGAGGCGTCAATGCTTCATTCTGCCTGCGACCGGCTGAGCTGTCTGTGTGGCTTCGCACACAGGCCAGGCAAGCGCAAGCGCGGCACGCAGCCGCAGCCAGCCGACCAGCCTCGTCTGAGCGAGCGGTGCGCGCGAAAGTGCCTCTCTGTGCTGCGCCTGCCCTTGCCAGCGTGGGAAGCGAGCTGCTGCTGCAGTTCCCAGCCGCACCTGCCACGCTCGTGCGCTCCCTGGCCTGCGTCCCAGCTGGACGCGGCGGGACCGGCGCAGGGCGCTGTACCACTGCAACTACTGCCAGAAGGACATCAGCAACACCGTGCGCATCAAGTGCGCGGTGTGCGCGGACTTCGACCTGTGCCTGGAGTGCTTCAGCGTCGGCGCGGAGGTGACGCCGCACCGCAGCGACCACGCCTACCGCGTCGTGGACTGCCTCTCCTTCCCGCTGTACCACCCCGACTGGGGGGTGCGGCCCGCGCGCCCGGCCCGCCCCGGCAGGCTGGGCCCTGTGAGCCTGCTGGCTGGCAGTGCCGGCTGTCAGCCAGCACCTGCGAGTGTGCGGGTCTGCGCTTGGGGCACACCGGTCAGACTGGCTGTTCTCTTTGTAGTGCTGCTGCTGCAGCCCCGGGCAGCCTCTCTCGGCACTGGCGCGCTGCCAGTGGCAGCGCTTCTGGTCCAGCCAAGGCAGCCTAGGCATGTAGACGGCCCGCACGCACATTGGGAGGCCCATATGCACACAAGGCTCAAACCTGTCCGATGGCAGGGTCTCAGAGGGCTGAGTGTGCCTGCGGCTGTCAGTGCTGCATGTTTGGCCGCGGCGGCGCCGTGGGGCGGGGGGCGTGCCAGCTGCGCAGGACTGGTGAAGCTGATACGTGCGAGGTCGCGCTGAGCATGCATGCATGCAGACACAGACACGCGGCGCGGAAGCGCGGAGCGGCAGGGCTGCGGCCGAGTGCAGCCGGGGGCCGCGAGTGCGGCGCCGCCCATGCATGTGGCGAACTCCTGGCAGCGGGCACCATGCGGAGGGGTGATCATGCACCACAACAATGATCACGCAACACCACCGACGCGACTCGCATGCGAGCGCACCGGGCCGTGGCCGATGTCCCGCTGGCGACTGAGTGGCGCGGGGTGGCGGGCCGGCCCAGGCGGACGAGGAGCTGCTGCTGCTGGAGGCGGTGGACATGTACGGCCCGGGCAGCTGGAAGGACGTGTGGCGCCACGTGGGCACCAAGAGCGAGGTGTGGCGCCCGCCGGGCAGCAGGAGGTGTGGGTATTTGCGTAGAATCAGGGTAGTTGGTTAGACTGGAGGCTGTGGGGCGCCACATGCGCCCCGATGCGCGGCACGGGCGGCGCTGCCCCGCACCCTGCCGGGCAGGCCGTGCCAGAGGTGCCTCGCAGCGCGCGTGGTGGGCAGGAGTGCCGCCCCGCTACGTGCTTCCCTGCTTGGGAGCATTGGCCATGGGCCCGCCTCGCGCGCGGCTGAAGCAGCCTCCCGCGGCGCGCAGGCCGACTGCAAGGCGCACTACTTCAGCGTGTATGTGGCCTCGCCCGCGTTCCCCCAGCCGACGCCTGCGCCCGAGATGGCGGGCGTGGACCCGCTGCAGGCGCGCCGGTGGATGAGGGTCAGGGTTAAATTTAGGGTTAGAATCGTCATGAGGGCGCTGGCTGCGCCGCCGCTGCACGCCCTGGCACGTGCGCATGCTGCCTGTCACAGAGGCCCCTGCTTCGGAGGGCATTCCCTCTGCGCGCCTGCGCGGCGTGCCTGCGCAGGTCCCTGCCTTTGCCGCCCAGGCAGGACGCCGCGCCTCTGTTGAGAGACCTCTTTACAAACACGTGTTGGCGTCATGCCAAACCCTGCATTGCGCTGTCCACCCCGTGTGCACCCGCCTGGCCGAGCTGCGCACCGGGCCTGAACTATGTTTAAGGGAACCCTGATCCGCGCAGATGGCCAAGGAGCGCCAGCGCGAGCGGCTCTCGGACGCGCACGCGCACTTCCAGCAGCAGCGCGCCAGCGCGGTGGCGGAGGCCGCCGCGACAGCGGCCGACAAACCCTTGGAGCAGCTCCCAGCAGACCCTGTTGCGGCAAGCGGCACCCTGCCGATTGGCGGCGCCGGGGCGGCGGCCGCGCCGGCCGCTCCCGCAGACGACGGCCGCGGCGCCGGCGGCACGCCGCAAGACGCCACGGCCAAGGTGTCCACGGCCCGCTCGCACAGTGGGAGGGATTGGGTCCGAGCTGCGGTGGGTTGTCTGCGTTGCCATGCGTGTGCGGGTGCTGCAGGCCAATGCGGCTGGAAGAACGCGCATGCAGGCGTCGCTGCTCCGTCGCCGTCTGTCGCCTGACGTGCGCGCACGCTGCGAAAGCGGCTCCATGCCTACATGCCCTACCCTGAACCCAGCACATAGCGGCGCGCGACGCAGGCGGAGCCGGGGCAGTCGGGGCGCGCGTCTGCAGACGGCGCCAGAGGCGCGTCCGCCGCTCGACCGGACGCTAGCGGCGCCGATGCCGGGCGCGCGGAGGGCTCTGCAGAGGCCGCCGGCGCCGCGGCCGGGGACAAGCGGCGCGCAGGCACGGCGGGCGGCGAGGGGCGCGCGGGCGCGGCCGGCAAGGCTGGGCCCGGCGCAGGTGCTGCAGGGGTTGCAGCTCTGGCTCCTTTGGGGCTTTTTGAAAATGCGAGCGCGGCCGGGCATGTACTGGGGCTGCGGCCTTCGTGTAGCAATGTGCATGGACGGCTGCCCTGGCCGCCGCCGCTCTGCTCGAGACCTTTGCTCATGCGGCGCGCGTCATCGACCGCCGCGGCCGCGCAGGTGTTGCGGAGGCCGAGGGCAGCGCGGGCGGCACGGCCGGCGCGCCGCGTGCGCCCGGGCTCGAGGCCGACGCCGCGCAGCCGGCCCCGCACCAGGAGCTGGGCACGCGGTCGATGCGCGCCACCGCGCCGTCGCCCGCCGCGCCCGCCCCGTCCGAGCGCGTCAAGGTGCGCCGCGCCCTGCCCGCAGCGCCGGAAGGCGGCGGCGCCCGCGCCGGGTTGTGTGACTAGGGTCAGAATACCCTATCCAACAACTGCAGGGTAGGAAAAAAACCCTACCATACCCTACAGCTGGTGCTGCAAGTTGAGCAGGCCGCTGCATGCGCCGCCCCCAGACTGGTGCAATCGTGCCGCTGCCAAGCACGCTTGATAATCGTGGGCCAGGTCCGCATCCATCAGCGCCACAGCCGGTGCACAGCCTGCGCGCGGCCCTGTGCTGCGCCTCGCATGTCCGCGCCGCCGAGCGCGCCGCGCGCCCAAGCCCGGCCCCGCACCGCGCCGAGCGCCGCCGCGCGACGCAGGCGCGTGCGAAGCAGCCGGTTTTCTCTACCTACTGCCCTAAACGCCGAGCGTCGCGCCGCGGCGCAGGCGCGCGCGAATCAGCCGGAGCTGACCGGGTACCACGCGAAGCGCGCCGAGTTCGAGCCCGAGTACGACGCCGACGCGGAGACGCTCGTGGCCGAGCTCGAGTTCGCGCCGAGCGAGCCGCAGGTCCGCTTGCAGCCCCCTACCCACCCCCACCCCTGCCGGGTTAGGGTGTAGGGTGTATGATTCCTTCACCCCTGCCGGCTGCCAGGACGGGCGCTGATGCCGGTCCGTGCAAGCTGTGCGCGGACAGTTACCGGGCTTGTGACCAGGGGGGCGCGGCGCGGCGCGCAGGAGGAGCGCGATGCAAAGCTGCGGCTGGTGGCCATTTACAACGAGCGCCTGGCGGAGCGCGAGCGCCGGCGCGCATACGTCGCCGAGCGTGGCCTGCTCAACGTGCGCGCGCAGCAGGCGCGCGAGCGGCGGCGCGGGCCGGCGGAGCGCGCGGCGCACGCGCGGCTGCGGCCGCTGGCGCGCTACCAGAGCCAGGACGCGCATGACGCCTGGGTGGGCGGCTTGCTCCTGGAGGGCCGCCTGCGCGCGCGCATCCAGGCGCGGCGCGCCGCGCAGGGTTAGGGATAGGGTGGGCGGAAGGCGCTGAGGGACGCTGGGCGAGCAATTCACTTCGTCTTCAGCACGCGCTCAGGTCATCTTGAGATGGGCACATGCTGTGTTGATTGCATCAGCAGGCATCAGGGCCGCTCGCGGTTCGCGCGCTGCCCAGGCAATGGGGCGATGCATGCATGTCAGGAGCTCAGCCGCGAGTCTTAGCACGGGACTGTGTCCACCACATAGACGACAGGGCGCGCCGTCTCCACAAACCCTTGACAGCTCTGCGCTCGGCTGCAGGAGCTGAAGGAGCTCCGGCGCGCGGGCGCGCGCACGCTGGCCGAGGCTGCGGACGCCGAGCGGCGGCTGCCGCACGGCGCAGCCGGCGCAATGGCGGAGCCGCCGCCGCTCGGTGTGGACCCCGGCTGGGGCTCAGAGGCGCGGCTGGCGCGCTGGCGCGGCGCGCGCGGCGTCGCCCTGGACATCACCGCGCTGCCCGGCCTGCCCGCGCTGACCGCCAAGGCGCGCCCGCACTGCCGCATGCGAACCCGGCAGTGCAGTGGCAGGGCGAGCAGATACATGGGCTCATGAGCCCGACTGGGGTGAGGAGCCCTCCTGAGCAGGCCTCTTGAGGGCGGAAGGTGGCACAGACGGTCCCTGCCATGCCTGCCACGCCACCCACCCATCCACGCGACCCCGGCACCGCGCCGACCCCGGCCGCCGCTGCGCAGGAGCGCGAGCTCTGCGCGACGGCGCGCCTGCTGCCCGCGCACCTGCTCGCGCTCAAGGCCGGCCTGCTGCGCGCCGCGGCCGGCCGGGACCACCTGACGCGCGAGGACGCGGCGGGCCTATTCAGGCTGGAACCCTGCCAAGCCCTGCGCGTGTACGACCTGGCGGCCGCCGCCGGCTGGCTGCGCGCTGCGCCGCCGCCCGAGGCCGAGCGGGCGCCCGTGCTGGAGCTCACCTTTGCGGATGCCCGGGCCGCGACCGCAGCCGCCGCGCCGAACGGCGGCTGCGCGCTCGCGCACGCAGGGTCTGGCGTGCAGGGGCCGCTGCCCGCGCCCTGACACGCGGCACGCGACGTTACACATGTCAACACCTGTCCTTCTCGCCGGAATGATGCTGCTTTTGTGACAGCAGGGTCGCGGTGACTCCCTCTGTGCTGCCTTGCAGTCTCTTGGACTGCTGTGCAGCCAAGCCTGTCGCGCCGCCTGGTGCCCACGTCTTTGCGCACAGGCAGTTGGTCGCACTTTTCCGTACTGCGAGCCCTGCTGCAGGCTCACGAACTGTGCAAGGAACTCGCCAAGGAAGCGCAAGCGTGCGCATTTGCTGAAACAGATGCGGAAGGTTGTGTAACCGAACCTTCATGCTTGCTTCCACGCAGACAATCTCATTAGCGTGGGGGCGTCCGCACCACGACCAGGCGCTGGCATGCGTACCTGTTGCCTGTGCATCGCCATGCAGGCCGGTTTACATGCTTACTTTACAGCAAGCTCCATCCGGCACACGGGCACCTATGCTGCACTCGCACGCTCATACCTATCACAGCAAGGACAGTGCGTCCCAACCCAGGAACGATGCCCTGCAAGCACGCGGCACTGCGTCTGCCCCTGTCTCAAGCAGGCATCCTGGCCGCCTACAGTACGCGGCTCCATGAGGCTGCATATGGCACAAGGGCTTCAGCCGCGCCGCAGACATGGTACATACAGGCTTGAAATGCGCAGGCTCTGACACAAACACATCCCAGCCACCAGCATCAGTGTGGCCCATCCTGAAATCAAACCTTCTAGCCTACAGCCGAGGGGGTGTGGCTGGCGGGCGCCCGCCCGACAGGGCACGCGAGCGGCAGCGAGCGCTGCAGGCGCTGCTCTCATCCGCCGAACGCCGCATGCTTGTGCAGGCAGACGCGGCCCCCCGCGCCGCCCCATGGCAGCGCCCAGCTGCAAAGTCGCAGGTCATGCGGTGCTGCAAAAACGCCCTGGAAGCCCTACCCTACCCTACCCTGACGGGCATCTACGCCCGGCGCGGCGGCCAGACGCCGATGTTGGGCACGCTGGACGGCGTCGCCGTCGCCTGCGCCAGCTCCAGCGCACCGCGCAGCCTGGCTTCCACCGAGCCGCTGCCGCCCGCGCGCGCGCCCTGGCCCGCGCCCACGGGACCTCCCACCCTGGGGTCGCGCGGCCCCCGGCCGGGCCCCCGCACGGCCGCGCCCGCGCGCGCGCCCGCCGCTCGGCCCGCCGTCTCTTGGCGCCTGCGCGCCGCCGCAGCACGGCGGTCGACGGCCCGGCGCCGCGCCTGACTGACGCACGGTTTGCTGCAAAGTCGCTCCGCTGCCTTCCTCAGACCCCCACTATGTGGGTCAACCCCCACATCACACCTGCGCACGCAAGGTGACTCCGGGACAGCGCGAGCCGCGGCTGGGGCGCCGGCCTGGGCGCTTACCGGCGCATGGCCGCCACGGCCGCTGCGGCAGACTCCACGACCACCGGCATGCTCTGCGCGAGCAGGCGGCGTGCTTCGCTGACAGCAGGGTCTAAAGCGGGGTCCAGAGCGCGGCCGCTGCGCGCGCGCTCGCGTGCGGCGCCGCCGCCCGGCTGGCCGAGGCCGGCGTCGCAGGCAACGTCGGCATCCGCATCGTCCGCGCCGTCCGGCGGCGGGAGCACCAGCGTGAGCGCCGAGCGCAGCACCAGCTCACAGCCGACCTTGTAGCACTGGTCCTGCGGAAAGGTTTAGATTAGAGTTAGGGCCTGGCACATGGTCTGTGACCAGCTCGCAGCCGACCGAGTAGCACTGGTCCCGCGGGGTGGGCGCCGGGTCTTGCACACGTCCGGGCTGTGACCAGCCGCGGCCGTGTCGAGTGCCGAGCGGTGAGTGACCGTCGGCTGGCAGCCGCGCGCGACGCTCCGAAAAGAGCGGGTCTGCACATGACAGCATGCACATGCGAGACAAGCATGCCCGCAGCAGCGCATGTGTCGCGCGCGCAGGCAGCCGGAGCCCGGGCCTGCAAGCGCGGCAGGCGGCATGCAGAGCAATGCACAACTGCCTGGAGCATTCATGGCGGCCGCTGACAGGCTCTGGGCTAGCACAGGCTGCAGAGCAGGCGATACATGGATGACATATGGAGACCTGCATGCGTGCACATGTCAGCGCGGTCGCAGCACACGCTGGCGGGGGAGGCAACGAGCCGCCCGGCTCCACTGTCAGCCGCGCGACCTGGGCTGGTCGGGGCCTGTCTGAGGCCGGGGCGGGGCGGTAGGGGCGGAGGGGACGCCGGGGCCGCGCGCCTGGCTGGCCGCAGACAGGTAGCGCCAGCCAAGCTCCGCCTGGCACAGGCGGCAGCGCACGGAGGCGAGGTCGAATACGCCGCTGGTCAGCCGCTCGGTGCGCACTTCCGGGGCGCGCTCCACGTTCAGTACGGCGCGCAGCAGTACCGCCGGCTGCTGCGTTCCCATAAAGCCCTCCCACACCAGCGCGCTGAAGCCCGCCACGTCGGCTCTGCGCACCGCACCGCCGACATGGAGCGCTCGTGGAGCGCCCTGCTGCTAGCAGCGGGCACAGCGTGGGTCGCAATATCGGCTGGTGCAATACATGAGCGCGAGCAGGGCCCGCTCGAAAGCCATCTCATGTCTAAAGCTTGTCCAGTGCAGGCTTGGCCAGGTGCACTGCCAGCCTTGCAACACGCTGGACTTACAGATGTGGGACGACGGGTGCACTGCAGCATCAAGCCCGTCAACTCCAAAAGGGGCATCAGGCCTAACAGTGGCGCTGACGGGGACCTCGCTCCACCCAAGATTCTTTGCAGGAGGATGGGGGACGCACTTGCAGTGCGAGCACACATACTTTGGCCCGTCGATATACTGCGTGCAGCGCGGGTGTTGATTCTGCGCCAAGAGTTATCAAGCTGACCAGCGTGCCAAGCACGCGGCAGTAGGGCGCGTACCTCTCGGCGCGGCTGCCCCATCAGGCCGTCCGGCAGCAACCTCTGCAGGAGCCCTTGCTGCCAAGGCTGAAGGGTGCACCGCAGAGATCCCCCCTCCTAGCGGAGTGACACCAAGCAGGTGATGCTGTGTCTGGACAGCCTTTATAGCCAAGATCGGTGAGCAGATGCTCCCCTTGGCTCCACAGAACTTTTGTTTTCCGCAGTGCTCCGTAGGTCTCTAAGGCTCTGGCCGGTACCCCTTGCAGGGCTTCCACTTAGGCACGCGGGAAGCCTTTTCTGGGGGCTCTAGACAGCTGACGACGTGTTTGCGCAGTGCCCTGGCCTCGTGCTGTCTGGAGCGCAAGCCATCAAGCGCAATCTTGGAGCGCAATGGAGGAGGTCAGCGCCTCCGCAAAGACGCCTGCAGACTTTCTGAAATCCATCAAGGGCAAGCCGGTTGTGGTCAAGCTCAACTCTGGCGTGGACTACAGGGGTGGGAGCCCAGGCGTGCTGTTGAGGCGCTGATGGCTGTTGAACTGCTGCCTGACACGCACTATTGCTGGCGGCGCTTAAGCACTGAAGCTGCATTGCATGAGCTGCAGGAATACTGGCATGCTTGGATGGGTACATGAACATAGCGATGGAGCAGACCGAGGTGCGCGCCGTGGCAGCCTCGGCCCGGCGCTGTCAAGCGTTTGCACGAAATGTAAGGCTAGGCGCCGCCTGCGCAGGAGTATGTCAACGGGCAGCTCAAGAACAAGTACGGGGATGCCTTCATCCGGGGCAACAACGGTGCGCTGCCACCCCCTGCTTAAACACCTGCCCGCTGCGAGTTGCAATGTCCCGCAACGAGTCGTCAAGCGACTGATGGGGTCTGCCGCTGTGTGCAGTGCTCTACATCAGCACTGTCAAGGGCTGAGGCGGGACTCAAGAGGCTAGCGCTCGGACGGGGCAGGCAGCGGGGTTCTGCCGGCTGCGCTGTGCTGAGCACAGTGGGTAGCTCCTGCACGGAGCCAAAGTTGTCTGCAACTTTTGTCAGTCAACCCCCAGCTCCCAGCATTTTTGTGCTTGAGCGTGCTGCTCAGGCTCAGTCTGGTGCCTCCCAGTTTGTCTAGTGTCAAACGTCTGGTCTGTGCAGCACTGTGCCCTGCAGGCTGTCTTGGTTGGCGCGTGGTGCACTAGCTAGCCCCCTGGAGTCTGCTCAAGGGACGCTGCGCCCAGCATCAGTTGCAGATGCGCTGCACACTTCCTACTTGCAACTCTGTGCATGCAGTCTCACGCACTTTACTGCTATGCTGCTGCTGACAGCCCAGGCCTGCACACATGGGTAACAGTGGGAAACAGAACACTCGACTGCAGCCCCACTTCACCCTTCAGGCGTGCCACACTGGCGTCTCGCATGCTCAAGACTGCCTGCATGTGGTGCTGTAGTTGCGCGCCGCCGCCTTGGCGCGGGCAACGCCAAAAGCGGCTGACTCATTTGTCTCTGGGCCACACTGATCTCACGACGCAGACTGACTTCACAGGCAGAGTAGCGCCAAACTATACAGACATGCGGAAGAAAGGCCCGCCAGCCCCCTGGCGAAAACTGGCTGCGCCCCGCGCGCAGGGCTGGCGTTTGTGGCGGTTGTGGCGGGCGCGCTGCGCATTTGCAGCAGTCTGCTCCGCCCTGCTCACCTGTGTCACGATCACCTAGTATCCCTTCCACACGCCTGGCCATCACCCAACCGGCTGCCGGCACGCCGCCCTGCGCCCGCCGGCGCGGCGCGGCAGCTGCGGCCGCGCAGCGCACCCTCGCAGCCTCCGCTGCGCAAGCGCACCGCGCCGGCCGCACGCACAGGCTCTGAGCGCACCCGAGCGCTTTCACCAGGCGCCCTGCCTCATTCCTTTCCACCGGGCCTCCGCCTCCCCGCCGATCCTGGCGACTGTGCCAAACGCCACACGCGCTGACCCCCTGCACAAGGAATTGCCACTTGCCTGGACAGGCCCGCGGCCCCGCCCTGCACTGGCAGCGCGTGACCGCAGCCCAGGTCCGTGCGGCCGCTTCAGCACCGAGCCGACGCCGTGGCCGCCGCCTCGAAGTGGCTGCTCCCCCAGAGCTCCTGGCGAGGCTGGCGTGCGCGGACGGGCGGCGCGCCTAGGGCGAGAAGTAGGGCCCCCGCCCCTTCACGCCCAGGCCCGGGATGCCGTACTCGCCCTGGTCCGCCTGCAGCGCGCGCCGCGGCATGATGACGTTAGGTTTAGGGCGCCGCGGCATAACGCATCAGCTGTGCGCAGCCCGGCCCTACCCGCACACACCCGGACTGGCGCCCCTGCTCCAGAGCGCATGCGCTGTTCGCGCACGCTCGTGCACACACGCTGACAGTCACAGGGGCGACGGCCGGCGAGCGCGCCTATACACTGCGCGGGCACTATAGGGTTGTAGTTAGGGTAAGAACAGAGCTTGTAGCGGGCGCGTGCCTTGGCGTCGCAGTACTGCGCGGGCGCGTAGACGGCCACGGTGCGCGAGGGCGCATACACGGTGAACGAGTGCGGGCGACCGTCGTGGTCGTCGGACGCGGTGGCGTACTCCACGTCGTGCTCCTTGCTCGCATTGCGCCAGCCGCCAAACACGGCCTCGTCCGAGGACAGCACCACCTGCAGCGCGGGCGCCCGACCTGGAGGGCGCCCGCGCCTGGACCCCGCGCGCCATGAACAGCGCGAAAGCACACTCCGGCTGTGTGGCCTGCCCTGCGACAGGCTCCGGCCGTGCGTCCCGGCGGTCCGGGCGGGGCTCCGGTCGGGACAGCGCAGGCCCGCGACCTGCCCCCTTCCAGGCGTGCGCGCGGGGCCTCGCGCTTGCCAGGGTCAGTTTAGGCTTTTGAACGCGCGCACAGACCGAGCGCGGGCCGCGACCGCGCCTTGTAGGGGCCCGGCAGGTAGGCGCCGATGCGGTACTCCGAGAACGAGTTCACCGGGTGGAAGTTGAACACGAAGACCAGGTCGCCGCGCTCGAGCACCAGCATCTTGTCGCCCTCGTCCTGCGCGCCAGCGGCCCGTCGGCACCCGCGTGCCGGCCCGCGTCGGCGCGCCGGCCGCCAGCCGCGGCGGCCTCGCACGCGCGCACGGCGCCCGCAGCGCGTCCAGACTCCGCAGGGCGCCGCCAGCGCCTGGCCTGTCTGCTGCAGCAAATGCGGCCTGAGACGCGCTGATGCGCAATAATTCCTGCCCTACCCTAACCCTACCCTAAACTACCAGGCACTGAGAGTAAAACACGTTTAGGGCAGGCGCCCCCGGGCCGCGCCTTGCGCGAGATGTACTGGTGGCTTGCTGAGCTGAAGCTGAACGCCTTGTCCAGGTGGTTCATCGCGCGGTCGAACGCCACCATGAACTTGTACTTGAGCGCCGGCGCGTCCGCCAGGTCCCAGCGCCGCCGGCACTTCTCCATGCTGCCGTTGTTGCCTGCGCGCCGTGCCATGCATCAGCGGCGCGGACGCAATGCCCAAGCAGCCCTAGCTGGCTGAAACAGGCTTGAAGCTCATAAGCTGGGGATAAAAAAGGAGGCCGCCCGAAGTCCAAAACCGCGCAGCGGTGCCAGCCTCAGCCACCGCTTGACGCGCAGCTGCAAGTCAGTCGGTGAGCGCGGTGCACGGATCTCAGCGCTTCGCCGGGTGACCTCGATTATGCCTGGGGCATGGACTGCGCAGGGCACGCGAGCAGCGTGCTAAGCTGCACGGCGCGCATACACTGCATGGCGGCGCGCGCGCACGCAGTGGCCCCGCCGGCGGCGCCGCACCGGGCACAAACTCGCCGGTGGACGGGTCGTACGTGTCGTCGCGCGGGAAGTCGATCCACTCCGGGTGCCCAAACTCGTTGCCCATGAAGTTCAGGTAGCCCTCGCCGCCCAGCGCCAGCGTGACCTGCGCGCGGGGCCGGCGAGCGGTCAGCGGCGTGCCGTGCGAGCCTGCCAGCAAAGCTCGAGTACGCCCTGCCGCCCAGCGCCAGCGTGACCTGCGCGCAGGGCCCGCGCGGGGTTAGCAGCGCGCCACGCCAAGGAACCAGTCATGCAGGCGCGCGCCGCAGCGTGCTCGAGACGCCCTTGCCGTGGCGCCAGCGTGCCCACTTGCCGGCGCGCATGGGCAGCCCTCCTCAGCACGCCTGCCTATGCCCTACGGCGATGGATCCTCACCCATTCTGAGGAGGGGTCGTGGCCTACGCTTTTGGCCGCCGGGTGCCGAGCCAGGGTCCGCTGTGGCGGATTCACATGGCCGCAAACCGCACGTTGCACATCTAGCCCTCCCTCTCCCCGTGTGCCCTTGGCCACCCTCTCCCCCTCTAACCCCACGCGCTGCGAGCACTTGCGCCGCAGGCCGCGCGGGCGCGCGCCAGGCGGATCATTTTGTGGAGCGCGATGCCGCGGTCCACCGCGGGCGAGGGGCGGTCCAGCGACATGCAGTCGTACATCGCCGCATCCATCAGCCAGAACGCAATCGTCTTGTCGCCCACCAGCGCCTGCGCGCGCGGTGGGCGTGTGTGACCACAACTGCAATGCAGACTGCGGTGCAGGACCGGCATCTTGGACGGGATGTCTCGACATGCTCAGGTGAGTCTAAGGATGCAGAGCAGGAGAGCGTGCAAGGCATGGCAGTGTTTCCCCAGCATGTCCGGCCCCTGCAGGCCGCCGCGCGGCGGCGCGCCCTGCCCCGACAACACAGTGCGCTGCCCTGCTGGCGTGCCGCCCTGCGCGGGCCCCGCGCGCGCGCGCGCGCGACCAGACAGGGCCCCTCTCGCGGCGAGGTACCCGGCTGGCCAGGTCTTGGCTAGGCGGCGGTCTTTGGTGCAGGAGCGCAGCAGGGCTTGACCAGAACCCTAGCACGCGCACAGCGCTCGTTGGGCGCGGAGCCGGCCGCGCGCCTGGTCGTGGCTCTCCGCATAGCCGACGCAGGCCTCCGCGTAGCGCCGGTTGGTGAGCGTGTGCGCGATGTCGCCCATCTGCCACGTGTCGTCGGTCTGCTCGCTCAGCAGCTCGATCCACTTGTCGGCGATGGCCATCTGCAGCCGGTAATCAAAGCCCACGCCGCCCTCGGCCACCGGCCTGTCGCAGCGCGCAGCAGAGCTGAGACCCAGAGCTGAAGAGACCCAGAGCCCAGCCTGAGACAAAAGGCTGCATGATGAGCACCAGGTCAGGTGACGACAGGCCGCGTGATGCCAGACACTGCCGCAGCCGTCGTCCTGCAGCACTATCCTCATGCACAGCCCGGCGCCCGCATGGGACTGTGCGCGGGGGTGCAGAGGTGGGGTAGCACAGGGTAGGGTCTGAGAAAGAGTAGGGTCTGACGCTGGGTCATTGGGGGGCGGCCGCGGGCACGGACCGGCAGAAGGTGGGCATGCCGGACACGTCCTCGCCGATGGTGGTCACGCCGGGGAACACGTCGTGCAGCATCTGGTTGCACAGCATGAGGTACGCGACCGCCTCCACGTCCGTCGCCATGCCAAAGTACTCGTCGTAGTTGCCTGCGGCGGCTTGGGGTCGGAGCACGCACGCGGCAGGCTGTGAAGGCGCATGCTTGTACACACACCTGGTTGCTTGAAGGTTCCCGGGGGGGCCGCGCGCCAATGCAGGCCATCTGCAGACCGTGCACACAGCCAGTTGCAGGACAGGGTCAGGGTTCACTCGCGGGGCCCCGGGGCAGGGCGCGCGCCGGTGAAGGCCATCTGCAGGCCATGGTGGTGGTACATCATGGAGGTCACGCCATCGAAGCGGTAGCCGTCAAACTTGTACTCGTCCACCCACCAGCGCGCATTGGACAGCAGGAAGCGCAGCGTCTCCCAGTTGCCTGCGGCCGCGCGTGCGCCCTTAGGTTAAAATTAGGGTCAGGGATGCAGCGCAGGCGGCGGCTGCGCCGCAGGGACAGGGCGGGGATGCCGGGCGGCCCGGCCCGCTGCTATGTCAGGGAACGCTGCTGGGCTGGAGACTGCTGCCTCGCGGCCCTGGACACGCGCAGGATCTCAGCGGTGCAGCCCCAGCAGTGCAGCCGCAGCGCCGCGCATCCGAGCGGAGTGGCACCAGGGCTGGGCAGCAGCAGCTGCTGGACGAACGGAGCGCCAGCGCTGCCGCAAGCACCCCGCAGCCACACCTCGCCTGTCAGCTTACCGACGACAACAGCCACCGGCCCTGATATGTAGCGGGCTGTTTTGAGGGGCGCCCGCATCTGAGCCTGCACTCGCGCCCTCGCAGAACCGACCGGCGCACCATACATGAAGCAGCGGCCGTCCCACATTCAGTGGTAGCCAATGACATCGGCCACCGCCCCAGGTCAGAGCAAGCGGTTCCGAGGGGCGCGCGCGGCGCGGGCCGACCAGTGCGCACCATAGTTGAAGCAGCGGCTGTCCCACATCCAGTGGTAGCCGCGGCCGCCGCCGTGGAAGTAGCCGCCCTCGGTGCCGTCAAACATGTTGATGCCGTCGTTGGTGTTCTTGGACGCGTGGCTGTGCACCACGTCCATCAGCACCTGGCGCGGCGATGTTAGGGTGTTTCAGCGCGGGGTTGGTAGCTTGTGATTAGGGTTAGGGTTTTGGAGCACCGCCCACGCCTCTGTGTGCGCGCATCCGGGCGCAGGGTGGGCGCGCGCCGAGGTGCGGCCTTCGCGCGGTCGGTGGCCGCCTGCACCTGCAGCAGCATGCACCAGGACGCAGCTTGCCAGCAAGACCGCCCAGTGCGCCCAAGCACCTGCTGCTCAGGTCTTGCACTTCGGCGGGGGCCGCGCCGTGAGCCCCAGATGGTGCGCCTCGTCGATCATGGCCTTGAGCTCGTCCGGCGTCCCGCAGCGGCTGGACGCCTGCCGGCGCGCAGCGCTCCGCCTCAGCACGGGGGGCGCGACTGCAGGGCGCCATGTCCCGATATGCAAGCACCTGCTGCGTGTGCGATGCACCGCATGTGTCAAGGCCTGCCTTGCTGCGCAGCGCTCCTCACTTATGCAGGGGGGGCCCTGTGGCCACCAGCCCTGCCGCGGCCGCGACCAGCACGCAGCAGTCCCCTGCGACAGCGCGCTCCCGCTGGCGCTCGGCCAGGGGCGGGCGGGGCTCGGGGCGGGCAGCGCCCCTGCGTAGTATGCGCATGGCGGGGCCCAGCATGGCAAGGGCGCGCGGCGCAGCCCGCGCGCCGCAGCCCGCGCCGGCATTGAGGTAGGGTAAGGGGTAGGGAAGTGTATTCCTACCATGTACCCTAGGTAGGGTAAGGTTAGGGTCGCACCGCAAAAAAGTTCGTCACGTGGTAGCCGAAGGAGCCGTAGTACGCGTGCTCCTGGATGGCCATGATCTGGATTGTGTTGTAGCCGAGCGCGCGGATGCGCGGCAGCATGTCGCGCCGGAACTCCAGATACGAGTTGATCTGGCGCGCCGCGGGGGCGCCCGGGGTCAGGCGCGCGCGGGGCGCCAGGCGCGGCGGCATGCGTGCGGACGGTGGGCTGCTGGCGGCTGTGGCACGGCGCACGGGGCGGCCCCACAGTGAGACCCGGTGTGGCAGCCTGGCGAGGCACCAGTGCGCCCCTGCTCACCTCGCTGATGGAGGCAGGCTCCGAAAGCAGGGTGGCTAAACCCTCTCTACCAGGGTGCACGCGCTCTTAGTGAAGAGCGCGACCACGCCTATAGCGAATTGAATGCACGCGACCACACCCCGAGGCCGCGCGCGGGGGCGGCGCGCGCGCCTTGGGCTCCGCGCTGGACATGCCCACGTGGCACTCGTAGATGCGCATCGCGCGCGGGCGCGGCGGGCGCGGGTAGCGGAACGTGTACGCCGTCTCCGCGTCGGGCAGCGCGCCGGGCGCGCCGGCCCGCGGCGGCGCGTAGTACACGCCGTTGAACTGCACCTCGTTCCACTCCTGCGCCGCGCCAGCGCGCGCGCTTGGGAAGGCTTAACATTAGGTTTAGGGCGCTCGTGCGTCGCCTGCCGTGCCCGGAGGCGCGGAGCAGGCGCGGGGCAGAGGGTTGGGTAGGGGGCGGGAGGGGGGGGGGGGCGCAAGGCTGTACGTCCAGCGACCGCGCCGCGGCGCGCTGCGGCGAGCCAAGGGCGACCGCGTGCTTCGGCGGGAGGGGCGCATGCTGGCGGGGCCTGCGAGCGGGGCCGGGGGCGCGCACCTGGGTCGCCCACTTGACCCAGGCCGGGATGCGCTCCACGGTCTCGCCGTACGCGGTCTCCACGCGCACCTTCACCTTTGTCCTGCGCGGCCCCGGGCTGCCTGCTTGAGGCAGCGCTTGTTCGCTCCGTGTCTACCTGAGATCACGCGTCGCCGTCCCCGCCTCATATGTACGACTCCTTGGTGTGGCACTCGGCCCCGCATGTATTATTCCAGGCAGCACAGAGCCAGCAGGGCGCAAGGGTGCATGCGGCTCGGATTATGCTGTGAGCACACTGGCTGGTACCCTAAGGACCTAAAGCTGGCTGGGGACGCGCCTGTGCGCAATGACCGGCGCGCCGTCCGCGCCGTCCGGCAGGAACAGGCTCCACACGCCAAAGTCATTCTTCACCGCCCAGTGCTCCGGCCGGGGCTCCCAGGCGTTGAACTCGCCGAGCAGCGCCAGCGCCTGGGCCCTCCAGGTTTAAGTTTAGGGGTAGGGCAGCACGTCCGTGCGACCTTGCTGCTGGCTGGCGTGGGCGCTCGGCACAGCCGGTCACCGCATGACAACAGGCTGCGAGCCGCCACACACAGCCTTCACCCACCTCTACGACATGCATGCAGGCCCGCCTGGCCACGCGCATGCAGGGCCCGCACAGGCGCCGCACCCGCGCGCCCGGCGCCCACTCCCGGTACCAGATGCCCTGCTGCCCCTCGTGCTCGCCGCGGTTCAGGCCGTAGTACTTGTACCCTGGCGGCCCCCAGCAGCGTGGCTGGAGCGGGCACGCGGCGGCGCGCGCTGACAGCTCACACATGAAGTGCGTGACCGGCACGGCCAAGCCTTGGCTTGGCCTGGCGGTCGAGGCCGTGCCGTGGAGCAAGGCAGGGAAGGAGGGGCGCGGGCAGAGCCCTGCGCGGCGCACCCTGCGAGAACCTGTCCAGGCCCCCCTCGTTCTGGTCTATGGCATCGCGCAGGCCTTTGAAGACGTTCCAGCGATACTGCGCGGCCCGGCCTGGCATGAGGAGCGCGCGGTGCGCGCTCTCACATGAATGGCATCATTGGCCGAGCATTGGCGCCGAGCCAACAGGCGCTGGGCCTTCTACTGCCCAATTAGTTGTGCAGCTGCAGGGCACGCAGTGTGCGCACCCGAAAGTGCTCGGCGTGGGACCACAGCGACTCATCCCACTTTAAGCACTCGGTTCCATCGTGTGCCGGCAGCGGCGAGATGGCGCCGTACGAGTCCGCATAGCCGCCCTCCACAGGCTGCTGCTCCGGACTCCAGAACTCCTCGGGCGTCAGGCGGGCCTCCGGAGAGCTGCTGGCCGTGGAAACAGCTGCTCCCTCCTGCCCACCGCCCTCCTGTCGGTTCGGCAGCCCATACTCAGCCTCAGCGCCGCTGCAGGCCAGTGGGCTTCACCATAGGCTGAGACGACGTGCCACCGACCTGCAGCCGGCCCTCCAGCTCGCCGATTGCGCTGTCTGCGCCGCTGATGGTTTCCCGCAGCAGCTCATTCTCGCGATGCAGCAGCTCCAAGGGTGACAGCTCCTCCTTGGTGTCAGTGCGGGGCTTTGCGTGCACCGCTCGGCCCGGCCTGAGCCCGGGCGCCCTGGCCCCACTCCCTGCACGCGCCCATCGACACATTCTGAACCAACAGAAGCTCTTCCAGCCACAGGCGCTGCAAGCGCGGCGAGTGCGCCGCATTCCGCACCGGAGAACGGGCGTGCGGCAGCCTGCACTGAGCCACTGCGCTGCGAGCACCGCTGCGCGCCCGCCGCTTGTGCGCAGCTGCGACTCTGCAGCACGCCGCTGCTGCTGGGGAGCATAGTCCTCACGCCTGTAGCCTCCTGAGCGCTCTCCTCACTCTGCCTGGTGGTGCAGGAGAGAGGTCTGCCTGACCCTCCCCGGGATTCCGGAACAGTGTCGGAGGGCTGCGACTCCCGCCCGCTCTCGCTCTCGCCGTGCAGCAAGCTTGGACTCTCTGCTGGATCTCGATGCGCGGTCACCCCAAGGCACTCAACACACTCCACCGGTTATTCGCAGCCGGCCTGACGCCTGCTTGCACAGCGCGTCGTGCCACTTTTAGGATTGTCGCAGCGCGCGCTGCTCAACATACACCATGCGCGCAGCAGAAGCGCTTCGTGTGCCTAGCGCTTAGCCTGCCGCCACAATGCCGCTGGAGCGCCGCACCTCCGATGCTTCTGCCGGCTGATGTGGAGCGCTGGGAGCGGCAGGTAGCCTTGTGCACTGCACGGTGCCTGCTGCGTGTCTTGGCACTTTCACGGCTGCCTGGGAATGTCTGGCCTGTCTGAAGCGTGCCGCCTACCTGCAGGTTGCGGAGCTCGAGGCGCTCCAAGCAGTGTACCCCGAGGCCGGAGCGGTTGAGGAGGATGTGCCCGGCCTGCTCCTGCGCGTGCAGCAGGTTGCTGACCTGCCCACGCTTGCCCTCCCACCGCTGGACTGTTTGCCCGTGCGTGCTTTCCCTGCGCAAGTTGCACAAGAACGGGCGGGTGCGCGCTATGTATACCAGCGCTCTTGCAAGCAACCGCCGTGGTGCAGCTGCTGCCTTTATGTGTCTTGCTGCAGAAACAGACGTACAGCCAGATAGTGGCCCTCGTGTGCACCTCACGACAAGGCTGTTTCTGTTGCTTGTCGTCTTGGCTGACCAGGAAGCGATGTGGCTCCTGTGCTGCCCGAGCGTGCGCCAGCCGGGCGGGCTGGAGCGGGGCGCATATGAGACCCTGCTGCCGCGCAGCGCAGGCCCTGGAGTCCCAGCCGAGCGACCTGGAGCGAGCGCCGCAGCTTAGCGGCCGCGTGCGCCTGCACGATGCGCCGCTGGTCGGTGGCGAGCCGCTCGCGCTGCACTTCAGCCTGCCCAGGGGCTACCCGGGCAAGGCTGACCCAGTGCTGCAGGTGGCCCCCCACGTACCATGCCAGTTGAAGCAAAAACGTGTGTAGACTAGCACTGCCCTCCGCATGCATGTTTGTACGCATGGCAGCGCCAGGCTAATAACGCGCATGCATGCGGTGGGCGCCTCGCTCGGGCTCAGTCAGACGTAGCGGCGTGCACTGACCGTCAGCGCGCGCCGAAGGTCGAGTGCGGCGCGGCGCGCGCTGTGCACGATGAGCTGGACGCCGCGGCGGCCGCCGGCGCGCGCGACGCCGCCGGCGCCGAGGCGCTGCTGCTGGCGCTGGAGCGCTTGCGCGAGGCCGCAGCCGGGGCCGGCGCCCGGGGTCCTGACCCTAGCCCTGCCGCCGGCCTTGGAGCGGCGCCGGCGGCGCCGGCGGCGCGCGGCGCGGGCGGCGCGGCGCGGCAGCCGTGCGCGGCCAGCGGGGCGCACGGGAAGGGCGGCCCGGGCCGCGGCGCGGCGGCGGGAGGGCAGGACGAGGCCGCGGGCGGCGCCGGCGGCGAGCCCCTCGCGCGGCGCGTGATCTGGTGCAGCCGCTGCGCCGCCCTGCTCCCAGCCCATAGCTGTCCAGGAAGCCTGCAAGCTGCGCATGCGCCGGCGCATGATTTTGCATCACCTCAGCCAGGTCGCTGATGACATGGTCCCCCCCACCCCCACCAAGCACGCAGCCACGCATGGGCTGATGGCCATGCGTGTGAGGAGTGACGGGCTGGTGCTGGCGCAGGTTCCACCACATCAAGAGCCCCACCAAGCGCAGGCGCATCGTGGAGTGGGCGGACGAGCTCGACATCGGCGGCTTCAGCGTGATCGGTGCCACTCGCGCATGTCAGCATGGCGCTGAGGCTTAATTGCCACAAATGCACATAAGCCGAATACGGAGTCCGGCACTCACTTCCGTGCACACCTGGCGCTCCCTGCTGCATGCATGCACATGTGCCATCACCTGCAAGCCCGCAAACCCGCACATGTGGGCGGCAAAAGCAGGCTCCTCAGCAGCCCAGCAGGTCGAGCACAGCTCCTCATGCAGATGTCAATTTTGTGAAGCTCATTTGACAAGAAATTTCTTAAGTAAGAGCAAGCTCTATAAAGTGCAAGCAGCTCTGAAGCGCAGAAACCACTTGGCAGGAAAACTTGCTGTCTGTTTACCCTTCTCAGGAAAATAATGTTTACTTCATGCAAGGTGAAGCAGAGTTTGTGCAGGCTACCCGGGCGTCATCGTCTGCGAAGGTGGGCCCCGCGCCTGCGTGGTCCCCACGCGCGGTGTTTTTTTTTCCTATTTTTATGGTGGCAGCAGCATTCTGCAGACGACACCGCTGCACAGCACGCCTGCGCTGCAAGAGCAGCTACCTACGGCTCGCTGTTGTGAGTGCTCAGGTTGGTGTCTGCATGTGCGTGCCGTAGGACGTAAGTCTGGGAGCTCGCTCTGTCTTGGTGTCTGTGGTGTAGGTGTGCCGCAGCTCGCCACGCTGCGCGTGCCCGCACGGAGGGGGCCGCCGCGGGTATAGCACATCCCTGCCAAGCAGCACCGCATTCAGCGTCCCCTGCTCAGAGCAGCCCGAAGATGGCAGCAAGAGCGCGCCCTGTGGCCGCTCCGGCAGGCGCCGAGGACGACATCATGGAGTACGTCAAGCGCATCCGCTCGCTGCGCTGGCTGGCCATGGCGCTGCGCGCGCAGGAGACCGCGCAGGTGCGGGGCCGCGGCCTCCGCCTCGTGGCGCCTTGCCGGCGCCGCCTACAGCAGCGGCGCTGGCCACTGGTTTGGGCAGAGACGGTGCAGGCCGTGCGTGCGTGCATGTGCTTGGACGCGCCAGCGTCACAGCTATGTGGTCCGCATTTGGGCGTGAAGGGCATGAGCTCAGGCAGGCGGATGCAGGTGCAGGGTTTATGTGTAGGCTATGCGTGAGCGTGAGCAGGCCGATGCGCCCGGTGAGGGTTGCCTTGCAGCGCCCGACCTGGCACCAGCTTGTGAAGCCGGCCGGCCGGGCGAGCGCTGTCGTCCTCGTGCCACCAGCAAGCGCCAGGCCGCAAGTACACTGGGACCATGGAGGATGAGCATCTGTCGGTGCAGCCTGGAAGCTCACGGCGGCGATGTGGCGCGCGCAGGAGGGCGCGCCCGGAGGCGCAGGGCGCTGCTTTGCGGCGCCGGACGCGCGGCCGTTGCGCGAGCTGCCCGCCCAGGGCGGCCTGAGCACCCTGGGCGCCGAGTGCCGCGCCGTCGGCCTGGAGCACCTCTTCAAGGCGGCGCTCAAGATCGGTGGGTAGGGCGCTGGGCGCCTGTCTTGCGAGCGGCAGGCCTCTGTTCGCACGCATGGGTGCATGTGAAGGTGCTCATGTGAGAGTGGCTCTGCTGCACCCTTGTATGCGCGTAGCACGAACCGCAATGTCCCATACAGTGCCAACATTAAATACAAAGAGTTCCAAGAAGCTAGCACCAACATGAGGGGTAAGGTGGCTGCAGGGCCTGCAGCGCCAGACTGTATTGCTTTGCTTGGGTGACCCATAGCCCCAGGCTCCCAGAACTCACATGGCCAGCGGCTTGCATGCTCTTGCAAGCAAGCGATGGGCATCGACAGAGAAAGTCAAAGCTCATGGTCACAGCCTGTAACCAAGGCTGGCAATGGAGCCGTGACTTACAGCTGGACTGCATAGTGGTGCTTTTGACTGTACTTGGTTTCCTGATAATGTAGAGTCGCCACGAGTCAGCGGAGTAGCTCAGTGGAATCAGAGTGGCGGGCCCATAACCCGCAGGTCCGAGGTTCGATCCCTCGCTCCGCTATGCTGACGTACTTTTTTGGCTTTTCAGTCTGTTCAGTCTACCTTTGCCTGCGTACCGATCGAGCACTAGCTATCATGCGCGTGCATGACATGCTAAAGCACAGCAGGAGTCCAAAGGCTGTGGCCTGTGCGCATGCGCATGCCAATTTGGACCAGCACTTTCTCTTTTGCAGTATCAAATCTGTGAGTGCCACACTGAATGCAAGCCATGTCACGCCCGATGCTTATGCAGCCAGCGTGGTCATGATGCTGCACATTGCATGGCGGCAAGCACGCCACTGCCCTACTAAACGCAGGCCAGCATCACCCCCGGCGCCTACGCGGCCAGCATGGCCAGGTGGTGCAGCGGCAGGAAGATGTTGTCCAGCTGCGTGGTCGCCGCCTCCAGCAGGCATGACGCCACGGTCGCAAACACGAGCGGCCACAACGCCACGCCACCCGCCTCCTGGCCAGGCACAACGAAGCAGCATTGTGCGCAAGCGCACTTTCTGCGGGCCAAGAAGTGTGAGCAGCTCGGACGGTCATGATATCCCAAGCGCTTACAATCGTGGCAAGCTGGCGAGCCGGACGCCATCCGCCGGCCTGCTTCAAGCGCATGCGCGCAAGAGTGCTGAGCGCATCATGCAAACACCCAGCCGGTGCGCGTGCACGCAGGCTGCCACGCAGAGTGCGCACAGGCTGCGCTGTGCGCGCCTGCGCAAGAATGCCCACGTGCCCAGCGGCGGTCGCGCCGCAGCGGCACAGCGGCCAGATGACCGCCCAGGCGGCCAGCGTCAGCGCGATGCCGCCCAGCGTGCCCTCAATGGTCTTGCGCGTGCCCAGGATCCGGTGCCGCCCAAACCGGCGGCCGACCGCGCTCGCCGCCGAGTCGGCGACGCCCAGCGATACGATGCCGGCGAAGGCAAGCGCCAGGTCGTGCACGCACTCGCCCGCCGGCGTCGTGGCCGCGCTAGTCAGCCACACGGGCGCCGCCATGCCTGGCCGCGCAGCAGCCGACATTGCCACAGCAGCAGACATTAACACAGGTTCTCGCGCGTGGCGCATGCGGCAGGGCAGGGAGTCGGCCGCAACAGACGCCACACGGGCGCCGCCATGCCTGGCCGCGCAGCAGCGGACAGTGGAGCAAAACCTCGCGTGCGTGGCGCATGCGGCAGGGCCAGGGGGTGGGCGCAAAGGACGCCACACGGGCGCCGCCATGCCAGGCCGCGCAGCAGCGGACCGTGGCCCAGAGGCTCGCGCGCGAGGCGCGGCGCGGCAGGGCATGGTGACGGCCGCAACAGGCGCGCTGCCAGCAGGCAAGCTGGTCTGGACCTCCCAGGCGTCTGCTCGCGCGCACCAACGCCCCGCAGGTCGCTGACAGTTGCGCGCGCCCGCCTGGGCAGCAGGCACGTACCCACACACTTTGTGCATGGCTTGTTGATATGATTCAAAGCCGCCAGCCGATGCGCTCTCCGCACGCCGCATCACTTCATGCAGACACCATCGCACCGGCGCTGCAACGACCTGGGCTGACCACCATGCCTAACCCTACCCTGACCATCATGCCCATGGCGGGCAGCTGCGGCTGCGCACCCGCGAGCAGCGAGAAGTGCGAGACGAGCACGGCGCCGGCGTCGCGCGAGTCCAGGAAGGCGGTCATGAAGGCGTGCACGCGCGGCCCGACGCCCGGCACGTTGCCCACGCGCGCGACCTCGACCGCGGCCAGCAGCGCCGCCGCGACCGCCAGCGCCACCGCCAGCAGCTGCGGCTCCGCCAGCAGCGCGGGCGCAAACAGCGCGAGCGCCAGGATGTGGTAGCCCTGCGCGCGCCGCGCGGCTGTCGGGTATCCTGGCTGCTTTGGGTTACCCCAGGCTAATCTAGGGACCGCACGCGCCGCCGCCAGCAGCTGCGGCTCCGCCAGCAGCGCGGGCGCGAACAGCGCGAGCGCCAGGATGTGGTAGCCCTCTGCACGCGCCGCGCGCACGGCGACGCCGTCGAGTATCCTGGCTGTTTTAGGTTACCAGGCGCTGAAACTGCCCATGCGCTCGGCCCACCCCGGTTGCTTTTGTGCTGCGGCCAAGGCATCCGCGAGCTGCAGCCCCAGCTCGCACTGTCTGCAATACTGCAGCCTGGGGGGAGCAGAGGAGGCTGACTCACAGGGACCACAGTGATGCTGCAGCACCTCTCAAGGGACAGGGACGATGTGCAAATCACAGCAAGCCCGCCAAGGCCGCGCCTTGCGCACGATAATAGTCGGCACGCGGCGCGCGCGGGACAGCCAGTCCATGGCCGGCAGCGCGGCACCCAGCGCGAGCACCCAGTAGCCCAGCAGCGCCATGCGCCGCGGCGTCGCAAGCGCGAACCGCACCGCCCACACTGCCGGTAGCACTGCCGCTGCGACCGCGCCCACCCCCAGCACGGCCACCGCGGCCGCCGCCGCGCGCCGCCGTCGCGACCGCAAACCCTGCCCGTGCGAGCCCCCGCAGCTTTTTGCCCCCGCGCCTGCCGCGGGCGCCGGCGCAGGCCGGCCGTCCTCAGGCACGCAGTGCCCCGCATCCCCGGCTCCGGGCTCCGCGCCCGGCGGCGCGGCGCGCGCCGGGGACCCGAACACTGCCTGCAGCAGCGGCGCGGCCAGCGCGCCGACCAGCAGCGCGGCCGCGATCAGCAGCTCAGTGAAGACGCCGGCCGGCGCGCGCGCGCGCAGCACGGCGCTCGCGAACGCCGCGGCGCCGCCGCCGGGCGGGCCGCCCGCCGGCCGCGCCGGCAGCGCCGCGGCCGCCGCACCCGGCGCCGCGCCGGCCTGCAGCGCGGCGCACGCGCCGAGCAGCGCGACGTCCCAGCCGAGCAGCGCGAGCGCCTGGGCCGCGACCATGGCCTCGCCTGTGCGCATGGTTTAGGGTTAGGGTGTCGGGTGTAGGGTCGCGCATGCATGAAGCAGCCTCGGCATGCACTGTCATGGTTTGGGTGCGAGCGGCAGCGCAGGGCATCATGCGCAGAGTGTTCGCGGTGCAGGGGCGCCGGCATGCATGCGCTCGACTCACAGGCTGCTCCGCACTGGCAGGGACGGCTGGTATAGGCGCACCGGTGGTGAAGCATGACGGCAGCCGCGTGAGCAGCAGGTGCAGCGCGCCCACCGCCAGCGCCGCGCCGCCCGTCGCGCCGGCCGCCCCCGCCAGCGCCGTCGGAGCGGTGTCCAGCCGCCACCGCCATGGCATGCCTGCCCGCAGCTGCAGCCTTACTACTGCCCGCTGTGCCACAGCTGGGTAGGATAAGCTTGTGCAGCGCATGAGGAGGCAGTGCATGCATTGACGAAACTCAAAAATATGCGTGCCACGGAGATTTGAGAGGCGCTCAACCTTGCGAATGGTTCTGGGCCAGACCTCCGCAGACAGTCACAAAGCAGGCAGGCTGCATGCTTTGCGCAAGGCTCCCAGGCAGGCCCGCACCCGGGTCCGGCTGCAGCAGCGGCGCGGCGGCCAGCGCGGCCGCTAGCAGCGCCGCCGTCGCGGCCGCCCTGCGGCCGCCCGCGGCGGCCAGGCACGCGTCCAGCGCGCCGCACGCAGCGCTGGTGCTGCCGCCGGGGCCCTGCTGCGCGTTCGGCGGCCATGCGTGCGCGGCGGCCGCGCGCCCGTTGGGGACGGGGCCGTCGGCCGGCGCCGCGCCCTCGCCCGCCGCGGCCAGACATGTCTGCGAGGCGGGCCGCCGGCTGAGCCGCGCGGCGTCGGACGAGGCGGGAGCGTTGGGCTTGGCGCCGGCGCGCGGCGGCTGCCCGTCCTCCACGTCCGGGCGGCCGCCGGCGGCAGCCGGCGCCGACGCCGCGAGCTCTGACGGCGCCTCTGGGGGCCAGGGCGCGCCGCATGTTGCCTGCTCGCACGCGGGGTGCACCGGGCTCTCGCGCGCTTTCGTCGGGGCGCCCCGGCGCGGCCAGCGCGAGAGGGCCGCCGCAGCGGCGGGCGGCGCGCGCAGGGCTAGGTGCGCGGTCATCGCCGCGGAGGACGCCAGCGCAACGCGAAGCGCCGCCGCGGCGAAGCCTGCGTGCATATGAGTTGGCCACGCCGCGCCGCCGTGCTTCGGCAGGTGTTTAGCAGTGGTATTTGCGCCAGGCCGGGTGTAGCAAAGAGACCGCGCGCCGCACCGGGCGCGGCGCGCAGGCGCGCCGTGGAGGAGAGGATGCCGGCAAACACCCATGGCAGCGCCAGCGCTCCCACCAGCAGCCCCTCTGACTCCGCTCTGCGTGCTGGGTAGCCGTATCCTGCGCACTCCCAACCAACACACACAGTTGCCCTTCACTTTTGCGCCCCCGAGTGTGCGCTTCATCACGAACAGCACGTCGGGGCGATCTGGTGATCTGTTCAGTGATCCTCACCGCGCTCAGTCTTCCCAGTCCAGACGCAGTCCGTGCAGCCTGAGATCCCACCATGAAAAGCAAGGAGGCGAGGGAGCGCTGCTGGGCCGCACACCATGCCGCAAGCGGCAGCTGGCAAGCTCCTGGACTGCAGCGATGGCGCTCAGGGCTGCCAGTGCGGCCACCTCTCCCAGCCATTCTGAGCGTGCGCCGCACGTCAACGCGCACGCTCGTGAGATTGCAGCACTTTATACTGAGGGTGAGTTGCTGGGGAAAGGCAAGCAAGCTCACCTGCTCCTGCGTGCGATAGCAGGCCGTATGCAAGCCTGGCAAGCGTGACGGCAGCGACTGCAACCTCAAACACATCACGTTGCATCGATCCTGCCTGCCTCGCTCTACATCTTCCGGGCGCTGACGCATACAGACCATCAAGCTTTCGGCATTGGTGGAACAGACTCTGTTGCAGTCACTAGAAAGGTGTGCAGGTTCCGCCACCAGGTGGTGGCACAGCCAGGTGTTGGACGCTGCGTGCGCTGCTACGGCTTTTGAAGAGCCTGGAACAGCCTTGTGCGGGCAGCAGCGCCTGTGTATCACAAGTAGCAGGCACCTCGAGCAGCTTTGAGGCGACTCGAGCATTATTGACTCAAGCATATGCACAATGAATCCTGTTAATGCTGCCAGATGACTCCTTGGAAGCACAGCTCTGCTTCCAAACTCTGCGTCTGCATTCCCACCAGACCACCATATCAAGCGCAATGAGACTGCCAGACAAGACACGCGGCGCTCTGGTTTGACACACAGCACGCAACCAGGCCCGCCTCTCCCTCCCGGCTTAACCTGACACCACACCAGGCCAGGCACGCCGTGCGGCAGCACAAAACCTCGTGCAGCAATACCGCAACAATATTTTGCTATGCAACGAGCTCGCAAGCTGCTGACAGGACAGGTCGTGAGGCATGCCGACCGACAGGATGCGGACCAAGCAGCATGCGGACCCTGGAAAAACCCCATGTCAGAACCCTGGCAGCTGCGCCAGGTCGAGCACGCCGCGCGGCAGCGCGGCCACCTCGCGCAGCAGCGCCAGGCGGTTGGCGCGCACGGCCGCGTCCTCGCACATCACAAACACGGTGTCGAAGAACGCGTCCACGGGGCCCGCCACCGGCTCCACCTGCGCACAGGGTAGGGTAGGGTTAGGGCGCATGCGTTGCACCTCGCTCCACGGGCTTGCTCCACGCCTATCACCAGAGCAGCACGTGACGGCGCGCACAGGTGACAGGCTCTGCCCACATTGTTCCCAAATCATCCATACAGATGAAGATGACAGCGTGATGGAACGAGTGTTTTTCCCAAAGACCACAGCCCTGTCAGCCGACTCAGCTGCTGAGCGCACCGACGCCAGCCGGCCGCTGAAATCCCGCGCGCTGGCAACCCGCGCGGCGGCCGCCACAGAGCGCTGCCCCGCGTATGCCAGACCCTCTGCAGCCCTATGAAGACAGGCGCACCGCCGCCAGCCACTCGCCGACCGGCATGCCCGCCGCGAGCGCGCCGCGCACGCCGCGCAGCGCGTCCCACAGCGCGGCCTCCTGCGGCGCGTCGAACAGGGCGGCGTCCACCGCGGGCGCGCACTCGGGCTCCTTGCCGCGCACGATGCGCGTGGGGCGCGCCAGCGCGGCCATCACGCGCGGCAGCCGCCCGCCCGCGCCCGCATCCAGCTCCGCCTGCAGCTCAGAATCAACTAAAAACTGATTGTCTTGGGCATGGGGTCAAAGCGGCAGGTGTGCAGCGGGCCGGCGCGGCCATCCCGCGCGGCAGCCGCCCGCCTGCACAGACAGCGAGTGTGCCTTCGGGGCCAGGGGGCGGTGGCGGCAGCACGGCGCCAGCAAGCCGCGCGTGACCGCAGCGGTGCTGCGCGTGCGATCATCATGCAAATGGTGCTGTCCATGGGCAGTTGCTCCAGCGCGGCGGCCTCCTCTGCTTGCCCGCCGCCATGCGGCCATCCGTCCCAGACCGCCACAGGAACACAGTGCGCCCCAGCCTGGCCAGGAGCGCGGGCGCGCGTGCAGCTCGCATGCGGCGGCGGCGGCCAGCGCAGGCCCGCGCCGTCAGCACCGCCGCGAGCAGACCCTGGGCCGGTGCGCGCGCGCGCCTGCAGCCCGCGCGCGGTCGCGGCCGCCAGCGCGGGGTCGGCGCCGCGCTCGGCCAGCGCCGCGCGCACGGCCTCCACGCAGCAGCCGCCGTCCACCAGCAGCTGCTCCAGGCGGCGGGCCACGAAGGCGAGCACGCCCGCGCGCGCGCCGGGCGGCACGGGCGCCGCCTGCGCCGCGGCCGCCGCGTCCACCGCGGCCGGCAGGTCCAGGCGCACGCCGTTCGCGACCAGCGCCTCCAGCATGCCGTACGCGCTGGCGCGCGCCGGATAGGGATAGGATTGGAGTAGGGTTATGTTAATCATAATGTGTAGCGACGCTGGCCCTACCCTAGGCTGCCGTCTCAGCGGCGCGCGCTGCGCCACACACTCAGCGCCCGTGCAGCGAGCGAGTCGGGCACGCCCACGCGCGCGCCCCGCGGCGTTCCCAGGCCACATGCGGCTGCCGGAGCGCCACGCAGGGGCCAGGCCCCCGCACGCCAGCCTTCAAAAGCCGCCGCCGGGATGCACGGAGCCCGCCGCAAACAAGGGCCCCAAGCAGGCGCGGCGCGCATCAGCAGGGGCAGCGCGCACCTGCGCCGCAGGCCGAACGGGTCTGCGGACGCGCTGGGCGCGCAGCCGACCGCGCACAGGCCGACCAGGCTGTCCAGGCGGTCTGCGACCGCCACCAGGATGCCCGCCGGCGTGCGCGGCAGCTCGTCCCCGGCCTGCGCGCGACAGCGCCAGAGTCAGCTGGATAGCAGCCATGTGAGAGCTGCTTTCCCGCGACGTGCCTGGCGGCGCTCAGCAGGTGACGCCCCCGTGCAAGGAGCCCTGGAGGGCGCTGCCCATTATCGCGGCTCGGCACCTTTGTTTCAGCCAGCTTGCGCAATTTACACAAGGAGCACGCCTGATCGACAGCCCAGGCTGTTACCAGGCTGTTACATGCCGGGCCTGCCGCGGCACCGCGCTCCCGGCGGCTGCCGTCTGCGGCGCGCGCCCCTCGGCGCGCGCAGACCCCACCCGCGACCCCACGCCGCTGCAGGCTGCACCAGGCAATGCGGGGGCATGCCCGGCCGCGCGCGGAGGCGATTGAGCAGCGCAGACTAGGGTAGGATTAGGGTAGGGTTTGGCCACCACACGCGCCTGCCGCGGCAGCACGCTCTCGAAAATGGCCTCCGCCACGTCCGGCGGCTGGCCCTCGGCGAGCGCGTAGTGGCGGCCCATGGTGCCCGCGAGCGCGGTCATCTCCGTCACCAGCGCGCTCGCCAGGTCCGCGCGCGCCAGCCGCGCCGCCGCCGTCGCCGTCGCCGCGGCATCTGCAGCCCAGCGGGGCGGGACTCAAGAGATGATGGGTCACGAAACGGGTCGCGCAGTCGTGCGCCTCGGCGCCGCCGCAGGAGCAATGCATATAATTTTTTACTACAATGTCCTTCGCGTCGAGTCTGGCTCGCCCCGCAGAAGCGGTGGGGCGTCTCAGGGTCCGTGCCGGGCCGCCCAGGGGGCCGCGCACCAGCCAGGCCGGCGGCGGCGGCGAGCGGCGCGATCAGCGCCTCCACGCGCCCGGCCTTGTCCAGCAGCGTGCCCAGGTCCTTGTGGAACAGCGTGCCGGCCAGGCGCGGGCGCAGCGCCTCCAGCGGCGTGGCCAGGTCCGCGCGGTAGAAGAACTGCGCGTCCTCAAAGCGCGCGCGCAGCACGGCCTCGTTACCTGCGCGGCGGGCGGCGCCGTTACGGCGCCGCGGCGTGAGGCGCGCGCTCCAGCGGCGCGCCAGGCTCAGCGGCCGAACGCAGGTCCCGGCGCGCGGGGTCCGAGCTGTGCATGGAGGCACGGCCTTTCATGCCACGCGCAGCTTGTGGACGGGCGGAGAGGCGCGGCGCGCGCAGCCAGGGAGCGGCCTTTCAGGCCATGCGCAGCACGTGGAGAGGCAGAGGGGCGCGGGGCGCGCAGCAGGGGAGCGGAGGGGCAGCGGCGCACCCGCGCGCACTGTCGGCACGTCCACCGGGCCGTTGGCCACCGTGACGAACGCGGGCAGCAGCCCGCCGCCCGCGTCGCACACCGGGAAGTAACGCTGGTGCTTCCGCATGACGGTTACCAGTACCTCCCTGCGCGCGCACGCGGCGGCGCGTCATGCACGGCGCGCACGCCACGTTTACGACAGCCAGGCACCAGGCACCCGGACCTGCAGCAGCGCTCCGCGCATCTGCCCACCGCTAGCAGAAAGGCATGTGAGCCGCACAGGTCGTCCCGGCCATGCAGAGCCGGGCAGGCGCGCGCGCGCGCCCGAGGCGCGCTGCAGCGCATCCTCTGACGCTGACCATACCCTAACCCCTAACCTAACCTGCAAGCACACCCACGCGCCTGGGCAGCGCCAGGAACGCGGCGTCGAATGCGCCGGCCAGCACTGTGGGCGCCTCCACAAGCGCGGCCACCTCCTGCAGCAGCTCGCCCCGCGCGCTCTCCGGCACCGCGCCGCCCGCCGCCGCCGCCGCCGCCTGCGGGCCAGGCCCGTGACGTGCTGGCAGGGCCGCGCTGCGCACTACATCCGGTGCAGCTGCCGCGCCCGGCCGCGAGCGCAGCGCGCCCGATTCACTGAGCCAGGCGCAGGCACTCCAGACATCGTACTGCAAAAAAATGGTGGCTGAGTCGGCGACAGACACTGTACACCCGCCACGCGCCCACAGCCGCTTGACCCGCGCAGCCTCTGGCCGGGCGCCGCGCCTGCGCGCCCGCCCAGATGTCGCCCGCGCGGCGCTCGGTGCACAGCGTGATGCCGGCGGCCGCCAGCCGGGGCACGTAGTCCGCCGCGTCTGCCAGGGTGGCCTCCTGCGCGGCGTCGCTGCGCAGCAATCGCGTGGTCGACCCTGCGCCCCCGCGCGCCCCGCTTGTGGGTCGGCCTTGGCCAATGCCGGGTGCGCTCAGCTGGCGCGCTGCCGACTGCGTGGCGCCGGCTGACGCGCAGAGCACTTGGCCACAAACTCTGACATTTGCACACGCGCGAGCTCCAAGCAGACGCGCACGCTGTTTGCACGGGTGCAGGGCGCCGCATCTCACAGACTCCTGCCAGACCCTCTCAGGGTCCGGCCGGGCCCCAGGAGCCGGTACACCACCCGGCGGGCGCAGCCAGGCATGTCGAGGAACTCTGCGGCTCACCGGCGCGCAGCGGCCCGAACGCAAACGGCAGCGCGCGCGCGCCCAGCATGCCCAGCAGCCAGCGCACGGGCCGCGAGAAAGCCGCGTCGCTGTTCCAGCGCATGGCGCGCGGGAACGCCAGGCCGCCCACCAGCGCGCCCAGCTCCTCCGTCAGCACCTGGCGGCCGCCGCGAGGGTTAGGGTGTGAGCTAGGTTTGCGAGCCCGCCCCACTGCCCTATCGAGCGCCTGGCCCCATCAAGAGCGTCAGGAGATGGTTCATGGGCGGCAAAAGAAAAGCATCAGTGGGAAGATGCTGCATGGCGCTGGTTGCCAATATTCAGAGACCAGCATGCCAGGCGCTCAGGTGCGCCGGCTGCGGCGTGCACTCGCACCAAGTGTGCTGGCAGCATCAACGCACGCCATGCAAAACTGTGACACGAGCGCATGGAGCAGGGTGAGTCCCCGGGTGACGCCAGGTCTGGCCGCGGACAGCGCGCGCGGCCGCGCGCTGCGCGGGCGGAACGGTTAGGGCGCGGCGCCCAGGCCGCCTGGCGGGCGGCCAGCCAGGCCCGCCCGGGCGACCCTGGGGGCCGCGGTGGCAGGCGTGCAGCGCTGGGGCGGCGCAGGCGCGCCTCATGGGCGATCGGGGCATAGGGTCATGGGCAATCAGGGTGTAGGGTTTAGGCCGCGCCTCATGGGCGGCCCGGCCGGGCTCGCGCCGGGTGGCCCAGACGTACTCGACGCCCTTGGCGTCCGGCCGGCGCTCCGCCGCGGCCGGGTCGGCGCCGACCTTGGCGCAGAAGCCCAGCAGCGCCTTGCTCGGCGCGCCGTCCGCGCCGAACGCCGCCTGCCAACAGGGTTTCTATGGATTAAAACTGCACCCTGACGATCCACACCGAGCATGTGTCCGCACTCCTTGCCTGATCGTTGACCAGGAGAATGCAGGTGAGCATGTCCCCAGGGCTGGATACTCATGCGAGTACAGGCGCGACGGGACGGGCCTTGGCGGGCGGCCCGCGCACGGCCTCCGCGATGTCCTGCTGGCGCGCGGCGACGCGTGCCACCGCCACGGCCAGCCGCCGCGGCGTGCTGTGCACGTCCACCGCGCCGTGCGCCAGCCGCAGCCGCGCCAGCAGCGCCGGCACGCGCTCCCTGCAGCGCGGCCGTGCCGGCTCGGCGCTCGCATGCACGGAAACATGCTCACCGTCCGTTCGCAGCCGTGAACTCACAAGGGTCACCAGACGTCAAATATCTGTGACAGGTTGTCCACAGAGGGTGCCTGCTTGCGCGTGTCTGAGTGCGGTAACCCTATTGCACCCCTAACCCTATGGCCGACCTGAGCTGTGCGACCGCGGCGTCGGCGTCGGCGGGCGGCAGCTCCTCGCATCCGATCTCCATGATGAGGTCTGCTGTTGCCGCATCGGCGCCGCCCTGCGGCGGTGCCAGTCGCGGCGGCGGCGGCGGCGGCTCGGCCAGCGCGGGCGCCTGGCCCAGCGGGAAGCCCAGCTCCTCGCGGCGCTCCAGCCACAGCTCTGCGGGGTCCGCAGCGCCCAGATCTTGGTGCTGTTCACGGACGTGCAATGCCAGGCGAGCGTGACGAGGCCGGCATCGCACGGCCCTTCACTGATCGCACGGCCCTTCATTTATTGGCAGGGCTCCTGGGCAGGGCAAAATGCGGAGCGCGTGCGCGAACACACGTGAGGCATGTTATGGAGCCTGGCTGCGCAGTCGAGTAAACAGACGGGGGAGATACTGGACCAGGCGTCGCGATGTGCGGCGCGGCGCGCCGGGCCGCGCGGCGCCGTGAGGCAGGGCGTGATGCCGGGCTGACGCAGGGCGCGCAGCAGGGCGAGGGGGCCGCACGCGCGACGCGGCGCGCCAGGCCGCGCATGGTCGCGAAGCAGCCCGCGCGCTCGGTGACGCCCACCGCGCCGCGCGCGTCCAGCACGTTGAACGCCTGGCTCAGCCGCAGCAGCTGGCCGTACGCGGGGATCGGCAGCCGCGCGTCCAGCAGCTGGCCCGCCTCCTGCGCGCCAGGCGCGAAGTAAACCCTGCACAGGGCATGGCACCCTACACAGGGCTTGCAGGGCACAGAACACGGGGATAGCTTTCTGTCGCCTAAGCAGCCCCAGCTGGCTGAAACAGGCTTTCAACTTGGCACGCCTGGGTACGCCGAAGGGCGCGCGCCGAGTGCCTTCCATGTTATTGTTCCCTCGTGCACACTCCCGGCCTTGCCCTGTGCAGTTAAAGTAGCATGAGGATCTCGGGCATGCCCAGCCACTGCGCCCGCCGCGCGACCATGTGAGCGCATCGGGGGTGCGCGCTGACTCTGTGCGCCCCGACATCGCAGGCCTCGCGCGAGCAGCGCCGTCTCGCGGCGGGGCGCGCAGCGCCGGCTCGCGGCAAGGCGCGCGGCTGCAGGGCGGCGGCGGGGCCGTCCGGCGGGGCCGCGGGCGCGCCTGCTCAAACAGCGCGTAGAGCTGGCGCTGCGAGGCCACGTCCGCGCGCTCCAGGTTGTAGCAGCTCATCTCGTACTCGTTCTGCAGCAGCATCTCGCCGTACGTCAGCCCCGCGGTGTACCGTATGTCGCGGAAGTGCGTCACGCCCTGCCGCGCGCGCGCGGCGTCCGGCGCGTCAGTCCTGTGGTGCGCCGTGTCTGGCAGCTGTCTGGGCCCTGCGCCCGGCGGACGCAGCCACCGGCCCTGCCGCTCTGCCCAGCGGCGTGCCAGCCTGCCTGCGAACGCGGTCGGGCGCGCAGTGCCACAAAGAAGTCCTGCCGGGGCGCAGAGCAGGCGCGCGGCGGGGCCGGGGTGCGCCTGAAGGCGATCCGGCTGGGGGAGCAGCCGGGCCGGGCGCAGGGAGCGGCGCGCGCCTGCAGCGCGGTCAGGATGCGCTCCAGGCCGTAAGTGATCTCTACCGCGGGCACCGGCAGCGCCTGGCCGCCCGCCTGCTGGAAGTACGTGTACTGCGTCACCTCCTGGCCTGCGCGCGCGGCCGGGCGGGGGTCGGCGAGGGGGCTGGGGTGGATCCTGCCCTAAGCCTAACTTCACATCCGCGGCCGCCATAGCGGCAGCGCCGGCGACGGCGGCCTGCCGGCGGCGCGAGTTCCGCGTCGCCTCCTCGGCCTGCGCGGCTGTCATGCAGGCGATCCCCCAGGCAGGAGACGCAGCGTGTCACAGCACCGGCTGGCGGCCTGCGTGCCAGAGCGTGCGCTCTGCCTTACATGTGCATGCCTGAATATGCATGCGGGCTTGCACATGTCAGGTTATGCTTGGGTGGCAGCAGGCGGGAGCAGGCAGCATGCCGCGCGCCGAGTTTGCGCAGCCAGGCCCTGGACCCTGCGGCAGAATTGGGCCGTGCGCACCGTCCATCCACACCTCCCACCCGAGGCCCCAGGCGCCCAGCGCAGGGTTCTCCCAGTTGTCCTCCACGAAGCGCACCTGCGCGCGGCGCCGCCTCACGCCGCGCAGCGCTTGTGCGACGCAGGCGGCGCGCGCTGGCGCGGCCTTGCAGGGCCTGCCAGGACGGGCCCAGCGAGAGCGGCTCACAGCAATCCAGCCACACAATCGGACCCTGTCCACATCCTCTGCCGCACCATTTTCGGAAAGAAAGACTGCAATCCCATCAAAGACTGCAATGTCCACAGCCTCCAGCGCAACGCTTGCACGTTGTAAGACCGCAGTCCCCTGAACACCAGAGGCACACAGGCGGCCGGCCCGCACATCATGCGCGCGCGTGTCGATCCCGAGCGCCTGCAGGCTGCCCAGGTACAGCTCCTGCGGGTTGCCGGGGTCCGGCTTGAGGATGACCTGCGGCGCGCGCCGCGCGTGGTAGGGTTAGGGTTAGGGTACAGCAGGCAGGCGCTCCTGCCGCCTGTGGGCCGGCTTGCATGGATGCGGCTGGCCTGGGCGCTGGCCGAGCAGGTTCGACGCCCAAGTGGACTGCAGACCTGGCAGTGCTGACGGGGCGACATTTTGCCCCAAGGACTTCAGTATGCATGCATTGACAGCCCATGCACTGCATGTACCATGTTAGGAGGTAGCCCATGCCCACTCGGGAGGCTGCCCATGCCAGGCACTGCTGAAAAGTTCCGCGGCGGCATCAGGGTTAGGGCAGGGGCAATGTCGCGCCTGGAACTGCGTGTGCTGCTGCAGGCGGTTGGGGTTCTCGCCGTAGCGGCTGTCGTCCGGGCGCACGGACGGCTCCACGTAGCACACGCGCCAGCGCTCGGGGCCCAGCACGCGCAGGAAGGTGGCCGGGTTCATGGTGCCCGCGCCCACCTGCGCGGCCCGCGCCTGATCAGGCGCGCACACCCCTCCCTGAGGCTCGCCTGCTGGCGCTCGGCACTGGTGCGCGCGAGGCCGCAGCCGGGAGCATGATCGCCTGCGCGCCATGCGCGCGTATGGGCATACCCGAAACCACGACGAGCCAAACGCGCGCACGCGGAGCGCATGGCCGTTAGCCACACCTAGCAGCTCTCCGGTGGGCGAGTGAGACACACCGCTGCGCCCGCTTGCTCAGAGCGCACGCTGCGGACAATGGAGTGGCAGGTTGCAGGCGGCCGTCACGGCCGCGAGTGTGGGCGAGGGCGGCGGGCTGCGCGCGCGCCTCGGAGTTGTGCGGCACCCACACCGCGCAGCCCTGGGCCGCCCAATACTGCTGCAGCCGGGCGACCGCCTCCTGGAAGGTCAGCGCGGCGTCCTGGCCGCCGCCAGTGCCGTTCGCGCTGGCGGGCGCCGGCGCAGTGGCCGGCTCCGGCGCGGCGGCGGGCAGCGCCACTGCGCTCTCCGTCACGCCCGCAGCCGCGCGGCACTCCAGGTGCGCACGCCGCCCGCCCCAGGCCGCGTCAGCGCACCTGCGTGCCAGCTCACCGTCTTCAGCCTGCCCTACGAGTCGCCGCTGTTACACCCACTACACCCGCTGTCTCGTCGTGTATGCCTGTTCGACCAGGAAGGTCTCTGCGAACAGCCTGAACACCCCCTTTTCCCAGCATGTTCAGCTGTCGCTTCGTGTGCGCTATGCCATAGCGGCGCATGCCTGGGCCGCTGGCTGCTCCTGGCGCTCCGCGCTGGTCCGACCAGGCTGCAGATGAAGCGGCGGCACTGGCCGCACTCAGAGAGCCTGCACAGCAGTCCATGCAGCTGCCGTGGGCGCGCGGCCATGGCCGGCACCATGGCGCCTCTCTGCAAGTCGCTGGCGTACTCTATGTCAGTGCCATATGTGCAAAGGCAGCGGCAACCGCTGCTTACTGCGTTGTGCAGCCTGGCTTGCTGTGCCTTGCGACCAACGTGAAAGCGGCCAGAGTTTCAGGGACACGACGCACTGCCTTGTCAAGCACGCAGACGTAAAAAGGATGTGCGCCAAAGCGGAGACCTCTGGTCTACCTGCCCGACAGCCACATCCGCGCTAGGCCTCATGCTCAGCAGGGCTACCCGCTGGCCGTCCACACCCTGAGCCAGAGTACTAGTGTGCTTAGCAGGTTGGTTGAGTCATAGCACGATCGCTAACCACAGCTGCAAGCCCAAGCCTCCTACAGCGGCCTGGCTTGTGGAGGCGCAAGCGTCTCGCGTGCGGGCATGGCGCGTGACACGCCGCGGTACCCGAGCCCGGAGGTGTCGCAGCGCGTGCGGACCACCGCGGACCCCATCATGGTGCAGATGCGGCGCCTGGTGGGCAGCGTGGACGGCGTGCTGTCGCTGGGCCAAGGCACGCACCTGCACCCATGCATACCGTGCGCATGTAGCACCAGTGCTGCGCTGTAGCCGCAGTATGACTGCTGCTCAAGTGCAGACAGGCGTTAACTGGCACGAGCCTTGCTGTGTGCATACTGAGTAGGCACTGCCGCGCTCTGCAAGGAGACCGCGCTCACCCCGAGAGCGCAGCGGCGCGCAGGCGCGGTGTTCTGGGCGCCGCCTCCCGAGGCCATCGCAGACGCGGCGGCACACGCGCACGAGGCCCCGTACTCCCAGTACGGGAATGACGAGGGCGTGGAGGAGCTGCGCGCCGCGCTTCATGCGAAGGTCGCCGAGCAAAATAAGCTGCGAGGGGTACTGGCGCCGCCGCACGGGGCTTGCGAGCGCGGGCCGCAGACGCTGCGCAGTCTCCGGTGCCCGGGACCTTTGCGTCATTGTCCTGAATATTGCAAGATGCGTCCTCGCAGGCAGCCGGCGCTCCTGGTCCCTTCCTGCTGTGACAGAGCGCAGCAGGCCGGACTATCAGCCTGTCAGGACTGCGCCCTGAGAGCTCTGCATTTGTGCGCCGCATGATTTCTAGGCGCCTCTCGGTGAGGCGGGGCGGTCTCCAGACCTCCGCTGAGGGCTGCCAGGGTGGGGCGTCTAACAACCCTACCCTGGCGACGCGCAGTACAAGGTGATGGTGACCGCGGGCGCCAACCAGGCGCTGGTGAGCCTGATGCTGACGCTGCTGGACCCCAGCGACCGCGCCGTGCTCTTCCGGCCCTACTACTTCAACACGCTCATGGCCATCCAGGCGCGGGCCGCGCCCCCGATATATTTTGGTGCACGGCCTGCCAGCGCAGGCACTGCGGCCCTGTTGGCGCACGCCATTGTGGGACATGAGCGCGGTGGAGCACGGAGCGTCCCATAGAGCCAGCCCAGGCACGAGCCTGAGTCAGCAGAGGGCGCGCCCGAGGAGCGGGACGTGCGAGCGCGGGCGGCCCCGGCGCGCGCAGATGACGGGCGGCGGGTCGAGCGTGGTGGTGGGCCCAAGCGACCCGGAGACGTGGCACCCAGACCTGGACTGGCTGGCCACGGAGCTGCAGGGCGCCGCCCCGCCCAAGCTCGTCTATGTGGTGTCTCCCGGGAACCCCACAGGTGCCGCCACTGCCTGAGACCCCTCCGCATCAGCCCCGCCCGCTCAGATACCCGGCATCCGTGCCTCACACCGACTCTGGCAATCGTGCATGCCTGCTGAAGCCTTACTCACGATATCAGGCGGTCGCACCCTGGGCAAGCAGTGCGGTGGGCTTCGTGCGGGGGGGGGGGCAGACGCCCGCTCAGCATTATGCATTGTCCGTCACTGCTGGTAGCCCGCAAGCTCTGTGTCTGCAGACAACGCACTCCCTTTTCACGCATCACGATTCCATTGCCTCTCCCCTTGTGGGTGACCGGGCTGGAATGGCCGGACTTGCTGGTGCCTGCTTTGGGCGCCGAACGCGCTGCGAGCCCCCGTGCGGTCGGCGCAGGCGTCACGCTGCCCCGCGCCAAGCTGGAGCGACTGGCGCAGCTGACGGCGGAGGCGGGCTGCTGGCTGCTCCTGGACAACACGTATGGTGCGTGCCTGGCAACCTGCACATCTCTGGTGATGGGCAGGTGCAGCGCGGCCGCGTACGGCCCCCAGCTTGCTGCGCGGCACGCGGACATTGCCCGCTCTGCGCCTGCGTGTCCTGCATGCAGCACGCTGAGGGAGAGGCCTGCGTCGCGGCACTGCAGCATGACGCCAAGGGCGGGCGCTGCTTGCAAGGAGCAGTACATGACCGTACCCCGGGTGTCCCATGTAGGAGGCAGGTGAAGCCCGTCTGCCGGACAGCCGGCATGGGTCTGGTTTAGCGCAGGGCGTGTGCGCCTGATGCCCAGGTCCCATGTCGCGTGGCGGGATGCAGTGTGCCACCTCCCTGGATTACTGTCACTTGGCGGGTCTGAGGTGAGCTGTCTCCCTGGGACCGCGTCAAATTGCAGCCTCGAGGTGTGCCGGCCCCCGGTATCCGTGCAACAGTGCGGGCCTGTGGTGCGCCAGCCCCAGGGCCCGTGTCACAGTGCGGGCCTGACGTGCGCCGCCGCCGCGGCGCCGCAGAGCACTTCACGTACAGCGGCGAGGCGCACTACTGCCCGAGCGCGCCCAACGTGATCCACATCTTCACCTTCTCCAAGGCGCGCCCGCCTGCGACAGCAGGCAAGCGCATGGCTAGGGTCAGATACCCTATCGCTATTCTGCACCATAAACCCTTACCCTCGTCCTGTTCTCCGTCCACCTGTTCTCCTTCTCCAAGGCGCCGCCCGGCAGCTTAACTAGGCAATGCGCGGCGCCCCAGCCAGCCGCTGCTCGGTGGCGTGCCGTCGCGGGCGTGCACAGAGCAGTGCTTGGCATGTTGCATCTCTTGAACTGACTGCAGCCCTGCCAGGGCGGGCGTTGTGTGGGGCCTCTGGCGAGGCCTCCGCAGGTGGCCCACTAAGCTGCTGAGCGGGGAGTCAGTCAGAGGGAGTGGCGGACAGCATCAAGGAGCAGCTGCCGCGCGGTGCGCCCAGGCGCACGGAGCCATGGGCTGGCGGGTGGGCTACATCGCGTACCCTGACGCGGACGGCTCCGACTTCCTGGGGCTGCAGCTCGTCAAGGCGCGCTCAGGATAGGGTACAGGGGTATGGATAGGGTTGGATGCGGACGGCTCCGACTTCCTGGGGCTGCAGCTCGTCAAGGCGCGCTCAGGATAGGGTACAGGGGTATGGATAGGGTTGGATGCGGACGGCTCCGACTTCCTGGGGCTGCAGCTCGTCAAGGCGCGCGCAGCGCGCCCGGCCGCGAGCGCGCCCCCGCGCCCGGCCGTTGCGCCGCCGGCCGGCAGCCAGTCTGGTGTGTCAGTGTGCCGCATGTGGTTCAGTTCATGTGCTGGGCGCGATGCGTAAATCACAAGGCCATCGAGCGGACGCCTGTAAACGTGCACCGCCCGGCAGGCTGCCCGCAGACCCTGCTCAAACCCTCACGCTGACGCCAGCGCCCGCGCTGCGGCAGGTGCAGGACACGGTCCCTGTTCATGTGGCGCAAATGAGCCAGAACGTGGCGCCGCGCGCAGCCCGCACACCCTGCCAACACCCTCACATTGACGCCAGCGCCCCCGCTGCGGCAGGTGCAGGACACAATCCCCATCCACGCGGCGCACATGAGCCAGCAGGTGGCGCTGCGCGCGCTGCGCGCGGCGCCCGGCTGGCTGCGCGGCCGCGTCGACGAGCTGCGCCAGAACCGGCGCGCGCCCCTCGCGCACAGGATCTAGGGTTACTCCCTGACCTGTGGGCGGTGCCTGTTTGGGAACCTCTCTGCACGCTCGAGCGCAGGCCATGTTGCATTTGGGCAAGCTGCCGCGGCGCCAGCGCGCTCCGGGCCCTGCCCGGCGCTGTCGTGCGGGCGGGCGGCAGGGCTGTCTCATTCCTCGGGCGCACGGCGGCCAAGTTGTGTATGCGCCCGCAGCACTTTGCACCCGCTGCGCGCGCCGTTCCCGGCTTTCTCCCAAAACGCAGGCCCTGGAAATCAGGCTGTCAGCGCGCGGCGGTTTATGATTCCCCAACCCTAATCCCTGACGGGGCGGCGCGCGCGGCCAGGGACGCAGCGCTGGAAGCGCTGGCGCCGCTGGGAACGCTGGGCGCGGGCGTCTGGGGCGGCGACGCGATCTACCTCTGGGCGCGCCTGCCGCCAGGCGCGCGCGCGCTGCGCTGCCTGGCTGCGCGGCCCGGGCCCGCCCTCCGCGCATGCGCGCCAGCCGCAGGCCCGGGGTCGGGCGAGCGTCCCCTGCCGTGCCTGCCCATGCGTGTGGCGCGCGCCGGGCTCGCGCGCGTGCACATAGGGCTTTCATGGTTGGGCCGTCCTCCTGGCGACTGCTGGTCCCGCCGCCAGCGCGAGTGCAGAGTTTTACCCTTCTCAGACACTTTCGCGCAGGCTGCGACGACGACCGCGCCGTGGTGGCCTGGCTCGTGCACGCGCACAAGGTGGCCGTCATCCCGGGGTCCGCCTGCGGCTGCGCGGGGCACATCCGCGTGGCGTTCGGGCAGCCGGCGCCCGGCCCGTTCCGCGAGGCGGCTGCGCGGCTGGGCGGCGCGCTGCGGCAGCTGGCCGCGCAGGGGTTCGGCGTCGTGCAGGCGTGGCGGGATGCAGGGGGCTAGCGCTTGGGGTGCCGGGGGCCAGGGTTTGGCGCGGCTGCCGGCCCGCGCTTCGGCCTGCAGCGGCGCAGCGGCACACAGCCGCGAGGCCGCAAGCCGGCCGGGGCCCGGTCCGCTGTCCGGCAGGCCGCCATGCGGCCTGGGCGAGCCGCGTCGCAGGCAGCGCGCGCGGGGCGCTGGTGATGCGTCGTTCGCAGGGGGTGTGGCGGCGCAGGAGCTCGACGATGCAGCGCCAGGGCCGCAGGGCACTTTTGCAGGCCTGTCAGGTCGGCCGGTCAGGCGCGCATGCGCGTCTCAGGGCTAGTCTCCTGCGTGGTCGAGCCTGTGGGCAGCGCCCTGCCGCTGCCCATGTGCCTGCTTGGGGAGCATGCTGCCGAGCTCGATGCAAGCTCTGCACTGGCTGGCGGGCGGCGCGCAAGTGAGGCCGCACGGCAGCCGCATCCAGCCCAGAGCTCTGCAGGCCTGGCCGCCGGCTGTGCTGCCGCTGTGTGCATGCTTGGTTAGGCTGCTGGCCTATGGCCATAAACTTGCGCTAGAAAGAACAGTGCAGGGGGCAAAAAGAACATGACCAGCGCTGCCCCCTTGGCAGAACCGTCCCTCGTGAACAACCCTACGCCTGTGCACTGCAGCAGTGCAGTTGCCGGGTCCCGTTTTGATTTTGGTGCGGTGCAGGTCAGAGACTTTGCAGCTAGCGGCCTGCACAGCGAGCGGGCAAGCAGCGGTGCAGTGGCGCGCATGTAAGAATTTGGGGGTGCCTGCGGGCATGCCTGCGGTGTAGCTGGCTAAAGATGTGATGGCTGCGGCGCATGCATCCTCCTCCTCTTACCTTACAGCCTGGTATCCTGATTGCCTACTTCATGCATGCAGTGTACGGCTGACATGGAAATCATTGCCACACAGAGAGCAGCAGACACAGGGGTGGTGTACAAGAGGGGTGTGCACGCCCAGGCACTTGCGCACGGACTCTCCCTGTGGGACACGGCACAGACACAGCAAGCCCGGCGCGCTGCAGACGCAGCCGCAAATGAATCAAGTCGGTGCGCAAATGGCAATCAGCGCGTGCATCAAGAATTGGGGGCCAAGAAGCAGCCATGCAAGCCCAAGCATGCCTAACCCGAACCCTGTCAGCACAGCCGTCACCCTGATACAAAATGTTGCCTTGCAGCCACAGCCAGCGCTGCGCATGCGTCCCGAGCCCCAGCCCGCCCTGCGCAGGCCGACAGCGGCCTCCGCCAACCCCGCTCGGGCGCGCCGGTGACAGCACCAGCCAAAATCTGCGCTGGTCAGCGCCGTCGCTTTCACCTCGACCCACCTTCCTACGAGAAGTAATGAGATGTCATGAGTCCGGCGCGGCGCGGGCGGGTCAGTAGTCGGGCTGCGGCCGGCGCCGCGGCCCGCGCGGCCGGCGCGGCCGGTCGTCGTAGTAGCCGTCGCCGCCGTCGTTGACGGGCGCGGCGGTCTGCACGGGCACGGGCGCGGGCGGAATGTCGTTCACGCCCGCCGGCGAGTACTGGTAGTCGTCCACGCCGCCGCCGTTGACCGCGCGGACCGTGGTGCGGTCCTGCACGGCGTCGCGCGACGGGCCCTCCTGGTCCAGCACGGCCGGCGCGGCCGGCGCGGCGGCCGGCGCGGCGCCCGGCGCGGCGGCCGGCGAGCCGGCAAACGCGGCGCCGACGCCGGCCGCGCTGGTCAGCGAGGAGCCGTCGACGGGCGCGGCCACCAGGCCGATCTCGCTGAGGCAGTAGGACACGTTGCCGCGTGCGGCGGACGCAAACGTGACCTGGTCCGCGCGGTCCAGGCCGTAGCCGGCGGGGCAGCGGAAGGCGGCCAGCGGGATGGAGAACTTGAAGTAGTTGTTCTGCCGGTTGACCGGCGCGATCGTGCTGGTGTTGAACGCGCTGCAGTACTGGCGCGCCTCCTTGTTGCCGATGCTCACCTGCGCGCGCCGGCCGGGGGTTGGGCGCTGCGGGCGGTGCTCGGCCCCGCGCTGGCGCGCATGCATGGTGCACGCTCCCGCTCTGCAGCCCGGCTCGTCACAGCAACCTCATGCCAGGTGCATGTCGCTTGTGGCGTCATGGCCCTTGCACCGCGCGTGTGCAGGTGCCTGCTGCCCGGTCAGAGGCTGCGTCCCTTGGTTGCGGCATGAGCGACGAGCAGAGTGACCAAAATGAGCACGGAGCAGGGTGCGCCGGCGCGGGGCCGCACGGTGAGCTCGGGCACGGCGAGCGGCATGTCGGGCGTTGGCGCCGTCCAGAACTCCAGCGCGCCGTGCGCGCCGGCCTTAGCAAAGGGCTGGTAGCCGTCGCGGTCGCACTCGCGGCACGCCAGCGTCAGGCCGCCGTCGGAGCCTGTCGCCTGCGCAGCATGCCCGGCAGCCAGGGGTCAGGCGCGCGCGCTGACCCTTGCTGACGCGGCGGCGCACCTGCCGCATGCATGCATGAGCCGCTGAGCTGGGCAGGCGCTGGCGGTGATGCACTGCGCGCGGGGCAAGCAAGCGGGGACGCGGCTGGGGAGCGTCCGCCGCCAGCAGGCCTGGCCGCCAGCCTGCGGGGCGGCAGAAGGCAGGAAGCAGCCGCGGCGATGGCGCCCACAAGCGCTCGGCGGCGATGGACGGATAGCACGCATTGCGGGTCAGTATACAGGGATTTTTGGGTGGAGTTTGAAGCAGGCGGCCGGGCGCGCGCGCGCCTGGCAGGTCGCGTTGCGGCCGTCGACGCCCGCGGCGGGCGACCAGAACGAGGAGTAGCTCTGCCGATACGGCTCGAATGACCAGCCGGACTCCAGGCGGTCGCCGTAGATGGTCTGGTTGACGAAGCCGGGCAGGAAGGTCAGCGGCTGCTGCGTGGCGCAGTCGACCGGGCGGAAGTCCAGCATCATGATGCCGAACAGCGGGTGCGCCAGCCGCTCGAACGCCCAGTAGGACAGGTCGAACTGCGCGCAGGCGGCGCGCGCGGCCAGTCACGGGTCTGCCCGAGGGGCCCTGGGCCGTGGCGCATGCGTGCTGAGGATTTCAGCAGAGATGCCGGGTAGCCAAGGGGGGGGAGGGGGGGGCGCACATGGTACACGTCGCCGCAGCACGGCGTGTTGACGCCAGTGACGCGCGTGGGGTGCGCGGTGTCCTCGTGCTGCACGCAGGGGCACATGTCGCTGATGTGGACGATGATGCTGTCCTCGCCGCCGTCGGTCGTGTTCCAGCAGCGCGTCATCTGCTCGTTCTGGTCGTACAGCGGGTTGCCGGGGAACCTGCGCCGCGCGGTATGTCACAAAGGTTGACGGTGTAGGGCATCAGCCTGGGAGGGGCTGCATATTATGATAGATCTATCCGTCTATCTGCGCCGCGCACGCGCGCGCGCGTCCCCTCTGTCGGACCGTCGCGGTTCCGGGTTCGCTCGCGCGCTCGGCCGCCTCTGGTGTGTGCTTCTGCCGCGCGCAGCGGTAGGCCTCCGCAGAGGCCCGCGCACGATGGCGCGCGCCCTGCCACCCTCGCCAGTCACGCATGCGGCACATGGAGCACCAGCCTGTGCGCTGCATAAGTGCAGCAGGGCATGCTGCGCAAGCCCTTTCGAGGCCTTTGCTGCCCCCCACAAGCCCTGGGAAGCCCTGGCGAGGGGCCGCGCACGTGCGGCCGTGCTCGTCGAGCGCGGTGGGCGCGACCGCGGCCAGCTGGTACAGGCCGGACAGGTGGTACGGCGTCGTGCCGTTGGCGATCACCGGCAGCGAGCGGCAGCGCAGCTCGTAGCAGCGCCCGCAGCTGCCGGGGTAGTCCGGGTCGTTGTTGGCGAGCGCGGCCATCGCGTTGATGGGGTACACCTGGTCGCCGTATGTCACATTCTGGCGCCCGTTCTGCGCGCGCCACACGCGCCGTGGCACTCAGTGCGGGCGCTCCGCCGGCCCTATGGCACAAGACAGCAGACGAGCTTTGCTGTGCGTGCACGTTCTGGCTCCCGTTCTGCGCGCGCCGCGCGCGCCGCAGCGGTCAGCGCAAGCGTTCGGCCAGCGCCAAAAAGTAAGACAACACATGAGCTTTGCCGCGTGCGACGCGCTCAGCTGCTGAAATGCTCGGAGGCATTGTCACGGTCCGCCCTCGGCCCCCAGGTGGGCCCCATGTGGCGCGCTGCAACCGCCGGCTGTTGGATGCAGACGCCTACGTAGCCTGCTGTGCGAACGGCTGTGGCAGTGGTCCATGCACCTGGCCGCAGTGTGGCGCGGGCGTGCGCCCAGTGTGCCCCCTTCCCCGCGGCACCTGCTGTCAGCGCGGGCTGCACATGGCCATGCCAGGCGCGGCGCCAGGTGCGTTGGGGTGCTGGCGGGCACGACCTGCAAGGCAGCTGCCGCCGCCCCGTGACCGCTGGCTCTCCTGTTACAGGCGGAAACGCCCCTGCCTCTGCATCGCCGGCGCAGCCGCAGCAGCTGCTCAGTTTTGCGCCCCTTGCCAGCGCGGCATGAGCTTGCAACTGGCACGCAGCCGCGCCTCACGGACCCCCGCTCCACATCCTGCTTTGTGCCAGCTGCCCTGGACGCAGCCGCCTAGCGCACGCCTGCTGGTGCAGGCCGTAGCCGCACGGCCAGCATCGCGTCTGGCATGCAGGCGCGGCAGCCACGGCTGCGCTGGGACCGGACCCGCGCCGAAAGCCGGGGAAGCCTGGGCGGCAGGTGCTGTCGCGCAAGCGCTGGCGGGGCGGGGGAGGCAGGACCGCGGATGGCCGCGCGCCTGCTGGTAAAAGCCGCAGCTGCCATAGCGGATGTTGCCAAAGCCGTACTCCGGCGGGCGGGGGAGGCCGGAGCGGCGGGCAGGCGCGCGCCTGCTGGTAGAAGCCGCAGCTACCGTAGCGGATGTTGCCAAAGCCGTACTCTGGCGGCGGCCCGCGGTCCGGGAAGTTGGCCAGGAAGCGCTCATTGCCGCCGAAGAAAGTCGCGCGGCCGCGGCGCCAGCCGCCCGGGCCATCCACGTCCGGCGCGTGGGTGGTGGTGCGCTGCGCGCGCGCGGCCAGCGATGCCAGCGCCAGCAGCGCCGCCAGCAGTCCCAGGCGCGCTCCCGCGGCCCGCATCATTGCGCCTGCGCCCTGCGCGGCCCGCGGCCTGTCTGCGCGCAGGCCAGTGGCGTCACGCGCAGGCGGCACACGCAGCGTGCTGGCCTAGAAGGAGAGCGCCCACATTCCAGCTGCGATGGTGGTTGGTGTCAGGCAGGTGCCAGGTGGTGCCTCCGCCCGCCTGCTGGTTGTGCTCCCTCTTGCCTGCCAGCGTCCGATCAGTTCCATCACAGCAAGCAGTACGGAGGCGCCTGGCGCAGCGGCAAGCTGGCGCGAGTCCGCGACCGCCACCAGCTCCAACAACTCATCCCTTGACAAGGGGGGTCGAGCCCGGCGCGCTAGGAGCGTGCTCGCACCAGGTCAAACACGCTCCCCCTTCTCCAAGCCTCGAGTGCTTGGCCTCCTTGCTGCCTTCCGCCCCACGCCGCCGGACACCACCCGCTGAAGACTATGACCAGGCACGAGGTGTCGGGCCTACCAGCAACGATTACTTCTACTCTAGAAACGCAGCTCAGACACTGTACTTCTGGGGTAAGGACGCTCTCAGCAAGCTGAGTGTCCGAGCTCCCGAAACCCTCTATACGAAAATGCTTACGAGTAGGTTTTCTTGCATCTTGCGTCGAGACGGCAGGTACTCTTGTAAGGTGAATGCTTCGCACCCGCCAAGGCCTGAAGTCGCCCAGCAGCTGATTCGCGCTGCGATTGACGCTTGACCAGTGCAGGGCAGCATGCAAACCGGGTAGCAGCGCGACGCTCCTTGGGTCACAAGCGGCCTCCTGTGCAGCAAGGCTGCAGAGAAAGCGGTCATGCACCCAGGGAGTTCGTGGGGGTCGCGGCAGCGCTGCCCGCCGCGCGACCTAGCCCGCGCTCAGACGCTTCTGCGCCTGCCCTTGCACAGGACGCACCGCGCACAGCAGGCCGTGCCGCCTCAGCTATTATCACAGCGCGGCCGCGAGCACGGCCGAGCGCGGCGTGCACCAGCGGCGTGCGATCACGCGGGAGCGCTTCCGGCGCCTTGGCGGGGCGCGGCCGTGCCGCCTGGCGGCGCGCTCCGCACAGGGGCCTGCGCGGCTCTCCACGTGGACCTGCCCGGGGTGTCGGTCGCGCTCAAGTCGCCGCGCGAGGACGAGGCGCCCGTGCTGAGCGCGCACGCCGAGGACTACTGGCTGCCGCCCGGGGAGCTCTCGCACATCGAGCGCCGCGGCGGCGCCGGCGAGCACGACGTCTTCCGCTGCTTTGGCTGCACGCGGCCGGCCTGCCAGGTCTGCGGCCGTCGCCGCAAACCTGCCCTGCTGCTCCTGCTGCATGCAGCTGGGGTGCCAGGTATTAACGTATTCTCTGCCAGCCTCTCAACACATAGGGGCGCACTCCCGGCAGCAGCGCTGCGGCAGCACAGCGAGGGGTCCGCGCGCCGCGCGCGCAGGGGCCTGCCGGGTGCGAGGACATGGCCTGGCGCCTGGAGCCTGGAGGCTACCTGCGGCACATCTTGAACGCTCGGGTCTATGACATCGCGGTGCGCGCCCAGCAGCCCCTCGAAGCGAGATGGTGCTGCCATGGTGTCACAGGTGTTTGTTGCCCTCAGGCTATGCCAGGGGTCGCATGCAAACACTGCATGCAAGGCTGTGCGTAGTCACATATGTCCAGACCTGTGCATCGTCCAGACACGTACGCGACATGGAGGCTCGCCAAGCCGCTGCCGCGTGCCTGGTATGCTGCTCACCCACAGTGCTCTTGTTTATGGATGAAAGCGGGAGCCTCCCCGCTATCACTGCTACATTGGGAAAGTGAAGGCCTGCTAGTCCTGTGCTCGTCTGAGTCAGACAGGCTGATGCCTGTCTGATGAGGCTGCAAAACGGGCCAGACGGCTGCACGCCGGCCGCAGATCGAGACGCCGCTGGAGGAGGCCAAGAAGCTCAGCGAGGAGCTCGGCAACACGCTGCTGCTGAAGCGGGAGGACCTGCAGGCGGCGCGCCGGCCCTGCACCCCCAGTCTCACCCGCTGGCATGCAGCGCCTGCCCCCGTGTGACCTCGCAGGCGGTGCTGCGGTTGCACTGTGCCCATGTACCCACCTGGGCGCTGGTAATGGCTACAGGTGCTGCCCTCGGTGCACGCGATCACTCCGCAGATGCGCCCTGTTACCGCCACTTGCTGGGGATGGCCCGGGCCAGCTCATGCAAAGCATGTTAGGTTTCCTGACGTGAGCGCGTGTCATTGGCCAGGCGCTGCCGCGCATCACACGGCATGCGGTCCAGTGCGTCGTAGTGTCTACCACCCTGACCCTCTGGCAGGGCGCCCGCAGGTCTTCTCGTTCAAGGTGCGCGGCGCGTTCAACTTCCTGGCCAGCCTGACGCCGGAGGCGCGCGCCGGCGGCGTCATCTGCGCCTCCGCCGGCAACCACGCGCAGGGCGTCGCCATGGCCGCGCGCCACCTGGTGCGCGCGCCCTGGCGCACGAGCCGGTGGGCTGGGGCCGCGCGCGGCAGGGCCTGGGCGTGCGGGGCGGCGGGACATGCGGTGCCCTGCTTCCTCGGCGTGCGCACAGAGTCGGGCTGCTGCGCTCACAGTGTCTTGTAGGCACCCCGTTCATGCACCACTCAGCCCCATGCTCACGCCCGATGCGCCAGGGAGATGCAGGCGCAGGGCGCTGCAGGGTGCCCTCCTTGACATAATGCACCACCTGCGTCACGAGCCGCCCCGCCGCTCGCACGCGCACCACGGGCGGCCGTGATGGGCTCCAGCCGTGCAGCGCAGGGGTGCAAGGCCACGATCTGCATGCCTCCTACCACCACGCCGCTCAAGGTGGACGCCGTGCGGCGGCTGGGCGCCGAGATCGAGCTGGTCGGCGCGACGTACGCGGAGGCGCAGGTGCATGCGCAGATGCGCGCGGCCGCCGAGGGCAAGGTGCGCGCGCCCGGGAGGATAGGCCTCGTACCCTACCCCACCGCAGACCATTGTTACTACAGAGGGGCCGGTTGCTGTTGAAGCGCTGCTCCGCTGCCGCTCAGCCGCGGCCGCTTGCGGCCAGCAGCGCCTAGATGTGCTTGCTTCCCGGATCGCGTGGTGGTGCAGAGAAGCGTGCACAACCATGGACATGGATTTGTGCCCGAGGCCTGAGGCTGCCTCTGTGCTGGCAGGTGTTCATCAGCGCGTTTGACCACCCGCTCCTGATCGCTGGGCAGGTGAGCCCTGGGGTACACCAAGGCCGCGTCCGCGCCGCCTGCCTGTGGATGTAGTGTCAAGGCATGCGGCTGTAGTAGCATTTGAAGCAGAGGCAGGTCGTCTATGTGGCGGCCTCTGTCAATGTGCATCAGTTCCTTGCTTCGCACCCCCTCTGCACCGCTTATGGTACGTTGTACAGGGAGGAACAACATAATGGGCAGGTCTTCAGATATTTCAGCTATTAAGGACATGCAAACAAGGCTTTGATGACGAGCAAGCAGGGAATGCGTCTGCAGGGCACCATGGGCCTGGAGATCTTGCGCCACTGCCCGGCAGAGCAACGGGCGCAGCTGCATGCAATCTTTGTGCCCATCGGCGGCGGCGGCATGGCGGCCGGCATCGCTGCGCTCGTAAAGGCGGTCGATCCCAGTATCCTTGTTATCGGCGTGGAGCCCACTGGTGGGCGCCGCCATCGCTTCGTTTTACCAATTTAGCCCACGCTATGTTCATGGCCAGAGACCCTGGTTACTGGCATGACATCACTGGCCCCCACATTGTCCTGAGGGCGCCGTGCGGACCTGAGGCACAGACTCTGAGACGCTGGTCTGCTGTGTGCATATGAGCGCTGCTCTGTGCTTGAGAGCGCCCCCCGCATGGTATTCTGTGCACACGAGCCGCCCCCATGATGGCACTCAAGCGCAGCCGGCGGGCAGGGGCCAACAAGATGGCGATCTCGCTGAAGCGCGGCGAGCGGGTCGCGCTGGAGCAGATCGACGTGTTTGCAGACGGCGTGGCCATCAAGCGCGCAGGCAACAGCCTCGCCTGCATGCATGCGCGCTTACGCCTGTCGCCCGCCTCCCCTGCCGAGCGGAGCGCTTGTCCGCGTGCTGGCTGACATGGCCGCGCCGCGCCTGCGCAGGCGCCGAGTGCTTCCGGCTGTGCCGCGAGCTGCTGGACGGCATCCTCCTGGTGCGCAGCGGCTTGCTTGTCGAGGTCGCCCATGTGTCTGCTTGCCGCAATGCTTACCATCTGGAGTACATCACCCAGGGGGCGGCAGTGCAGGTCTGCACGTCCTTGCAGGTGGTGCACGCCCACGCTTGCAACGCCAACTTTCATGTTGCAGTGCTGGCAGTGCTGTCTCGCTTGACCTGCCTGCGCTGCCGGCGCTCAGCTTGCGCGCGCGGCCGGGCACCCACTCCCAACGCTCATTTGAGACGTATGCTTGACCCTTGGTGAGTACAATCCTTGCGGGCAGCGCTGGCCCGGCCGCCAGCCCGTGCCCAACAGGACGCCCCGCCTGGCGCACGGTGCAGCAGCAAGCAGTGCTACCGTAGAACATCTCATGCGGGCACTTACGGCTGCGCGCGCCGGGCCAGGTGGACAACGCGGCCATCAGCGCGGCCATCAAGGACGTGTTCTCCGAGACGCGCACCATCCTGGAGCCCGCGGGCGCCGTGGCCGTCGCGGGCGCCAAGGCGTACCTGCGCGCGCGCCCGCACATCAAGGCGCGCACGAAGCCAGCTGACCGGGGGCGGCTGCCTGTTCAGCGCAAGCCCAATGGGCGCCGTTGCCACATCTGCATGCAGCCAGAGTCTGCCATGCAGGTCACGGATGAGTGCCTGCACAGTGCGCATATCCTGGACCATGCAAGGCAGAAGCGGCGGGGCGCCCTGCGGCCAGACCAGAAGGCAGGCCTCGGCGCGCGGGGCTCACGGAGGAGCGCGCGTGCCCGCGCAGGGCCTGACGCACGTCGCCATATGCAGCGGCAGCAACATGAACTTCGACCGCCTGCGGCTGGTGGCCGAGCTGGCCGACATAGGCGCACACGTGCGCCCCGGGCGTGTCGCAGCAGCGCCCTACCCAGGGTCTCTGCTGCAAGGCACCAAGACCTGGCGCGCCGGGCGGCTGTTATGAGACCTGTGGCGAGCGCCAGCGCAGCTCGTGTGCTGCGTGGGCCGCCCGGGCGCCCGGCACATGGAGCGGGGTGCCGCAGCACAGGGGCGGCAGGTAGAGTGCAGGTCACGCGTGTGGGCTGCACAACCTGCACTACCCTAAACCTAACCCTAAGCATGAGTCGCGATCACGCCCGCGCGCGGTGCAGCGCGAGGCGATGCTGGCGTCGACGCTGAGCGGGGAGCCCGGCACGCTGCAGCGCTTTGCGGAGACGGCCGTGGGCGGCACGCAGCTCGACGTCACCGAGCTGCGTCACAGGTGCCACCCGCAGGGGCCTGCCCGTTTCCACCACTGCCTGCACCAGTGCATCTGCTCGCCTGCTTGCATATAAAGAAACTGAGGGCTGCAGACGTTCGGTCAGCCTCGGGCTTGGGGTGCTGGGCGTCTGGCAAGCATGCGCACACGCGCTGGACGAGGCGGGGGCGGCGGCGCGCGCAGGTACATTGAGGGCCGCCCCTGCCACGTGCTGTGGAGCGTGGGCGTGCGGCAGGGCGCGGAGCTGCAGGCGCTGCTGCCGCGCCTGCAGGCTGCCGGCTTCCCGACGCGCGACATCTCCGCCATCCCGGCCGTCCAGGCGCGCGCCCCGGCCGTCCGGCCAGGCGGCACACGCATGGTCTGCACATGTCAGTCAGCACGGACCCAGGCTTTGCGGTTACAACTCATGCAGCTCACCACAGAACGCATGCAGTGGACAACGTCGCCAGCCTGCGTCTTTATGCGTCTGGCGTGTGCCTGTCGGTGCTTGTGCCGCGCGCGGCGGGCGCCCGCACGCGAGAGGCCCGCGCGCTCCCAACAGGATGTTACTGCTAGCCTTAGGTCTGCGGTGCAGGTTGCCAGTGCAGATGCAAAGACGTGCCTCCTGAGTAGGCCTCAACCCTAACTGCGCAGGTGCATGTGCGGCACCTGGTGGGCGGTCGCGCGCGCGGGTCCCAAGCGCTGGCGGACGAGCGGCTATTCGAGGTGCAGGCGCCGGAGCGGCTGCGCGCGATCTCGCAGCTGCTGGACGCGCTAAGCCCCGTCTTCAACGCGCGACCCTCACCAATGGGGGAATTGCGTTGCGCAAAGCTCGCCTGCGATTACTTTGTGCAGGCCAGCCAGCCATCAACCAGTGCCATTGGCTGGCTCACCTGCGCATCAACAACAAGGCGCTTCCCATGGTCTGCATGTGAGCATGCACAAGCATTCAGCTGCACTGCTGAGTCCTGCTGCGGCACATGCGCAGGTGACGCTGTTCCACTACCGGAAAACAGGTGAGACGCCCTTCTGCCGCTTGCATAGTGCTGGCTTGCATTATACTGACAGAGTCTGGTGGCAGTGGAGTGACAGCGCTCTCACCGTGCATGTCTCCTGCACCATATGATGGTAAACAGCAGGCAGTAATGTAGCGCATTTCCATGCGCTACATTAGGACCACTTGACCTGTACGACCTGTATTATTAGTAGCCCTGTCCTGACAGAGCCTCTGCCGCTCGCCGTGCAGGGGCGCGGCTGTCCCCAGTGCTGCTGGGCCTGCAGGTGCCACCAGGAACAGAGGCGCAGCTCAGGGATATCACGCAGGTGCGGCACTGCACACAGCCTCCGCTCTATACTACGCCCTGCGCCACGGTGTGACCACGCGTGGCCGGCGTTACTAGCTCAAGCTGCGCTGCTACAGCGTGCACGCAGTCACAACCCTACGCATGGCAGCCGCTTTGCACGCTGGCACTGGTGCACAGTCTGAACGCATATGCTTTGTGAATCTACCATTATGACCTGTCTGGCAGAAGATCATGCCACTCTGCCAGGGTGATTACAGGCTACCAATGTAGTGCGGGCATGTAAATCTGTGCCAGGTCAGAGCGATGACATGGTTGCAGTGACATGTCTGCAGTAGCAGGTTCGGCAAATCCCAGCCGGTTGCATTGTGTGGGCCACGTCCTTATCCTGCAATGTGACACAGTATGCCCATGGCCGTGTTGCCGTGGCAGAAGCCAGGATAGGATCCTTGCTTGAGGAGAAGGACATCCCTGCTGAGCGTCCCGAGCGGGGCACGCACAGGCGCTGGAGGCCGTGGGCTTCACCTGCAAGCTGTTGTCCGAGGATGCGCGCGGCATCCTGGACATGTTTCTGCATTGAGCCGGCTGCTTTTGGTGTATCGCTAGTGTATAGTAGCCTGCATGCTTGCGGGCTGAGTCAGTGGTTGTGATTTGCTTGGATGTGCTGTCTCTCTGAGCTCACGGTGGTAGGATAGGGGACAGCTGTCGTTGTTGCACACAAGCCGCAGGCGCAAAAGACGCATGCGCTTGTTCAAGAGTTTGTCTACCTCGTATGCCACGCAGCATGCACAGTGCCTGCATAGGACATGTATTGCTTGTAGCTTGCTATGATTCCTGCTTACCTGCACCAACACTCAGTATGGCCTGCGTGGGGCCATACGCTTGCTTGTGGCTAACTTCACTCCTGCTTGTTTGCAATGCCACTCAGCATGCACATGGCCTGTGTGGGGCCATGCGCTTGCTTGTGGCTTGCTGCAAGTCCTGCTTGTTAGTAGTGCCACTCAGCATCCTATCATGGCCTGCACAACCCCGACGTTGCAGTAGCTTGCTGTGTGCCTGCTATAGGGTGGGCGCAGCACCCCTTCTTGCAGCAAGGACATGCTCAGGGTCACCTCCCCGCTCCAATATACATGCTTTTGTCTGCGCACAAAGCTGGGTGTAACACAGTGGGCCGCCAGACTTGGCTTACAAGGTACATGGTTGCACCATCCAACGGCGCTCTAAGGGACCAAACTACAGAGGATTCAGGCATACGAGGGATCGGTTTTTAATGGAATTCAACGCGGAGTGGAGAGTGGAGATGGATGCTTACACACACGATGACCCACATGCCAGATTGGCGCTCAACAAAAAACATTTGTACTTGTTCGCTAACTTCGCACTTCAACATGCCACTTGAGCAATTAGCTGGATTATAGCAATGCAGCACACGCCTGCTCAAAACATGCCAACTTTCCGGTGTATCTTCTCAGAAACATGAGCCGATGTCACCAGCAACACTCATGAAGCACTGGCACATGTCCAAGCAAGTCAGAAAACACTGCCGCATGTCCAAGCAAGTTCTCATTCGTTTCCTCTAGAAGAGCACCGCTATTACGAAAGCGTTTCCCGCCACATCCACCACACCCATGAGGCATTGGGGCCAGGACCACAAGCACTTGCGTGACAGCACAGCAACAGCAAGCCACTGTCCTATGTATAGCGGACAGTTTGTAGGGCTATCAATACTTCAGGTATGAGTGACGGCCGTCACATGCACTTCTTGGCACTTGCCTGTTGTCAGCCGAAGAATGGGTAGAACGGGTACCTGAGCGCCACCGAGCGCGCACCAGTCAGCGCTTACGCAGGTCCAGGCGCCCTGGTGCACAACGCAAATACGCCTCAACATGCTTCTGTCAAAAGCAGTCTTTGTGCAGATGAATGCGGTTCTTGTAAACGCAGGTGTGAACCTCCCAGGGTGTCAAGGGTGCGCAGCAAGCGTTGGCACAGGCGCTGGCATGCACGCGTCTGCTCGGCCGGCGGCCGCACCCATAGAAGGATGAGCCGGAGTAGATGAGGCCGTTGTTGCCGCCGTTGAAGGCGGGCGCGGAGTTGCTGACGGGCGCCTGCGTCATTGGCACCAGCGCGCCCGCGGCCGCGCTGGACCCGATCGGCGCGTAGGACGCCTTGGTGCCGTGAGCGGCGGGCGTGCCGATGTCGTCGATAAACAGCGTGACGTCCTGCGCCGCGGGCGCGCCGGCGCCCTCAGCGCCGCGCGCTGCTTCGGGCAGCGCGGGCAAGCAGTGCGGGGAGGCAGTCTGCGGAGCGCTGTGTGAAGCGATGCTGCACGAGCGCCGCTGCCTGCGCAAACAGCGCTCTGATGGTATGCAACCTGCCTCAGCTCGCCCGAGCCGCTCAGGCGGCCAGCCCCGACACCAATGCAGCCAACCCCTTCAAGGAGAGGAACAGGGTTAGGGATCATGGATCAGACACGCGGCGCACCGTCAGCAGCAGCCCCGTGGAGGGCGCCCGCAGCCCGGGCGTGCCCGCGCCCGCCAGCGCGCCCGCCGCGGCGCCGCCGGCCACCTTCGGCTTGGACCCGGCGACCTCGCCGGTGATGTTAAATGTCAGCGTCTCCGCAGTCGCGTTGTACACCGGGTCGTTCAGAATGACAACCAGCGAGGTCTCATTGCCGGTCGCCTTGTCCATGCCTTTCACCACCTGCGCGCACGCAGCCTCGAACGTCACAGTCCTGCTCCGACCCCGCGCCACGCGCCGCTCGCCGCCCTCACAGCGCGTGCCGCCTGCCGCGGCGGCAGCTCCCGCTCAGCGGGCAGCTCTGCCAGCCGTACCGCCAGAGCACGGTATGCGCGTCTCTAGCATGCCATCAAACGGACGGGGTGCTGTGGGCACGTGCGCATCAGGGGCTGAGCAGCGCTGCTAGCACCGCCCAGGCCCTGACGGAACCCCCGAGAGCGCCCTGCCCTAGCCAGGGTTAGCGCGCAGGCGCACCGCCTCGGGGCTGTCCAGCCACTTGCCGTTCTTGTTGAACTCGCTGGCGAAGAATTTGGCGGAGGGCACGTGGCCCGTCGCGCGGCCGCCCGCGTCCGACCCGGCGTCCACCATGACCCAGGAGACGCTCCTGCAGCACGCCCAGCCATCTATTATTTGAACGTAGTGAACACACACGCCTGGGTGTGCAAAACGACGCGCGCCACTTTAGTCCTGTCCTTTCCCTTCCAACCAGGCCTGCGATCGGCCCGCTTGCACGAGCGCCTGCCCTCACACGCAAGCAGGCGCGAGGCTGCAAGGCCGCGCCTACCGCGGCCGCCACCGGGTGCTGCAGCAGGCAGCCCCGCCGGCGCTCGGGGCGCGTACCGGCTGACGCCCGTCAGGAACAGTTTCGGCCCAGCGATCACCGCGCCCGCGCGTGCGTCCAGCGCATTGGTGATGCTCGCCGACTGCGCGCCGGCGTCCGCGCCCGGCGGCCGCGCCGGCGCGCCCGGGGCGCCGGCGGACGGCGCGCGCGCCTGCAGCAGCGCGCGCTGGCCTGCCGCGCGGCGCGACGAGGGCTCAGACCCCGCACACCCCACACGCCAGCAGGCGCGCCCTGGGCGCGGCCCCGATTGCACGTGCAGGAGCTTGAGGGCACTGTATGACGCGACGCCGCCTGCTGTCATAGTGGCCTGCCACGGCAGTCAGCAGGGACACTGTTAGCTACCTAGTACTGCACGCGCTGGACTCGCTTAACGCAGCTTGGGCGCGGCTGCAGTAGCTGGCGCGCCGCAGCGCAGTGGCACGCACGTGCGCGTACAAGCCGTGGAGCACAAGAGCCACAGCCTCACATCACGTGACCCGACAGGCTCAACGTGCTTGTGAACATCTCAGCCGCAGGTCGCTGGTACCTGTTTCAACGCTTGCGCTGCCTCCCCCATTTTTCCCCTCAGCTGGTCTCACCTACTCTGCCCCTCCGCACAGGTTGCGACTTGGAACCACGGGCACACAAATGGCCACATAAAGTCAGGATGGCGTCCGCGCAAGCGTTGAGCTCCCCAACGGAAACGGAACACCCCTACGCCGGCCTAGTCTTCTAGCAGTCTAACGCCTGCTTCCTGCCTTGGGTTTGCGCGGCCGCAAAGCGCAGGCCGCCGGCAACCCCGGGGCAGCCGTGTCCTGCTCGGCCGCTGCAGTAAGCCATGCTGTAAAATGCAACAGAGCTTCGGGAGGGCAGCGCTTGCGCGGAGGCACGCGCCGCGAGTGGGAGAGCGCGCCACAGTGCTAAGCAAAGCGTGCTGACTGCCCCAGCACCTCGCGACTCGGCGCGCGCTGAGATGGAAGATGTGCATGTACTACTAAGTGGCGGCGCCGCAACTATGTTGCGCCCCACAGCAGTGACAGGCTTCACAGTAGTAACACGGTAGGCCAGGCTGCACGACCGGGGCGGACCGCACGCTGGAGACGCAAGCAGCAGCAAGCCGGCAACCAGCACTGCTGCGCACGCTTGTACGCCCTTCATCAGACCGCGAGCAGACTCGGTATTGTACGCTCAAGTAGGGCTGCGCCGCGCCACGCCTCTCGACTTAATAAGATTGCTGCTGGGCCAACGGGGCGTCGAGCAGCCGCGAGCACAGGATTCTTACGTCACTTTAAAATGCGATGGCGCGAGGGCTGCCGAGCTTCCCAGCTCGGTACCGGGCAGCGTTCGGAGGGCCCTAAACCTAAGGTGCGCGGCCCTGTTGTTATTCTGCAAAGCGTGCCCATGGCCGCGTTGTTGTTACAAAAGCTGGGACAGGATCCCTGCTCGATGTGAAGGAAGCCCTGCTGAGCGTCTTGAGCGGGGCATGCACAGGCGCCTGGAGGCTGTAGGCTTTAGCTGCAAGCTGCTGTCAGAGGATGCGCGCGGCATCCTGGACATGTTTCTGCAGTGAGCCGGCTGCTTCTTGGTGTATAGCCCGTGAACAGCAGCCTTACGCTTGCGTGCTGAGTCAGTGGTCTGATCATGCTTGGTTATGCTTCATCATTACTTCATTTTTGTCGTTAGGAGACACGCTGGCGCATGCAAGCCACAGGCGCAAGAGACTTGTGCGCTGGTTTTGGGAGTTTGTCTACCTCGTATGCCAGTCAGCATGTGTCGCGAAGAACATGTGTTGCTTGTACTTGCCACGGTTCCTGCTTACCTGTTCCGACTCTCAGTATGCACATGACCTGCATGGGACCACACGCTTGCTTGGGGCTTGCTGCATTTCCTGTTTGTTTGGAGTGCCACTCAGTATCGTGGCCTGCACGACCCCAACGTTGCAATAGCCTGCTGTGTACCTGCTATGGGGTGTTTTGCGCAAGACCCCTGCCGGCAGATGGGCGTGCTTTTCAGGGTCGTGTACTCGCTGTGATATCATGCATTTCCGCGCACAACGCTTGCATGCGACAAGTGGCCCACTTGGCTTGTATGGTGATCACCAACGGCGCCAGTGTCAAAGTACGGAGTTCAGGGAGTGGTACATGCCAAAGTGGCATTCCGCGTAAAACCCTGTGTACATTCGCCCACTTCGTACAGCAACATGCCAGTCAAGCAATTAGCTGGATTACCATCGCAACACACGCCTGCTCAAAACACGGCAACGTTTGTGGTGTGTTATTTCTGCCAAAAAAAAACACAGCTGATGTTACCAGGAACACTCATAAAGCACTGGCACATGTCCAAGGAAGCTCTGACACGCTTTGCTGTGAGCAAGTACTGCTACTGTGCGACCTCGCCGCCGCCACTTTCACCACACGCTTGCCCATGAGGCATTCGGGCCACTTAGCATGACAGCACAGCAAGAGTTAAAGATCCACCGACCTAGGTATAGCGAACATGTTGTAGGGCTAACAATACTTCAGATATGGGTGACGGCCGTACGTGCACTTCTGGCACTCGTCTGTTGTCAGCCATAGACCGGAAAGAAGGGGTACCTGCGCCACCCAGCGTGCAACAGTCGGCGCTTGCATGAGCCCGGGAGCCCTGGCGCACACGCGCCGCCACAGCACGCCTCCCTCGAACAAAGCCTTTGTGCAGATCAATAAAGCCTTTGTGCAGATCAATGGACGTCCTACAACCGCGGGTGTAATACTCCAAGGGTGGTGTTCAGAGGTGCGCAGGAAGTCTTGGCACAGGCGCTGCGTGCATGCATCTGCTCGGCCGGCGGCCGCACCCGTACAAGGACGAGGAGTAGATGAGGCCGATGTTGCCGCCGTTGAAGGCGCTGGCGGGCGGGCCAACGTCGTCGATGAACAGCGTGACGTTCTGCGGCGCGAACGCGCCAGCGCCGCCCTCAGCGCCACACGCTGCCTCGGGCAGCAAGGGCAAGCGGTGAGGATAGGCAGTATGCACAGCGCTGTGTGAAGCGATGCTGCACAAGCGCCGCTGCCTGCGCAGACAGCGCTCTGATGGTGTGCAAGCTCGCCCAGGCCGCTCAGGCGGGCAGCCCCGACACCCAGGCAGCCACCCCCTCTAAAGAGAAAGATAGGGTTAGGGATCAGGGATCAGCCACGCGCCGCACCGTCAGCAGCAGTCCCGTGGAGGGCGCCTGCAGCCCGGGCGTGCCCGCCCCCGCCAGCGCGTCCGCCGCGGCACCGCCAGCCACCTTCGGCTTGCACCCGGCGAACTCGGCGGTGATGATGTTGAACACCACCGTCTCCATGGTCCTATTGTACACCGGGGCGTCGAGAATGACGACCAGCGTGGTCTCATTCCCGGTCGCCTTCTCGTTGCCCTTCACCACCTGCGCGCGCGCAGCCTCGGACGTCACAGTCCTGTTCCGGCCCGGCGCCGCGCACCACTCGCCGCCCTCACAGCACGCGCCGCCTGCCGCGGCGGCAGCTCACATTCGGCGGGCGGCTCCGCCGGCCAGAGGCCAAAGCATGGAGTGCATATCCCTAGCATGCCATCAAACGCACGGGGCGCTAAGGGCACGTGCGCAGCACGGCTGAACAGCGCTGCCCGCACCACCCCAACCAAACCCGCGCGAGGGCGCCCTGCCCTGGCCAAAGATGGCACGCATGCGCACCGCCTCGGGGCTGTTCAGCCATGTGCCGTTCTTGTAGAACTCGCTGCTGAAGAATACGCCGATTGGCACGCTGCCCGTCGTGCGGCCACCTGCGTCCATGACCCAGCCCAAGCCCCTGCAGCGCGCCCAGCCAGTGTTACCGGAGCCTGTTGAAGAGTCACGCCTGGGTGCGCCCAAAGAGCGTGCCGCACTCGCTTCTCTCCTTTCCGTTCCATTTACGACCAGGCCTGCGATCGACCCGGCTGCATGGGCGCCTGCCCTGACACGCAGCGAGCCTGTAAGGCCGTGTCTGGCGCGGCCGCCGCCAGAGGCTGCAGCAGACAGCCCCGTGCGCGTTCCAAGGCTGCAGCAGACAGCCCCATGCGCTCATCCGCGTCGGGGGCGCACCGGCTGGTGCCCGACAGGATCAGGTGCGGCCCGGCGGTCACTGCGCCGTAGAAAGCTCCCAACGTGCTGGTGATGCACGCCGACTGCTGACCGCCATCCGCGCCCGGCGGCCGCGCCGGCTCGCCCGGGGCGCCCGCGGACGGCGCGCGCGCCGGGGCGCGCTCCTGCAGCAGGGCGCGCTGGCCTGCCGCGCGGTGAGACGGGGGCTCAGACTCCGCATACCCCACACACGGGCAGGTGGCGCGCCCTGGGCGCAGCCCCGAGCGCGCGCACAGGAGCTTTGGGGGCATTGCATGATGGGACGCTGCCTGCGGTGTCCCGGCGACCTGCCACGGCAGTCAGCAGGGACACCGTTGGCTGCCCACGTGCGCTCATGCTGGGCTTATGGCGTGCGCTGCTCGGGCACCGGCTGCAGCAGCTGGCGCACCGCAGCGCAGCGGCGCGCGTGCGCGCAAAAAGCCATGGAGCACAGGATCCTCACAGCACTTAAACGAACAGGCTCAAGGTGCACGTGACCATCTGGTTGCAGGTCGCTGGTACACGCATCAGCGCTTGCGCTGCCGCCCACTTTCTTTCCCGCAGCTGGTTTAACCTGCTCTGCCTGTCCGCACAGGTTACGGCTGAGAACCATGGCCACATAAACAGCCACATAATGTCAGGATGGCGCCCGCTCAAGCGTTGAGCTCCCCCCCGGAACACCCCACGCTGGCCCAGTCTTCTAGCAGTCTGACGCCTGCTTCCTGCCTTGGGTCTACGCAGCCGCAGAGTGCAGGCCGCCGGCCAACCCCGGTGCGGCCGTGCCCAAACCGTCCGCAGCATTAAGCCATGCTGTAAGATGCAACAGAGCTCGAGGAAGGCAGCGCTTGCGCAGAGGCGCGCGGCATGAGTGGAAGTGTGCGCCACCGTAATCAAAGCGTGCTGACTACCCGAGCACCACCCGTCCCGGCGCGCGCTGAGATGGAGATGCGCAAGTATCATTAGATGGCGGCGCCCACCGCTCTGTTGCGCCCCGTTGCGCCCCGCAGCAGCGACAGGCTCCGCAGCAGCGGGACGGTGGCCCAGGCTGCACGACTCGGGCGCACTGCATGCCGGGGACGCGAGCAGCAGCAAGCCAGCAAAGAGCGCTGCTGCGCACGCTTGTGCGCCCTTCATCACTCTGCGAAATGCTCGGGATTGTGTAGGCCTGCGCTGCACCACGCCACTCGACTTCGGCACTGATGGTGCTGGTGCTGCGGGGCGTCGAGCAGCCTCAAAGTCGAAATTCTCAAGTCACCTTTATACGCAACGGCGCGAGGGCTGCGAGAAGCTTAGCTCGATATACGGGCAGCGTTCTCCTTGGGGCCGGAGGTGCCCCCTTAACCTAGTAAACCTACCTTGCAAATGTAGCGCCCAACAAGTAGACCGCAAGCGGCCAAGTTGGCTGATATTTATTCATAGCAGGCGCCCAGCTCCTCCTGTGTCACGCCGTCGCCTCATGATCGCCTCGCAGGGGTGGGACCTGGGGAGCCTGTTGGTGAGCACTTTTGTGTTCGTAGCATACCATGTGTGGCTGTACTGCTTTGATACGCCCGTCCCTGGCCGGTTCAAGGTCATGAAGGTGACAAAGAATGCGCGGAGGGTGTGGCAGCGCGCCATAGCATTGAATGACAAAGAGACTGTCACGGGCGTCCAGACGCTCAGGTGCTGCGGTGTAGCAGTGGCGCATGCTTGACCACTGCAGATGGCGTTGTAACAATGCTCAGACTTGCACGCGTCAGTGGCCACTGTTACCTTGTATGGAATAATGTGTCCATCAACCAGCAGACATGCCCGGACCGCAGGAACTCGATCATGAGCGTCGGTCTTTTCACGGTAGGCAGCGCTTCACTGCCGGTACACTTTCTGGTCCCTGTGAGAGCAGCCCCGGCTGCTCTTGACCTCGCCGTGCTGCAGGTCGCCTGCGGCTACATAGGCGCCCGCGCGCTGCCAGAGATACTGCTGGACCCCGCGTGGAACGAGCGCCTGAATAGTATCTCGGTGGGCGCCTGGAGGCTGTGTTGCTCCTTGCGTGCTTGTTGTGCTTTCGCGTGCCGTGCAGCGCGGCCAGCCAGCGCCCGCCCGCTCCCGTGGTGCAGCGCTCTCGCTGCACAGGCGGCCGCCGCCCCCACTCTGCCACTTGCAAGGCACCAGCGCGTCTCTTCTTGACTCCAGCAAGGTGCAAGGTGCAGTGCACGGCAAATGCTGCAGTTGTGTGGCAACCATGGCGCGGCCTGGGGCTCCCCGCCCGACCGGCGGTGCGCTCCTGCAGCCGCGGACGCCTCCGCGCCCCTCAGGCCCGCGCCGCGCCGGGCGCCCAGGCGGTCGACCCGATCATCGCCGCGAGCGGCGGCGAGCCGCTGCTGACGCCCACCGTGAAGCTCGCGGTTGCGCTGCTCCTGCTACTCCTCTGCTTCCTGTGCTTCGTGCAGTCGGCGCGGCTGTTCTCGCACGTGGTGCGCGCGCCCGCCCGCGCCTGTGAGCGTGGATCTCATGGTCAGCCTTTGTGCGCGGGCCAGAGGCTGTTCTCGCAAATGGTGCGCGCCGCCGCCGCCGGTCGTGAGGATGGATCCCTTGCATGGTGCCCCCTGCATGGTGCTGCCTGACTCCCTTGTTCCTGGCTGCATGCGCCTGCATGACTGCGAGGCGCCCCTCTGCAGAGTCTGAAGCTTTCCGTCTCGCCCTCTAGCCCCCCAGTTGAGGCTCGACAGGGGGCAGCAGCCTGGCGACGCTGTGCCATGAGCAGGGGGGCTCGAGGTCATGCAGCTGCCTGCCACTCATGGCGTTCTCTGCAGCCACCATAAGCTGATCTCACCCGCCGAGACTCGGGCTCGAGCGACGTGGTGGTCACAAGGAGATTCGTCCGGATTCACCAAGCCCGGCGGCGGGGGCGCATGGCGCCGAATGAATGAATTACGACCGTGTAGCAGCCAACTTTGGCTGCTGATGGGGCGCAGCCCTGAAAGAGGGCTACGCAGTGATCAGCTCAACCTCATCCACGCAGGCCAATATGCTTTGGCGACCCCGAAGCACGCGGCGCGCAGGGCTTCCTGCTTAAGGCCGTGCCTGACAAGAAGGAGGAGGGCCACGCCTTCGAGCAGGAGACGCTGGCGGTCACGGACTGCGCGGGCGAGCTCTTCTCCGTCGGCATCCGGCTCTTCTTCGCATTCAGCATTGCGGTCGGCGCCCCCGCCTCCTTTTGTGCGCAGTGCTGGGGACGCGGGTCATGTCATCGTGCCCGCGTTACTTGTACATGTGCTAGAGGCGCCCCCTGCTTTTCTCATCGCGAAGCCGGGGGACACGAATCAGGTTGTTGGGTCTGCGTTTCTCGTGCATGTGCTGGAGGCGCCGGCGGCATGGCGGGTCCTGACGCGCGCGCCGCGCAGACGATCTGGGTCCTGGGGCCCATCGCGCTTGTGGTGGCCACGGTCGCGCTCACGCTCGGGCTCTTCCTCGTGGACTTTCTGCCGATCGGCAAGCCGTACGAGGAACGGATTGCCGAGTGAGGCCGGCCGCGCACAGCCCGCCTGTTTCCGCGCGCGTGCTTCGTGGAGCGCACATGCGTGGGCGCCTGGCAGGCCTTTAGAGCTGCGCATTGAAGTGTGCGAAGTGCGGGGTGCTGCCTGCGAACACCGCTGTTTTGTGCATAGTGCATAGTGTGGGACGCGCTTGTACTTGGATTCTGGCTCTGTGTGGGTTGAACGTCGATACTTTACACCGCCCGTATTTATAGCTCGACCGCGCCTGTCAGCCCTGCTGACGTATCGCCTGTGCTAGGGACACCATGCCGGTGTCGAGCGAATCAACATGCATGCGGGGACTGCTATCAATCCAACAAATGCACGGACAGCACTGACAGTGCCTACCTAGTTCGTTCAAGGAAAGAGTATGTAAGCATCATGTGTTGACTCACATTGGCTCTGTGCCAGTAACTGCTACACCCCGACGACACAAGAGGACAGCAATAGCTGAAATCGCGAGACGCGTCAGTCCAACAGGCAGCAATTCTGGAGTCACACATTTGAGCAGCCTAGTGCTGCGCCGAGGACACGCATCCTGCCATGCAGCTTGCGTCCCTCCCTACTTGCGGCCTACGGGGTTGCATCCGTAGGGGTCTGACTTGTACACCCTGCGCGCCGCAGGCCCCGCCCAGTCAGCAAGCGCATGCCGTCTCACGCCCGCTCTGCACCGCCCTGCCTAACAGGGGAGGCGGCACTACATGATGCTGGCAGGCGGCGGTGTACGTGGACCGAAAGAAACCAATCACATGGCAGCTTGATGCTGAGCCTTGCGCTACACAAGCAAGGCGAAACGAACATGTAGGGTAGGAAGCGTGAGCTGGTACTTGACAGCGTCAGCAGCAGCCCACTGCATATATGGCATGCGCGGACAGCCTGTAGCTGCGCAGCTCCCAGCACAACAGCCGGCGCATGCAGGCGGCGAGGATGTGAGCCCAGGCATCCGCCGGCGCACCACCCCAGGTTGGGGCACCTGTGTTGGAGACGATGGCCCTGCCAGATGTGTCGGGCAAGTGCTGCAGCCAGGATGTGGGTCCTCTGCCTCTGCCCGCGCTTACATGTCCAGGGCGCACCAAAATACTTTGCGGGCACTGGCGCAGCGCCACTGTGAGCCGAGTCGGCCAATGCTGCTGGCGGTGCTGCCAGCATGGCTCGGCCCGCGCCTCACACATGGACAGGGGCCGTCACAGATGAGTCACGCAGCAGCGCGGGCGCGGGCGCACCAGCCCAGCTGGGGGCAGAACGCAGTGCGCCCCAAGTGGCCGAGGGAGTTGACCGTGGCGCTGCCGGAGTGGACCAGGCCGCGGTTGGCCCCGCTGCCGCCGCCGCCGCCGCCGCCTGCGCCGCGCGCCTGGGCCGCGCCTGCGACCGGCGTCTGCGGGTGCAGCGTGCCGGTGTTTGCCTGCGCGGCCCGCGCATCGTTGTCAGGCTGCTCACGTGTCGCTACCCCATGTCCTGCCTGCTTGTGCCTGCGCCATGCGCATTGCATATGAGGCGCTTTCTGAACACGCTCAGCTTAGCTGCAACCTCCTGCAACGGAGGTACACACATCAGACAGTATGAGATATATCTACATTTTTACACGGAGGAGGAGCATCCTGAGAGTGGCCATGCTCAAGCCATGCAGCGGTAACGGTCATCCACACCCAAGGTTGTTCCGGCCAAGGCCTTAGTGACCCCCGCCTGCTTTGCCAGGGCGCGCACCCCGCTGAGGTTTATGTGCTGGCTGCCGCCGCTGAGGGGCACGAGCGCAGACTTGGTGGTGCCGGTGGCGGCCGGCGCGGCCTCCGGCGCCGGCGTGGTGTCCGCCGCCGTCGTCGAGTCGTCAATGAAGAGCACGGGGTCGGAGAACACCGCGCCGGGCCGCGCCTGCACGCACCGGGCCTTGGGTAATGGAGCGCGAGGCCAGCAAAGGAGGCGCTGGCAATACTATATGACCGGCCGGCGCCCGCAGCCGCGCACCTCCGTCACGAGGCTGTGATCCGCGTTGGCCAGTGCGTATGCGACAGCGCCGCCCGGCAGCCGCGCGTCGGCCTGCTCGGGCAGCACCTGCGCGGCCGCAGCCAGCATCAGGCAGCTGGCGCGTTGGAGCGGCCCATGCTTTGCGCCATCCGGTCGCCATTGGCGCACTTGGCTACCGCGCATTTTTGTTGTCACCCGGCACGCCGCCGCGTCTCACCGCAAGTTTTGTTCGCGGCGTCATGCACGACATGCGAGCGCCGGACCCTGTGCCTGCTGTAGCGTTCCATAACCCTCACCTGCCTAACCCTATGACTGCCGTCGCGCTGACCCTGCAGCGGCGGCGCGCACCTCGACCGAGAACTTCAGCGTCTGCGCGCTCGCGTTCCAGCGCGGGTGCGCCAGCTCGACCGCCCAGGTGCTTGCCCGCGTGGCGCCCTTGGGGATCGCATGCAGGACCTGCGCCCGCCGGCACGCGTCATGCGCGGAGCGGCGCAGGCACCAGGCGCTCGCAGCATGCCCTGCGCTGCGCGCCAGCGCGCCCACAGGATGACGCTGGGGCGGGCCTGCATGTGAGGGCCGGGAGCCTGATTCAGCCCGCTTTCCTGCAGGAGCTGCACCCAGCCAGACACGCACGCTCCAGACCAGCGCGCAAGCAAGCCTGCAGCGAGTGACCCCCGTGCACAGCGAAGCTGTCCTGCATCACGTTCCGCGCCTGATTGGGCGCCTGATTGGGCGCCTGATTGGGCGCCTGATTGGGCGCCCTGTGTCCAGAGCGCCTGAGTGATCCCTGCTCAAAGAACCCCCTCGCGCTCGCATCTCAGGCACACGGATCCAGTGAAGGCACGGCAACATGCAGGCGCAGACCGGGAGCCATTGGCGCGCGCACCGCCTGCGGGCGGCTGTCCCAGTCGGCAAGCGAGTCGCCCACAAAGTCCGCGGTCGCAAAGCGCCCGGTGCGGCGGCCGGCCGGCGCGTCGATGCTCCACAGCGTGCTGTCGTCCACGCCTGCCCGGCGCACAACAATGTTGCCTGATGCACAAGCTCGTAATGCAGGGCGAGAACCAGTGCCGGCGTCCACTGCGCTGAAGCGACGGCAGCGTGGTGATGCTGGGACAGCGTGCCTAGCATCACATGGCCCAGGCATTGTGTTTGCTGCCGCGGACACGATGGCTCAGCGACGTGCCCGCACGCGCGCCCCGGGGCAGGCTCTTGCCGGCTGCACCCTGAGCGCGCTCGGCCTGTAGGCGCGCCGCTGCCGCCGCGCCCGCCGAGCAAGCTGGGCGGGCACCCTGACGAGAGCCTGGCTGACGAGGGCCCCGCACCAGCGCTGCCGCCGCCGCGCCCGCGCTGCCCGCTTGCTCAGCAGGTGCCCTGGCACCAGCTCAGTTGAGAAGGGCCCCGCACCGGCCAGGAAGAGCGTCTTGTCGTCGATGAACGCGCCCGCCTTGGCGATCAGCGTGTTCATGATGTCGGCGACCGCGGGCGCCCCCGCGGACGGCCCCGGCGCCGCGGCCGCCGCGTCGAGCGCGGGC
>JAABUJ010000146.1_pt1 | contig 155788 bp, 105 predicted proteins | sample 5559131 | NCBI WGS metagenome assembly JAABUJ01 (sample SAMN10711875, study PRJNA513366) | rock metagenome | isolation source: Antarctica rocks | place: Antarctica: Victoria Land, Mt New Zealand nord | collected 2016-01-07 | reverse complement strand
CGTTTAAGCAGACGATCGACCAAATTGTCAAAGAACGCGGCGGACCCGGAGGTTCGACGCTTTCGGCCGGAGCAGCCCACCCTCAAGAGGGGGATAGCTCCGGCCGCATGGTCCCTTCATTTGCGCCGGAGTTAGCGAGGTTCAACAACCTCAACAATTCCGTCGGCCCTCAGGGAACCACTCTGCTGGTGAGTTGTCCGTTGCGTCTCGCTTCGTCGTTATCACCAGCGGCGAGAGTCATAATACCGGATCTTGGCTGGAGGTCAACAACCCACTCCTGTTTTTTCTGATTACTCACGAATTCCCCCAATTTTCGGGATCAATTTCGATCAGCGGTTCGCACGGATTATGCCCGCAAAAAAGCTTGGAGTTATCAGGGGGACGGGATCGATAAGAGGCAACAAGAGGGTCGTACTCTCGCACGGATCCGACTGGTCCGAGGCTCGCTGTCGACATCTCGCCTCAGGAGAAGGCCGACCCTCGATCGACCCGAAAGCCCGGGGCGGGCTCCGGGTGTCCGAGTCCAGGGAGGGGGTTGCTCGTGCCCGTCGCCATGCCCATCCAGACCGACTGGCTGAAGAGCGTGCTCATCGACCGGGGATATCTGGCCCGGATCAAGGGAGAGGGGATCAAGGTCTACCTCGCCATGCTTGAAGCGTGCGGGGGGATCCCCGACCAGAGCGTGACGATGAGCCTCAGCCAGCTCATGGCGAAAACTCGCCTCTCGTGCCCCACGGTCATCGACAGCCTGACCAGGCTCGAAACGCTCGGGCTGGTCGTCTCGACGACCCACGAACGCGGTAAAGTGAAGACCTATTACGTGCCCGATCCGCCATCGAATGACTTGGTTTAATTTGGCCGAAGGCTGCCAGTCGGCAGTCGTCGAATCGTCGTCCGGTCCCAGGGAGGGTGACCGTCGACCATGGACTCGTTTTTCTTCCGAGTCGAACACGACCTGCTCCGCTCCGAATCGTTCAAGTCGCTCGGCGGCTCGGCGATCAAGGTCTACCTGGTGATCGGGCTCTACTCGGACTTCGGGACGGGATGGGCTTACCCGAGCATCCGGACGATTGCCCGCCAGGGGGGTCTGAGCCGCCAGACGGTCCTGGGGGCGATCGAGGATCTGACCCGACTGGGGGTCCTTGCCACGAGCAAGTCGAAGGGCCGGTCGACGGCGTACAAGATCATCCGCCAAGCCCCAGAGCGGCCACCCGGGAAGAAAGCCCGGGTGTCCCAGGACTCGCCCCCTACTGGCCCACTTTCTTTAGAGGAAGGGGTCGAGACTGTCCCAGTTTCTTTAGACCCCACCCCAAGATCCGTCCCGGATTCTTTAGGGGTGTTGGCCCAATTCCTCGGCCCGAGTGGCCCCGAGCGAAGGCCCGAACGAGAACAAGGAACGAAAGAAGACAGCGCCAGCATCCCGATTCCGGGAACTCCGTTCCGACTATCCGCCGAAGGTCGCTTGCTTGTTGCTGTGGATTTGCAGGAATTGTTGACGGATCAGGGAATTCCCCGACGTCTTGCCGAACGACTCGCGGCACAGAAGGATCCCGAGGATGTGGCGAAAGTCCTCCTGAATGCGCTCTACCTGCAAAGCCAGGGGAAGCTTCAGAACGGGCCGGGCTATATCCGGGCGGGGATCGAGGACGGCTACGACCTGCTCCCGCAAGTGGCCAACCGCCTCGAATCGCGTCGCCGGGAACTGGAAGCGCAGCAGAGGGTCCTGGAAACGAAGCGAGAGAAAGCCCGTCAGGATGAGGCGCGGGAGGCCGAGGACGCCGCGATCGCCCTGGTGATCGGGAGCCTCCACCCGGGCCAGATTGACGACCTGATCCGGCAGGCCGTCGCACTCTTGCCCGAGCCCATCATCCGACGCAACCCCACGCTCAGTAACCCCTTCGTTCGGGGCAAGGTCTACGAGCTGGCCGGCGGCGAACCGCTCGCTTGACCGGCCGCCGCCAGGGGTTTGCGGGTGACTATCAGGTCGCGAACCTGCCCCAGCATCCGCCCGTCGAGCCGGGCTCGGCGGACGTGCTGCGGTAGATAGGCACCATCCATCGGGCAACTGATCCGGCGCTCGGGCAGGAATCCCGCGCCGATCAGTGCGTTGTACCCCAGGAAGGCGTGATCGATGTAGCCGTGCCCGGCGGGGAGGTCTTTCTCCGTCTGGTTGGCGAGCAGGAGGGCCAATCGCCCGCCGGGACGGAGGGCCTCGAAGGCGTGTCGCGCGAAGTTGCTCAAGAAAGCGACCCAGACGGCCAGCGGTTCGCGGGCGATCCCGTCGTCGGAATAGCGTCGGGCCAGCATGGTATGGTAGGGGGGATCGCAGAAAATCAGGTCGCATCCGCTAGCATCGAGCGGAAATCCGAGACGTACGTCATGATACAGAACGTCCGGCCGCGTCGGGTTGATGTCATACGCCAGACATCGGCGTCCCATGGACTCGCACACGTCGAGGGTCGAGCCGCCTCCGGCCATCGGGTCGACGATCAAGGCGTCGGAGTCGGTGAAATAATGGAGCGTATGGGCGACGATCGCGGGCGGGATCGATCCGGGATGGGGGATCCCGAAGGCCCGATCGTGCTTGAACGCCCAGACGTCATAGGGGGTCGGTCGGAAGCCGGTCGTGAATCGATCGCGGCGCCTCAAGTCTTTGTAAGCGGCGTGAATCGTCTTCGATCCGGCGTCGAGTTGCTCGACGCCGTTCCGGGCGCGGGTGTCTCCGCTCTGAGCGACCCGCCAGATCGAACGGGCTTGCCGGTAGAGGTCCTTGCCGCCCAATCCAATGGCGGAGGCGACGGCCGAATCGGTGCGACCATCCCGACCGTCGGAATTCCGACGATCGGCAAGATCGGTCACGGTAGATCCTCGTCGGAGGTTAGCCTCACTCCGCTCGCGGGCGGCCTCGCCCAGGAGCGATTCGAAAGCATCGGCCTCCCTCATGGATTGACTGAATGATTTACGCCTTTGTCGGTTATATTCCAGGACCGCGCGACGCCGGTCTTCCTCGTCGTCGATCACCCGGACCTCGCAGGGGAGGTCGGCCACCCCGAGGAGTCTGGCGCAGGCGAGTCGTCGGTGCCCGGAAATGACCTCCCAGTGCATCCCCGACGGGACGACAACCAGGGGCACGAGCACGCCGAGGGCTCGAATGCTGTCGATCAAACCGCCGATTTCGGCGTCGGTTTCGCCATAAATGGAAATGCTGAAGGGGTTAGGAATCAAGCTTCGGGTGGCGATACTCTCGCGGGTGGACATGATCTGTGCGGGCGCGGTCATGGAGCGGAGTCCTGATCGACGACGGTGGGCAAGGGCGACCGAGGCGACCCTCCCGGGCGACAGGTTAGCAGGGGCGTGGAGGGCTGTCCAGGATCGATCGAGCCAGGCGTGAAGGGCGGGAGGTCCGAGCGATTGGGATAGGCGCGACCGTCGATTTCGCAACAATGTCCGGCGGAATTGAGAAGCTTCTCGCGGAGCTTGCGAGGGGCAAGGAGTCCCGGACCATGTCCTCGATCCGTCGCGATCGCGCCCATCTCCTTCATTCCGTCGGCGACTCGACACCGCACATCGGACCGGATGAAGGGCCGGTTCGGAGAAGCACGCTTTCGATCATCGTGCCCGCCAAGGATGAGGAAGCTAATCTCCCGCACCTGGTCGAGGAGATCGTCGGCGTTTTCCGCCCACTGGTCGGGCGTGTGGATCGGCGGCATCGGCTCGAAGCGTTCGAGGTCCTGGTCATCGACGACGGCTCGGTCGACGCGACGGCCGAGGTTCTCCGCGAACTGACCGGGATTTATCCCGAGCTGGATACGGTTTTCCTGGCGAGTAACGTCGGGCAGTCGGCGGCTACGGTAGCGGGTTTCCGGGCGGCTAGGGGGGATTGGGTGGGATTGCTTGATGCGGACCTCCAGAACCCCCCGGGTGAGCTGGCGGCTCTCTGGGAGGCATTGCCCGGCTATGATGCGGCGTTGGGCTGGAGGGCGACCCGCGAGGACGTCTGGATCAAGCGGATCACCAGCCGACTCGCCAATTGGGTGCGCAACGCCGTGCTCGGGCAATCGATCCGGGATACGGGTTGCTCGGTCCGGATCTTCCCCCGCGAGGTGGCGTTGCGGCTCCCGATGTTCCGCGGGGTCCATCGCTTCTTCGGACCTCTCTTGATTCGCGAGGGGTGTCGGGTTGTCCAGCGGCCGGTGGCGCATCGCCCGAGGTTCCGCGGCATGTCCCATTACCACTTCGGCAACCGATCGCTCCGGGTGGTGGTCGACTTGCTCGGGGTCGCCTGGTTGTTGCGGCGACCGATCGGCTCCGAGGTTGTTCCGGCTCCAACCGTCGCCGACAGGATCGCACGGGCCCGAGAGGTCGTCCGATGACGGGACCGATGTCCTGGCAGGCCATCGGGTTCCTCGGCCAGGGGGTCTTCTCGGCCCGGTTCCTGGTCCAGTGGATCGCGTCGGAGAAGCGGCGAGATTCGGTGATCCCGGTTGCCTTCTGGTGGCTGAGCCTCGCCGGCGGCGTCACCCTGCTCGCCTATGCGATCCACCGACGCGACCCCGTCTTCGTCGTGGGTCAGGGCATGGGGTTGGCCGTCTACGCGCGCAATCTGATGCTCGTGGCCCGCAAGAGGCGGCGGGAGGCTCGATCGCAAGCGGCCCGGACCGCCCGATCAGATCGGGGAGGGTGATTCGTCCTCGGGGGTGAGGCCGAGGAGCCGCTCGACGGCCAGGCCGATGTCGGGAGCCCGCATCAGGGTCTCGCCGACGAGGATGGCCGCGACCCCCGCGGCTTCGAGGCGTTCGACGTCGGCCCGGGTCCGGATCCCGCTCTCGCTGACGAGGACCACCTCGGGGGGGATCTGGTCGCGGAGGCGGAGGGTCAGGTCGAGGTCGGTGACGAACCGGCGGAGGTCGCGGTTGTTGATCCCGACCAGGTCGACGCCGGCGGCGAGGACGCGCGGGAGGTGGACCGGGTCGTGGAACTCGACCAGGGCCGCCATCTTCCAGCGCCGGGCGAGCGCCAGGAGCGAGGCCAGCCGGTCGTCGTCGAGGATCTCCGCGATCAGGAGGACGGCGTCGGCCCCGGCCATCCGAGCCTCGACGACCTGATACTCGTCGATCAGGAAGTCCTTACGGAGCAGGGGGATGGCGACCGAGGCCCGGATCCGGGCCAGGTACGACAGGTGCCCCTGGAAGTAGGGGACGTCGGTCAGGACGCTCAGGCAGGCGGCGCCGTGGGCTTGGTAGGCCCGCGCGATGGCGATCGGGTCGAAGTCGGCCCGGATGACCTGGGCCGAGGGGCTGGCCTTCTTGACCTCGGCGATGAGCTGGATCGGTCCCGGCCCGGCCAGGGCGGCGCGGAAGTCGCGCACCGGGGGGGCCTCGGCCGCCTGGGCCTCCAGCTCCTCCATCGGCAACCGGACCCGCGACGCGGCGACCTCGCGGATCTTGGACTCGACGATCTCGTCGAGGATCGAACCATTCACGACCATTTTCCCCTTCTGACCCGGCGGGCTACCCCCTGCCCTGCCCCGCAGGCTTGACATCCTACCGCAATCCGTCCGGAATATCGCCTCGACCTCTCGGGAGGATGGATCTCCCCCGGCGCGGTCGGGTATCCTGACGGGTGTTGCCGTGGGATTCTCGCGTTGAGTCGGGGGTCACGGCGAGGAGCAACCGATGCGAGACGACCTTCGGGCAACGCTCAGCCTGGCGCTGGAGACGATCGATCGACCCGGTTCCTTCTGTGCGAGCGGCAGCGTCCCCGCCCTATTCCCCGGCCTGGAGGTGGAGGGTCTCGGCCCGATCGGCTTGCCCCTGACCGACCAGCAGGCCAAGGAGTTGATCCGCCGCTCCGAGCGGGCTCCCCACGGCAAGGGAAAGAAGACCGTACTCGATCCAAGCGTCCGGCGCGTCTGGAGGATGAAACCGGGCCTCTTCTCGCTGACGAATCCTGGCTGGGATCGGTTCATCAAGGAGAGGGTCGGCGAGGTCCAGACCGAGCTGGGGCTGGGAACTCAGAAGCTGGAAGCCCACCTCCACGAACTGCTGCTCTACGAGCCCGGGTGCTTTTTCCTCCCCCACCGCGACGGCGAGAAGCTCGACCGGATGGTCGCGACGATGGTCATCGTGCTGCCGTCCTTCCATGAGGGCGGGGAGCTGGTGGTCCGGCATGACGGGCAGGAGCGGACGATCGATTTCGGCTCGGCCGAAGGGGGCCAGTTCGCGATCCATTTCGCCGCATTTTACGCCGATTGCGAACACGAGGTGCGCCCCCTCCGGGCGGGGCATCGCCTGTGCCTGGTCTACAACCTGACGCTGGGGAAATCCGGGAAGACCCTCACCGCGCCGCGAGCCTCGGAATCGATCGAGCGGATCCGGCCGATCCTCCGCGAATGGGCGGAGGACGACTCGGTCGCGAAGTTGATCGTCACGTTGGACCACCAGTATACCCAGGGCGGGCTGGCCTGGGACTCGCTGAAGGGCGTGGATCGAGCCAAGGCCCAGGCGCTCCTGGAAGCCGCGCGCCGGGAGGGCTGTCGGGCTTACCTGGGCCTGCTGACGTTCTGGGAATCGGGCCAGGCGGAGTATTCGGGCGGCGGCGGGTCCGGATATGGGCGAGGTCGACGCTGGGGGAGCCGCGACGAAGAGGACGACGAGCCTCACGAGATGGGAGAACTTTTCGACTCCAGCTTGACCGCCGAGCACCTGATCGACGGCGATGGCCGGGGCTTGCCGATCGGGAGCCTGACCGTCGAGCAGGACGAAGTCCTCGACCCCGAATCGCTCACGTCCATCGATCCCGAGGAGGAATTCGAAGGTTTCACGGGCAACGCCGGGATGACCCTCGAACGGTGGTATCGACATGCCGCGATGATCCTCTGGCCCGAGAGTCGGGACTTCGAGATCCTTTGCGACCCCGACGGCCTCGCCGCCGTCCCCGTCCTGGAGCAGATGGTGGCCCGATGGCGGGAGGCCGGGTCCGGGGACTCGGCGGCCCTCCGGGCGCGGTGCGTCGACCTCGCCGCCACCATCCTCGCGCGGTGGGGCGATCATCCCTACGGCTGGGCCGCCCCCGGGGGTCCGGGGAACGGCGGGATCATCCATGCCCTGATCGCGATCCAGGACCCTGCGCTGATCGGCCGCTATCTGGGCGAGGTCATGGTCATTGATCCCTCCGTCGACCCCGGCCAGGCGGTCGCGACGGCCTGCCGCGAGCATGGCTGGGGGACTTTCCGGCGGGAACTCCTGACCGTCATGAGCCGGACGAACTCCGCGACGATGGAAAGGAACGTCCGGGTGCTCGAACAGATCGCCTCGGCCAGGCCCCGGAAGCAGGAGGGATGGGGCGAACTCGTCGCGGGACTCTCGCGGGATCTCGTCAACGCCGTCGAGGCGCTGGACCGGCAATTACCGTCGGACGACTGGCACTCGCGGAGCGTCAACCGGGCGGACGTCCTCGCCGGGCTCGTCCGCTCGCTGATCCTCACCGGGGAGTTCGAGCTGCTGCCGAGGGTGGTGGCCCAAGCCCAGGGCTCGCCGGACCTTTATCCGCTGAAGCCGGTCCAGGTCGCGGCGCTGGTGGGCCTCCAGCCGTGGCTGCGAAAGCACCTCAAGCAACCGTTCGAGGCCCTGACTCGGTGGGTCGTCTCGTGCCGGGAGCAACTGGAATCGCTCACGGCCCGGGCCCCGGAGGCGCCGACCGACTATCGACGCCCGGCCGAGATCGCCTGCAAGTGCGAGGACTGCTCGGAACTGAGGCGATTCCTCGGGGATCCGCAAGAATCGGTCCATCGGTTCCGCGTCCGGCAGGACCGCCGGAGTCACCTCGAACTCAAGATCCGTGCGGCGGAGTGCGACCTGGATCTCGCGACCGAGCGGCAACGATCCCCGCACACCCTGGTCTGCACCAAGAACCAGGCATCGTACGAGGCGAGGGTGGGGGTTTATCAGCAGGATCGGGAGCAGCTCGCGACGGTCCGCTTGATCGAGGCCAGCCTGCCGACGTGAATCCGGCAGGCGGGACATGGGCTTCGCCGGCCGGGCTTCTCCTCTCTGCGGGAGGTGACCGCACTCGGGGATCGAGAAGAACTCGACCTGCTTGGCCATCTTCGTCCAGATTTCCCGGAAGTCCCACATCTTGCCCCCAGCCTCGAACTCCTCGCCCCAGAGTGCCAGCGTCGGGCATCGGATGAGATGGTCCTTGTCCTCCTTGTCCTCCTCGTCCTGCGCGACGTCCTCCCGGCCCGCTCGGTAGTCGTCGAAGGCGCCCCGGAGTTGACCCGCGCCGTGTGGTGATTGATGTCCCGGGCGTCCATCCTCGTTCTCCCTCGGTGATGGATCGGCCGGACTCGCCGGCGTTCGGTCGGTCAGGATGTGCGATTCCCGTGCCCGCCCGACCTCGGGCCCGGTTGCGGCGTCGGATCGACTCTGGTAGTGTGGAGGCTCCGCCCGATGGCGAGGCGACCGACCCCGGACGGACGCGCCTTCGGACCTCGCCCTGACCCGCCCGATCTCACCGACCGGATCGATACCATGCCCATGCCCCCGAAGGCGATCGCGGCGCTGTCGTGCGTGGCCCTCCTCTCGGGGATGGCGAGCCGGTCGACCGCCGCCGAGGGCCCGTCGAAGCCCGACGCCGAAGGGGTCGCGTTCTTTGAGGCGAAGATCCGCCCCGTGCTGGTCGAACGCTGCTACCAGTGCCACAGCGCGGACTCGGAGAAGGTCAAGGGCGGGCTCCGGGTCGACCATCGCGAGGGGATGGTCAAGGGGGGCGACGGCGGGCCCTCGGTCGTGCCGGGCAAGCCGGAGGAGAGCCCGCTGATCGAGGCCATCCGCTACGGGGACGAGGCCCTCCGGATGCCGCCGAAGACCCCCCTGCCCCCCGAGCAGGTCGCCGACTTCGAAGCCTGGGTCCGGATGGGAGCCCCCGACCCCCGCGAGGCCGCCGCCGGGACCGGTGCTCCCCCGCCCCGGATGGACATCGAGAAGTCCCGATCCTTCTGGTCGTTCGGACCCGTCTCCGACCCGCCCGCCCCCGCCGTGAGGGACGCGGCCTGGCCGAGGTCCGAGGTCGACCGCTTCATCTTGGCCCGGCTTGAAGCCGCCGGCCTGACGCCGGGCCCGCCGGCCGACAAGCCGACGCTGATCCGCCGGGCCACCTTCGATCTGACCGGCCTGCCGCCCGCCCCCCAGGAGTTCGACGCCTTCCTCGCCGACGGGTCGCCGGACGCCTTCGAGAAGGTCGTCGACCGCCTCCTGGCCTCGCCGGGCTACGGCGAGCGCTGGGGGCGCCACTGGCTCGACCTGGTCCGCTATGCCGACACCGCCGGGTGCAACTCCGACTTCCCCGTCCCCTCGGCGTACAAGTACCGCGACTACGTCATCTCGGCCTTCAACCGGGACAAGCCCTACGATCGCTTCCTCCGCGAGCAGGTCGCCGGGGACCTCCTGCCCGGCGAGCCCGAGGCGACCGAACACGAGCGCACGATCGCCACCGGCTACCTGGCGATCGCCCGCCGGTTCGGCTCCAGCCCCACCGAGTTCCACCTGACGATCGACGACGCGATCGACAACATCGGCAAGGCCTTCCTCGGCCTCAGCGTGAGCTGCGCCCGGTGCCACGACCACAAATTCGACCCGATCCCCCAGGCCGACTATTACGCCCTCTACGGGATCCTCGACAGCTCCCGGTTCGCCTTCCCGGGGCTGGAGAACGCCCGCCGGGCCAAGGACTTCGTCGCCCTCGGGTCGCCCGAGGAGGCCGAGGCCCTCCGGGTCCACGATACCGAGCTTGGGACCCTCGAAGCCCGGCTCCGGAAGCTCCGACGCGAGAAGGATTCGCCCCTCAAGGAAGGCCGGACCCCGCAGAAGATCGACGCCGAGGTCGAGGAGATCAAGGCGAGGCTCAAGACGCTGGACGCTCGCCCGCCCACGGTTGCCAGGGCCTACGCCGTCGCCGAGGGGAGGCCGCACGACGCGGCCCTGTTCCGGAAGGGCGACCCGACCCACCCCGGCGCCGAGGTCCCGCGCGGGTTCCTCCAGATTCTCGGCGGTCAGCGACTCCCCGAGGGCGTGCCGGCCAGGACCAGCGGCCGGCTCGAACTTGCCGACTGGCTGGTCGCCCCCTCGAACCCGCTGACCGCCCGGGTCCTGGTCAACCGGATCTGGCAGCACCACTTCGGCCGGGGCCTGGTCGCCACGCCTAACGACTTCGGCGCCCGGGGGAAGCCCCCGACCCACCCCGAACTGCTCGACCACCTGGCCTCCCGCTTCGTCCGGGACGGCTGGTCGATCAAGGCCCTGCACCGCCGGCTGATGCTCTCGCGGACCTACGGGCTCGCCGGCTCCGACGACTCGCGCGCCGCCTCGGTCGACCCGGCCAATGAGCTGCACTGGCGGCACGAGCGCCGCCGGCTCTCGGCCGAGGAGATCCGCGACGCCATGCTCGCCGCCGCCGGGACGCTGGACCGGACCCCGGGCGGCCCGTTCCCGCTCCCGCCCGAGAGGGAGTTCCGCTACACCCAGCACGTCCAGTTCGTCGCCCCCGACTCGTTCGACACTCGCCGCCGGACTCTCTACCAGATCCAGCAGCGGCTCCGTCGCCGCCGGATCCTGGAAGTCTTCGATGGCGCCGACCCGAACGCGACCACGCCCGACCGGCCCCTGAGCACCACGGCGATCCAGGCCCTCTACCTGATGAACGACCCGTTCGTCCACGACCGGGCCGGCGAGCTGGCCGGGCGGTCCGAGGCCGCCTCGGCCGACGAGGGCGGGCGGATCGGCCTGGCCTACCGCCTGGCGTTCGGCCGCCCCGCGACCGCCGAGGAAGTCGAAGCCGGCCGGGCCCACCTGGCCGACGCGCGGGCCGCGCTGGCCGAGGCCGGGGTCTCCGAGGACCGCCGACCCCGCGCCGCGCTGGAGAGCCTGGTCCGCGTCCTGCTGGGTAGCAACGAGTTCCTGTTCGTCGATTGATCCGACCGCACCGACCGACCGCCCGGGGGGACGCCACCATGGACACGAGCCGTCGCCAGGTCATCCGCTCGCTCGCCGCCGGGTCGATCCTCTTCCCGGGCCTGCTAAGCCGGCTGCTCGCCGAGGACCAGGCGCGGGCCGGCGAGGTCGACCCGCTGGCCCCGAGGTCGCCCCACTTCGCGGGCAAGGCGAAGCGGGTCATCATGCTTCACATGAGCGGCGGCGTGTCGCACATGGACACGTTTGACCCCAAGCCCCGCCTGACCGCCGACCACGGCAAGCCCTCCGGCGCCGGCGGCAAGCCCTTCCTGGCGTCGCCCTGGAAATTCGGGCCGAAGGGGCAGTGCGGGACCGAGGTCAGCGAGCTATTCCCGCACGTCGGCGACTGCATGGACGATATCTGCCTGATCCGCTCGATGCGGACCGACCACAACGACCACACCCAGGCCACCCTGGGGATCCACACCGGGTCGGTCTCGGTCACCCGGCCGAGCCTGGGCTCGTGGGTCAGCTACGGTCTGGGGACCGAGAACCGCGACCTGCCGTCCTTCGTGGTCCTGGCCCCGCAGGTCCCCTACGCCGGAACCCAGGCGTGGGGCTCGGACTTCCTCCCCGGCTGCCACCAGGGGACCCGCGTCCTGGCCGGCGCCGAGCCAATCCCCGACCTGAACCGCCGGGTCCCCTCGGCCCGGGTCCAGCAGGCCGAGCTGGCGTTCCTCGACCGGGTTAACCGGGCCCACCAGCGCGACCGATCGGCGGATCCCGCGCTGGCCGCCCGGATCCGCTCCTTCGAGACCGCCTACGGAATGCAGCACGCCATGCCCGAGGTCCTCGACCTGACCAAGGAGAGCGACGCCACCCACGAGCTCTACGGCCTGGAGCGGGGCGGCACCCAGGGATTCGCCTGGCAGTGCCTGATCGCCCGCCGCCTGGCCGAGCGTGGCGTCCGGTTCGTCGAGCTGATCGACGTCGGCTCTTCCAACAACTGGGACGCCCACGGCAACCTCAAGTCGCACGAGCGTCACGCCAGGAACGTCGACAAGCCAATCGCCGGCCTGCTCCGGGACCTCAAGTCGCGCGGGATGCTCGACGAGACCCTGGTGGTCTGGACGACCGAGTTCGGCCGGACCCCCTTCACCGACTCGCCCGACGGCCGGAGCCACCAGAACACCGCCTACTCGTCCTGGCTGGCCGGCGGCGGGATCAAGGGGGGCCTGGTCCACGGCAAGACCGACGATCATGGCGCCAAGGTGATCGAGGACGAGGTCCACGTCCACGACCTCCACGCCACGATCCTGCACCAGCTCGGGTTCGACCACACCCGGCTCACCTACCGCCACGCCGGCCGCGACTTCCGCCTCACCGACGTCGCCGGCACGGTGGTCGACTCGATCCTGGCCTGATCTCCCGCCCGGCCTCACGCCAAAACGTAGGAGATGATCCCGTTTGACCGGATCGGTTGGGTGACCGATGAGGAATTCGAGTCCCACCTGAGCAAGCGGGAGCGAAAAGAGGCGTCGGCGAGAAAACGGATCTGAGCGATCCACCCGCCCGATTTCGGCGTGCGGCCGTGGCGGTCGATGCTGCGCGTTGCGAGAGGAGAAAGTGCGGCCGGAGTGGGTCATTGATCAAACTCGGAGACCGGCCGAGGCAATTCCTCAGCCTCGTTGGGCCAAACAGCCTCGCTCAAACTCTGTGCCGAACAGTATTGCCCTTCCCAGACCCCGGGGCTGGATCCCCGCCCGCCAGGTAGGTCTACGCCCGGGATGAGCGGGCGGCCGTGCCAGTCGTGGGTCGCCCGCCTCCCTCTTGGCCCGAACTCAAAAATCGACGAGCCGACGCAAGGTCCTTCAAGACCAGGCGTTCGGTCGGGATCCATCCCACCCCTCGGGCGTGCCGAGTCGGGTGCGTGACTTTGCCGGCCCGTAGAATACAACGGGGACGATATTCCGTCATCTTCAAGCCCGCCTCTGTCACGAAATCGAACATTGACAGCAGGAGGCATGGTGAGTACCTTGATATTGTGCAGAATGGGAAAGGTTAGCGATTTAGGAGGTTTGTGCGGCCGTCTCAGTTTTCGTGTTAGAATCCTCTTGCAGTTCCGATTTGTTGGGTCATCGGTGGCCGGGAATGGAGCGGCCCGGGCTTGCGCGAGGTCCGAGGCGATCGGTGACGGGTTTTCGGATCTTTTGAATTCTGATCTGTGGAAATCATGTAGATGATCCGGGGGAGACCCCTCCGGCGGCCCGAGGTCCCTCGGGCCTGGACCTTGACTCCTGACATCGGGAGATCGGGCCCGGCCCCGGACGCAAGCGATGGCCCATGATCGACATTGATGGATGGCTGATGCGCGGGACCCTTCTTCGGTGGGCCGCCGCGTGAGCCGGTGACACAAAGAGATCGGCATAATTTATGGCCACGGAGCAGCCCACGGAAGCCCTCCTCCATCAGGTGGTGGTCAATCAGGAGGGGCAGTATTCGCTCTGGTTCACCGACCGGGAGATCCCCCCCGGTTGGTCCGGGGCGGGCAAGTCCGGCACCAAGGAAGAATGCCTGGCGTACGTTGACGAGGTCTGGACCGACATGACGCCGATCAGCCTGCGGCAAGAGGTGAGCGACGGCGCTTGATACCATGCGACCACACCTCGACGACGCAACGATGGGCTGCCCCTCTTTCATCGAGCTGCTCCTCCATCGCGCGGCCGAACACCCGGGCGAGACGGTATTCACCTTCCTGAGCGACGGCGAACCGGCGGATGGGTCCACTCGCCAGCTCACCTACGGCGACCTCGACCTGCGCGCCCGGGCCGTCGGGGCGACGCTCCGGTCGATGGGCCTGGCCGGCGAGCGGGCGATCCTGCTCTATCCGCCGGGCCTGGAATTCATCGCCGGATTCTTCGGTTGCCTGTACGCCGGCGTGGTCGCCGTGCCGGCGAACTTGCCGCGAGTGAACCGGCCGATGCCGCGGCTCCGGGCGATCGTTGATGACGCCCGGCCGGCGGCGGTCCTCACCGCGTCGGGACTGCTGCCCGACTCGCGTCGATGGGACGCCGGGGTGCCCGGCCTGGAGGGGCTGCCCCGCCTGGCCACCGACGCGGTCGGCGCCGAGGCGGCCGGCGACTGGTCCCCGCCCGGTTCGGGGCCGGACAACCTGGCCTTCCTCCAGTACACCTCCGGGTCGACCGCCGCGCCCAAGGGCGTGATGGTCTCGCACGGGAACCTCCTCGAAAACTCGGCGATGATCCGGTCGTGCTTCGGGTCGGACCGCGAGACCCGGGGGGTCTCCTGGCTGCCGCTCTTCCACGACATGGGACTGATCGGCGCCGTGATCCAGCCGCTTTACTGCGGCGGGCGGGGTGCCTTGCTCTCGCCCGCGGCGTTCCTCCAGCGGCCGATCCGCTGGCTCAAGGCGATCTCCGACACGGGGGGGACGATCAGTGGCGGGCCCGATTTCGCCTACGACCTCTGCACCCGGAAGATCACCGACGAGCAGAAGCGGGGGCTCGACCTGAGCCGCTGGAAGGTCGCCTTCAACGGCGCTGAGCCGGTCCGGGCGGAGACGCTCGACCGGTTCGCCGAGGCTTTCGTCGGCTGCGGATTCCGCCGCGAGGCGTTCCTGCCGTGCTACGGGCTGGCCGAGGCGACGCTGCTGGTCTCGGGGCGCCGGCCGGCGACTGGCCCGGTCATCTTCACCGTGCGGGCGTCGGGGCTGGCGGCTGGCCGGGCCGAGCCGGCCGACGCCGATGAGCCGGGGGGCCGGCGGATCGTGAGTTCCGGCGCGCCGTCCGACGGACACGTCGCCATCGTCGCTCCGGACACAAGCGAGCGGTCCGGAGACGGCCGGGTCGGGGAAATCTGGGTCCGGAACGGATGCGTCGCGAAGGGCTACTGGAGGGCACCCGAGGCCGGCCCGGCGACCTTCGGGGCGACCCTGGCGGGGGCCGGGGAGGGCCCCTTCCTCCGGACCGGCGACCTCGGGTTCGTCCACGACGGCGAGCTGTTCGTCACCGGGCGGCTCAAGGATATGATGATCATCCGGGGCCGGAACGTGTACCCCCAGGACGTCGAGGCGACGGTCGACCGCTGCCACCCTTCGGCGCGGGTCGGCGGTTGCGCGGTCGTCGCGATCGAGGCGGGGGGGCAGGAGCGGCTGGCCGTCCTGCTGGAGGTCGAGCGGCTTGGCTCGGGCAAGGCGGGCGACGAGGTGATCGCGGCGGTCCGCCGGGCCGTCGCCGAGGAGCACGACCTCGAAGTCGCCGCCGTCCGGCTCCTCCGGGCGATGGGCCTGCCCAAGACGTCGAGCGGCAAGGTCCGGCGCCTCGCCTGCCGCGACGCCTTGCTCGACGGGACGCTCGAGATCGTGGCGGGCTGGACCCGGCCCGACGCGGAGGGGATCGGCCCGGCGGCCCTGGCGGTCGCCTCACCGGGAGCCGCGCCGGCCCGGCCGACGCGGGGCGAGATCGCGGCCTGGCTGGCCGCGAAGGTCGCCGGGCCGCTCGGCCTCCGTCCCGAGGAGATCGACCCGAGGGAGCCGCTGGCGGGCTACGGCCTGGGATCGATCCAGGCGGTCGCCCTGGCCGGCGAGCTGGAGGACTGGCTCGGCCGGCCCCTGCCCCCGACGCTCGCCTACGAGTATCCGACAATCGAGGAGCTGAGCCGCCACCTGGCCGGGGCCGACGGGTCCACCTCCCCGGGGCCCGGGGAGGCCCGCCGGGGGCGTCGGCCGGCCGGCGAGCCGGTCGCCGTCATCGGGATCGGCTGCCGGTTCCCCGGGGCGTCGGGCCCCGAGGCCCTCTGGCAGCTCCTTCGGGACGGCCGGGACGCCGTGGGCCCCTTGCCGGCCGGACGCTGGCCCTCGATCCCAAGCAACGGCGAGGTCGGGAGAAACGGCCAGGCCCATCCGGGGAACGGCCGGGCGGTCATCGAGCGCGGCGGATTCCTCGAAGGGGTCGACCGGTTCGACGCCGACTTCTTCGGGATCGCGCCGCGCGAGGCGGTCCGGATGGATCCGCAGCATCGGCTCCTGCTGGAAGTGGCCTGGGAGGCCCTGGAGGACGCCGGGCAGGCGGCCGACCGGCTGGCCGGTTCCGACGTCGGCGTCTTCATCGGGATCGCCACGGACGACTATAGTCGGCTCCGCCAGGGGGCGGAGGTCGACGGCGACGCCTACGAGATCACCGGCAACGCGGCCAGCATCGCCGCGAATCGGATCTCCTACGCCCTCGATCTCCGGGGGCCGAGCCTGGCGATCGACACCGCGTGTTCCTCCTCGCTGGTGGCGGTCCAACTGGCGTGCGAGAGTCTCCGGCGGGGGGAGTCGTCGCTGGCCCTGGCCGGCGGGGTGAACTTGATCCTCTCACGCGAGATGTCGGCCCATTTCGCCAGGGCGGGCTTCCTGTCGCCCGAGGGCCGGTGCAAGACCTTCGCGGCCGACGCCGATGGCTACGTCCGCGGCGAGGGGGCCGGCGTGGTCGTCCTCAAGCCGCTGGCGGAGGCGCTGGCCGACGGCGACCCGGTCTACGCGGTGATCCGCGGCGGCGCGGTCAACCAGGACGGTCGGTCCAACGGGCTGACGGCCCCGAGCCGACGGGCCCAGGAGGCGGTGCTCCGCTCGGCCTTCGCCGACGCGGGCGTGGCCCCGGGGGAGGTCGGGTATGTCGAGGCGCACGGGACCGGCACGGCCCTGGGCGACCCGATCGAGGTCAAGGCTCTGGGGGCCGTCCTGTCCGAGGGCCGGGCACCGGATCGGCCCTGCGCGATCGGCTCGGTCAAGTCGAACATCGGCCACTCCGAGGCGGCGGCGGGGGTCGCCGGGCTGATCAAGGTCGCGCTGATGCTCCACCATCGGGCGACCCCGCCGACCCTCCACTGCGGCGAACTCAATCCCCGGATCCCGTTCGACGCCCTGCCGCTCCGGCCGGCGCGGGAACTCCGGCCGTGGCCAGGCGACGGGCCGGTCGTCGCCGGGGTCAGCTCGTTCGGCTTCGGGGGGACCAACGCCCACGTCCTGCTGGAATCGGCCCCGCCCCGCTCGCCGGGCGAATTCGACGGAGGTGCGACCTCGGCCGAGCACCTGATCCCCCTGTCGGCCCGGAGCCCCGACGCCCTCCGCGACTCGGCCCGGGGCGTCCGTGACCTGCTGGCGGGGAAGGACGGCCCCGGCCTCCGCGACCTGGCCTACACGGCGGCCGTCCGGCGCGGCCACCACGACCACCGCCTGGCCGTCGCCGCCTCGACGCCGGGCGGGGCCGTCGAGGCGCTCGACGCCTTCCTCGGGGACCGGGCCCACGCCGGCCTGGCCGCCGGCCGTCGCCTCCCCGGGGGGCGCCCGGGCCTGGTGTTCGTCTTCTCGGGCCAGGGGGGACTCTGGCCCGGCGCGGGGCGGGAGCTGCTCGACCGCGAGCCGGCCTTCCGGGCCGTCTACGATGAGTCCGACCTCTGGCTCGGGGCGAACGAGGGCCGGTCGCTGGTCGCGGAGCTGGCTGGCGGGATCGACCCGGATCGGCTGCTCGACCCGGCGTTCGCGCAGCCGCACCAGTTCGCCTTGCAGGCGGCCCTGGCCGCGCTCTGGCGGTCGTGGGGCGTGGAGCCCGACGCGGTCGTCGGCCACAGCCTGGGCGAGGTCGCCGCGGCCCACGCCTCCGGGGCGCTCCGCCTGGCCGACGCCCTGCGCGTCGTCTGCCTCCGAGGCCGGCTGATGGCCCGGGTCGCCGGTCGGGGCAAGACGGCCGCCGTCGGCCTGTCCGCCGAGGAGGTCCGCGAGCGGATCGCCCCCTCCGGCGACCTCGCCGTCGCGGCCGTGAATGGCCCCCGGCAGACGATCGTCTCGGGACCGCCGAGTGCGGTCGACTCGCTCATCGCCGAACTTCGGGCCGAGGGCGTCTTCGCGCAGCCGATGGCCGTCGAGGTGGCTCTCCACGGGCCGCAGATGGACCCCCTCGCCCGCGAGCTGGCCGAAGCCCTGAGCGGGCTGGAGCCGAGGGCGACAACCGTCCCGCTGGTCTCGACCGTGACCGGGCGGGCCCTTGATGGGGCCCGGCTCGACGGGGGCTACTGGGGCCGGAATCTCCGGGAGCCGGTGCTCTTCTTGGACGCGATCGCCTCGCTGGCCGGCGGGCCCCATGACCTCTTCCTGGAGATCGGACCGCACCCGGTCCTCGGCGGCGCGTTGGTCGAATGCCTGGCTGGCCGCGAGACTCCGGCCGCCGTGCTCGGGTCGCTCCGTCGCGGGGAGGAGGCCCGCCGGACCATGATCGGCGCCCTCGGGGCCCTCTATGCCCGGGGCCGCTCCGTGGACTGGGCCGCCGTGGCCCCCCCGGGCGAGCCGGTCCGCCTCCCTTTGTATCCCTGGCGGCGCGAGCGGTACTGGGTCGAGGCCGGCGAGGTGGGCCCGGCCCCCGCCGGAGTGCCGCACCTCAACGGGGAGAGCAACGGCCACGCCCGGCCGAAGCTCGGCGAGAGCCCCCCGATCGGGCCGATCGACCTCTCCGAAATGCTCTACGAGGTCCGCTGGCAGGAGTCGGACGTCCCGGCCCCGAACGGCCGGAACGGCCACGCCGGCGCGGGACGCTGGCTGATCGTGGCCGACCGGGGCGGCTTCGCGGCGAGGCTGAGCCGGGCGATCGAGGCCCTCGGCGGCTCGTCCGGGATGCTCGGGGCCGAGGACCTGGGCCTCCGGGAGGGCGAGCTTCCCGACGCCGATCGCGGGGACGTCCGGGGCGTCATTGACCTCCGCTCGCTCGATGCCCCGCCGATGGCCGACGGACCCGAGGCCGGGCCGGAATCGGCCGCGTTGCAACTCTGCGGCGGGATCCTCGATCTCGAAGGCTGGGCGATGAGCCGGCCCGGGCCGAAGCCGCCGCGGATCTGGATCGTGACCCGGGGCGCCCAGCCCGCGGCAGGCAAGACGGGGCGCGGGGCCCTCTCGCAGGCCCCCGGGTGGGGACTCGTCCGGTCGCTCTCGCTGGAACATCCGGAGGCCTGGGGCGGCCTGATCGACCTCGACCCCGACGGGCCGGCGGGCGAGGCGGACGGGCTCGCCGCCGACCTGGTCCGGGGCGGCGACGGCGACGACCAGATCGCCTACCGGGCGGGCCGGAGACTGGTCCCCCGGCTCGCGCCGAAGCCGGCGGCGGCGGCAAAGTCGCGGGCGCCGAAGGTCCGGCCCGAGGGGACTTACCTCGTCACCGGCGGCCTGGGCCGGCTGGGGCTCCGGGTGGCCCGATGGCTGGTGGAGAACGGGGCCCGGCGGCTGGTCCTCGTCGGCCGGAGCCCCCTGCCCGACCGGGGCGACTGGGACGATCTGCCCACCGACCACCCCGACCGTCCCCGGGTCGGGGCGATCCTGGAGATGGAGCGGCTCGGGGCGACCGTGCTGGTCTCGGCCACCGACGCGGGCGACCCGGAGGGGATGGCCGCGCTGTTCGAGCAGCTCCGCCGGACGATGCCGACCGTCCGGGGCGTGGTCCACGCCGCGGGCGTGGTCCGGGGTCCGGACGCGGGGCCGGTCGACGCCGGGTCGCTCCGGGCCGCCTTCCGGCCCAAGGCCGCCGGCGGCTGGATTCTCCACGAGCTGACCCGGGTCCTGCCGCTCGATTTCTTCGTGATGTTCTCCTCGGTGGCCGCGGTCTGGGGGTCGCGGAAGGGGGCCGACTACGCCGCCGCCAACGAGTTCCTCGATGCGTTGGGCTCCCACCGGGCCGCCCTCGGCCTGCCCGCCTTGAGCGTGAACTGGGGCCCCTGGGATGACGGCGGGATGGCGGCCGACTCGGGATGGAATCGGTCCTTCGGGCTCCTGGGCCTGAAGCCGCTGGACCCCGGGACGGCGCTGGCCGCCCTGGCTCGGCTGATGGCCGACCCGGCGGAGCATCGGGCGGCCGTGGTCGGGGCCGATTGGCGGGCCTTCGCGGCCATCTTCGGCCCGGGAGGTCGGGGGCGGTTCCTCGCCGCCGTCGCGGGGATGACGCGGGCCGGGGCGAATGGGAACTCCGGCCCGGTCCACCGGAACGGCAACGGGCAGGCCGGGGCGATCCGCCCGATCGACCTGCCTGCCGGTCGCCGCCTGGAACGGCTCAGCGAGATCTTCCGGGCCCGGGCCGCCGGGATCCTCGGGCTCGCCCCCGAGAAGCTCGATCCCGAGCGGCCCCTGAGGACCCTCGGCCTGGACTCGCTGATGGCGATGGAGCTGAAGGTCGGCATCGAGGCCGAGCTCGGCACGGCCCTGCCCCTGACGACCCTGCTGGACGGCCCGAGCGTCGCCCGGCTGGCCGAGGCGGCGATGGAGCAGCTCGCGGCCCCGGCCCCGTCGTCGCCGGTCGCCTCGGGCCCCTCCGCGGCGGCGACCCCGGCGGGCGGGCCGGCTCTCGGGACGCCGTCGCTGGCCCAGCAGGGGATGTGGTACGCCCACCAGCTCTCCGCGACCCAGGGGAGCTACAACATCGCGGGCGCCGCCCGGATCGTCACGGCGGTCGACCCCGGGGCGTTCCGCCGGAGCATCGGTCGCCTGGTGGCCCGGCACGAGGCGATCCGGACGGCCTTCCCGGGGGTCGACGGCCATCCGACCCTCCGGGTGCTCGGCGAGTCCGAGGCGCCCGTCGACGTCCGGACGATCGACGCCTCGGGCTGGACCGACGCCGAACTCGATCGATCCCGCGACGAGGAGGCCGGGCGTTCGTTCGACCTGGAGGCCGGGCCCCTGCTCCGGGTCCGGCTCTGGAGCCGATCGGCCGAGGACCACGTCGCCCTGCTGGTGATCCACCACATCATCGCCGACTTCTGGACCACCACCGTCCTGATGGACGAGTTCGGCCGGATCTACGCCGCCGAGTCAGCCGGGGTCGCGCCGGACCTGGAGCCGCCGACGCTCCAGTTCACCGACTTCGTCCGGTGGCAGGACGCCCTGCTCGGAGGCCCCGACGGCGATCGGCTCTGGGCCTACTGGCGCGATCGGCTCGCGGCGCCGCTGCCCGAGCTGGCCCTGCCCACCGACCGGCCCCGGCCGGCCGCGCCGAGCCATCGCGGGGGCCTCCGGCACCTCGAACTCGACGAGGGCCTGACCCGGGCGGTCGTGGCGCTGGGCGAGTCGAGCGACGCCAGCCTCTACACCTGCCTGCTCTCGGCCTTCGGGGCGTTGATGGCGCGGCTGGGCGGCCTGGAGGACGTGGTCGTCGGCTCGCCGGTCTCGGGCCGGACCCGCCCCGGGCTGGAGGGGGTCGTCGGCTGCCTGGTCAACTTCCTCCCGATCCGGGCCGACCTCTCGGGCGACCCAAGGTTCGCCGAGATCCTGGCCCGCGTCCGCCGGGCCGTCCACGGGGCCCTGGAGCACCAGGATTACCCTTTCCCGCTGATGGTCCAGCGCCTCGGCCTGATCTTCGACCCGGCCCGGCCGCCGGTCTATCAGGTCATGTTCGTCCACCAGAAATCTCAGCGCCTGGACGACCGGGGGCTGACCCCCTTCGCCCTCTCCGCCCCCGGCTACCGGACCGAACTCGGCGGCCTGACCCTGGAATCGCTGGCCCAGGGCAACCACGGGTCGCCCCTCGACCTGACGCTGATGACCGCCCTGGTGGAGGGCGACCGGCTGGCGATGTCGCTGGAGTACAGCACCGACCTCTTCGGCCCCGAGTCCGCCGACCGCCTCCTCGACCAGTTCCGGGCTCTCCTGGCCGCCGCCGTCGCCGACCCGTCGCTCCGGCTCTCCGACCTCCCCCTGCTCGACGAGCCCGAGCGGCTCCGGGTCCTCGCGGAGTGGGCCTCGGGCCCGGAGCCCGACCCGGCCGCCGCCTCCGTCGCCGGCATCCACGAGCTGTTCGAGGCGCAGGCCCGGCGGGACCCGGGGGCCGAGGCGGTCGTCTTCGGCGAGGACCGGCTGAGCTACGGCGGGCTCAACGCCCGGGCCAACCGCCTGGCGCACCACCTCCGGGCGGCCGGGGTGGGACCGGGGGTGCTCGTCGGGCTCTGCGTGGGGCGGTCGCCGTCGCTGATGGTCGGCCTGCTCGGGATCCTCAAGGCCGGCGGCGCCTACCTCCCGCTCGACCCGACCCTGCCAGAGACCCGGCTGGCCCGGATGCGCGACGACGCCCGGCTCGGATTCCTGGTCGCCGACGGCCCGGTCCCCGCCGCGCTGGGGTCGATCCCGGCTGTCGTGGACCTGGTCGCCGACGCCCCGTCGATCGCCCGATGGCCGGAGGCCGACCCGCCGCCGGTCGCGACCCGGGGCGACCTCGCCTACGTGATCTACACCTCGGGCAGCACGGGGACGCCCAAGGGGGTGATGGTCGAGCACGCGAGCCTGGTCAACGCCTACCTTGCCTGGGAGCGGGCCTACGGGCTCCGAACCTGGACCGGGCGGCACCTCCAGATCGCCGGGGTCGCCTTCGACGTCTTCACCGGCGACTGGACCCGGGCCCTCTGCTCGGGCGGGACGCTGGTGTCGTGCCCTCGCGAGGCCCTGCTCGATCCGGAGGTCCTGTCCGACCTGATCGCCCGCGAGCGGGTCGACTGCGCCGAGTTCGTCCCGGCGGGGGTCGAGGGGCTCGTCGAGTGGCTGGAGCGGACGGGCGGGACGCTAGGCGGGATGCGGCTGGTGGCCGTGGGCTCGGACCTGATGCACGCCGGGCCGTTCGGGCGGCTCCGAGGGGTCGCCGGGCCGGGGACCCGGGTCGTGAACTCGTACGGGCTGACCGAGACGACCATCGACAGCACGTTCTTCGAGGGCGACCTCTCCGGCGCCGAGGCCGACCGCCCGGTCCCGATCGGCCGGCCGTTCGCGGGCTCGACCGTCTACGTGCTCGACGGCCGGCTCCGGCCCCTGCCCGTGGGCGTCCCGGGCGAGCTGTACATCGGCGGGGCCGGCGTGGCCCGGGGTTACCTGAACCGGCCGGCGCTGACGGCCGAGCGGTTCGTGCCCGACCCCCACTCCGCCCGGCCGGGGGCCCGGATGTACCGGACCGGCGACCTCGTCCGATGGCGCCCCGACGGGATGCTGGAGATCCTCGGCCGTGCCGACCGCCAGGTCAAGGTCCGGGGCTACCGGATCGAACTGGGCGAGGTCGAGTCGGCCCTGCTCCGGCACCCAGCACTGAGGGCGGCGGCGGCGGTCGTCCGCGAGGAGGCGCCCGGCGACCGCCGGCTGGCGGCCTTCGTCGTCCCGGCCGATCCCGGCGCCGCCCCGGCCGGGGCCGACCTCCGCCGATGGCTCAAGCAGGGGCTCCCCGAATACATGGTGCCCGCCACGATCACCACCTTGGCCGCCCTGCCCTTCTCGACCAACGGCAAGGTCGACCACCGCGCCCTGGCGTCCCTCGGAGCCGATCCGGAGGCCGGGACCGCGACCGGGGCCGACGCGGGCGTGGCCCCCCGGACCCCGGCCGAGGAGGTTCTGGCCCGGCTCGCGGCGGGGGTGATGGGTGTCCCGGCGGTCGGCGTGCTCGACAACCTGTTCGAGATGGGGATCGATTCCGTCCTGATCATCCAGCTCGTCTCCCGGGCGCGGGCCGCCGGGCTGAGGCTCGACCCCGCCCTCCTGTTCCGCCACCCCACGATCGCCGAACTGGCCGACGCGATCGCCGGCCGTTCCGAGCCCGAGCCCGAGCCCGAGGCGGTCCCGGCCGGCGGCCTGCCCGGGGGGTTCGACCGCGAGGCGATGATCCGGGAGTTCGCCGCCGAATCCGGCGGCGGGGTTGAGGACGCCTATCCGCTCTCCCCCGTGCAACAGGGGATGATCTTCCACTCCCGGCTGGAGCCCGAGGCGGGCTCGTACGTCGAGCAGTTCACCTGCCGCCTCCGAGGCGGGCTCGACGCCGGGGCCTTCGAACGGGCCTGGCTGGGGGTGGTCGCCCGGCACCCGGCCCTCCGGACCTCGTTCCACTGGGCCGAGGTCGATCAGCCGGTCCAGGTCGTCCACCGCGAGGTCCAGCTCCCCGTCGAGCGGCTCGACTGGCGCGGGCTCGGGCCGGTCGCGCAGGAAGCCGCGCTGGACGCCTTGCTCCGGGAGGACCGCCGCCGGGGGTTCGTCCCTTCGCAGGCCCCGCTGATCCGCCTGGCCCTGATCCGCCTGGCCGACGACCTCCACGCGATGGCCTGGAGCGGCCACCACCTGGTCTTCGACGGCTGGTGCCTGCCGATCCTGCTCGGCGAGGTGCTCGCGGGCTACGAGGCCGCCTCGGCCGGCTCCGAGCTGGACCTGCCGCCGGCCCGGCCGTTCCGCGACTACATCGCCTGGCTCGGGCGGCAGGACCTGGCGCGGGCCGAGGCCCACTGGCGGCGGGAACTGGCCGGGTTCGCCAGGCCGACCCGGCTGGGGATCGAGGGGGGTGCGACGATTCCCGCCGGGGAGTACCCCTTTGAGGAGCGTGAGCGGACGCTGGGGCCCGAGGCCACCGCCCGCCTCGGGGCGACCGCCCGCGCCGCCCGGCTGACCCTGGGGACGGTCATCCACGGGGCCTGGGCCCTGCTCCTGTCGCGCTACAGCGGCCGGGCCGACGTCGTCTCGGGCGTCACGGTCACGGGCCGGCCAGCCGACCTCGAAGGCGTCGAGGCGATGGTCGGCGTGATGATCAACACGCTCCCGCTCCGGGTCGCCGTCGACGAGGAGGCCGCGCTGATCCCCTGGCTCGGGGTCTTGCAGGGCCGGCTGGCCGAACTCCGCCGATACGAGTACAGCCCCCTGGTCCTGGTCCAGCAGTGGTCCGAAGTGCCCCGGGGCTCGCCCCTCTTCGAGAGCATCGTGGTCGTGCAGAACACCCCGGTCGGGGCCGGGCTCGCCGACCGGGCCGGCCGGCTCGGGGTCGAGTCGCCCCGGGTCCGCGAGCAGACGAGCTACCCCCTGACCGTGACGGTCGAGCCGGGCGACCGGCTCCGGGTCTGGGTGGGCTTCGACGCCCGACGCTACGACGGCCCGGCCGTGGACCGGCTGATCGGGCATTTCCTCAACCTGCTCGAAGCGGTCGCCGCCGACCCGGGCCGACGCCTGGCCGACTTGCCGATGCTCACCCATTCCGAGCGAGAACAGCTCACCCGGGACTGGTCCGACGACCCGGACGAGTCGCCCGACCCCGGCCCCGAAGGGCTGGCGGAGGGCGACCTCGACGCGATGATCGCCGCCCTCCAGCGTGATCTTGGAGAAGGGGACCGACCATGAGCCAGAATCCGGACCGGGCCGCCGTCCTCTCCATTGAGGAGAAGCGGGCCCTGGTGGCTCGCCTGCTCCAGCAGAAGGCCGCCTCCGCGCCCAGGGCCCGTCCCGACGCGGCCACCGCCCACCGGCTGATCCAGCAGCAGGCCCAGCGGACCCCCGGAGCGGTGGCCCTGGCCCACGCTGGCCGTCGGGTCAGCTACGCCGAGCTGGAGGCCCGCTCCAACCGGCTGGCGCACCACCTGGTCGGGCTGGGGGTGGGTCCGGAGGTCCGGGTGGGTCTTTGCCTGGGCCGCTCGCCGGAACTGGTGGTGGGTTTGCTGGGGATCCTCAAGGCCGGCGGGGCGTACGTGCCGATCGACCCGTCGTACCCCCGGGCGCGGATTGCCTTCATGCTGGAGGACGCGCGGGTGGCGGTGCTGGTGAGCGATGGGTCGCTGCTGGGGGACCTGCCGCCGGTGGGGGCCCCAATCGTCCTGGTCGAGCCCGAGTCGGACTGGGACGTCCCCGGGGCCGGTGGCCCTCCGGAAGTCACCGTGGGTCCGGAGAACCTGGCGTACGTGATCTACACTTCGGGCTCGACCGGTCGTCCCAAGGGTGCGATGGTGACGCACCGGGGTTTGTCGAACTACCTGGTTTGGGCGGTGAAGGCGTACAAGGTAGCCGAGGGGGCGGGCTCTCCGGTGCACTCCTCGATTTCGTTTGACCTGACGGTGACCAGCCTGTTCACGCCGCTGATCGCCGGCCGGCGGGTCGACCTCCTCGACGAGAGCATCGGAGTCGAGCAGCTCGCCGAGGCGTTCCGCGGCAGCCCGGACTACAGCCTGGTCAAGATCACGCCGGCCCACCTCCAGTTGCTGGGCCGACAGGTCGACCCGGCGCTGGCCGCCGGCGGAACCCGGTGCTTCGTCATCGGCGGCGAGTCGCTGACCGACGGCCACCTGGCTTCCTGGCGTGAGCACGCCCCGGGGATCACGCTGATCAACGAGTACGGCCCGACCGAGACGGTGGTCGGCTGCTGCGTCCATGTGGCGGCGGGCGAGGCGGGCGCCGGCCCGGGCGGCCCGTCGATCCCGATCGGGCGTCCGATCGCGGGGACGCAGATGTATGTGCTGGACGGCCGGATGCGTCCGGTTCCGGTGGGAGTGACCGGCGAGCTGTACATTGGCGGTGCGGGGGTGGCCCGGGGGTATCTGAACCGTCCGGGACTGACGGCCGAGCGGTTCGTGCCCGACCCGTTCGGCAAGGTGGCCGGTGCCCGGCTCTACCGGACCGGCGACCTGGGGCGGTGGCGGCCCGACGGGATCCTCGAATGCCTGGGCCGGGTGGACCACCAGGTCAAGGTCCGGGGCTACCGGATCGAGCTGGGCGAGATCGAGGTCGCGCTGGCGACGCACCCGGCGTTGCGCGAGGTGGCCGTCGCGACCTTCGACGACGCTTCGGGCGAGAAGGCCCTGGCGGCCTACCTGGCCCCGCGAGCGGACGGGCCGGTCCCCCCGGCGGCCGAGCTCCGGGCCTGGCTCCGCGGGAGCCTGCCGGACTACATGATCCCCGCCGCGTTCGTGGCTCTGGCCGGGCTTCCGCTGACGCCCAATGGCAAGGTCGACCGCGACGCCCTGCCCCACCCCGACGCCTCGCGGCTCGACGAGGGCGACCACTTCATGCCTCCCCGGGGCCCGGTCGAGGAGGCGCTGGTCGGCCTCTGGGGCGAACTCCTGGGGCGCGATCGGGTCGGCGTTCACGACAACTTCTTCGAGCTGGGGGGCCATTCCCTCTTCGCCACCCAGCTCATCGCCCGGGTCCGCGACGTCTTCGCCGTCGAGCCATCGCTCCGCCAGTTCCTGGAGGAGCCGACGGTCGCCGGGCTCTCCCGGCTGATCGAGGGGGAGCTCGCCGCCGGGGCCGGGCTCCAGGCCCCAGCGATCGAGCCGGTCGACCGGACTGTGCCGTTCCCCGCCTCGTTCGCCCAGCAGCGGCTCTGGTTCCTGGACCAGCTCGAACCGGGCGGCGCGTCGTACAACATCCCGACCGCCGTGAGGCTCGCTGGCGACCTCGACGTCGGGGCGCTCCGCCGGGCCTTCCGGGCCATCGTCGACCGCCACGAGGTTCTCCGGACGAACTTCGTCTCCGAGGGGGGCGTGCCCTTGCAGGTCGTCCGGCCGGCGGGCGAACTCCCGATGCCGCGGACCGACCTCGGCGGACTGCCCGCCGATCGTCGCGAGGGCGAGGTCCACCGGCTGATGGAGGAGGAGGCCCGCGCCCCCTTCGACCTGGCCCGGGGCCCGATGCTCCGGACCCGCCTGTTTCGCCTGGACGACCGGGAGCACGTGGTCTGCGTGACGATGCACCACATCGCCTCCGATGGCTGGTCGATCGGCGTGCTGATCCGCGAGGTCGGGGTGCTCTACGAAGCTTTCCGCGCGGGCGAGCCGTCCCCCCTGCCCGGGCCGGGCCTCCAGTATGGCGACTTCGCCGTCTGGCAGCGGCGATGGCTCCGGGGCGAGGCCCTCCAGACCCTGATCGACTACTGGGCCGGCCGGCTCGTCGGCGTGCCCGCCCTGGAACTGCCCACCGACCGGCCGAGGCCGCCCGCGATGAGCCACCGCGGCGACCGGCGCGAGGCCGCGTTCCCCACCGGGCTCGTCGCCGGGCTCCGGTCGCTCGGGCGCAAGGAAGGCGCGACCCTCTACATGACCCTCCTGGCCGCCTTCCAGGTCCTGCTCCACCGCTACACCGGCCAGGTCGACATCGTCGTCGGCTCGCCGATCGCGGGCCGGACCCGGTCGGAGCTGGAAGACCTGATCGGCTTCTTCGTCAACACGCTGGTGCTCCGCGGCGACCTGTCCGGCGACCCGAGCTTCCGCGAGTTCCTCGGCCGGGTCCGCCAGGAGGCCCTCGGAGCGTATGCCCACCAGGACCTCCCCTTCGAGCAGTTGGTGGGCGTGCTCCAGCCCGACCGCGACCCGAGCCGGACGCCGCTCTTCCAGGTGATGATCGTCCTCCAGAACACGCCGATGCCGGTCCCATCGTCGCCGGGGCTGGAGATCACGCTGCTGGACACGGACAGCGGGACGGCCAAGTTCGACTTGACCCTGACCCTGGCCGAGGGCGACGAGGGGATGTCCGCCAACCTCGAATTCAACACCGACCTGTTCGACCCGACCACCGCCGAGCGGATCCTCGGGCACCTCCGGACCCTGCTCGAAGGGATCGTCGAGGACCCCGACCGGCGGGTCTCCGAGCTGCCGATGCTGGGCGAGGCCGAGGAGCGGGCCCTGCTCGGCCAGTGGGACGACGCGGCGGACTTCGACCCCGACGGGCCGCCCGATGGCGACCTCGACGCGATGATCGCCGCTCTCCAACTCGAGATCGACGGGGGGGGCCAGTCATGACCCAGGATCCCCGCCGAGCCGCCGGCCTCCTCGTCGAGGAGAAGCGGGCCCTGGTGGCTCGCCTGCTCCAGCAGAAGGCCGCCTCCGTGCCCCGGGCCCGTCCCGACGCGGCCACCGCCCACCGGCTGATCCAGCAGCAGGCCCAGCGGACCCCCGGAGCGGTGGCCCTGGCCCACGCTGGCCGTCGGGTCAGCTACGCCGAGCTGGAGGCCCGCTCCAACCGGCTGGCGCACCACCTGGTCGGGCTGGGGGTGGGTCCGGAGGTCCGGGTGGGTCTTTGCCTGGGCCGCTCGCCGGAACTGGTGGTGGGTTTGCTGGGGATCCTCAAGGCCGGCGGGGCGTACGTGCCGATCGACCCGTCGTACCCCCGGGCGCGGATTGCCTTCATGCTGGAGGACGCGCGGGTGGCGGTGCTGGTGAGCGATGGGTCGCTGCTGGGGGACCTGCCGCCGGTGGGGGCCCCAATCGTCCTGGTCGAGCCCGAGTCGGACTGGGACGTCCCCGGGGCCGGTGGCCCTCCGGAAGTCACCGTGGGTCCGGAGAACCTGGCGTACGTGATCTACACTTCGGGCTCGACCGGTCGTCCCAAGGGTGCGATGGTGACGCACCGGGGTTTGTCGAACTACCTGGTTTGGGCGGTGAAGGCGTACAAGGTAGCCGAGGGGGCGGGCTCTCCGGTGCACTCCTCGATTTCGTTTGACCTGACGGTGACCAGCCTGTTCACCCCGCTGATCGCCGGCCGGCGGGTGGACCTGCTGGAGGAGGGGCTGGGGGTCGAGCAGCTCGCCGAGGCGTTGCGGACCGGGACCGACTACAGCCTGGTCAAGATCACGCCGGCCCACCTCCAGTTGCTGGGCCAGCAGCTCGACCCGGCGACCGTGGCCGGCCGGACCCGGGCGTTCGTCATCGGCGGCGAGGCCCTGACGGCGGAGCACCTGGCGTTCTGGCGTGAGCACGCCCCGGAGACGCTGCTGATCAACGAGTACGGCCCGACCGAGACGGTGGTCGGCTGCTGCGTCCACGTGGCGGCGGGCGAGGCGGGCGCGGGGTCGTCGATTCCGATCGGGCGTCCGATCGCGGGGACGCAGATGTACGTTCTGGACGGTCGGATGCGTCCGGTTCCGGTGGGAGTGACCGGCGAGCTGTACATTGGCGGTGCGGGGGTGGGCCGGGGGTATCTGAACCGTCCGGGTCTGACGGCCGAGCGGTTCGTGCCCGACCCGTTCGGCAAGGCGGCCGGTGCCCGGCTCTACCGGACTGGCGACCTCGCCCGCCGGCTGCCCGACGGCGACCTCCGGTACGTCGGCCGGGTGGACCACCAGGTCAAGGTCCGGGGCTATCGGATCGAGCTGGGCGAGATCGAGGCGGCGCTGGTCGAGTTGCCGGGCGTCCGCTCCTGCGTTGCGATCGCCGACGATTCGGCGGGCGACGCCCGGCTGGTCGCCTTCGTGGAGCCCGCCGGGGGATCGCCCCCCGACCCGAGGGGCCTCCGGCGGTCGCTCGGCGCGAGGCTCCCCGGCTACATGGTCCCGTCGGTGATCGTGATCGTGCCGGCCCTGCCGATGACGCCCGGCGGCAAGGTCGACCGCCAGGCGCTGGCCGCGCTCGGGCCGTTCCGGCTGGACTCCGGCGTGGAGTACGTGGCCCCGAGGACCCCGACCGAGGGGGCGGTCGCCTCGGCCTGGTCGGCGATCCTGGGGGTCGACCGGGTCGGGGCCGACGACCACTTCTTCGACCTCGGAGGCCACTCGCTCCTGGCCACGCGGGTCGTTTCGCGGCTCCGCCAGGAATTTGGGATCGAGCTGCCCCTCCGGGCCCTGTTCGAGGCCCCCACGCTGGCGGGGCTGTCCGCCCGGGTCGACGCCGCCCGGGGGGCGAGCCCGGGCCGGGTCGACGCCCCGATCGTCCCGAGAGACCATCCGGCCGACGCGGGCTGGCCGCCCTCATTCGCCCAGCAGGCCCTCTGGTATCTCGACCGGCTCGCGCCCGGCCAGCCGACGTTCAACGTGACCTCGTCGGTCCGGGTGGCGGGTCCGCTCGACGTCGGGGCGCTGACCCGGGCCTTCGGCGAGATGGTCCGCCGCCACGAGTCGCTCCGGACCGCGTTCCCCGTGGTCGACGGCCGGCCGGTGGCGCGGGTGTCGCTCGAGTGGGATCTGCCGCTCCCGGGCGTCGACCTCTCCCACCTGCCCGGGCCGGCCCGCCTGACCGAGGCCCGGCGGATCGCCGAGGAGGAGGCGCGGCGGCCCTTCGACCTGACCGCCGGCCCGCTCCTCCGAGCCACCCTGATCCGGCTCGCGCCCGACGACCACGCCGTGCTCCTGGCGATGCACCACATCGTCACCGACGGCTGGTCCTTCGGCGTCGCCGCCGGCGAGCTCGCCACGCTCTACGGGGCCTTCCGGCGCGGGGAGCCCTCGCCGCTGCCCCCCCTGGCGATCCAGTATGCCGACTACGCCCAATGGCAGCACGAACGGCTCCGCGGCGGGCTGCTCGACGGCCTGATCGGTTACTGGACCGATCGCCTCGCCGGGGTCCCCGCCCTGGAACTCCCGACGGACCGGCCGAGGCCCCCGGTCCGGACCGGGCTGGGGGGGCTCCGGGGGTTCGCGCTGCCGCCGGGGCTCTCCGCCTCGGTCCGCGACCTCTGCCGGCGCGAGGGGATCACGCCGTTCATGGCCCTGCTCGGGGCGTTCGAAGTGCTGATGTCGCGGTACAGTGGGCAGGTGGATTTCGCCGTCGGGTCGCCTTCGGCGAACCGGACCAGGGCCGAGGTCGAGGGCCTGATCGGCTACTTCATCAACATGATCACGCTCCGGGCCGACCTGTCCGGCGACCCGAGCTTCCGCGAGATCCTGGGCCGGGTCCGCGAGGCGGCGCTGGGGGCCTTCGAGCACCAGGAATTGCCGTTCGACGTGCTGGTCGAGTCGCTCCGGCCGGCCCGCGACCCGAGCCGGACGCCGCTCTTCCAGGTCGCCTTCGTCCTCCAGAACAACCAGGTCCCCGACGCCGAACGGCACGACCTGGACCTCGACGCGCTGGAGGCCGTCGGTGGCAACGGGACCGCCAAGTTCGACCTCACGCTCGGAATGGCCGAGACCGACGAGGGGTTTTCCGGCTCGCTTGAATACAGCACCGACCTGTTCGACGAGGCGACCGCCGACCGGATGATCGGCCACTTCGCCGCCCTGATCGGCGAGGCGACCGCCGACCCCGACCGCCGGGTCTCGGCTCTCTCCCTGCTCGGCCCGGCCGAGCGCGACCAGGTCGTCTCCGAGTGGAACCGGACCGACGCCGAGGTTCCCGATGACGCCCGGGTCCACCGCCTGGTCGAGGCGCAGGCCCGGCGGACTCCCGAGGCCGAGGCGGTCGTCGCCTCCGAGGGCGGCGGCGTGCTGACCTACGCCGAGCTGAACGCCCGGGCGAACCGCCTGGCCCGCCACCTCCGGAAGTCCGGGGTCGGCCCCGAGACGCGGGTCGGGGTCGCGCTGGGACGCTCGCCCGAGCTGATGGTGGCGCTGCTGGCCGTGCTCAAGGCCGGCGGGGCGTTCGTGCCGCTCGACCCCGTGTATCCCCCGGATCGGCTCCGGTTCATGCTCGGGGACGCCGGGGTCGGGGTCCTGATCGGACGGGGCGACCTGCTGGCGCTCCCCCCCGGCGGGGCCCGGGTCGTGGATCTCGGAGTCGACGGCCCGGCCATCGGGCGGGAGCCCGAGGGGGACCTCGAAGGCGGGCCCGCCCCCGACCACGCGGCCTACGTCCTCTACACCTCGGGCTCGACCGGGACGCCCAAGGGCGTGGTCGTGACCCACCGGAACCTGGTCAACCACAACCTCGCGGCGGCGGACCTCTTCGGACTCGGGCCGGCCGACCGGGTCTTGCAGTTCTGCTCGGTCAACTTCGATATCGCCATCGAGGAGATCTTCCCCGCCTGGATCCGAGGGGCGGCGGTGGTCCTCCGCGACGACGGGTTCCTCGACCCGGCCGGGTTCGCCCAGCGCGTCGGGGCCGGGCGGATCACCGTGCTCGACCTCCCGACGGCCTACTGGCAGGCGTGGGTCAAGGCCCAGGCCGGGCTCGGCGAGCCGATCCCGACTGGACTCCGGCTGGTGGTCGTGGGGGGCGAGGAGGCTCCGGCCTCGGTCCTGGCGGTCTGGCGCGGGCTGGCGGGCGTTGGGGTCCGGTGGATCAACACCTACGGGCCGACCGAGGCGACGATCATCGCCACCGCCTTCGAGCCGGGGGGCGGCGACGAGACGCCGGATCGCCGAGGGGTCCCGATCGGCCGGCCGATCGCCAACACCCGGGCCTACGTGCTCGACGGGGCCCTGCGGCCGGTCCCGGTCGGCCTGCCGGGAGAGCTTTTCCTGGGCGGCTCGGGCGTGGCGCGGGGCTACCTGGGCCGGCCCTCGCTGACGGCCGCCCACTTCGTGCCCGACCCCTTCGGCGAGGTGGCCGGTGCCCGGCTCTACCGGACCGGCGACCTCGCCCGCTGGCGGCCCGACGGGACGCTCGAATTCCTGGGCCGGGTCGACGACCAGGTCAAGGTCCGCGGCTTCCGGGTCGAGCCCGGCGAGGTCGAGGCCGCCCTGCTCGCCCGGCCCGACGTCCGCCAGGCCGCCGTGACCGTGAGGGACGACGGGGCGGGCGGCTCCCTGGTGGCATACGTGGCCGGTCCGGGGCTCGATCCCAAGGCCCTCCGCGCGGATCTGAAGGGCCGGCTCCCCCGGCACATGGTCCCTTCGTCCTTCGTGATCCTGGACGCCCTGCCGCTGACCCCCGCCGGGAAGGTCGACCGGCGGGCACTCCCCGCGCCGGATCCGGGCCGGACGCCAGACGCCGGGTCCGGGGCTCCCCGCGACCCGGTCGAGGCGAAGCTCCTCGGGGTCTGGGAGGAGGTTCTCGGTCGGAAGGTGGGCGTCACCGACGACTTCTTCGACCTCGGGGGCCACTCCCTCCTGGCCGTCCGGCTGATTGCGCGGGTGGAGGAGGCGTTCGGGCGGCGGGTCGCCCTGGCCGACCTCCTCCGAGGGACGACGGTCGAGGAGTTCGCCGGGCTCCTCCGGGAATCGGATCGACCCCGGGAGTGGTCGCACCTGGTCCCGCTCGGTCCGGGCGGTCCGGGCGATCCGTTCTTCTGCGTGCATCCGGTGGGGGGTGGCGTGTTCTGCTACCACGAGCTGGCCAGGCTTCTCGGCGGCGACCGCCCGTTCGTCGGGATCCAGGCGGCCGGGCTCGACGCCGGCGGCTCGCCCTTGACCGGGATCGCCGAGATGGCCGCGCGGTATCTCGGGGAGGTCCGCGCCCATCAGCCGGCCGGGCCCTACCACCTGGGGGGCTGGTCGATGGGCGGGGTGATCGCCGTCGAGATGGCCCGGCGGATCCGCGAGGAGGGCGGGGAGGTCGCGGCCCTGGTCCTGATCGACAGCCAGGCGCCCCGGCCGGGGATCGCTCCGGCCCGCGAGACCGACGTCCGCGCCGCCTTCGGGCGCGACCTCGCCCGGGGCGTCGGGGACGCCGGCTCGCTGATCGAGGGGCAACGGGAGCGGCTCCTGGACGTCTACCGGGCCCACTGCCGGGCCCTCAACGGCCACGGGCCGCGCCCCTATCCGGGCCGGCTGACCCTGATCCGGGCCGCCGCGACCCCGGGCGAGCCGGCCCTCGGCTGGGGCCCCCTGGCCGGGGGCGGCGTCGCCGTCCGGGTCCTGCCGGGCGACCACGACTCCCTGCTCCGGCCGCCGGCGGTCGGGGCCCTGGCGGAGGCGGTCGGCCGCGCGATCGCCGGCGCCGAGGGCCCGGGCCCGGAAGGGGCGGGCCGATCATGAGCCTGCTCGGGTTCCTGCTGAAATCGTCGCGGGGGATCGTCGCGCTCTCGGTGGCCTCGGCCGCGATCAGCGGGGCCGGCGGGGTGGCGCTCCTGGCGATGGTCCATGCCGAGCTGGCCCGAGGGAGTGCGGGCCCGGCCGCCCCGGGGTGGGTCTGGGCCTTCGCCGGGCTCTGCGTCGTGACCGCGGCCACCCGGGTGATCGGGCAGGCGGCGATGGCGCGGCTGGGCCAGGGGGCCGTCACCGCCCTGACCGTCCGGATCTGCCGGACGATCCTCGGGGTCCCGCTGGAGCGGTTCGAGTCGGTCCACAAGGGGGGCCTGGTCGCGGTCCTGACCGAGGACGTGGCGATCGTGGCCAACGCCCTGGTCGGGATCCCGCAGATCTGCCTGAACGGCCCGCTGGTGTTCCTCTGCCTGGCGTACGCCGGCTGGCTCTCGCCGACGATCCTGGTCTGCGGCTCGGTCTTCGCCGCCCTGGGCGTCGGGTCGTACGTCGCCCTGATCGCCCCGGCGATGGGCCAGCTCCACGCGGCCCGGGCGGGCCAGGACTCGCTGGTGGACCACTTCACCACGCTGATCGAGGGCTTCCGCGAGCTGAAGCAGAACCGGGCCCGGGCCGATTCGTTCCTCGCCGGGGGCCTGGAGCCGGCCGCCGCCGCGGTCCGCGACCGCGCCATCGCCGGCCAGACGTTCTTCGCCCTGGCCGAGGGCTGGAGCGAGCTGGCCTTCTTCGGGTTCCTCGGATTCCTGGTGTTCGTCCTGCCGAACTACCGCGCCTATGACCGCGCGACGCTGGCCGGGGCCGTGCTGGTGGTGCTCTACATCATGGGCCCGCTGGACGTCCTGATCAACTGGATCCCGTCGCTGGGCCGGGCCCGGGCGTCGCTCCGCCGGATCGACGCCCTGATGCCGACGCTCGGAGCCGACGCCACCGAGGCGGCCCCGGCCCCGCCGCCGCCGCCGATTTGCGATTCGATCCGGTTGGAGGGGGTGGGTTTCGCCTATCCCGCCGGGGACGGGGGGTCGGGGTTCTCCCTCGGGCCGGTCGACTTGACGCTCCGGCCGGGCGAGGTGGTGGTCCTGGCCGGCGGCAACGGCAGCGGCAAGACGACGCTGGTCAAGGTCCTCTGCGGGCTCTACGCCCCGGGGTCGGGGTCGGTCACCCTCGACGGACGCCTCGTGGGGGACGACGACCGGGCGGCCTACCGCGAGCTGTTCTCGGTGATCTTCGCCGACGGCTACCTGCTCCGCCACCTCTGGGGGCTGGAGCGGCCCGGCCTGGAGGCCGAGGCGTCGGCGGGCCTGGAACGGATGGGCCTGGCCGGCCGGGTCCGGTTCGAAGGGGGCTCGTACTCGACGACCGACGTGTCGCAGGGCCAGCGGGGGCGGCTCGCCCTGCTCACCGCCCTGCTCGAAGACCGGCCCGTCGTGGTCCTCGACGAGTGGGCCGCCAACCAGGACCCGCACTTCCGGCGGGCCTACTACCGCGAGATCGTGCCCGCCCTCCGGGCCTCGGGCAAGGCGGTCCTGGTCATCAGCCACGATGAAGACTATTACGACGTCGCCGACCGGATCATTTGCCTCCGCGACGGCCGGGTCGCCGACGCGGTCGGGGTTCCCGTCGGCGTCGAGGCGGCCCGCCCGGGAGACCTTCCATGAAGAGGCTGTTCCTGCTCGCGATCCTCTCCGGCGGCGTGGCGGCCTTCGCCGTCTGGCACTCGGACGAGAATCGAGGCCAGCGCGTGAAGTTCCGGACCGCCGCGGTCCGCCGGGGCGAGGTCCGGGCCTCGGTCAGCGCGACCGGGACGATCGAGCCCGAGGAGGTCGTCGACGTCGGCGTGCAGGTCGCCGGCGAGGTCGTCAGCTTCGGGCCCGACCCCCGGGGCGAGGGCAAGACGATCAGCTACGGGACCCCCGTCGAGAAGGGGGCCGTTCTCGCCCAACTCGACGACGCCCTCTTCAAGGCCCGACTCGACCAGGCCCGGGCCAACGTCGCCAAGGCCGACGCCGACGTCGAGCAGGCCGAGGTCAAGCAGCGCCAGGCCGAGCGCGACTTCGAGCGGTCCAAACGCCTGCTGAGCAAGGGGCCGGGGATGATCCCGTTGCAGGAAACCCAGAACGCCGAGTCCAACCACGAGGTCGCCAAGGCCGTCGTCATGGTCAGCCGGAGCAGCGCCGCGGTCTCGCGGGCCAACCTGGAGGAGGCCGTCGCCAACCTGGGGTATACCAAGATCCGATCCCCGGTCAAGGGCGTGATCCTCGACCGCCGGGTCAACATCGGCCAGACCGTGGTCGCCAGCCTCAACGCTCCCAGCCTCTTCCTGATCGCCAAGGACCTCAGCCGGATGGAGATCTGGGCCTCGGTGAACGAGACCGACATCGGCTCGATCCACGTCGGCCAGCCGGCGCACTTCACCGTCGGGGCCTTCCCCGGCGAGACCTTCCACGGGACGGTGAGCCAGGTCCGCCTCAACGCGAGCATGGTCCAGAACGTCGTGACCTACACCGTGGCCGTCTCGTTCGAGAACCCCTCGGGCAAGCTCCTGCCCTACCTGACGGCCCGGGTGGAGTTCGAGATCGAGGCCCGCCGGGGGGTCCTCCTGGTGCCCAAGGCCGCGCTCCGGTGGCAGCCGAAGGCTGAGCTGGTCGCGGCCCCGGAGCGCGAGGAATACGCCCGATCGCTCCGGTCGAGGCGTCAGGGGACCCCCGACGGCCCCGGCCGGGGCGAGGCCGGCGGCGAGGCGGCCCGGATCTGGGTGGAGGCCGGCGAGTTCGTCCGCTCGATCCCGGTCCGGGTCGGGCTGAGCGACGGCGTGGTCACCGAGGTCGGCGGCGAGGGGGTCGCCGAGGGGACCCTGCCCGTCGTCGGGCTCGAGCGCGTCGAGGAGGACGACATCACCTCCTTCCTGCCCCACACCCGGACCGCCGAGAAGCCGGCCGCCGGGGACGACCCCAAGGGAGGTCCGAAGCCGTGACCCTCGCCACCAAACCCGTGGCCCGCGACGGGGCCCCCCGGGCCGCCGTCGCCGCGCCGTTCATCGAGCTGGCCGAGATCCACAAGTGCTACGTCCGGGGCAAGGTCGAGGTCCCCGTCCTGAAGGGGGTCACCCTGGCCATCGGTCGGGGCGAGATGGTCGCCCTGATGGGCGCGTCGGGCTCGGGCAAGACGACTCTGATCAACCTCCTCGGCGCGTTGGACCGCCCGACCTCGGGCCGCTATCGGCTCGACGGCGAGGCGATCTCCGAGCGGTCGGTGGCGGAGCTGGCGGACCTGAGGAGCCGGAAGATTGGCTTCGTTTTTCAGAACTTCAACCTGCTCCCCAGGCTGACGGCCCTGGAGAACGTGATGATGCCGATGGCCTACGCGCCGAGCGGCCCGTCGGATCGCGAGTGCCGGGCGCGGGCCGTGGCCCTCCTGGAGCGGGTGGGACTGGGCGACCGGCTCGACCACGAGCCCGCCCGGCTCTCCGGTGGCGAGCAGCAGCGGGTGGCCATCGCCCGGTCGCTGATGAACCGCTGCTCGTTCCTGATCGCCGACGAGCCGACGGGCAACCTCGACTCCCAAACCGGCGCCGAGATCCTGGCCCTGTTCCGCCAGCTCAACGCCGAGGATGGGCTGACGATCGTCCTGGTGACCCACGACCCGGACGTCGCCGCGCACGCCGGCCGGATCGTCCACATGCGCGACGGTCTGGTGGACGAGGCCGAGGCCACCGCCCCTCGCGCGTCCGCCGGCCCCGCGTCCGCCCCGGCCGGGCCGGGGGCCTCGGGCCCATCCCCCCGGCGCCGGGGCGGGTTCCGCGACCTGGCCCGGACCTCGACGACCGCCCTCCGGTCACTCCGTCGGAACGCCCTCCGGTCGGCCCTGACGACCCTGGGGATCGTCATCGGGGTGGCCTCGCTGATCGCCATCGCCGAGATCGGCACGGGGTCCTGGAAGGCGATCCGGGCCACGCTCACCAAGATGGGCGTCGACAACGTCCTGGTGCAGGCCGGCTCCGCGACCCGCAACGGCGTCAGCCTGGGCAACGGGAGCATCAAGACGCTCTCCCCCGAGGATGCCGAGGCGATCCTCGGCGAGTGCCCCTCGGCCGTCGCCGTCGCCCCGGTCGTCAACGGCCGGGGCCAGCTTGTCCGGGGCGGCCGGAACTGGGTCCCCTCGACGATCTTCGGGACCACCCCGGGCTTCCTCCGGGTCCGCGACTGGGAGGACATGGCCGAGGGCGAAGCCTTCACCGACGAGGACGTCCGGGACATCGCCATGACCTGCGTGATCGGCCAGACCCCGGCCCGCGAGCTCTTCCCCGACGAGTCGCCGGTCGGCCAGGAGATCACCATCAACGGGGTCCCCCTGCGGGTCATCGGGGTCCTCCGCCGCAAGGGGGCCGACATCGTGGGCGACGACCAGGACGACATCCTGCTCGCCCCCTGGACGACGCTGAAGTACCGCGTCAGCGCCGCCGGCGGCGGCCCCCAGGGCCCCTCGGCGCCCACGGCGTCCGACGTGGCCGAGCAGATCAACCTGCTCCGCCGCCGTTATCCCCGCTCGGAGTCGGGCCACTTCCCCACGTCCTCGGCGATGCAGATCGCCGACTCGCCCCGGCTGGAACGGCTCTCCAACGTCGACTCGATCCTGGTCCGGACGGCCTCGACCGACGAGATCCCCGCCGCCATGGACCAGATCACCCGCCTGCTCAAGGAGCGCCACCGGATCCCCCCGGGCGGCGTCTCCGACTTCTCCGTCCAGGACTTCACCGAGGTCATCGAGGCCGTCCGGGGCACGGTCGGCCTGGTCGCCGGCCTGCTGGTCAGCGTGGCGCTGATCTCGCTGGTCGTCGGCGGCGTGGGGATCATGAACATCATGCTCGTCTCGGTCACCGAGCGCTACCGCGAGATCGGCTTGAGGATGGCCGTCGGCGCCCGCCCCCGCGACATTCTCCGGCAGTTCCTGGTCGAGGCGATCGTGCTCTGCGCCCTCGGCGGGATCGCCGGGACCCTCGTCGGCCGGGGCTCCTCGGTGCTCGTCCGGCTGCTCGCCCGCTGGCCGACCGAGCCCTCGACCCTGGCCGTGCTGGCCTCCGTGTCGATCTCCGTCACGGTCGGCCTGATCTTCGGCTATTATCCGGCCTGGCGGGCCTCCCGGCTGGACCCGATCGAGGCGCTCCGCTACGAATGAGATCGACCCGGCCCGTCGGGGGATGCTCGCCCAGGCCGGGCTCCATTTCGTTTCGCCGAGCGATGGCCGGGCGTTTCTCCCGGATCGAGCGTGCATCGCCGAGGGCCCGGGTGGTAGGATGACAGAACATCCGCCTCGAAATCGCCGGGGCGGCGCGACGTCTCGGGGTCGGCTTGCCGATTTTGCGCCGCGAGCGATCACGCCGCAGGTCAGTTCGAGCCCCCGGCCGGGGCGGCGGTCCTCGATCGTCCGCCATCATCTTCGGATTCGATGACCGGTCCTTCACCTCGGAGCCTGGCGTCATGAATCGATGGGGAACCCGGGTCCGACGCAGAGTGCTGGTCCTGCTCGTGGTCGGCGGCCTGGCCGCCCCGGGGCTGGCCCGGGAGCAAGCCGCTTCTCCGCCCCCGCCGGATGCTTCGAGGGAGCGCGAAGCGATCGGTCGGTTCGTCAGCCTGTACTGCGTCGAATGCCACAACACCGACGATAAGGCGGCGGGACTGGACCTCGACGCCATTGGCTCGGAGGACGTGGGCCGGCACCCGGAGGTCTGGGAGAAGGTCGTCCGGAGGCTCGTCGCCCGCCAGATGCCGCCGGAGGACGCGCCGCGCCCGACGGGGCGGGCGTATGACGTGGCCGTGTCCCGGCTCGCCGGCTCGCTCGACCGGGCGGCCGCCGAGCGTCCCGATCCCGGCCGGACCGAGACGTTCCGCCGGCTCAACCGGACCGAGTACCAGAACGCCATCCGCGACCTGCTGGGACTCGACGTCGACGCCTCGGCGATGCTCCCCAACGACGAGTCCAGCCGAGGTTTCGACAACCTGACGGTGGGCGACCTCTCGCCGACGCTCCTGGACCGCTACATCACCGCGGCGCAGAAGATCAGCCGCCTGGCCGTGGGGAGCCCGGGCCGTTCCCCCGGGGGCGACACGATCCGGATCCGGGCGGACCTCACCCAGGAGGAGCACCTCGAGGGGCTCCCGCTGGGCACCCGTGGCGGGGCGTCGATCCCGTACACGTTCCCGCAGGACGGCGAGTATGAGATCCAGCTCCGGCTGGCCAGGGACCGCAACGAGCACGTCGAGGGCCTCCGCGAGCCGCACGAGCTGGAAATCCTGCTGGATCGCGAGCGGATGGCGTCGTTCACCCTGAAGCCCCCCGGGGCGGAGCGGGAGCATCAGACCGCCGACGAGCACTTGAAAGCCCGGATCCGGGCGACGGCCGGCCCGCACCAGATCGGCGTGACGTTCCCCAAGGAGCCCTCCTCGCTGCCCGAGACCAAGCGTCAGCCGTACCAGGCCCACTACAACATGCACCGGCACCCCCGGATCTCGCCGGCGCTCTACCAGGTCTCGATCACCGGGCCTCATGCTCCCCGAGGGCCCGGCGACACGCCCAGCCGCCGCCGGATCTTCGCGGGCGTGCCAGAGGAGCCCGGTGGGGAGGAAGGCCGGGCCCGGCGGATCCTCGCCACGCTCATCCGCCGGGCCTACCGGCGGCCGGTGACCGACGCGGACCTCCGGAAGCCGATGGAGTTCTATCGGACGGCGCGTGCGGAGGGGGGCTTCGACGCCGGGATCGAGATGGCCCTGAGCGCGATCCTGGTGAATCCGAACTTCCTGTTCCGGATCGAGCCAGACCCGCCGGGCGTCGCGGCGAACTCGGCCTACCCGATCGACGACCTCCAGCTCGCCTCCCGCCTGTCGTTCTTCCTCTGGAGCAGCATCCCCGACGACGAGTTGCTCGACCTCGCGACGCGCGGCGAGCTGGGCAAGCCCGACGTGCTCGAACGGCAGGCCCGCCGGATGCTGGCCGATCCGCGTTCGCGAAGCCTGGTGGGCAACTTCGCGGGCCAGTGGCTCCACCTGCGCAACCTGGAGTCGATCACCCCCGACCTCCGCCTGTTCCCGGACTTCGACGACAACCTCCGGCAGTCGTTCCGGCGCGAGACGGAACTGACGTTCGAGGGCGTCTTGCGCGAGGACCGGAGCGTGCTCGACCTGCTCCGGTCCGACCACACCTATCTGAACGAGCGCCTGGCCCGGCATTACGGGATCCCGCACATCCTCGGCAGCCGCTTCCGCCGGGTGCCGGTCGGCGACGACGGCGTCCGGGGCGGCCTGCTCCGCCAGGGGAGCGTCCTGACGGTGACCTCCTACGCGACCCGGACCTCGCCGGTGATCCGGGGCAAGTGGATCCTCGAGAACATCCTCGGGACTCCGCCCCCTCCCCCCCCCGCGGACGTCCCGACGCTGAAGGACAACACGGTTTCCTCGACGCTCTCGGTCCGCGAGCGGCTGGCCGAGCACCGTCGCGACGTCGCCTGCGCGGGCTGCCACAAGCTCCTGGATCCCCCGGGCTTCGCGCTCGAGAACTTCGACGCGGTGGGCCGCTGGCGGACCTCCGGGGAAGGCAAACCCCTGGACGCGACGGGGGGCTTGCCCGACGGGAGCAAATTCGAAGGGGTGACCGGCCTGGAGCGGGGCCTGTTGAAACGCCCGGAGCTGTTCGTCGGAACCCTGACGGAGAAGCTCCTGACCTTCGCCCTGGGGAGGGGCGTCGGGCCCTCCGACGCCCCGGCGGTCCGCAAGATCGTCCGCGACGCCCGCGCCACGGGTGATCGCTTCTCGTCGCTGATCGTGGGGATCGCGACCAGCACGCCCTTCCAGATGAGGAGATCCGAATGATCGTCACGAAGAAGGCTCTGCCGCGTCGGACGTTCCTCCGGGGCCTGGGGACGATGTTGGCACTCCCATTGCTGGACGCGATGGTCCCCGCGATGACCGCGCTGGCCGGCACGCCGGCCGCCCCGGGCCACCTCCGCCGCCTGGGGTTCGTCTACATCCCGATGGGGTGCGACATCGCCCGCTGGATCCCCCCGGGCGCAAAGACTCTCGACGAGCTCTCGCCGATTTTGAGCCCGCTGGCCCCGGTCAGGCGGCACGTGACGGCGGTCACCAACCTGGAGCTCCGGAACGCCTACCCCGGGACGCACGCCACCTCCAACGCCGCCTTTCTCAGCGCGGCCCGGGCCAAGCTGACCGAGAGCACGGATTACCACCTCGGCACGACCGTCGACCAGATCGCCGCCAGGCAGATCGGCCAGGGGACGCAGTTGCCGTCGCTCGAATTGTCGATGGACCTGCTCTCCACCGTCGGCCAGTGCGACAATGGTTACGCCTGCGTGTACCAGAACAACCTCTCCTGGTCCTCGCCCACCACGCCACTCCCGTCCGAGGCCCACCCCCGGATCGTCTTCGAACGCCTCTTCGGCGAGGGGGGGAGCGCCGCCGACCGGCGGTCCGCGCTCCGGAAGCGGGCCAGCCTCCTGGACTCGGTTACCGAGGAGATCGCCCACCTGAGCACCCGGCTCGGCCCGGCCGATCGCGCCCGGGTCGGCCAGTACCTGGAGACCGTGCGCGAGGTCGAGCGCCGGATCCAGAAGGCCGAGGCCGACGCCAAGGATGACGCCCTGCCGGACCTCGACCGGCCCGCGGGCGTCCCGGCCTCCTACGCCGACCACGCCCGGCTGATGTTCGACCTCCAGGTCCTGGCGCTCCAGGGGGACGTCACCCGCGTCATCACGTTCCAGCTCGCCCGCGAGACCAGCGGGCGGACCTACCCCGAGATCGGTGTCCCCGACGCGCACCACCCGCTCACGCACCACGGGAACGACCCGGAGAAGGTCGCGAAGATGGCCAGGATCAACCAGTTCCACGTCTCGCTGTTCGCCGAGTTCCTGGCGAAGCTGGAGGCCACCCCCGAGGGGAACGGCTCGCTCCTGGACCACTCGCTCTACCTCTACGGCAGCGGGATGGGCAACCCCAACGTCCACGACCACACGAACCTGCCGGTCCTCGTCGCCGGCGGCGCGGCCGGCAAGATGAAAGGCGGCCGACACATCCGCTACGCGGAGCCGACGCCGCTGGCCAATCTCCACCTGACGCTCCTGGACAAGGTGGGCGTCCGCCTCGACTCCTTCGCCGACAGCCAGGGCAAGGTCGACGACCTGTTCGAGCCACTCTCGATCTGAGGGCCGACCGCCGTCCGAGTGGAGACGATCCGGGACCGGGAGGTGATCGCCATGGGTGGGAAACGGTTCGGCGGATGCGGCCTGGCTCTCGTCCTCCTCGCCTCCGGCCCGGCGGTCGACGGTGCCGACGCGCCCCTGGCGGACGCGGCGGAGCGGGCCGATTGGGCGGGCATCCGCACGCTCCTCGGGCGGCGGGTCGACCCGAATGGGGCCCAGGTCGACGGGATGACCGCCCTGCATTGGGCGGCCCAGCTCGACGATCTGGAGACGGCCAAGCTCCTGGTGGACGCCGGGGCCGACGTCAAGGCCGCGAACCGCTATGGGGTGACGCCCCTCGCGGCGGCCTGCACCAACGGCAACCGGGCGATGGTCGAATTGCTGCTCGGAGCCGGCGCCGACCCGAATACCAAGCTCCGCGGCGGCGAGACGGCCCTGATGACCGCCGCTCGGACCGGGAGGCTCGGGCCCGTCGAGGCCCTGCTCGCCCGGGGGGCCGACGTCGACGCCAGGGAACGACGCGGGCAGACGGCCCTGATGTGGGCGGCGGCCGAGGGCCATCCGGAGGTCGTCGGGGCGCTCCTCCGGGCGGGGGCCGACCTCCGGACCCCGCTACCCTCCGGATTCACGCCGCTGTTCTTCGCCGTCCGCGAGGGCCGGACGGACGTCGTCCGGGTCCTCCTCAAGGCGGGGGCCGACGTCAACGAGGCCATCCAGCCCCAGAAATCGTCCCCCAAGTCTCCCGCCCGGGGGACCTCCCCCCTGATCCTGGCCGTCGAAAACGGCCACTTCGAGCTGGCGGTGGTCCTGCTCGGGGCTGGCGCCGACCCGAACGACCAGCGATCGGGCTTCACGGCGCTCCACACGCTGACCTGGGTCCGCAAGCCGAACCGGGGCGACGACGAGAGCGGCGACCCCGCCCCGATCGGCTCCGGGAACCTGAGCAGCCTGCAACTCGTCGAGATTCTCGCGGAGCACCGGGCCAACGTCAACGTGAGGCTGGAGCGGGGCGCGTCGGGACGGGGCGTCCTCGGCAGGGTCGGAGCCACCCCGTTCCTCATGGCCTCCATGACCGCCGACGTCCCGCTCATGCGTTTGCTCGTCAAGCTCGGCGCCGACCCGCTGCTGCCCAATACCCAGCAGTGCACGCCCCTGATGGCCGCCGCCGGCGTGGGATCCCTCGCGCCCGGCGAGGAGGCCGGGACCGAGGACGAAGCGATGGAGGCCGTCAAGCTCGCCCTCGAACTCGGCAACGACGTGAACGCCGTCGACAACAACGGCGAGACCGCCATGCACGGCGCGGCCTACAAGAGCTTCCCGGGCGTCGTGCAGCTCCTCGCCGACAAGGGCGCCAGGATCGAGGTCTGGAACCGGAAGGACAAGTACGGGTGGACGCCGTTCTCGATCGCGGAAGGCCACAGGCCCGGCAACTTCAAGCCTTCGCCGGAAACCATCGCCGCCCTCCATCGAGTACTGCTCGCCGCGGGCGGATTGCCGCCGGGCCCCGGGCCGATCGAGAGCCGCAAGGGGGATTCGGCGGGCACGGCGGTCAAGCCCACGCCGTAGGTCAGCCGGAGGGATCATGCGGGGAGGTCGCGGCCTTTGCCGGGGCGGCGTGCCACCCGGACTGGGGCTCAGAGCCGCGCGAGCCAGCCGTCGGTGTCGAGAACCTCGCTGATCATCATCTGCTGCGCGCAGAGGGTGGAGCGGTGCAGCTCCTCGGCGGTGACCTCGCCGGCCGAGTTCTTCACCGGGAGGGTCCCGGTCGCGTCGGAGAGGAACTCGACCTTCAGGCCCCGGTGCGCGGCCTGCCTGGCCGTGGTATCGCAGCACATATGCGACATATACCCGGCGACCGTCACCGTGTCGATCCCCCGCCCGCGCAGCCACTCCTCCAGGTCGGTGCCGGTGAAGCTGCCCGGCAGGTCCTTCTCGACCCGGTGGTCGCGCGGCCGCGACGCCACCTCCGGGTGCAGCTCCCAGCCGGGGGTTCCCCGCCGGAAGAAGGGCATCTCCGGCCGCGTGAAGGCGTGCTGGACGACGACGACGGGCACCTCGGCGCCCGTCGCGGCGTCCATCGCCCGCAGGACGTTCTCCAGGTGGGTATGAGGGTGGGTGATCGGGAACTGGCCGCCCTCGAAGTATTCATTCTGCACGTCGATCACCAGCAGGGCTCGCTTCATGGTGACTTTCCGCCCCCGGCGACGGCCTATCGGCTGCCGCCGGCCGAGGGTCTGTAGGGTCCGGGGCGCAAGGATGAGCCGTCCGGGCCGAAGTGCCCGGCCCCGACCTGGAGATCATCGCAGGCCGTCGGGCCACTTTCCAGCCGGGTCCTCGGGAGGGCGACGGGCGTACCCCCCACCCGGCCAGGGGAGGGGGAAGGCGGGTGGGGCCGAGGCGTTCAAGGAGTGGCCGCCACAGACCCCGGACGGGACGGAGGCGAGCGGCCTGAGAGGCTATCCGGGAAGCTACGCCGCTTTATTCCGTGGATACTTGAATGGGATCTCCACACGCTTCTTGTCTGGGGCCAGACGGCGTAGCATCTCCCCGATCGAGCGGATCCGCACCCATGCGGCGCTCGACTCCGGGGTCCGTTCGTAGTCCTTGCTGTGCCGCCGATCCCGACCCAGCCAAGCCTGGCTCCGCTCGACCACCCAACGCTTGGGCAGCTTGACGAACCCCTCCGAGCCAACCGGACGCCGCACGATCTCCAGCCGGAACGGGTCACCCCTCGCCGCAAGCCACTCCTTCACCGTGGCGTTCTCGTACTTCTGATCCGCGTAGACCACCTCCAGCCGGGGGAACCGCTTGCCATCGTCGAGTTGCCAGAGCACCTCCAACGCCGCGTTGCCGTCATCGGCCGAGACCGCCGTCCCCGCCACGCCCAGGAGTAGCCCCATCATGTCCACCGCGATGTGCCGCTTCCGCCCGCTGACCAGCTTGCCGCCATTGTAGCCCCGCTCGCCGCCGCCGACCTCCGTCGTCTTGACCGACTGCGAGTCGATCACCGCCTTGGAGGGCGTCCCCTCCCGGCCGGCCTTGCGACGGACCTTCTCGCGGAGGGGGTCGACGATCCGCTGCCAGGTGCCGTCGTCCCGCCACCGCTTGAAGTCGTCGAAGACGGTGCTCTTGGGCAGCAGGTCGTGGGGGAGCATCTCTCACTGGCATCCGGGGCGGTCCTGGTACAGCAGCGTGTTCATGACTTCCCGGAGGTCGACCTCGCGGCGCCTGCCGCCGGGCTTGGCCTCGGGGATCAGCGGGCGGAGGAGTTCCCACTGGATGTCGGTCAGGTCGGTCGTGAAGGGGGTTTTGCATCGGAAGCATCGGGGTCTGAGCGATGATGCAAGTCACGTCCACCACGGGAATTCTAGAGCTCACCCCACTTCCCGAATGGCCTCTCAATCGCTATTACTATTTACGATTATTGATCAGTTCACGTCGGCGACTGCCGATCCGCAGGCGAACGCCAACACGGCGACTGGGCTAGGGACGATCGGGCCGACCGCGGACCTCAGTCGCCCTTCCTGATGTCCCGGAGGGCGTTGATTCCAGGGGGTGTCAGGGGCTCGGCCCCGACCACCTCGCCGAGCTTGTAGAGGGCGATGGCGGCGTTGAGCAGGTGGGCCTCCACGTTCTTGGCGTGCGGGGCGATGTTGCCGATCCCGTCGACGGCATCCTGGGCCTTGTCGGCCGCCACGAGGGCCTGCTCCAGCTGGTTGCGGAGTTCCTTGACGGTCTCGTGCTTCTCGAACGCGTGCATCGCCTGTCCGACCTTGATCGAGCTGTCGGTGACGCCCTGAATCTGGCGGTTGATGGTGTGTACGTAGGACCGGGCCAGGTCCATGTCCTCGGCCTTGACGCGATCGGCCAGCTTGTCGAGGGCCTCGGCGTACGCCAGTGCCGAGTACAGCGCGGCCTGGGCGGCGTGATAGTTGACCACCGCCTCTCGGCCCCCCTCCGACTTCTTCGCCCCCTGCGACGTCTTCAGGGACGAGCCCTGGAAGGCGGAGACGGCGCCGCCGGCCAGGAGGAGGGCCGCGGTCGTAGCGATCAGGTAGCGAGGGCTCATGATTCGGCTCCATTTCGTTCGGTCGGGGGATTGGTGGGACGGGCCGTTCAGGGCCCGGGCATCGGGGAGAACCAGTGATTCGGGGCCAGGCGATGCGACCCCAGGAACCAGGGTTCGGCGTCGCCGGTCAGACGGGCGGCGGCCAGGAGTGCGACCCGAGCGGCGGTCGCGATCAGGGCCTCGGGGTTTCGGCCGAGCAGGCGGACGCAGGTGTCGCCGGCGGCGGTGAGCTGGGTCGCGATCTCGCCCTCGGGCAGGTCCGGCAGGGCCTCGGGCGGGAACGCGCCGGAGATGAAGAGGCTGGCCGAAGCCTCGGCTTCGCCGAAATGCCAGGCGATCTCGGGGTCGGACCACGGGCCCTCCCAGGCGAACCGCTCGTGGAAGACAAGGCTGCCGTCGCGGATCACCCTCAGCTCCTGGATCATCCGCTCGAAGGCGAACCGCTCGGGGGACCGGGCATAGTGGGTCCGGCCGGGCAGGAGGATGTCGCCCCAGACGACCGAGGCCCCGGGCTCCAGGTGAATCTCGGTTCTCTGGTGATAGCGCGACCCGGCGAACGGGATGGTCGGGCCGGGCAGGCAGCAGAGGACCGCTCCGGCGGCGACCCGGAGGTCGAACCGGGCCGAGGCGTGCGAGGTCGGGCAGGGGTGGATCCGCCCGGCCGACTGGTTGGTGGCGAAGAGGCGGACTCCCGGCCCGACGTCGAGCTCGACGAGCTGACCGTCGCCGTCGAGCAGCCCGGCGGTCGAATTGATGAGGTAGAGCAGGGACGGGCCGCCAGGCCGCTCGGCCAGCGGGAAGAGGATCCGGAGCGGATTCTGGTGGTAGCTCCGGCCGAGGTGGGCTTCGCCGTCGCGGAGCTTCAGCTCGGCGCGCACCCCGCCGACGTGCTCGCCCGGGGCGGCGGCGGGGTCTCGATCGGCCAGCTCCGGCGGGGCCGGGAAGTCGCCGCGGGTGATCCGCTGGATCGGCCGGGACGGGGCGTTCAGGAGGTCGCGGCCTTGGCCGGCAGTCGTTGGCGTACCCATTCGATGACCCGGTCGACCCCCTCGTTATTGCGGATGCTGGTGAACAGGAAGGGGGCGTCTCCCCTCATCCGCTTCGAATCACGATCCATGACGTCCAGGTCGGCCCCCACGTGCGGGGCCAGGTCGGTCTTGTTGATGACCAGCAGGTCGCTCCGGGTGATGCCGGGGCCCCCCTTGCGGGGAATCTTGTCCCCCTCGGCCACGTCGATCACGTAGATGGTCAGGTCGGCCAGCTCGGGCGAAAAGGTCGCCGCCAGGTTGTCGCCGCCCGACTCGATGATCACGACCTCCAGGCCGGGGAAGGCGTGCTCCAGGTCGTGGATCGCGGCCATGTTGACGCTGGCGTCCTCGCGGATCGCCGAGTGCGGGCAGCCGCCGGTCTCCACGCCCACCACGCGGCCCTGCGGCAACGCCTCGTGGCGGATCAGGAACTCGGCATCTTCCTTGGTGAAGATGTCGTTGGTGACGACGGCCAGGTTCACCTCGGGCCAGAACGCCCTGGAGAGGACCAGTGTGAGCGCCGTCTTGCCCGAGCCCACCGGGCCGCCGATCCCGACGGTGAATACCGTCCGCGGCGGGCCGTCGTACTGGTGGTCATGATTGGAAGATTCGTGAGTAGAGGTGGGCCTGTGCATGGGCGGAAACCTCGTAGAGGGGGGCCAGGCCGCCGAACTGCTCGATCGGTCGCGTCGCGATCCTGTCGGCCAGCTCGACCAGCGCCGGGTGGAGGCGGGCCAGGATCTGCTGTCCGTGGGTGTGGCCGATCGGGACGCCCCGGACTGCCGCGCCAACGATCCCGGCCGCCGCGTTCTGGAGATAGAGTGCCACCGCGTCCCGAGTCGGGGCCCCCGCGGCATGGGCTAAACCGCCGAAGACGACGGCATGGTGCCAGGGCCCGCGGCCGGTCGCCCGGATCAAGGCCGCCGGGGCCCCCGACCAGGGCCATCCGGAGGCCAGGTTCAGCAGCGCCTCACCCTGCTGGAAGCTGGCCCGGCGGAGCGTCTCGGCCGGTCGGCTGGCGGTCATCAGGTCGTTCAAGGCGAGCAGGCCGTCCCAGTCGCCCAGGCCGACGGCGTCGGCAGACCGGGCGACGATCAGACCCTCGCCCGGGGCGACCGAGTGCTCCAGCCAAGAGCGGACCCAGCGGTCGACCTCGGCGGGCCCGGTCACCTGCCGGCGGGCGACGTATGCCTCCAGACCCCAGGATTGCGAGTAGGCCCCGATCGGCAGGGCCGAGTCGCAGAGCTGGACCAGCCGGAGCAGGGCCAGCGGGTCGGTCGAGTGGGCGGCTTCGGTGCTCAAAAGAGGAAATACCTCTGGGCCAGAGGCAGCTCGCTGGCCGCGTCGACCGGGAGCAGCTCGCCGTCGAGGCTGACCCGGAAGGTCTCCGGGTTGACCTCGATCTTGCCCACGCGGTCGTTGAGCTTCATGTCCTTCTTGCCGATCTTCCGGCAGTTCTTGACCGGCAGGACGGTTCGGCTGAGGCCATACTTGGCCACGATCCCCTCGTCGATCGAGATCTTCGAGGCAAACGTCAGGCAGGTCTTGCTGAGCGCCCCGCCGTAGGCAGCGAACATGTCGCGGGGGATGACCGGCTGGGGCGTGGGGATGCTGGCGTTGGGATCGCCCATCTGCTGGGCCATGATCATCCCGCACTTGAAGACCGTCTCGGGCTTGACGCCGAACATGTCGGGCCGCCAGAGGACGAGGTCGGCATACTTCCCCACTTCGAGGCTGCCGACGTACTCATCGATCCCGTGGGTGATCGCCGGGTTGATCGCCAGCTTGGCCAGGTAGCGCCGGGCCCGGAGGTTGTCGGCCTTCATACCGGCATCGGTCCACTTGGGCGGGACCGGGCCGTAGGTGGACTTCATCTGGCTGGCGGTCTGCCAGCAGCGGATGATTGTCTCGCCGACGCGGCCCATGGCCTGGCTGTCGGAGGAGTACATGCTGAGGAGCCCGCGGTCGTGCAGGATGCTCTCGGCGGCCATGGTCTCGCCGCGGATCCGGCTGTCGGCGAAGGCGACGTCCTCGGGGTCACTGGGGTTGAGGTGGTGGGTGACCATCACCATCGGGATCCCCTCGTCGACCGAGTTGGTGGTATACGGCCGGCTCGGCGAATTGGTACTGGAGGGCAGCACGTTGGGCTGGCTGGCGATGACCATGATGTCGGGAGCATGGCCGCCGCCGGCCCCCTCGGTGTGGTAGGTGTGGATCGTCCGGCCGGCGATCGCCTTGATCGTCTCCTCGACGTAGCCGGACTCGTTCATGGTGTCGGTGTGCAGTGTGATCTGCACGTCGTGCTCGTCGGCGACCCGCAGGTTGGCGTCGATCGCCGCCGGGGTGCAGCCGAAGTCCTCGTGGACCTTCAGGCCCAGGGCGCCGGCCTTGATCTGCTCGACGAGCGGAGCGGCCTTGCTGGTGTTGCCCTTGCCGGTGTAGCCGATGTTCACCGGCAGCCCCTCGGCCGCCTGGAGCATCCGCATCAGGTGCCAGGGGCCCGGCGTGGCGGTGACGGCATCGGTCCCGGTGTTCGGGCCGGTCCCGCCGCCGATCATCGTGGTGATCCCGGAATATAGGGCCGTCCAGCATTGCTGCGGGCAGATGAAGTGGATGTGGGTGTCGATGAGCCCCGGGGTGGCGATCATCCCCTCGGCCGAGTACACTTCGGTCCCGGCGCCGATGACCATCTCGGGGTGGACGCCGGGCTGGACCAGCGGGTTGCCCGACTTGCCGATGCCGACGATCTTGCCGTCGCGGATGCCGATGTCGGCCTTGACCACGCCCCACCAGTCGAGGATCACCGCGTTGGTGATCACCAGGTCGAGCGCGCGGAGCGTGGTGCGGTCGGCGATCGGGCAGATCCCCATGCCCTCACGCATCGTCTTGCCGGTGCCAAAGACGATCTCCTCGCCGTAGACGGCGTAATCCTTCTCGATCTCGACGACCAGCGAGGTGTCGGCCAGGCGGATCCGGTCGCCCGTGGTGGGGCCGTATTTGTCCGAATACGACTTGCGGGCCAGCTTCATGGGCATGGGTCACTCCCCCGCTTTGCGGGCGTCCTGGCCGGGGTTGTAGTCCTCACGCATCCGCTTCAGGGCGGCCTCGCGGACCTGCGGGTCGTCGAGCTTGCCGTTGACGTAGCCCCGGAAGCCGGACACCTCGCGGGCCCCCCGGTAAAGGATCAGGCGGACGGTCTGGGCCTGGCCGGGCTCGAAGCGGACCGAGGTCCCCGCCGCGATGTCGAGCCGCCGGCCGTAGGCCGGCTCGCGGTCGAACTTCAGGAGCGGGTTGACCTCGAAGAAGTGATAGTGGGCCCCGACCTGGATCGGCCGGTCCCCGGTGTTCTTGACCCGGAGGGTGACGGCCTCCAGCCCCGTGTTCAGCTCGATGTCGCCCTCGGCGAAGGTGATCTCGCCCGGAATCATGAGGTGATGCTCCCCGAGGGCCCGAGGCCGGGCCGCGCCCCTGTCGCATGAAAGTACGCGGGAATCTCCACGGCGGGATCGCGGCCGATCAGCGGATCGGGTAGGCCACGGTCACCAGCTTGGTCCCGTTGGGGAACGTCCCCTCGACCTGGAGGAGCTTGAGCATCTCCGGGACGCCCTCCATCACGTCGTCGCGCGAGAGAACCTGGGCGGCCTCGGACTGGAGTTCGGCAACCGTCTTGCCGTCCCGGACGCCCTCCAAGATGTGCGCCGTCAGCAGCGCGACCGCCTCGGGATAATTCAGCTTCACGCCGCGGGACCGGCGTTCCCTGGCCACGAGGCTGGCCACGTAGATCATCAGCCGTTCCTGCTCGTGCCCCGTCAGGTGCATCCCCGCCCTCCAGTCGATCCGCTGGGCCCGGCCCACGTCCCGAACGGCCCGAGTTTCAATCCGATCGGCAACCGAGCGGATGATGAGGCTCAGCGAGCTCGGCGGGTGTGCCGATCCCCAACCGACAAGAGCCGTTCCATCCCGACCCCCTGCACGCGTTTGCTATGATAGGGCCTGGCCGGGCGTTTGCAAGGATCTAACGCCGTATTCCCAACCGAACGCGGCGGGGTTAAGGTGATCTTTCGCGGCATGCCGCGGGGCCGGGCCTCCGGCCGACATGCGCGACCGGGTCCCGCCTTTGGGAGGATAGTGTGATGAGCGAGGTGATTTCAAGGCGTTCCATCCTCAAGGTCGCGGGCATCGGTGCCGGTGGACTTGGGCTTGCGGCCTCGGCCGAAGCCGCGGCGGTCTACCGTGCCGGGTCACTCTCGATGGGCGAGATGGGGCGCTTGCCCCGGGTGGCCGTGGGCGCGAGACCGACCGATCGGGCGGCCCTGGGCCGAGAGGACCTGCTGAAGCTCGCCTCCGCCCCGGCGCCGGCTTCGCGGCTGGTCGAGCGGCGACTCTCGGCGGGCCTGGGATTGGAGGACCTCGGGCTGGACGTGGTCCAGGTGGCCGCCGAGTTCGTCTGCGACCCTCGGCGGCCGAACGTCCTGCTCGACGGGGCGACCCGAATCACCTACGAGGTCGTGGAGGTGGCCTGGCAGGCGGGCGACGGTTGGCCGATCTATCGGGAACGATCCCCCCACTCCGAGCCGGCCTTCGGGATGCGCTACGCCGGCGTCCCCCGCCACCAGGTCGTCTTCCTCGACGACCGAGCCCTGTTCGTGGGCCATCCCGGCCTGGCCGGCGTCCTGACCGACCTCCGCGGCCCGTTGCGCGTGGACGTGAACGGCGATGCTCACGAGTCCCACCGCGGTTTCTACAAGATCTGGATCACCGGGATCGCCTGACGGATCACCTCGATCCGGCCCCGACCGCCGGGGCCGGGCCAGACCTCGTCCTTCCAGAAAGCGTCGGCCCGGCCAATTCGTCTCAATCCGCACCGTCCGCCCAACCGATACTGTGAAGGAACACCCCGAGTCTCCGGGCGTCCCTCTCCACGGGAACAGCGGAAGGATAAGCCGTGCCATCACGAAGTAGTCGTCTGCCCGGACCGGGTCGCGCCCATGGCTCGCTCGTCTGCCTGGTCGTGGGCGTCGGGCTGGCGGTTGCGGCCGGGGATGTGTCGGCCCAGGAGGCGCTGGCACCTGCGCAGATCCCCAATGACGAGGTGATGCAAGAACTCCGCCAGTTGCGCAAGGAAGTCGAGGCGGCCCGGCGAGAGGCCCAGGAGGCCAATCAACTCAAGGTCCAGGTCCATCAGCTCCAGGGCGAGTTGTCCTCGATCCGCCAGGCCCAGGCGGCGCCCGGGTCGTCGCCGACTGGGAGCGGAGGCGGTGCGGACTCCGGGGGCGGTAAGTCCTCCGCGGAGGAGACGACGCAGCCCTCCGCGTCGAGCGGCGGCCCGGGCACCATCCAGGCCGAGGACTTGAAGCTCAAGGCCATATACAAGTATCAGATCGGCACGGGGGCTCTGGGCGGCGGCGGCTACACCCGGCTCGCCGACCCGGACGGGGAGTTCTCGGCCAACCTGACCAACCAGATCACGGTCGACGGGACGTTCTTCGACCGGGCGAGGCTCCCGACCAAGGAGCAGGGTTTCAACATCCCGTTCGCCCGTACCTTCCTGTACGGCAACGTCACGAAGAACTGGCAGTACCAGATCGGCACTCAGGGTTTCCTCGGGACCTTTAACCTGCTCGACCTCTGGATGAGCTACAAGGTCAGCGATGCACTCACCATCCGGGCCGGCAGGGGGCTGACCCCACCGCTCTACGAATACACCGGCTTCTCGCCCGCGATGGAACCCGTCATCACCAACTCGCCGCTGTTCCAGCTCGCCGCCAAGCGGCCAATCGGGGTGATGTTCCTGGGCAACCTCTTCGGCAAGCGCGTCCAGTACTGGTCGGGCCTGACCAACAGCGGCACGGCGACGTATTACAACCTGAACCGCTACGTCGGCTACAACGGAGCGGTCGACTTCACCCCGTTCCAGGACCCCGACAGCATCCTCAACGGCCTCGGCGGCGGCGTCGGCTTCTCGGCGAGCACCGAGCGGTATACGCTCAACCAGGGCACCTCCACCAACTTCACCAACAACGGCGAGTCGACCACCAATTCCAGCTTCGTCACTTCTTCGGGCGTGCCCTTCTTCAGCTACAAGGGCGACGTCCGGGCCGACGGCAACCAGACCCGTGTCGCCCCGCACATCTACTACTTCGGCCGGTTCAGCGTGTTGGCCGAATACATGGACTTCAGCCGCGAGCTGGCCGAAGGCGCCACCAGAGGCCGCTCGACCCAGCGCGGCTATTACGTCAATCTCTCGTACTACCTGACCGGCGAGAGCGACTTCAAGGGCAACGGTTTCCAGGGCTACACCACAATCCAGCCGCTGAACCCGTTCATTCCCAGCCGCGGCCAGTACGGCCCGGGGGCCTGGCAGCTCGCCGCCCAGTTCTCCGAGTTGAACGTGGGCACCTCCGACTTCGCCCGCGGCTTCGCCGACCCCGCCAAGTCGACCAATCGGCTCGACCAGGTGATGGCCGGCGTGAACTGGTGGCCGAACAAGTACACCCGCCTGACGTTCGACTACGTCTGGACGGGGCTGAACCGGCCGATCCCGATCGTCGGGCCGGGCCCGATCGACACCTTCGGCACGGCCTGGTTCCGGTTCGCGATGTTCTTCTGATCTCAAGACCGGGGCTGCTCGTCCACTTGGAGCAAGGCATCGACCTCGTCCCGCACCGGACCCCTGGCTACTGGGTCATTCGCGTTGCTCGTGGGCATAATTCGAACATGGGACTCGTCAAATCAGTTCTCGGGTGCACGCTCCCGAGCCGCCCAGCCGATGGCGACGCTCCCGCTGACGCCGACGTCGGGCCGCCCGCTTCCCACCCCAGACGAACGGCGTCGGAGACGCGTTCCAATGGGCGGCCACCGCCTCGAACCACGCGACGATCTGGGCCACCTCGCTCGGATGCTGCCCGGCCAAGGCGCGACGCTTCAAGATCCGCTGGATACTCTGGGCCATGTTCCGCCACGACCCGCCCACCGGCGTGTACAGCGGCATGATCCCCTGCTCGAACAGCCAGCAGACCAACTCGGGCGTCTTGTGCCCGGCCAGGTTGTCCAGCACCAAGAGCATCCGCAGCGGCGGTAGCTCCTCCAGGAGCGTCGGCTTGATGGTCAGGCCCTCTTGCCACCGCTCCCATGGCTTCCTCGAAACTTCGCCCGCGGCGGTCGTCATCGCAGGCGGTTTGGGCATCGCGGCCAGCACGGCGGCCAATTCCTGCTTGAGCCAGCCGTGCAGTACGGTGTTCGGGCATGCCGTCACCCCCTTGATCTGGACCCGTCCGTCGGCCGGATGGAACAGCGTGAGGATCTTGGCCGTGCCGTCGCGGATGTACTGGTGCGGCTGGCACGTCGGCTTGCATGGAGGATCTGCCAGATCGTCGAGTTGGCGAGCTTGGGCAGGCCATCGGACGCCGATCGGAGCGCCCTCCGCAGGGTCGAGAGCGACCAGGCCGCCGTGCCGTGGGCCTCGGGCGTCGGCTCTCGCCTGGCCTCGCGAAGGACCCGCTGCCGGGCCGCGTGGCCGGAGTGGCGTGGTTGGCCGCCGCCATGGCGGGGAGATAAGGCGGCCAGCCCGTCCCGGTTGAAGCGGGCGACCAGGTGGGAGACGGCATTGACGGAGCTTCGGCCGACGGGTGGGTGGCGTGGCGGTAGCCCTCGCCGCGGGCGACGGCCAGGAGGATCTTGGCCCGGATGACCCGGACGGCGGGCTCGACCTGCGACCGGCCGAGTTGGGTCAGTGACTGGCGTTCGGCGTCGGTGAGCGGCCGGAGGGAATCCTTTTTGCGACGCGACATGGTGGCCTCCGAGCGTCGAGAGGCCGTTCATTGTAACCTAAGGACGCCGAGTTGTGCCCACGAGCAACGCGAATGACCCACTAGGCATCACAAATGCACTAGATCCGATCTCGGGGTCGAATCATCCACACTTGACCGTGCCGGGACGACTCAAAATTCGCCCCCTCTTGCCTTCCTGACGAAAGGAAGTGTTAAACTGGTCTCGACCTGTCGAAAGAGATTTGTGGGCGAGTGGCCCGGCTTATCTTTGGGGCCTTGTCGCAGGTGAACAATTTTCTGAAGCATTTTCCGTTCCGATGACCGTTCCGGCGACACTCGTCCGGGATGTTGCTCCAGGTGAATCGGAATTTCTTACTGCGGGGTCGGCCCGGACCTCGATTGCCATCCCCTCCGGCCCTCGCGGCATGCATGACCGCAGAAGGGCGATCTTACCCCGGTCCACGCCGCGTACCGACCTCGGAGCCTCCCAAGATGGAGTTGATCGAAAGCCTGCAAGGATTCGTCGGCGAGAACCTCGCCCTGCTCGCCCCGGTGGAGCAGGCCTGGCAGCCCACCGACCTCCTCCCCGATTTTGCCGCCGAGGATTGGGCCGAACAAGTTTCGCGGTTTCGCGTCTCCGCGGGCCACCTGTCCGACGAGGTGCTCGTCGTCTTGGTGGGCAACCTGGTCACAGAAGAGGCCTTGCCGAACTATGCGGTCTCGCTGAACCGCGTCGTCAAGGATGAAACCGGGACCGGCGAGGCCCCCTGGGCCAAGTGGCTGCGGGGCTGGACGGCCGAGGAGAACCGGCACGGCGACCTCCTCAATGCCTACCTCCGGCTGACCGGCCGGGTAGACATGCGTTCGGTCGAGCGGACGGTCCACCACCTGATCCGGAACGGCTTCGACCCGCGGAGCCAGGGCAGCGAATACGCGGGCCTGATCTATGCGGCCTTTCAGGAGCGTGCGACGCGGCTGACCCACGGGAATGTCGGCAAGCTCGCCGCCCGTCAGGGCGACGAGAACCTCGCCCGGATTTGCCGGAAGATCGCCGGGGATGAGGCACGCCACGAGACGTTCTACACGCGGGTCGTCGGCCAGGTGATGGAGCAGGACCCCGAGGCGGGCGTCCTCGCTTTCCGGGCCATGCTCCGGGGCATCGTCGCCATGCCGGGTCGGCGGATGTTCGACGGTCATGACCCCGACCTGTTCGACCATTTCGCCGTGGTCTCCCAGCGGATCGGGGCCTATACGGCCCTGACCTACGCCCAGATCATCCGGCATCTGGTCGATGCCTGGGGCGTTGCCGACCTGTCCCTCTCGGGGAAGGCGGCCCGGGCCCAGGATTATCTCTGCCAGCAGGCCGAACGTTACGAATCGTATGCCGGCGAGATCGCGGAAAACCTCGCCAAGCAACCACCCGTCGGTTTCAGTTGGATTCATGGAAGCCAGGTCTGACCCTGCCATCGCTCCTGTTCCGACCAGGGCTGGACGAGATCGCGGGGATGGTGTCGCCCCGGGGGCATCCTCCCCGGGGCCGGGCCGACCGTCGCGACCCCTCGGCGGGGCGTCGGCTACGGGATCATCTGGTAGGTCACGAACGCGATCTTTCGGCCGTCGGGGGACCAGCACGGGACATTGATCGTTCCCTGGCCGCCGTAAAATCGGCCCAGGACGTCGACCTTTCCGGTGGCAAGGGTCATCCTCCGGAGGGTCACGTCTTGGCCCTCCGGATGTCCGACCACGCCCTTCTCGAAGGAGAGGAACACGAGGGTCCGGCCGTCGGGCGAGGGGTGTGGGAACCAGTTGTTGAAATCATCGGCGGTGACCGGCTCTTGCCCGGTTCCGTCGGCTTGCATCCGCCAGATCTGCATGATGCCGGTCCGGTCGGAGTTGAAGTAGAGGGTCTGGCCGTCGGGCGAATACTCCGGGCCGTCGTCCAGGCCCTTGGCGGTCGTGAGCCGGGTCTCCGGGCCGCCCCCGGTGGGGATGGTGTAGATGTCGAATTCGCCGCCCCGCTCGGCGCAATAGGCCAGCGTCCGGCCGTCGGGCGACCAGCCGTGCCAGTAGGACGGGCCGGTCGGCGTGACCGGCGTGGGCGTCCCGCCGGCCACCGGCAGGGTATAAATGAGCGACCGACGATTGCCCTGCGACTGGTCGCTGATGGCCAGCAGCGTCCCGTCGGGGGAGACGCCATGGTCGTTGTTGCAGCGGGTGGCGAAGCCGGTGTCGACGACCCTGGGCGTCCCCCCGGCGGCCGGGATCCGGTAGATCCGGCCGCCGCTGTTGTAGATCAGCGTGGCGCCGTCGCGGAGCCAGTTGGGCGCCTCGATCCGGTCGGTCGTGAGGTGGACCACGCGGCGATCCGTCGAGGAGATCGCCTGCGTCTCCAGGCAGCTATGGAGCACGGGCCGGCCCGACGGGGCGGGTAAGGGAGTCGTCAGCTCGACGTCCGAGAACACCGCCTTCTCGGTGACGTCCTTGTTGTGCGAGCAGACGCCGAGGCCGACGTAGAACGGCTCCCGGAACGTGATCCGGACCGCGGCGCCCGAGAAGGCCGGCTCCCCGGGCCCGGTCGCCAGGAACATCCGGACGTACGGACCCCTCTTCTCGATCCGGAGCCGCCTCGGTCCCGACACGTTCGCCTGGACCTCGTGCGTGGCCTCTCCCCCAGCCTCACGGAATTGCAGCGAAGTCAGGCCGTCGCCGTGCAGGGCGACGTCGACGTAGGCCGAGTCGGCGTCCAGGCTCTGGCGGATCACCAGGCACGCCTTGCGGTGCGGGTCGACCCCCGCGCCGTCAAAGCTGACGTCGGCCGCCAGCGCGAGGTCGCCGGTCGCCCGTCTCCAGGCGTAGTGGAAGGCGTCCCGGGTGGCCCACATGTTCTCGCCGCTGCCGGCCACCGCGTAGCTCCGCCGGGCCGGGTCGTGCTCGACCGACCCGGGATGCAGCACGGGGCCCACGTCCCCGTGGCCCTCGAACAGGCCGACCGGCGCGTCGGCGGCCCGCGCCGGCGGCGAACTTGCCCCGCCCCTGGCGAGCATGAGCACGGCGATGGCAAACGTCTTCCCGAAGCGGATCATGGCTCGCTCTCCGATCGCGATTGGCCGGGGCCCTGGGGATGGGCCCCGATTCTCGGCCCTGCCCGCGTCCAGTTCAAGGCCCCCCGGCCCGCCCGGTGCGATCCCCGGGCCCAATCGACTCGGGCCCGCCACGGCCCCGCGCCTAGAATGGGGGGACGGCCCGGGTTTCCCCCTCAATGCACGCGGCGGGACCATCGACATGCGGCGATACTTCTTCCCCATTCTGGGCCTCTCCGAGATCGCCGCCGCCGCGGCATTGCTCCTCCTGGGCCTCGTCCTCCCCGGGCGGGACGACATCCGCCTGGGCTTCGAGGGCGCGAGGCGGACCACCGAGGCGGCCGGCGACCAGGTCCGGGCCCTCCGTGACGAGGTCGTCGGGCTCCGACGACCCGGGCTCCGCCGGTCGGCCGACCGGCTCGGGTCGGCGACCCGGACCCTGGCGACGGCCTTGCGGAGGAGCCGGGTGGACTTCGACGCGGTCCGGACGGCCCGGGATGCGACGGGCCGGGCCGCCGAGGGCCTCGACAAGATCGCCGGGGCCCTCGACCCCGAGGCTCCCGGCCGGCTGGGGGACGGCCTGGGCCTCACGGCCGACTTCCTCGACCGCGAGGTGGCCCCCGCGGCGACCCGGGCGGCCGACGGCCTGGACGCCGCCTCGGCCCGGTTGCAGGCCGTCGCCCGGCAGTTCGCCCGGCTGGTCCGGCAGGCCCCGCCGGACCTCAAGCCGCTCCGCGAGATCCACGACGGCCTGGCCCGTTTCGACGAAGGGCTGGGCTCGCTCCACGCCACGCTCGATCCCCGGCGGCTGGCTGCTCTCCGCCGGGCGACCGATGGGGCCGAAGGGGTCGCCGCCGAGGCGGCCCGGCTGGCGGAGCGGGCCGCCGGCTACTCCTATCCGGTCGTGACGTTCGACGGGCTGAAGCCCCGGATCGCGAATCGCCCTTTTTGGCCAGGCGGGGCCGAGGTCGGCGCCGACATGCGGAAGGTGGCCGGCGGCGTGGGGGCGATGGGCCGGGAGGTCGAGGCGCTTTCCGGGGAGCTTCCCAAGGTCCAGGCGGCGGTGGCCGAGGGCCGCAAGTCCGTCGGGACGACCCGCAAGGCCCTGGCCCTGGTCCTCGGCCGCCAGGAGGAGGCCGAGCGCCTCCTGGCCGAGATGCCCGAGCAGGCGGCCCGGCTGGCCGAGGAACTGCCCCGGATGACCGGCGACCTGGCGGGGGCGCTCCGGGGCGCCGAGAAGTTCCGGGAGGTGGCGGCGGCCCTGAGGCGGTCGCGGGCCGGCCTCGACGCCGCCTCGGCGAGCTGGCCGAGAGTCCGCGCGGGGATCGCCGACGCGGCCGGGCTACTCCGGGCCAGCCGCGACCAGATGGACCAGGCCCTCCGGCATCGCGGCGAGTACGAGGCCGCTCGGGAGCAGGTCGAGGGCCTGGCCGGGGAATTCGCCGGGCTCCTGCCGGCCGCCGCCGAAGGGCTCGATGCCCGGCTCGACCGGGAGGAGCGGACGCTGGCCGAGATGGCCGAGGGGCTGGGGCAGGCGAGCCAGGCGCTGCCGGCCTACGCCTCGGCGATGGAGCGTTGCTCCACCCTCGGCCGGTTCCTGGCCTGGCTGGTGGCCGCCGTGGCCGGCCTGCACGGGGTCTCCCTGCTCCTGGGACCTCCGGGCCATCGGAACCGGGTGGAGCCCGCGATTCCGGCGATGCCGACGAATCCCCCGGTCGCCGATGGTCCCGGCCCCGGAGCCGCTTGAGGTCTCCGAGGCCATCCCGCCGACGCTTTCCGATGGGGCCCGACCCGATCCGCGACGCCGCCCGGGACCAACCGCCGCAGGCTCCCCGGGGGCGGGGCCGCGCCGGCGTTCTCGGTTCCGTGACCCGCCCCCTTCGATCGAGTCCGGCCGCGATCCGAGCATCGCGGCGGTTCCCTCGAAGGGAGGGCACCTTGGCGAGGCAGCGTCAGACGCCCAAGCAGGGCATCGGCAAGTCAGCAAGCCCGCGAGGCCGAGGTCGAGATTGCTGGGGGCGACCCGGTGGCCGTGGCCTCCGAGAAGGTCGCCGTCGGACCGATCGAGGATCCCCGAACCGGCGACCACGGCTCAAGGGCCGGTGTCGCGGAGGAGTGCGATCAGGTCGGCGACGTCCTGGGGGCTGAGTACCTGTTCGAGGCCGTCGGGCATGAGCGACCGGCCGGTGGGGCGGATGGCCTCGATCTCCCCGCGGGGGACGACGTCCTCGACGCCTTCGGCGCGTCGGAGCCGGATCGCGGAAGGGGTCTCCTCGGCGAGCAGGCCGCTGAGGGTCTGGCCATTCGTGGTGAATACGACCACACCCAGGCCGTCGGGCGCGGCCTCGCGAGCCGGGTCGAGGATCGCCACGAGCAGGTCTTCCCGGGGACGTCCGGCGACGCTCAACAGGTCGGGGCCGACCTTCGCCCCCCCGCCGTTCCGGCCGTGGCAGGTCGTGCAGTACTTCTCGAACAGGCCACGCCCTCGGGGGATGTCGCCGCCCAGGCTCAGCGCGGGGTGGTAGCGGCGGACGACCTCGCGGCGGTCGACCTCCGGGGCGGACTTCAGCACCGACTCGACCCGGGCGCGGAGCGCCGGGTCGGGCAGGCGGCGGAGGGCATCGCGGGTGGCGGGGTCGATCTCCCCGGGGGTGAGACGCCCGTCCGCCACGGCGTCGACCAGCCGGGGGGCCAGCGCGACCGAGCCCGAAAGGGAACCGAGCAGGACCCGGCGCGTCCCCAGCGCGTAGCGATCCCAGCGCTCGAAGAGGGCGGAAACGAGGGCGGGGTCGGCGGCCCGCGCCACGCCCCTGGCGGCGGCCACCTGGATTTCGAGCGGCTGGTCGGGTTCGAGGAGGGGCGGGAGCAAGGCCCGCGTGTCGGCCGGCCGAGTCGCGAGCAGGAGTTCGAGCGCCAGCACGCGGGCCCAGGCCGGCCGATCCGGGTCACGGGCCGCGTCGAGGGCCTCGGGGAATCGCTTCGACTCCGGGCCCGTCCAGGTCAGCCGCGGCGACTCCAGGCGTGACTGACCCCGCGACAACCCCACCAGCATCGCGAACGCCGCCGCCCCGTTCGGCGCACCGTTGGCCCGGGTGATGAGCGAATCGACCTCGGCCGGGATCCCCCTGGCGCCGACCCATTCCGCCAGGCCGGACAGGAACCGGGCCTGGGTGGGAGTGGGGCTTGCCAGCCACGCGGGTTGGCGGGCCGCCAGGGTGGAAAGGAACCGGAGCGGGTCCGCGCCGACACCGCCGAGGATCGCCGAGGCGACCCAGGGCGAGTCGCCGTCGCGCGCGGCGAGACGGGCGAGGGCCTCGCGGGCGGCGTCGGTGTCGAGTCCGGCCAGCGCGACCGCGGCGCGGAGGCGGACGCGGGGATCGGGGTCGTCGGCCAGTCCGGCCAGCTCCGCGGCGTCATCCGAGGGCGCACGAGCCGCCAGCCGCGCGGCCTGCTCGCGGACGTGCGGGTCATCGGCCAGGAGGCCGTCGCGGAGCGTCTCGCGGTCGAGGGCGTTCAGGCCGTCGAGCGTCCAGAGGGCATGGGCTCGCGCCAGGGGATCGGGTGACGTTTTCGCCAGGGCCCGCAACGGGGCGACGGACGCCGGGTCCTGACGCTCGACCAGGAGGCGCTGGGCGGTGTCGCGGGACCAGCCGTTCGGATCCGCTAGCATCGCGGTGAGACCGGCGGCGTCGGACGATCCCGGCCAGCGGGGGGCGCGAGGCTTCCGGGTCGCGGCGGGGGCGATTCGCCAGATCCGGCCTCGGTCGTGCCCTTCGCGGAAGTCGACCGAGTTCCGCTGGGCCTCGGGCACGAACGCGGGGTGCTCGACCCAGGCGCGGCAGAAGTCGGCGAGATAGAGGGCGCCGTCCGGTCCGGTCGCGAGGTTCACCGGCCGGAACCACGGGTGCGTCGACGCGAGGAACTCGCGGCCCTGCTCGACGCGCCTGGCGACGAAGGTCGGACCGGCGGGGTCGAGCCGGCGGTGGTGGACGACGCTGGCCAGGGGCTCGCAGACCAACGCGTGGCCGCGATAGCCGCCCAGCAGGTCCCCGCGATAGATCGTCGGGCCGCAGGTCGCGTTGAAGAAGGCGACCGCCTCCGCGTTGAACCGCCGCTGCGTCGGGGAGAGCGAGTAGATCCGCCCCCCGTCGGCCGGGTCGAGGATCTCGGCCACCGTGGGGGCCTCGCCCGGGATGGGGGATCGCGACGGCGGGGGGTCTTCGAGGACGACGTGGCGGATCGGGACGGTGTTCCACGACGGGAAGCGGTCGCCCCAGTCGTCGCGAGGCAGGCCGAACTGGCTGAACCCGGCGACCGGCTCGAACTCGCCCGAGGCTGGGCGGAGCCTCAGGTCGTTCCGGGGGATGGGGGTGGATTTCCCCTCCGGATCGTCGGGGCGACGGACGGCCCCGCCGCTCCGGCCGTTGGCCAGGTAGACCCAGTTGTCAAGGCCCCAGCTCGGGCTGTTGACGCGGAGCTGCTGATTCCCCTCGCCGAAGCCGGTGAGGATCACCGTGCGGACGTCGGCCTTGCCGTCGCCGTCGGTGTCCTTGAGGAACAGCAAATCGGGCGCGGCGGTGACGAGGACGCCGCCGTTCCAGGGCAGGACGCCGTTGGGGTAAGGGAGCCCCTCGGCGAAGATCGTGGCGTGTTCGTAGCAGCCGTCGCCGTCGCGGTCTTCGAGCCGCTTGACCCGGCCCCCGGTGGGGGATGCGGGGTAGTCTCGCATCTCGGCCACGTAAAGCCGGCCGTGTTCGTCCCAGGCGAACGCCACGGGGCTGACGACCTCCGGCTCGGCCGCGACCAGCTCGATCGTCAGCGACGGGTCGGCCAGCCGGATCGCCGCGCGTTCTTCCTCGGGCGTCGGGGGGCCATCGGCTCGGGCGTTGGAGGAGAATGCCAGGGAGACCGCGGCGATGAGGCGCGCGGCCATCCCATCCGCTCGACGTTTGATCCCACGACCACGTCGAAAGGCGGACGCCTTCCTCGCGATTGCGGGACTCCCGGTGGTGTCATCGGGGGGCTGTGGCATCAAGGGCATGGCGGGGTCCGTGAAGAAGCCGTCAGCGGGCCGGGCCCGCCCCGTCGTGAAGCTCGTCGAGCAGGCCGACCGCCGCGTCGACGATCGTCTCGCCGGCGCCCTTTTCGAGGAAGCTGTGCAAGCCGGTCCAGACCTGGTAGCCGCCCCGGCCGAACGCCTGGGCGTCGGGGAGATAGCCGACGTAGTCGTTGGCCAGCTCGAAGATGAACGTGTCGCGGTAGGGCGAGCGGAGCTTGATCTCGCGTCCCAGGACGGTGAAGAACTCGCCCGGGACGCCCACCATGGCGACCTCGCCGACGACCACCGCCTGCACCCAGGTCTTGCGCTCCTGGCCCTGCCGCGGGGCCAGTTTTTTGCGCATTTCGCGGAAGATCTGGATCGACTTCTCGTGGTACGGCGGGGGCTGACGCTTGGTGCAGTAGGCGACGACCGCCGCGTCCTCCTTGGCCTCGTCGAAGGTGCGGACCCGCAGCGTGATCTCCTTGCGCTGGCCCGTGACGCGGGTCACGGGCCGCTCCACCGCCCGCCCCAGGGCGTCGGAGACGGCCGCCTTGATCCGGGCCAGGGCCTCGGGTGCCTTCAGGTCGAGGTTGTGGGTGGAGCCCGACGCCCCCTCGAAGAACAAGAACGTCCCGCCCCGGTCGTTCTCCAGCTCCTGCGCGGCGAGCCCGTAGAAGCCAGGCGAGCGGACCAAGCCCCCGACCGCGCCGATGGTGTGGGTCGAGTGGTTGAAGAGCACGGCCTCGGGCTTGCCGTCGGGGTGGAGGAAGGCCAGGACCGGCAACTCGGGATCGAACGGGCCGGTCGGCCGGACGGCGTCGGCCATCGAGCCCGTCCAGTAGATCGTGCCGTCGGCGAGGAGCAGGCGGCTGTTCCTTCCGACCGACGACTCCTCGCCGAGCCGGAACCGGAACCTCACCGGCGTGAGCCGGGCGTTGGCCGCGACCGCCGCGGCGACAGCCTTCTCCCCGACCTGGCGGGTGAACTCCTCCTCGCGCTCGTAGCCGTGGATCGCCACGGTCGTGGGCGCGTGGTGGGTGTGCGTGGCGTTGATCAGGACGGCGTCGAAGGGGACGCCGGTCAACTCGGCAATCCGGCGGGCGGCGGCGTCGAGGACGTCGCGCTCGACCATCAGCACGTCGCAGGCGACCAGGCACGCCTTGCCGCCCGCCGGCCCTTCGATCACCACGGCGGAGGCGCGCAACTCCCCTTCCTGCCCTTTGACCCGGTACGGCCCGATGCTCCCGCCGATCACCATCGCGTCGGTCGCCTCCAGGACGGCCTTCGCCGCGCCGGCCTTCAGCTCGCCCGCGCGGGCCGCGATCCCGCCCGTCGCGAGCAGGCCCGCGACCGTCGCGACGATCCCGACCCATGACTTGCCCCGGCCCATGAACCGACTCCTCACCGGCTTTCGCCGCCCTTGGCGTCCAGCGGCTTGATCTCGACGTTCCGGAAGAAGATCTCGGCCGCTTCGATCTCCAGCGCGATCCGGCCCCGGGTGATCGGGAGTGGGTCCCCCCCCTTCTCCGCGTCGACCAGCCGGACGTCCTTCCCCCGGTTCATCACCTTGCCGTTCAGGACGTGCGTGGTGGTGTCGGCCCGGGCGATGATCTCGGCGGTGTTCCAGCCGTCGACCTCGTGTTCCCCGGCGAGGTGCTTCTGGTAAGCGATCCCCTTGCCCCCCAGCACACGCGGTACGCCCCCGTCCTCGGCCCCGAGGAAGGTGGGCATCGCCTGGTCGCGGGTCTTGGGGTCGACCGAGGTGTCGAGCTGCAAGCCGTGGAGGGCGATCAGGTCGCCCACGTTGTCCTGCTCGACCTGGAACTGCAAGGCGCGGGGCCAGACGGCGTCGGGCCCGAGGATGTGGTAGTAAAGCCCCGCGTCGCGCTTCATCTTGAACCTCGGCTCGAACTTCTTCTCGCCCCAGCGGTATTGGAAGCGGAGGTGATAGTCGCCGAACTCCTTCTCGGTGCCGATGTAGCCCATCACGACCTTCGACCCGTTCGCGGCGTGCTTGTAGAGGTGGATCTCGCCGCCCTCGATGGTGACCACGCGGTCGGGGTCGCCGTTCTTGCCATGCTCTTGGAGGAACGTGTACCAGCCGTCGAGGTCCTGACCGTTGAACAGGGGCGTCCAGCCTCCGGACGCCTTCGCCTGCCCCTTGTCGGCCCCCGCGAAGGGCTCCCGAGCCTGCCCAGCAAGCGTCAACGCCGTCACGAGTGCGAGCCCTGAAAGCATCAATCGACCCTCCCGGATATCGAGAAACCCGCGTACCCCAGGTGTTTACTTAACGCCCCCGCCGGCTCCGGTCAACGACCCAGTCCGGCACGCAACCAGACACCCGCGATGTGCTCCGGCACCTGCCGAGGCCGCGGGGGATGGATGCTGGTCGGGTCGAAGTCCGTTCCCTGCCAAGGCCGGTTCGCGCCTCGCATGCCGCCCGGGCCGTTCGGCATCATCGAGACGGCAATGGGGCCACCGACGGCCTCCGTCGGGTCTCCACGCCTCGCCTGCCGGCGGAAAACTCCGGGCGGCCCTCCTGGAAGCTGGACAAGCCTCCTCCGACTTCCCAAGATTTGGTCATCCCCCCCGCTCGGCCCTGTCCGGGAAATATCGAGATGGCCATCGCCTTCGCCTGCGACCAGTGCGGGAAACAGTTCAACGTCGACGCCGCGCACGCGGGCAGGCGGATCAAATGCAAGGCGTGCGGTGCGGCCCTGACGATCCCCGGCGTGGCGCCGCCGGCGAATCCCCGCCCCTCGGGGGCGACCGGACGCCCGCCTTCGCCGGCCCGACGCCCGGCGGCTCCCGAGGTGGACGACCCCTACGGCCTGGGCGAAGCCGGATCCGCCTCGCAGGGGGACGAGGCGGGCGAGACGCTCCTGCCCAGGGGCAAGGGGGGCCGTCGTCCCTCGGCGACCGGGTCGGCGTCGGGCGTTCCCACCTGGGTCTGGTTCGCCGGCGGGGCGGTGGGGCTGCTGGTCGTCGTGGTGACGGCCGCGATGATCTTCTCCCGACCCCGGGCACCCGGGCCCACCATCGCGGCCCGGCCCGGCGACCCGGCGGAGGAGGCCCCGCCCGCGCCGCCATCCCCGGCCGACCTCGCCCGCTTCAAGCGCGACGACGCCTCGGCCGCGCCCCGGCAGGTCACCTGGCGGGTCAAGGCCGACCCCGACCCCGAGCCGGTCGAGTTCCCGCCGATCGCGAAGCTGTCGTTGGTGGTGCCCGAGGCGTTCGCCGGCGACCGGATCATCTATCCCACCACGCCCAGCCCCTTCGTCATGCTGGGCGGCAACGACGCCGAGGGCCAGTACCGCGAGGTCTGGGACCTCCGCACGGTCAAGAAGGTCGGCAAGCTCTCGGGAAAGATCGAGACGGCCCGGCCGAAGGTCCTCAGCCCCGACGGTGCCTACTTCGCCGTCCACACCAGCCCCGTCCCGAGATCCACCGACGTCTGGAGCATCGCCGAGGCCAAGCGGGTCGCCAAGATCGAGGACGGCAAGGACATCCCCGACGTGATCGACTTCGCCGGCAAGGGCCGGATCATCATCGGCACCTCCTACGCTCACTCGTTGCAGGTCTGGGACTTTCTCGAAGGCAAGCCGGTCGCCAAGATCGACACCCTGGGCAGCTTCCAGGCCGACTCCATCGCATTCAGCGCCGGCCGCCGCTACATGGCCCTCGCGATCGCCCACAAGAACAAGCTGCAAGTCTACGACCTGACCACCGGGCGGCTGGCCGGCGAGATCGCGATGGAGAAGGAGGATTCGTCCAACTACGACTGCGAGGGCCTGGCGTTCTCGCCCGACGGGACCGCGCTGGCCGGCCTGTTCACCCTGGGCAACGCCACCCACCTGATGTCCTGGGACGCCACGACCGGCCAGCTCGTCTCCGACTTCGCCTCCCCGGGCCACAACGTCTACGGCAAGTCGTTCTCCTACGAGGGCCAGCCCGTGCAGTGGCTCCCCGACCAGTCGGGCTGGCTGATTCAGGACCAGACCTTCGTGGAGCGGCAGGGAGGTCAGGTCGTCTGGTCGGTGCCCTTTCCGCCGATCAAGTACATGGAGCACGGGCCTCGGAAGGTTCTCGACCTGGGCCGGCTGATCACCCTGGCCGAAGTGAATAACCGGCAGACGATCCGGCTGGTCCCGCTCCCCAAGGACAAGATCCAGGTCGCGATCGCGCTGGCCAAGGGGGGCAAGAACGCGATCGACGCCATCCTGCCACCGACCCGACCCGCCGACCTGGCCGGGGCCAGGAATGTCGGGTCGGCCTCCGGGCCCCTGGCCTGGACGTCCGGGCCCGGCCCGTCGTCGGCGGCGAAGGCCCCTCCGGCCAAGGCGATCCCCGTGAAGGTGACCGCCGGCGACATCCTGGGCCTCGTCGTGTCGAGCCCCGACGCGGCCCAGGCGCTCGTGGTCAGCAGCCCCGGCGGCCGGCTCTCCGGAGTCAAGGGCAAGCAGAGCCAGGAGCCTCGCCAGGTGGGCCGCTACGACCTGGCCGGCGGCCGACCGCTCGACAAGTTCGAGATCCCCTCGGTCTCCACCCCGATCGCCTTCGGCCCCGGCGGCTCGCATTTCCTGCTGGCCCACGCCGCCGGGCTCGACCGCCTCGACCTCCACGCGGCCGACGGCGGCAAGCACCTGGCCGGTTGGCGGCCTTATGAACGGGAGTCGGGCGAGGACCGGGACGTCGCCTGGGCCGACTTCCTCGACCCCACCCGGGTCCTGACCGTCAACCGGGCCGGGACCCTGATCCTCTGGTCGGTCCCCGAGTGCAAGGCCGTCTACGTCGCCCCCAAGGCGATGCAGGGGTTGCCGGCCCTGAGCCCGAACCGCAAGTCGCTGGCCGTGCTCCACGACGGGACGCTTCGGCTCCTCGACCCGTCGACCGGCGAGCCCCAGGGCGACGCCTCCTCCACCGGCCACCGGCCACCGGGGGCCGACCGGCCTGCAGGCCGCCGGCTTTTCCCCCGACGGCCAGGAATTCGCCGCCGTCCTCGACGGTATGATCGTGCGCTGGGACCTGAAGACCGGCCAGATCCTCGGCGAGATCCCCTCCCCCAACCCGAAGGCCGGCTCGCTCCAGTACGGCGACGCCCGCCACGTCCTGCTCGACGGCAAGGTCCTCTTCAATCTCGAAACCAAGCGGCCCGTCTGGTCCTACGACGGGGGGGTCCACGCGACGGGCGGCAACGGGGCGCTTCATTATTTCGTCGCTTCCGATCAGATCATCGGCCCCGGCACCCTCCGGATGGTCGAGATCCCCGAAAAGAAAGCGGCCCTCGCCGAGGCCACCCTCGCCGATCCCAAGGTCAAGGCGTTGCTCCGGGAGGGGTCGAAGCTCAGCATCCAGGTCGTCGGCGAGCCGGCCCGGGACGCCGAGAAGTTCCGCCGCGACCTCGTCGAAGGGCTGACTTCCCAGCTCCAGCAGGTCGGGGCCGAGGTCGCCGACGGCCAGCCGGTCAAGGTCGTCGTCAAGTTCAGCGTGAAGGACACGGGTCGAAGCATCGAGTTCCGCAAGTTCACCGGCCGGCCGGGCGAGCCCGAGAAGCGGGTGATCCAGGCCCGCCTCCTCGACTGGGAACTCGCCTTCGCCGACGGCGGCGGGAACCCCGTGGTGATCGCCCGCGACTCGATCGCGTTCACCAGCCCCGGGTTCTTCGAGAACATTCCCAACGGCGAGAACGACTGGGAAGGCTTCCTCCGGGCCCGGCAATACTCCCTCGGCGCCGCGGCCGCGCTCAAATACGGCGTCCCGTACTACGTCGCCCGACGCCCCGAGGGTGGCGTCTTCCTCCCCGGCCGGACTTTCCTCGGCCACCCGACTTTCTGAGGTCCTGGGAGCACCCCGACGGGGGACGCGCCGTCGATGATCGATCGTCTCGCACGGCGCCCAGCTCGAAGTCGGTCACCTTGGGCTCGCCGTCCGGGCCCGCCGAGGGCAACCCCCCGGCGTGAATGTCGAGGGCGGACCGACCTCCGTCACCTTTCCAGCCGGACGAGCCGCCGGAATCGGGGGCGGATTCCGCCCATCCCCGACCGGGACCCGGTCGCGGGACGGTCGCCGAGCACGCGAACGCAAGGGCGGATGATCCAGGACCCGGCCGAGGGACGTCGGGGAGGTCGAGTTGCCGTTGGGGACCCGCCCCCCTACCATGAATGGGTGATCCCCGAGTCGCGCCGCGGTCGCTCCTGCCGCGGGCCGTCCATCGGCATCCCCCATGCGTGATTCGCCCCGACTCTCGATCCTCGACCTCTCGCCCATCCGGGAGGGCGGCACGGCGGCCTCGGCCCTCGGCGATTCGCTGGACATCGCCCGGCATGCGGAGCGGTGGGGATACGAGCGGTACTGGGTGGCCGAGCACCACAACATCCCGGGCGTCGCCAGCGCCGCCACGGCGGTCGTGATCGGCCACATCGCCGGGGGGACCTCGCGGATCCGCGTCGGCGCCGGCGGGATCATGCTGCCCAATCACGCCCCGCTGGTGATCGCCGAGCAGTTCGGCACGCTGGAGTCGCTCTACCCGGGGCGGATCGACCTGGGCCTGGGTCGCGCACCGGGCGGCGACCAGGAGACGGCCCGGGCCCTCCGACGCTACCTCAAGGCCGCCGACACCTTCCCGGAGGACCTGGAGGAGTTGCGGTCGTACTTCCGCCCGGCCCGGCCCGGCCAGGCCGTCAGGGCGGTGCCCGGCGAGGGGCTGGGCGTGCCGATCTGGCTGCTGGGGTCGAGCGACTTCAGTGCCCGGCTCGCCGCCGGGCTGGGGCTGCCCTTCGCCTTCGCCTTCCACTTCGCCCCCGACTACCTGTTCGCGGCCCTGTCGATCTACCGCGAGAACTTCCGCCCCTCCGAGTCGCTCGAAAAGCCGCATGTCATGGTGGGCGTCAACGCCTTCGCCGCCGACACGGACGCGGGGGCGCATCGGCTGTTCAGCTCGCTCCAGCAGGCCTTCCTGAACCTGGTCCGGGGCCGGCCGGGGCCGTTGATGCCGCCCGTGGAGAGCATGGAAGGCCGCTGGTCCCCGGCCGAGCGGGCGCACGTGGAGCGGATGACGCGGGTCTCGGTGGTCGGCTCCCCTGATTCGGTGAGGCAGGGCCTGGAGGCGGTGATCGAGGCGACGGGAGCGAACGAACTGATGCTCACCGGCCAGATCCACGACCACGAGGCGCGGCTGCATTCCTTCGAATTGCTGGCCGGCGTCCGCGATGGGCTTGGCCGGAAGGAACCGGAAGCGGCCGTCTCCTCGACCATGCCGTGATGGCGGTGATCCGACCGTGGGGCCGGACCTGCACCCGCGACCGGTCCGAATACTCGGGGTTGCGGATCTTCACGGCGTGGCGGAACTCCTCGGGCAATGCCGCCAGGACTTGCCGCGCGTCCGGTCACGCGCTTTGCCGTGGATCGAGCTGAGCCAGCCCTCGGACTTCCCGTTCGATCTGCCGAAGACGACGGACATGGGCGGTTCAGGGGGCCGGCGGGAGCGGAAAGTCGGGGCTCTGGATGTGGCGGATGAAACCCTCCGCGTGGCGGCAGCCCCGTTCCGTCCCCCGGAAGCGGGTGACCTGCTCCTGCAAGGCGTAAAATTTCCCGGGCGACTGGCTGGCGTGCGCGAAGCACGCCCGTCGCTTCCTCGGCTCCGCGTCGGCGATATCGACGTGATGGGTGGGGGCGAACTGCACGGTGTCTTCGCCGTTCGAGACCTCGTAGTAATAAAGGGCGAACCGCCTCCCCATGTGCGACCAGGCGTCGTGGACCAGCATCGAGATGGCCCGGTGGTCGGCGTGGTTGTCGATCGGCCAGTGGGTGAAGACCGCGTCGGGCCGCTCGGATTCGAGGATCTTGCGGAATGCCTCGGAGTGCCCGCGGTCGACCACCGCCTCGCCGTCCACCTGCCCCGCGAAGAGCGGCCGGGCCTTGAGGATCTCGCACGCCTTGCCGGCCTCGGCCACCCGTGCCCCGTCCTTCGGCTTCCCCTCGGGCACGCCGTCATTCAGGTAGAGCAGGACGACGTCGTGCCCCAGGTCCGCGTAACGGGCGATGGTGCCGCCGCAGCCGTATTCGGGATCACCGGGGTGGCCGCCGGCGACGATCACCTTCCGCTTGCGCGGCGGATCGTCGGCCGGCGGAGGCCCCAAAGCCAGGCTCCCCAGCGAGCAGGCCCGGCCCAGCAGCGCTCGTCGATCGATCGACGGCATGGCCTTACCCCAGCAGATCGACGATCCTCTTCAGACGCTCCGACCCGAGGCTCGCTACCAGCGGTTTCAGGGCCTCCATCGCTTCCAAAAGGTCCGGCCCGCCGCCCGCGGACTGCCTCCGCGGCTGTCCAACGTGGCCCTCAAAGTCGGGACCGGCGGCCCCCTTGGGTTTGCGGCCGGGCATCGCCGGCTCGGACGACTTCCTGGCCGACCTCCCCTCGCCCTGAGCCTTCTTGTAGTTCGACTTGATCGCGCTGAAATGTTGCGGGTTCATGTCGATGCCGAATTGACTCTTGATGTAAGCGACCGCTTCGCCGGGCTTCACGTAGCCCGCGTCGATCGCGGCGCGAGCGGCCTGCGACTTGTTCAAGCCCTTCTCGGCGGCTTCCGATTCGACCTCCGGCTCCCCCTCCGAAAATTCCTGCGATTCCTCTTCCAGCTCGACCTGCTGCGGCTTGGCATCTCTCTTGGCCATGATTGGATCTCTATTGAGTCGTCGGTGGTCTATTATGTCGCAAGAGTATAGCCTGTATTTTCCTCACTTTCTATATGCCATGAGGATTTCAGAAAGAAATTGCTTCGTTTCAGAGATCGGATTTCAGATTGCCATGACATGCCACGAAATGCTTTGAAATTTGAAATCGGGCCTCTGGCATCGTGCGTCTTGATTCCGGGATCCGTCTCATGCGGCCGGGCCGGGCCGGGCCGTCTGTCGGTCTTGGCCGGAATTTTCGGCTCGGTCCCCCCGGGGCGGAGGACGGCCCGTAACCCCTCGCCCGGCGGCGAACGACGCCAGGCCCGGCGCTCGTCCGGATGGCCCGAGCGGCGTGAGGCGGCGTCGAAGGGGATCGGTCCGGCTTCACGGGGTCTGGCGGCTCACCCCAGCACTTCCTCCAGCACGCGACCCTCGACGTCGGTGAGCCGGAAGTCCCGCCCCTGGGAGCGATAGGTCAGCCGGGTGTGGTCGAGGCCGAGCAGGTGGAGGATCGTCGCCTGGACGTCGTGGACGTGGGCGCGACCCTCGACGGGCGCGAAGCCGAAATCGTCGTTGAGGCCGAGCGAGGCCCCGGGCCGGATCCCCCCCCCGGCCATCCACATCGTGAAGGCGTCGACGTGGTGATTCCGGCCGACCTGGTCGCGGACCTCGCCCATCGGGGTCCGGCCGAACTCGCCCCCCCAGACCACGAGGGTGGAATCGAGCAGGCCCCGCGCCTTCAGGTCGCGGATCAGGGCGGCGCAGGGCCGGTCGACCTCGCGGCAGACCTTGTCCAGGTCGGGGCCGAGGTCTTCGCCGGGGCCGCCGTGATGGTCCCAGTTGGTGTGGTAGAGCTGGACGAACCGGACCCCGCGCTCGACCAGCCGGCGGGCCAGCAGGCAGTTGTTGGCGAACGAGGGCCGCCCCGGCTCGGCGCCGTAGAGGTCGAGGGTCGCCCGCGACTCCCCCGCGAGGTCGATCAGCCGGGGGGCGCTGGCCTGCATCCGGTAGGCCATCTCGTAGGAGGCGATCCGGGCGGCGATCTCCGGGTCGCCGGTGGCGGCGAGGCGCTCGGTGTTGAGGTCGCGGATCGCGTCCAGGGCCCGCCGCTGGCGGGCCGGGTCGACCCCGGAGGGGTTGGCCAGGTCGAGGATCGGCTCGGCCCCGTTGCGGAGTGGGACCCCCTGGTAGGTGCTGGGCAGGAGGCCATTCCCCCAGTTCACCGCCCCCCCGCGGGGACCTCTCGGGCCGGATTGCAGGACCACGAACCCCGGCAGGTCGTCCGCCTCGCTGCCGATCCCGTACGTGACCCACGACCCCATGCTCGGCCGACCGAATTGCTGCGAGCCGGTGTTGGCGAACAGCTTGGCCGGCGCGTGATTGATCGGCTCGGTCGCCACCGAGCGGAGGAACGCCAGGTCGTCCACCACCCCCGCCGTGTGCGGGAGGCATTCCGAGACCCACGCCCCGCTCCGGCCATGCCGGGCGAACGCCCGCTTCGTCGCCAGGAGCTTCGGCCGTTCCTTCGAGAAGGTGTTCATGAAGGCGAACCGCTTGCCGGCGACGAACGACTCGGGGATCGGCTGGCCGTGATACTCCTGGAGCTTGGGCTTGGGCTCGAACAGCTCGAACTGGCTCGGGCCACCGGCCATGAACAGGTAGATGACGCCCTTCGCCCTCGGCCGGAAGTGGCCGGGCCGGGCCGCCAGCGGGTTCGCCTCGCCGGCCGAGGCGCGACCCCCGCCGGCCAGCGAGGTCAGCGCCATCGAGCCGAGCCCCAGCCCGCAATGCCCGAAGAAGTGGCGGCGCGTCAGTTCGAGCAGGGGGTCGGGTCCGGGCATGGCTGGGGCTTCCTGGGTCGGACGCGGGGGATCGCCGGGCTCATTCGCGGGTGATGAACTCGTCCAGATTCAGCAGGACGCGGGCCACCGTCGTCCAGGCTCCCCGCTCCGGGTCGGACCGGCGGGCGTCGTCGAGCAGCGTGGCCAGTCGCCGCAATTCCACACCGCCCGGCGCCCGCGCCAGGCCGAGCCGGAACCCGAAGGTCAGCCGGCCCTCGTCGTCGCCCGGACCTTCGCGGAGCACCCGGTCCGCGAGGGCCCCGGCGAACTCGAAGTAGGCGGGGTCGTTCAGGAGCGTCAGCGCCTGGAGCGGCGTGTTCGATCGGATCCGGCGGGTGCAGGCACGGGTGGCGTCGGGGGCGTCGAAGACCGCGAGGGCTGGGTGGGGCGTCGCCCGCCATAGATAGGTGTAGAGTCCGCGACGGAACCGATCGGGGCCGGGGCTCGCGACCCATTCGCGCCGGACCTGGCCCAGCGACATGACCCCGTCCGGCTGCGGTGGGAAGACGCTCGGGCCGCCGACGGCCGGGATCAGCAGGTTGCTCGCCGAGAGGGCGGCGTCGCGGATCAGCTCCGCCTCCAGCCGGAGGCGCGACTGCCGGGCCAGTCTCCGGTTCTCCGGGTCGGCCCGGGCCAGGTCCGGCCGGAGAAGCGACGACTGCCGGTAGCTCGCCGACGTGACGATCAGCCGATGGATCGCCTTGACGCCCCAGCCCCGCCCGGCGAACTCGGTCGCGAGCCAGTCCAGCAACTCGGGATGCGACGGTACGGAGCCCTGGGTGCCGAAGTCGTTCTCCGACTCGACCAGGCCCCGACCGAAGTAAGCCTGCCAGAGCCGGTTGACCGCGACCCGGGCCGTCAGGGGTTGCCGAGGGTCGACCAGCCACCGGGCCAGGTCGAGTCGGTTCGGGACGGCCGAGCCCGAGGCCAGGGGCGGCAGAGCCTTCGGGACCCCCGGCGCGACCGGGTCGCCCGGCCTCGTGAAGTCCCCCTTCAAGAAGACGCGAGTCTCGCGCGGCTTCGACCGCTCGCGGACGACCATCGTGGTGACGACCTTCGGCGCCGCCTTCCGGATCGCCGCGATGGCCAGGCGAGGGCCCTTCGCGGTCGGCGCCTGATCGACGAACGCCTCGAAGGTGACCCGCCGCTGCGCCTCGTCGCGGCCCCCGAACGGGACGTCGATGGCCGCCCGGACGGCCTCGGACTGCTTCTGCCGCCCGGCCATGTCGAGGCCCGCCTCCCAGGCCCGCTGCGCATCAAGGATCCCGGCGTCCCGCCCCCGGGCCTCGTCGAGAGTGGCCCGGACCTCGGCCTCGACCCGGTCCCGTCGGGCCAGTTCCTCGGGCGAGGCGAGCGTCAGGTCGGGCTCGTCGGAGTTGTTGAAGAAGGCGAAGAGCTGGAAATATTCCCGCTGCGAGATCGGGTCATATTTGTGGTCGTGACACTGGGAGCAGCCCACCGTGAGGCCGAGGAACGCGGTCCCGGTCGTGTTCACCCGGTCGATCACCGACTCGATCCGGAATTGCTCGGGGTCGATGCCCCCCTCCTGGTTGATCGGCGTGTTCCGGTGGAAGCCCGTGGCGACCTGCTGATCGAGCGTCGATCCCGGCAGGAGGTCGCCGGCCAGTTGCTCGATCGCGAAGACGTCGAAGGGCATGTCGCGGTTGAGGGCGTCGATGACCCAGTCCCGATACTTCCAGATCGATCGGGGGGCGTCGATGCTGTAGCCGTTGGAGTCGGCGTAACGGGCGAGGTCGAGCCAGGGGCGGGCCCATCGCTCGCCGAAATGCGGCGAGGCCAGTTGGCGATCGACGAGCCGCTCGTAGGCGTCGGGCCGCTCGTCGGCGAGGAAGGCGTCCACCTCGGCGGGGGTGGGAGGCAGGCCGGTCAGGTCGAGATGGACTCGGCGGATCAAGGTGACGCGGTCGGCCTCGGGCGAGGGGGCGATCCCGTCCCGCTCCAGCGGGGCCAGGATGAAGCGATCGATCGGGTTGCGGGCCCGGCCGACATCCCGGACGTCCGGCGGCTCGGGCCGTCTCGGCGGGACGAAGGCCCAGTGCTCCGGCGGAGCCGAGCGAGCTTCCCCGGCCGGGGCGGGCGCCCCGGCGACGATCCAGCTGCGGAGGGCCTCGACCTCCGCCGGGAGCAGCGGAGGCCGCTTCAGGGGCATCCGGGGGCCGTCCCCGTCGCCGGTCACCGCCAGGAACAGCGGGCTCTCATCAGGCTTGCCGGGGACGACCGCAGGCCCGCTCTCCCCTCCGGCGATCGCCGAGGCGGCGGTGTCGAGCCGGAGGCCCGCCTTGGGCCGCTCCTCCCCGTGGCAGGCAACGCAGTGCCTGGCCAGGAGCGGCTTGACGTCCCGGGCGTAGTCCTCGGGGCCGCCGGCGCGCGACTCCCGGGCGAGCATCGCGAGGCCAAGCAGGCATGCGGAGGCAATACGCATGGGAGATTCCGGCGACGTTCGTCGAGGGGTCAGCCTGAGCATCCGGGAGTCCCCGGCCGGAGTCCCCACCACGAGGGCCCCTCCAGGATATCCGGCGCGGGGGGCGCAAATCCAGGGATCAAGCCCGCTCCCCAATCACCGGTCGGACTCGCGGGCCGGAATCGCCGGGCCCGGATCTCAGGCCAGGATGTCGCGGATGACGTGGCCGTGGACGTCGGTCAGGCGACGCTGGGCGCCGTTGTGATAATAGGTGAGCCGGGTGTGGTCGATCCCGAGCAGGTGGAGCACGGTCGCGTGGAAGTCGTGGACGTCGACCACCCGGTCGACGGCCCGGTGGCCGAACTCGTCGGTCGCCCCGAAGCTGAAGGCCCGCTTGACTCCCGCGCCGGCGAGCCAGGCGGTGAATCCAGACGGGTTGTGGTCGCGCCCTTCGGTCCCCTTCTGGAAAGTCGGCATCCGCCCGAACTCGGTCGTCCAGAGGACCAGCGTGTCGTCGAGCAGGCCGCGCCCCTTCAGGTCGCGGAGCAGGGCGGCGGCCGGTCGGTCGAGGATCGGTCCGTGGCGGTCGTAATCCGCCTTGATCCGCCGGTGGCCGTCCCAGTTCAGGGCCCCTTCCCCCATCGCGAAGGCCCCGTTGTAGAGCGTGACGAACCGGACCCCGCGCTCCAGGAGGCGGCGGGCCAGCAGGCAGTTCCGGCCGAAGGCGGCGGTGAGCGGGTTGGGGTCGTCGAGGCCGTAAAGGGCCCGGGTCGCCGGGCCTTCGCCGGCCAGTCCGCCGACCTCCGGGGCCCGGAGCTGCATCCGGGCGGCCAGCTCGTAGGAGGCGATCCGGGCCGACAGGTCGGCGTCGCCCGGGTTCCGCCGGAGGTGGTCGTCGTTGAGGGCCTTGAGGAATTCCCGGGCCCCGCGGTCGGCGTCGGCCGAGACCGTCGACGGGCGGGCGAGGTGAGGGATCGGCCGGTCGGCGTTGAAGGCAACCCCCTGGTGGACCGCCGGCAGGAACCCGGCGGCCCAGTTGGCCGGCCCCTGCTGGGGGACGCCTCGGGGGTCGGGGATCGCGACGTAGGCCGGCAGGTCTCGGGTCTCGGCCCCGAGCCCGTACGAGGCCCAGGCCCCGAGGCTGGGGAACCCCTCGGCGGTGAACCCGGTGCTCAAGAACATCTCGCCCGGGCCGTGGGTGTTGGTCTTCGAGGTCAGGGAGTGGATGAAGCAGATCTCGTCGGCCAGCTCGGCCAGACGCGGGAGCAAGTCCGAGACCATCTTGCCCGACTCCCCCCGCGGCCGGAATGTCCAGGGGCTCTTCGCCAGGTTGCCGTTCTCCCCCTGGAACGTCACCAGCCCTTCGGAGCCGGGCATGGGCTGGCCGTGGCGGCGGACCAGTTCCGGCTTGTAGTCCCAGGTGTCCAGATGGCTGAGCGCCCCGGTGCAGAAGATCTGGACGACCCGGCGGGCCCGGGGGGGATGGTGGGGGATCCCTTCGGGCCGCCCCCGGGGGGTGTCGGCGGCGAGCAGACGGTCCTCGGCCAGGAGGGCGGAGAGGGCGATCCCGCCCAGGCCGCCGGCCATCCCGCCCAGGAAGCGGCGGCGGTCCAGCAGGTGCAAGCCGCCGGGGCTCGGGGTCGCGTCGGCCATCGGTCTCAGGCTCCCGGGCGAGGGCACCATCGCGGCGTCAGGGGACGTAGACGAACTCGTTGGCGTTGATCAGGGCCCGGGCGAGGGCGGCCCCTCCGTGATCCCGGATCAGTGCCGAGGCGGCGTCGCGCTCGCTCGGGGACGGCTCGCGGCCGAAGGCGAGCGCGAACGCCAGGCCCGCTTGCGCCCGGGGGTCGGGCCCGGCCTCGCGGTCGAGCCGGGCGGCGAACCGATCGGACTGGTCGAGGACGAACCGGCTGTTGAGCAGGTTGAGCGCCTGCAAGGGCGTGGTCGAGACGTTCCGGCGGGGGGCGACCAGGCCGCCATCGGGGCAGTCGAAGGCGCCGAAGGTCGGGTCGGGCTGGCTCCGGGGCTTGAACTGGTAGATCATCCGCCGGAAGGTGTCGGCGCCGAGGTCGGCCCGGGGCGTGAACACGGCGACGTAGTTGGTGTTGGGCTCCCAGAGGCTGTAGCCCGGCCCGCCCATCCTCGGGTCGAGGTCCCCGGAGACCGAGAGGATGGCGTCGCGGATCTCCTCAGCCTCCAGCCGGCGCGGGGCGACCCGCCAGAGGAGTCGGTCGTCGCGGTCGGAGGCCAGGGCCCCGGGATCGGGCCGGCTCGACTGGCGGTAGGCCCTCGACAGCACGATCATCCGATGGATCGGCTTCATCCGCCCGCCCCCGGCCAGGAACGTCGAGGCAAGCCAGTCGAGCAACTCGGGGTGCGAGGGGCGGGAGCCGTTGAAGCCGAAGTCGCCCGGGGTGGCGACGATCCCCCGGCCGAAGTGGTGCTGCCAGATCCGGTTGACCATCACCCGGGCGGGCAGCGGGTTGGCCGGGTCGGCGATCCACCGGGCCAGGGCCGCTCGCCGGTCGGCCTCGGGGGCCTCGGCGGGCAGTCCGAGCCCGGGCTGGACCGAGAGGATCCCGCCCGGGGCCACCCGAGCTTGCGGCTGGCTCGGGTCGCCCCGGCGGAGGACCCGGGTCGGACCCGGGGTCGTGAACGAGCCAGCGTAGACCCGGACCGTCGCCGCGAGTCGGCCGATCCGCGCCCGGACCTCGTCGCGGCGGCGGATCAAATCCCGACGGCCCGGGGAGTCCGCCTCGGGCGATCCCGGGCCCGCCGGGGCCCGGTCGGCCGAGGAGGCGACCAGGCGCCAGGCGCCCGGGGCGTCCGCCACCTCGATGGTGTAATCGGACGGGGTCCGGTCCCGATAGGCCCCCTCGCGGTCGCGGCCCCAGACCACCCGATCGACCGTCGCGAGCCCGGGCCAATCGACCTGGACCCAGCCCTTGCCGGGATCGGCCGAGATCCAGCTCCGGCCGTTGCCGACCCGGCCGTCGTTGACGTGTTCGAGCCGATGGAGGGGGGAGTCGGGATAGGTGGACGAGGCGAGCGGCCTGCCCCCGGCGGAGGCCGCCGCGACGTTTCGGGGCGACGGGCCGGCCGTCCAGACTTCCAGCTCGTCGATGCAGGGCTCGGTCCCGTTGCTGGTCGCCCGGATCGTGAACCGGACGGATCGGGCCCCGGTCGCCGCGAACCGCTCGACGTTCCGGGTCGGTCCGACGGCCGGGCGGCCGGGGGGCCGGGGGTCGGTCCGAGCCAGGGGCTCGACGTCGTCCAGCTCGCGCTCGATCCCGGCCAGCTCCTCCCGAGCCTCCGCCTGCTCGGCCGCCCGGCGGCCGGCGTCGGGCGCGGGGAGGTCGCGGTCGGCGTGCTGGACCCCGGCGAAGGTGGCCTGGAGCCGGTAATAATCTTCCTGGCGGATCGGGTCGAACTTGTGGTCGTGGCACCGGGCGCACTGGGCGGTCAGGCCGAGGAAGGCCGTTGAGGTCGCGGTGATCATGTCGTCGAGGTCGTCGACCCGCTGCTGGAGCTGCGCCTCCGGGATCGCGTTGCCGACGGCGTCGTGCGAGCCGCCGACGAGGAAGCCGGTCGCCGCCCCTTCCAGCCAGTCGGCGCCGGGGATCGCGTCGCCGGCCAGTTGCTCCTCGACGAACCGGGCGAACGGCGTGCCGCGGTTGAGGGCCCGGATCACATAGTCGCGATAGGGCCAGGCGTTGGGCCGGAGCTGGTTGGTCTCGTAGCCGTGGCTCTCGGCGAACCGGACGACATCGAGCCAGTGGCGGCCCCAGCGCTCGCCGTAGCGAGGCGAGGCCAGGAGGCGGTCGACGAGTCGTTCGTGGGCGTCGGGCCCGGCATCCTCGACGAAGCCGCGGATCTCCCCGGGCGATGGCGGGAGCCCCGTCAGGTCGAACGCGACCCGGCGGAGAAACGACGCCCGGTCGGCCTCGGGGGCGGGAGCCAGGCCGGCCTGCTCCAGCCCGGCCAGGACGAAGGCGTCGATCGGCGACCGGGCCTAGGCGCGGTCGCGAACCTCGGGCGGGGCCGGCCGACGGATCGGCCGGAGCGACCACCAGTCCGGCCCGGCGCGGCGGGCGACCAGGGGCTCGACGTCATACGCAGCCCCCGCCTCGATCCAGGCCCGGAAGGCGCCGACCTCCTCCGGCCTCAACGGTCCGCCCGGCGGCATCTCGCCGGCTTCGACCCGCTCGAACAAGAGACTCTCGCCGGGTCGCCCCGGCTCGATCGCGGGACCGCCTTCCCCCCCGGCCAGGGCCGACGCCCGGCCCGACAGGTCCAGGCCCCCCTTCCGGGTGTCCCCGGCGTGGCAGGCCAGGCACTTCGCCATCAAGACCTCGCGGACCGAGGCGCCCGCCGCCCCCGGCGAATCGCCGCCCGGGGCGAGCGCGGCCGTCAGAGCGACCGAGAGGACGGCCCAGACGACCGCCCGCGACCCGAAGGCCCAACCCGCCTCGTCGATCATTGCCGGCCTCCCCGATCGCGACCCGCTCGCTCCGATCGGTTCATGCTAACGCAACGGGCGGGGGACACATAGTCGCCGGCCGGGCCGGGCGCGAATTCGTCCGGTGGCGTCCGGGTCGCGGATGCCGCCCGCGGGATCCGGCTTGAGCATCCGACGAAGCCGGGCCGATCCTGCGTCGGCCTTCCTCGGTCGATCTCGGCGTTCTCCCTCGGCGAAGGGACCTCCGACTATCCGCCGCCGGACGAGGGCGGTAAATTCGTCGGGGTCGGCGGCGGCGATCCCATCGGGTCTTGAAACCACTTGCACGCACACCAACTCCGTCGCGAGCCGTACCGGGTCGAGCGACCATGTCGCCCGGTTCCTCGGCGGCCGTCGCCCGCGCGACCGGAGGAGCCATCCTGGAGGACCGATGCTCCGGCGAAACTTCGTTCACGCCTGCTCCGCCACGCTCCTGGGCCTCGGCCTGCTCGGCCCAGGCCGGGCGACGGCCGCGGACCCGGTCGAGGCCCGCGAGCTGCGGCCCCCGGCGGTGCCCCTGGTCGCCTGCGACCCCTACTTCAGCGTCTGGTCGTTCGCCGACCGGCTGACCGACGACGCCACCCGGCACTGGACGGGCAAGAGGCAGTCGTTATCGAGCATGATCCGGGTCGACGGCAAGGCGTACCGGCTGATGGGGGACGAGCCCAAGGACGTGCCCGCCCTCCCGCAGGTCGGGGTCAAGGTTCTCCCCACGCGGACGATCTACGACTTCGAAGGGCCCGAGGCCCACGTCACCCTGACCTTCCTGACCGCCGCCTTGCCAGACGACCTCGACGTCCTGGCCCGGCCCCTGACGTACCTGACCTGGGACGTCCGGGCCCGCGACGGCAAGCGGCACGCGACCTCCCTGTATTTCGCCGCGAGCGCCGAGCTGGCGGTCGACTCGCCGGACCAGAAGGTGACCTGGTCGCGCCAGGCGGCGGGCGGCCTGACGGTGCTCCGGGTCGGGTCCGAGGAGCAGGCCATCCTCCGCAAGAAGGGGGACGACCTGCGGATCGACTGGGGCCAGGCTTATCTCGCGGCACCCGATGCCGGGTCGCGGGCCGCGCTCGGGCCGGCCCGTCTCTGCTCCCGGGCCTTCGTCGCCGACGGCGGCCTGCCGGGCGAGGACGACCCGAGGATGCCGCGCGCCGTCGCCGACGACCTCCCGGCCCTGGCGTTCGCATTCGACCTGGGCGAGGTGGCCGAGCGGCCAGCCTCGCGCCACCTGATGCTGGCCTACGACGATGGCTATAGCATCACCTACTTCCGCCGCAACCTGCGCCCCTACTGGCGTCGCGACGGGGCCCAGGCCGCCGACCTGCTCCGGCGGGGCGAGGCCGATTACGAGGGCCTCCGCGAGCGTTGCCGCGCGTTCGACGACGAGCTGATGGCCGATCTGAGGGCGGCGGGCGGCGAGAAGTACGCCCGGCTGGCCGCGCTGGCCTATCGCCAGGCACTGGCCGCCCACAAGCTGGTGGCCGATGCCAACGGCCAGCCGCTGCTGTTCTCCAAGGAGAACTTCAGCAACGGCTGCATCGCCACCGTCGACGTGATCTACCCGACGGACCCGATCTTTCTCCTGCTCAGCCCGACGTTGGCCAAGGCGTCGCTGGTCCCGGTCCTGGCGTATGCCGCGTCGGACCGCTGGAAGTTTCCCTTCGCCCCGCACGACCTGGGGACCTACCCCCTGGCCAACGGCCAGGTCTACGGCGGCGGCGAGCGGACCGAGGTTGACCAGATGCCGGTCGAGGAGACCGGGAACATGCTCTTGCTCCTGGCGGCGATCGCCCGTCAAGACGGCAATGCCGACTTCGCCGCGCCGTACTGGCCGCAACTGACGAAGTGGGCCCGGTATCTGGAGGAGAAGGGCTTCGACCCCGAGAACCAGCTCTGCACCGACGACTTCGCCGGCCACCTGGCGCACAACGTCAACCTCTCGGCCAAGGCCATCCTCGCGCTGGGGGCCTTCGGAATTCTCTCCGAGATCCGCGGCGAGAAGGCGGAGGGGACGAGGTATCGCGATCTGGCCCGGGCGATGGCCCGGCGCTGGGCCGAGGCCGCCGCCGATGGCGACCACACCCGCCTGGCGTTCGACCGGCCGGGGACCTGGAGCCAGAAATACAACCTGGTCTGGGACCGTCTCCTGGGGCTGGACCTGTTCCCGGCCGACCTGATCAAGCGGGAGATGGCGTTCTACCTCCGGAGCATGGACCGTTACGGCCTGCCCCTGGACAACCGCCGGCCGTACGCGAAGCTCGACTGGACCGTCTGGACCGCGACCCTGGCCGACTCCCGTGCCGACTTCGAGGCGCTGGTCGGCCCGCTCTACGACTTCCTGGACCAGACGCCGACCCGGGTCCCGATGTCGGACTGGTACTGGACCAAGGACGCCAAGCAAGCCGGGTTTCAGGCCCGATCGGTGGTTGGCGGCGTCTTCATCAAGCTCCTGGCCGACCCCGCGACCTGGACGAAGTGGGCGTCCCGTGACCGAAACCGGGGCCGGGCCTCGGGCTGGGCACCGATCCCGAAGCCGCCGACGGTCCTCGCCGTCGTCCCCACGGCCCGAGAGCGCCCGGCCGACTGGCGGATGACCACGGATCGGCCCGAGGGCGACTGGGCCTCGCCCGCCTTCGCCGACTCGCGGTGGAAGGCGGCCCCGGGGGGCTTCGGCACGCCCGAGACGCCGGGGACATCAGGGGCCCTCCGGACCGGATGGGCCACTCCGGACATCTGGCTCCGCCGCGAATTCGCGCTGCCGGCCGGCCCGTACGTCGACCTCCAGCTCGATTGCTTCCACGACGAGGACGCCGAGATCTACATCAACGGCGTCCTGGCGGCCAGGCCGTCGGGGTTCTCGACCGACTACGAGACCCTGCCGATCACCCCGGCGGCCCGGGCGGCCCTGCATCCCGGGAAGAACGTGATGGCCGTGCATTGCCACCAGACCGGGGGCGGCCAGTACATCGACGTCGGCATCGCCGAGGTCCGCGAAGCCAAGGAATGAACCGCCATCGCCCCATCCGAGCCGCCCTCGCTCGGATGGGGACCAGCCGGCGCCGAGGGCCGATCATCCCCCCTCCTTCGGCCTCCGGACCAGCCCGGTCAGAGATCGAAGGGTTTGCCGACCCTGTCCGGCTGAGTATGCTGGTCCCCGGCATGCTCGACATTCGGATGGGCCCGCCGGGGACGCCGGGAGGATGACGATGGGTCCATCAAACTTGACCTCGCCCCGACTCGGCGGAACCCGGGCCGTCCTGGCGATGGCCCTGGCGTTGCTGGCGGGCGAGCGGGCCGCGTCCGAGGAGTCCAGGGAGTCGGCCGCGGCCACCCGGCGATACGCCATCGCCGTGGGATTCCAGGCGAGCCATCTCCCCAAGCTCGCGGCCCAGGAGTGGCGGAAGTTCGTGGCGGAGTTCCCCAGGGATCCCCGGCTCGACAAGGCCCGCCACCACCTCGGGGTCTCCCTGCTCCAGGACGGTCAGCTCGACCCGGCGATCGCCGAGTTCAGGGGGATGATCGCCGCCCATCCGGAGTCCGGCCAGCTCGACCCGGCGACGCTCAACCTCGGGGTCGCCCTGCTCCGCCGCGCCGACCAGGCGAAGCAGCGGGCCGACCTCGACGCCGCCATCCAGGCGTTCGCCGAAATCCTTCGGAGGTCGCCCCAGGGGCCCCAGGCGCCCCGGGCCTTGTTCTACCAGGCCGAGGCGTTGGGCCGGGCCGGTCAGCCCGCCGAGGCGGCGGCGGCGTATGCGAACCTGATCCGGGCCCATCCGAAAAGTGATCTCGTCCCCGAGGCGACCTACGCCCTCGGCGTGACCCAGGAGGCGCGGAAGCAGCCCGACCAGGCGGCGACGACCTTCGCGGGCTTCGTCCGGGATCACCCCCAGCATGCCCTGGCCGACGAGTGCCGGCTCCGTCAGGCGGAGATCCTGTTCGGCCAGAAGAGATTCGCCGAGGCCGAGGCCCTGGACGCCCAGGCGACGGCCTCGCCGGGGTTCGCCCACGCCGATTACGCGCTGCTCCGGCAGGCCGCCTGCCTCCAGGCCCGCGGCCAGCTCGCCGAGGCCGCCGCCCTGAATCTCACCCTGCCGCGGAAGTTTCCCAGGAGCAAGTTCCTCAACGTGGCGCGGCTGGCGGCCGGCAAGAGCCTGTTCGGGGCAAACCGGCCCGGCCCCGCCCGCGAGGCGCTGGAGCCGCTGATCCGGGAGAAGCTGCCCGAGGGGGCCGAGGCGGCGTACTGGACGGCCCGGGCGTTCCTCAAGGAGAAGGATGCGGCCCGGGCGCTGGCCGCCGCCGAGGCGGCGCTGGCGGCCTACCCCGAGAGTCCCGCCCGGCCGCTCCTGGAGTTCGGCCGCGCCGACGCCCTGGCCGAGATCCCGCCGCGTCGGGCCGAGTCCGTGGCGGCCTACGCCGACTTCGCCCGGAAGCATCCGGCCGATCCCCAGGCCCCGCAGGCGCTCTACCTGGCCGCGTTCACGGCCCTCGGCGTCGGCCAGCTCGACGCGGCGAAGACCCACGCCTCGGGCCTCACGGCGGGTTATCCCTCCCATCCGCTGCTTTCCGAGGTGGCCTTCGTCGCCGTCGAGGCCGAGCTGAGGGCCCGGCGCTGGCCCGAGGCGGCCGAGAGATATCGGGACCTCCTGTATCGCTGGCCGGAGTCGCCGCACGCCGAGGAGGCCCGGGTCCGCCGCGCCTTCGCCCTCTCGATGCAGAAGAAGTACGACGAGGTGGTCGGCTCCCTCACCCCCGACCTCCCGAATTTCAAGGATAAGGCATTGCTCGCCAACGCGCAGTACCTGGTGGGCCGGGCCCGGGCCGACCAGGGGCAGAATGAGCCGGCGATCGTGGCGCTCAATGCCGCCCTCGCCGCCAAGCCCGACTGGTCGCAGGCCGACGAGACGCTGCTGGCGCTCGCCCACTGCTACCGCGCCCGGGACCAGCTCGGCGAGGCCGCCGCGGCGCTGGCGAAGCTCCTCGGGTCGTTCCCCACCAGCCCGGTCGCGCCCCGGGCGATCTACCTCCTGGCCGAGACCGAGGCGGCCCAGGACCGGGGCGACCAGGCCCTGGCCCACTACCGGGAGGCCGCGAATCGGTCGGGCGATGAGGCCACCGCGGCGCTCGCCCAGTTCGGCGTCGGCCGGATCCTGTATCGCAAGGGGGACTGGAAGGGGGCCGTGGAGGCCCTGGGCGGCCTGGCCCGGAAGTATCCCAAGAGCGAGGCCCTGCCCCGCGCCCTCTACGCCCGGGCCCTGGCCGGGCGCAAGCTGGGACAGGACGCGCAGGCGATCGAGGACGTCCAGGCGTTCCTCGCCTCGAAGCCGGAGGGAGACGAGGCGCTCGACGCTCGGCTGGTCCTGGGCCTCTGCCAGTCCTCGGTCGGTCAGCACCAGGCCGCCGCCGACACGCTCGGGGCCCTGGCCAGGGACCATCCCCGGTACGCCCAAGTCGATCAGGTCCGCTACGAACTGGCCTTCGCGCTCAAGGATTTGAAGCGAGAGGAGGAGGCCGCCTCCGCCTTCCGCCAGCTCGCCGCCGCGTCGCCATCGAGCCCGCTGGCGGCCGAGGGGCTGTTCCGGGTCGGCGAGTACCTGTACGCCTCGGCCCGCTACGACGAGGCGGCCCGGGCCTATGGCGAGGCGCTGGCCAAGGCCCCCTCGCCCGGGCTCCGCGAGAAGGCCCTCCACAAGCTCGGCTGGTGCGCCTTCAAGCGGGACGACTTCCCGGCCGCCGCCGCCGCCTTCGATCGCCAGGCCGCCGAGGTCCCCTCCGGCCCCCTCCGCGACGACGGCCTGTTTCTGGCGGCCGAGTCCGACTTCAAGCGGTCGGACTGGCGGGCCGCCTACGACCGCTACCTCAAGGTGGCCCGCGCCAAAACCCCGGCCTATCAGGCGCGGGCCCTCCACCGAGCCGGCCAGTGCGCCGGCCGGCTCGGCGACTGGCCCGCCAGCGCCTCGCACGAGGAGGAGCTACTGGCGGCCTTCCCCCAGTTCGACCGCCGGGCCGACGCCCGATACGGCCTGGGGCTCGCCCTCCAGAACCAGAATCGGCTCCCGGAGGCCATCGCCGCCTACGAGCAGGTGGTCAAGGAGACCAACACCGAGACCGCCGCCAAGGCCCAGTTCATGATCGGCGAATGTCTCTTCGCCCAGAAGAAGCACGAGCAGGCCGCCGCCGAGTTCCTCAAGGCGGCCTACGGCTATCCCTACGAGGAATGGGTCGGCAACGCCCACTTCGAGGCCGCCCGCTGCTTCGAGATTCTCAAGCAATTCGACCCGGCGCGCCGGTCGTACCGGGCCCTGGCCGAGAAGCTCCCCGACCACCCCAAGGCCGGGCCGGCGCGGGAGCGGTTGAAGGATCTGCACGGTCTCACGCCATGAAGAAGGGCTCGCCATGGATCCCGCTCTCGATTCCCGACCCGGCCGGCACGGCTTCGGGCTCTCCTGCGCCCTCGGCCTGGCACTCTGGGCCGGCCCGGGGATGGTCGCCGCGGCGGAGGACCAGGGGGCGAAGTCGGGGCCGGCCGGGGCCCCGATCCCTCCGGCCTTGGCGTCCGGGGCCCGGCCGTCGGTCGGCGACCTCGCCCGGCGCGGCGGGCTCATCATGGTCCCGATCGGGATCTGCTCGGTGTTCCTGGTCACGTTCCTGATGGAGCGGCTGGCGAACATGCGGCGATCGAAGATCATCCCGCCGGCCTTCCTGGATGAGCTGTACGACCTCAAGGACTCGCGGAAGCTGACGCCAACGTCGCTGGACGAGCTTTGCCGGAAGTACCCCTCGCCCATGAGCAACGTGGTCCGGGCGTCGCTGCTCCGGATCGCCCACCCGCTGCCGGAGGTGGAGAAGGCGATGGAGGACGCCGCGGCCCGCGAGCTGACGATTCTCCGGTCGGGGATCCGGCCGCTGACGGCGATCGCCAGCGTGGCCCCGCTGCTGGGGCTGGTGGGGACGGTCTTCGGGATGATCGACGCCTTCATCGTCACCAGCCAGCCCGGCCTGAAGGACCGGACCGAGATGCTGGCCAGCGGGATCTACGAGGCCCTGGTCGCCACCGCCGCGGGGCTCCTGGTGGCCGTCCCCGCGCTGATCGCCGCCTACTACTTCACCGGCCGGCTCGACCGCCTCTCCCGCGAGATCGGCGACCGGCTGACCCCGCTGGTCGTGACCCTGGCCGGGAACACCGGCGCGGCCCCACCCGCGCCAGCGAGGCCCAAGAAGTCCCACTAATACTACTCCGTTACATCGCTTGATATCTTGGCAAATCAGGACTTACGGCTTGCTCTAAATGGCCACATGATGGCGATTGCATCCAAGCAGATTGACACAATCCCTTGAAAACAGGGGCTTCGAGCATCCGATATCACCCACTCATGCGAATCCCTTTTGAGGTCGTAACGGAGTAGTACTAACCCCACCGCCTCGGGCCCGACCACGGGGAGTCACCGGCCATGCGCATGCCATCGATCGGGGAGGGAATCGACGAGATCAACGCCGTCCCCATCAATGCGGTTAACTTCGTGGATGTCATCTTCAACCTGCTGATCTTCTTCATGGCGATGGTCCAATTCGGCCAGGAGGAGCGGCAGCTCGACGCGCTCCTGCCCGAGGCCGCGTCGGCGGCGCCCATGACCATGCCGCCGAAGGAGCTGGTGGTCAACGTCGACCGCGAGGGGCGCTACTTCGTCCACCAGCAGCTCGTCGACGAGTCGGGGCTCGCCGCGCAGCTCCGCCGGGCGGGCGCCGACAACCCGGGTCTCCAGTCCGTCCTGATCCGGGGCGACGGCCGCGCCGGCTGGAAGGCCGTGGCGCGGGTGATGGGCCTCTGCAACGCCGCCAAGATCAAGGACTACCGCGTCGCGGTGGTCCAGGAGGACGATCGATGACCCGGCTCGGCTGGCAGGCCCTGTTGCTCCTCCCCCTGCTCCTGGTGATCTGCGGCCTGGCGCGATACCTCCGGACGCCATCGGGGCGAGTCGTCCGCGCCCCGCGCGTGCGGTTCATGGTCCTCAGCATCCTGTTCCACGCGGGCCTGTTGTTCGCGCTGGACCTGGTCCTGGTCACGATCCCGGTCGTCGGGGCACATAAGGAGCGGATCGAGGCGGCCTTCGTCCAGACGTTCTCGATCTTCTCCGCCGGGCGGGGCGGCTCGGGCCCTTCCTGGGAGCGGCTCGCCGAGGGCCCGGCCCCGGTCGACCCGGCCGTCGAGCCCGCCGGGGCGAGGCTCGTCGCCGGCAAGGGGGTTGCCTTCGACCCGAGCCTGGCGGGGATTGCCCCGACGATCCCCGAGGCCCTGGTTTCCACGCTGCCCCCGGACCGCGTCCTGTTCCTGCCCCGCCCGGCCCCCACCCCGACCGAAGCGCCGACCTTGGAGTTCCCCCGGGCCGTCGCCGTCGAGCCCGAGTTGCCTGGACTCGAACCGCCGCCCCTCGACCGCGTCGCCCCGGCCGCCGAGTCCGCCCCCGAGGCCCCCATCGCCGAGGTCGGTCGGCGAGGCGCGGAGCTTCGCCCCCCGGCCCCCGCCCCGACCCTCCCGGCGACCGTCGAGCCCCGGTTCCCCGAGCCCGGGGCCACCCTCGCCCCGGCGGGGCCGATTTCACCCGTCCTCGTCGAGCCGCCGGCCCCGCTGCCGATCGGGGATCGCCGCTATCCGCCCCTGCCCGATCCGACCCAGGAAGACCAGGTCCCACCACCCCGGGCCGTGCCCGAACCGGGGGCCCCGGTCGCCGAGGCGCCCCCGACCCTGCCGAGGACGGCCGCCCGGGACGTGGACCTGACGCTCCGACCCCCGTCGGCCCCCCGTTCTCTGCCCCGGCTCGACCCGCCGCTCCCCGCGATGACCACGCCCCGGAGCGATTTCCTGCCCCGGCTCGACGCCCTCCCGCCCCCGCCCCCGCCCCTCGAGCGTCGGATGCCCGCCTCGGACCTGGCGGTCGCGCTGGCGGTCGAGCCGCCCGACCTCCAGGCCAGTTTCTCGCTCCGCCCACCCGAGGTCCGGAAGGATCTGGTCGGGGCGATGGGGGGGACCGAGGCGTCCGAGGCGGCCGTGGATCGCGGCCTGGCGTGGCTCGCCGCGCACCAGGGGCCCGCGGGGAACTGGAGCCTGGAGGACCTGCACTGCCAGGGCCACCGCTGCGACGCCTCCGGCAGCGCCCGGTCCGACGCCGCGGCCACCGGCCTGGCCCTGATGGCCTTGCTCGGGGCCGGCCACTCGCCGGCCCGGGGGACACACGCGGCCTCGGTCCAGCGCGGCGTCGACTGGCTGATCGCCCGGCAGAATTCCGACGGCGGCCTGGCCGAGCCGGGCGGATCGCAGATGTACGGCCACGCCCTGGCCACCATCGCGCTCTGCGAGGCCCTGGGCCTGGGCGCCGACCCCGCCCTCCGCGAGCCGGCCGCGCGGGCCGTCCGGTTCATCGTCGAGGCCCAGGACCCCAACACCGGCGGCTGGCGCTACCAGCCGCGCGGCGGGGGCGATACCTCGGTCTTCGGCTGGCAGCTCATGGCGCTCAAGAGCGCCGAGATGGCCGGGCTCCCCGTCCCGGCGGAGACCTACCGGCTCTCGACCCGATGGCTCGACTCGGTGGCCTCGGGCCCCCAGCGGCACCTCTCGGCCTACCAGCCCGGGGGCGAGGTCCGCCCCTCGATGACCGCCGAGGCCCTCCTCTGTCGCCAGTACCTCGGCGTCGGCCGCTCGGATCCGTCGATGTCCGCCGGCGGGCTCTACCTCCGCTCCAAGCTCCCCGAGTGGGGCGACCGCCACCTGTACTACTGGTATTACGCCACCCAGGTCATGTACCACCTCCAGGGGCAGGATTGGGCCGCCTGGAACGGCAAGCTCCGCGACATGCTCGTCGAATCCCAGGCCAGGGACGGGCCCGCCGCCGGGAGCTGGGATCCCCAGCGCCCCACCCCCGACAAGAGGGGCGACCGGGGCGGTCGGCTCTACGAGACCACCCTCTCCCTGCTGATCCTCGAAGTCTATTACCGCCACCTCCCGCTCTATCAGCAGCTCTCCGGGGGCGGGGCGGCCGAAGGGCCCATCTCCAGGTAGACCGATCGGCCGGCCCGAAGTTCGCAAAGGAAGGCGGCCGACTCGTCCAGGGACTCACCCACGGGCAAGTCCATCGCCGGAACTCCCGGACCGAGGGGGGCAATGGCCTCGCCGACATCCCGCCGTGCGGCGATCTTCGAGGGGATCAAGATAATCTGATAACATGATCCAGAAGAACCTCGCTCTTGATCGCGACGATCGGGGGGAGTTCCTTTGCGGCCGAGGCCGCCTCGGATACCCTGTGTCGAGGGACATCGGAATCGAGGGCCGGCGGTGGACCAGATCCTGGCGATGATCGTGGGCCTGGTGGTGGTGGTCGCCCTGCTGGTGGCCCCGCTGGTGCTGCTCGTCGTCGCCTTCCTGCGCTCCCGGCGGGTCGGGGAGCTGTTGAGGCGGGTGGAACGGCTGGAGGCCCTGGTCCTCGACCACGCGCGGCCCGTGGCCGCGGTCGAGGTGCGTGCCGAGGCTGACACGCCGCCGGCCGTCGCTCCGATGCCGGTCGCGGCGTCGGCCGGGCGGAGGCGGGAGGTCGCGCCGGCGATCGACTGGGAGTGGTTCCTCGGCCGGAGGGCGCTGGGGTGGGTGGCGGTCGTCCTGGTCGTCTTCGCCGGCGCCTTCTTCCTGAAATATGCGATCGAGAACCGATGGATCGGACCCCTCGGCCGGGTGGCGCTGGCGGCGGCGTCCGGGATCGCCCTGGCCGTCGGCGGCCGGCGATACGCGGGGCGGGGGTGGCGGGTCGCCTCGCAGATGATGACCGCGGCCGGCGTGGTGCTGCTGTACCTGGCCGCCTACGCCGCGTTCGGCTTCTACCACCTGCTCCCCCAGGGCGCGGCGGCCGTTTTCCTGGTGCTGATCGTCGCCGAGTCGGCGACGCTGGCGATCCTGTACGACGCGCCGGCGCTGGCCCTGGCGGCGGTCCTCGGCGGCCTGCTCACCCCGGTCCTGATGGATTCGGAGCACGACCAGTACGGGTCGCTGTTCACCTACCTGGCCGTGCTCGACGCCGGGGTCGTGCTGCTGGCCGTCCGGCGGTCGTGGCCGGCGTTCGCCACCGTGGCCCTGCTGGGGACGCAGGGGCTGTTCTGGGCCTGGTATTTCGAGAACTACCACCCGGAGAAGCTGGGCGCGGCCGTCGGCTTCCAGCTCCTCGTCTGGGCGCTGTTCCTCGGGCAGGGCCTGGTCGCGCACCTGCTCCGGGCGTGCGAGACCGGCCGGGAGGACCTGGCCCGATGGCTGGCGAACGCGACGCTCGGGTTCGTCGCCCTGTACGTCCTGCTGGACCCGGGCCATCACGCCTGGATGGGCACGCTGGCCCTGGTGGCGGCGGCGGCCTACGCGGCGGTCGGGCGCCTGCTGCTGGCCGGCCGGCCGGGGGAGGGCCGGCTGTTCCTGACGACCCTGGCCGTCGCGGTGGGCTTCGTGGCGGCGGCCTTCCCGATCCAGGCCGACTCGCACTGGATCGCCCTGGGCTGGGCGGCCGAGGCGGCGGCGCTCTGGTGGTTTGGCCTCCGGGTCCGGGCCCCGGTCCTCCGCGGGCTGTCGGCGGCGCTCGCCGCGATGGCCGTGGTCCGGCTCGCGGCCGTCGACACGCCCGACCGCACCCGGGCGCCCTTCGTGCCGATCTTCAACGGCTACGCGCTGCCCGCGCTGGGGGTCGTGGCCTGTCTCCTGGTCGGCGTGGCGGCGACCCGACGGCTCCGCGCGGGGCTCGGGGCGAAGGAGCGATCCCTGGCCGCCGGGGCGGAGGTGGTTGGCGCGCTGCTGCTCTGGCTGGTCCTCTCGGTCGACCTCGACGGCTATTTCCGGGCCAGGGCGGCGACCGGCGGGGCGGACGGGCCCGGTTGGGCGCGGCTCGGGCAGATGTCGCTTTCGATGCTCTGGGCGGCCTACGCGACGGGTCTGCTGGCCGTCGGGTTCCGCTCCGGGCTGGCCCGTTTGCGATGGACGGCGCTGGGGCTGTACGGCCTGACCGTCGGCAAGGTGTTCCTGCTGGACATGGCGGGCCTGGACGAGATCTACCGGATCTCGGCGTTCCTGGTCCTGGCGGTCCTCCTGGGCGTCGCCGCCCGGATCTATCAACCCCCGAGGCCGGCGCCGGTGGCCGCCGGCATCGAGAAAGGGGCCGGACCATGACGCGACCCGCGGGCCAATGGGGCGGATCTCGAACGGTGCTCGCCCTCCTCGCCCGGGGGCTGGTCCTCCTCCTGGCCGGCGCGACCGCCTGGGGCGCCGAGGTCCCGGATGGGGGATCGCTCCGGGCCTGGAAGTACGTGCGGGACCTGCCGGCCCCGCCGGGGGCCCCCGCGCGGATCGACGACTTCGTGCTCCCGGCCGCCGCGTTCGACGGGGCTCGGCTCGACCTGGGAGACCTCCGGCTGATCGACGGGGCGGGCCGGGAGGTCCCCTACGACCTCCGCGTCCGCCGGCCGAATTTCCGCGTGGAGGAGGTCCCGGCCTCCGAGTTCAATCGGGCGGCCGGGCCGGGCGGCTCCGCCGAGCTGAGCCTCGACCTGGGACCGAACGTCCCCGAGCACAACGAGGTCGAGGTCGCGCTGCCGGGCCAGGACTACCGCCGACGGGCGCGGCTGGAGGGGGGCGTCGATGGGAAGGAGTGGCGCACGCTCCGCGAGAAGAGTTTGATCCGCTTCCGGGTGGAAAACCGGGAGATCGAGGACCGCCGGATCGCCTATCCTCCCAGCCGCTTCCGCTACCTCCGGGTCCGGGTCGAGCCCGACCCCGTCGTGGACCAGAAGGGGGCCGAGGTCGGGGCCGTCCGGGTCCGCCGGCGGTCCGAGGTGCCGGGCGAATCCCTCGTGCAGCCGGGGCGGCTCGGCCCCCGCGAGCCGGTCCGGGCGGGGGATGGGCCCGGCTCGGCCTGGGTGATCGAGCTGGGGGGCGACCGGGTCCCCTGCGATCGGATCGACTGCGAGGTCGCCGACGCGGAGTTCGTGCGGAATTACGCCGTCGAGGCCGGCGGGCCGCCCGGCTCCGACGAGCCGTTCCGCCAGGTCGGTTCCGGGGTCTGGCGCCGCCGAGCGGGCGAGGCCCGGACCCCGACGGTGGCGGAGTTCGGCGAGGTCCAGGCCAGTCGGCTCCGGCTGGTCGTGACCGACTACAGCAACCCGCCGCTGGACCTCCGAGGGGCGACGTTCCGCGCCCCGGCGCGGCAGGTGGCCTTCGTCCTCCCGCCGGGCGCCGGCGGGCCGCTCCGGCTCTTTTCGGGCAACCCGAAGGCGGAGCCGCCCCGGTATGACTTCGCGCGGAACCTGCCCGCCCGGCTCGAACCGCCCCCGACCCGCCTGACCCCGGGCCCTCGCCGGGAGAACCCGGCGTACCAGCCCGAGCCCAAGGCCCTGACCGAACGCTGGCCCTGGCTGATCTATCTGGTCCTCGGCGCGGTCGGTCTGGGTCTGGGCCTGATCATCGCCGACCTCGCCCGGACCGCCACAGCCCTCCACGACGCTCACCGAGCCGATGAGGTCGGCTGACCCTGGCCTCCGATCGAGGCCCCGTCCTTTCCAAGGAGTCCGGGACGTGGAGAAACGCAAGTTGGACAATTCCGGCCTGGATGTCGGGCCGCTGGCCTTCGGCGGCAACGTCTTCGGCTGGACCATCGACGAGCCAACCTCCTTCCGCCTGCTCGACGCCTTCGTCGGGTCCGGTCTCAACCTGATCGACACCGCGGACGTCTACTCTCGGTGGGCCCCCGGCAACCAGGGCGGCGAGTCCGAGACGATCATCGGCAAGTGGCTCAAGCAGAGTGGCAAGCGCGATCAGGTCGTGCTGGCCACCAAGGTCGGCATGGAGATGGGGCCGGGCAGTAAGGGCCTCTCCAGGGCCTACATCTTGCGGGCGGTGGAAGATTCCCTGAGGCGGCTCCAGACCGACCGGATCGACCTGTATCAGTCGCATCAGGACGACCCGGAGACGCCGCTGGAGGAGACGCTCGGCGCCTTCGGGGAGCTGATCCGCCAGGGGAAGGTCCGGGTCATCGGCGCCTCGAACTACTCGGCGGACCGGCTGGCGGAGGCGTTGAGGGCCAGCAAGGACGGCGGCCTTCCCTCGTACCAGTGCCTCCAACCGCACTACAACCTCGCCGAACGGGCCAGCTTCGAGGAGGGGCCTGGGCCGATCTGTCGCGAGGCGGGCCTGGGCGTCATCCCCTACTACGCGCTGGCCGCCGGGTTCCTCACGGGGAAGTACCGCTCGGAGGCCGACCTGGCCAAGAGCCCCCGGGGCCAGGGGGCCGGGAAGTACCTGAACGATCGCGGATTCCGGATCCTCGCCGCCCTTGATGAAGTCGCCGGGCGAAACGGGTCCACGCCGGCCCGCGTGGCGCTGGCGTGGCTGATGGCCCGGCCGGGCGTGACCGCGCCGATCGCCAGCGCGACCAGCCTCGGACAGCTCGAAGAACTGATCGAGGCCACGCGCCTCATACTGGACGATCCGGCGGTCGGTTTGTTGGATCTGGCCAGCGCCTGACGGCAGTCGCCCCGGCCGCCGACTCGGGCACTCAGGCCGGAAATTGGGCTTCCCCACGGATCAAGGGCGCGGGGTTGAGTGTCGATCCAGCTCGTTCGGACCCGGCTGGGAATTGGGACCCCATCGTCTAATAAGGCCGGATCCGGTTGTCGGATGACTCGGGCGTGAAAATTTTTAGGGCGAGAACTGGACGGCCCCTTTCTTGCGGCTACAACAGCGATCAGCCCGGAGGATGCCTGGGGCGTGGCACCGAGGCCCGAGGCCTTTCGACCTACCCGTGAGGTCCACCAAATCTCGTGATTATGACAACCCCACCGGAGGCGGGTGGGTCGGTCGACGCCCCGTTCACCGTGACATTCCCGCACCGGCTTCGGTACACGGCCGACGTCCTTGGGCCGGAGCGTGACGTCCTGGCCGACCTCCTTGAGCCTTCGGACGACCGACCGGCGCGGATCCAATTCTTCGTCGACAGCCATCTCGCGACGGCCCGGCCCGGCCTGACCGCCGTGCTCCAGGAGGTCGCGTCCGCCCGCCCCGATCGATTCGAATCGGCCGGCGCGGTGCAGGTCGTGCCAGGCGGCGAATTGGTCAAGAACGACCCGGCGCACCTCGAGCGGATCCTCCGGGCGTTCCACGACGCCGACCTCGACCGGCGCTGCTACGTCGTGGTCGTCGGCGGGGGCGCGGTGCTCGACGCCGTGGGGTTCGCCGCGGCGATCGCCCACCGAGGGCTCCGGCTGGTGAGGCTGCCGACGACGACACTCGCCCAGGCCGATTCGGGCGTGGGCGTGAAGAACGCCGTCAACTACTTCGGCAAGAAGAACTGGCTAGGCGCGTTCGCGGTCCCCTGGGCTGTCATCAACGACGCGGCGCTGCTGGAGACCCTGCCGGATCGAGACTTCGTCTGCGGGTTCTCCGAGGCGGTCAAGGTCGCGCTGCTGAAGTCGCCCGAGACGTTCGACCGGCTCTGCCTCACGGCCGCCGCGATCCGGCGTCGCGACCCCGACGCGGCCCTTCCCATGATCCGCGCGTCCGTGGAGATGCACCTGGCCCACATCACCCGCGGCGGCGACCCGTTCGAGGCCCGCGAGGCGCGGCCCCTGGACTTCGGCCACTGGTCGGCCCACAAGCTCGAGCCCATGTCGGGGTTCGCTCTGAGGCACGGCGAGGCGGTCGCTATCGGCGTGGCGATCGACGCGGTCTATTCCTCGATGGCCCACGGCTTCCCCCGTCACGACGCCAGCCGGGTGATCCGGTGCCTGGAGACGCTGGGGTTCCCGCTCGCCCACCCGAGCTTGCGGGACTCGGCGGCCCTCCTCGACGGCCTGGAAGAGTTTCGGCAGCACCTCGGCGGGCGGCTGACCGTGACCATGCTCCGAGGCGTCGGCGACCCGATCGACGTCCACGAGGTCGACCGCGACCTGATGCACAAGGCCATCGAATCCATCGCGACTCGCGCGGAGGCCGCCCCGGAGATGACCCCCCGAGTCACTTCGATCGGGCACCACCGCGAGGTCCGGGTCGGGTCGAACGGGGGGCCCCGATGAGATCCGGAGATCGCGCCGAGGGACGAGTCCCCGCGATCCGAGGGCTCTGCCCTCTGCTCGGCGAGATGAACGACCTCAAGCGGGTTCGCGTGGCGGGTCGGCCAGGCAGCCTCGCCGAGAGGGGTTTCTTCCGGTCGTGGGATGCCCTGATCGCGGGTGATGACCCCCGCCGGGTGGCCCTCCGCGAGGCGACCCACGCTCGGATCGCCGCGCGCCTCGGTGGGATCGACGCGGCCACGCTCCTCGGAACCGGGCTCGACCCCGACGAGGTCGCGACGATCTTCCGCCGGGCGTTGGGCCCCGAGGGGAGTGGCGAAGGGGGCGACCCGGGCGGGGCGATTGCCGAACTGGTCGATTCGGCCCGCTCCTCGGCCGCGAGCGACGGGCCGCCGCCCTTCGTCTCCCGGCTCGCCTCGCAGCCCCGCGCCGGGGCCACCCGGCCGGGGCATCCCCGGCTGGTCCTGGAACCGCCGGAGAGCCACGCCGAGCATTGTTACCTCACGGCGGTCTACGGTGTTTTGATCGCCCCGCACTTCGGTGCCGAGCCGGCGGCGCCGTTTCTGGCCGGGCTCTCGCACCACCTCCACAACGCCGCCCTGCCCGACGCCGGTTTCGTCGGCGAGGAACTGCTGGGCGAGCACCTCGGCCCCATCATGCGTCGCCTCACCGAGGATGCGCTGGCCCAGTTGCCCGGACCCCTGGCCGCCCTCGTGCGCCAGGCCCGGACGATCCTCGGACACGCCGAGACCCCCGAGGCCCGGAGCTTCCACGCGGCCGACGTGCTCGATCGGGTCTTGCAGATGGCCCAGTATGCCCGCGTCGCGGCGTTCGAGTTGCGGCAGGCCCTGGACGAGCTGGACCTCGTGCATCCCGGCCCGCTCCAGGCGTTCCACCTCGACGTCCTGGCCTCCGCGGGATTGTGGCCATGAACGGCGTGGCCCGGGCCGCCGACCCGGCGCCGATGGCGACCGATCCCCAGGGCCCGGGGATCCCCCTGGTCGATCCGGAGTCCGGCGCCCCGCTCCATCCGGACCGACCCTGGTCGTTGAGCGACGGTTCGGGCGGCCGGTGGCCGGTCTCCGAGGGGATCCCTTACCTCCGGCTCGGGCGGGAATCGCTCCGCCGGGAGTCCCTGGCAGCGCTCGACGCGGGCGACGAACGCGCCGCCCTGGTCGCCCTGCTCGCCGATCAGGACGATCACGCCCGGACGCCGGCCCCCTCGCTCGCGGTGATCTCCCGGATGATCGATGCGGCCGACGACGGGGTCGCCACCCTCCGCGACGCGATGGCGGCCCTGAACTTCGGCCCGGTGGCCGATTACTTCGCCCACCGCTGGTCGGCCCCCACGTACCTCTCGGGCCTGGCCCTGCTGGGCGGCCACCGACTCGATGGGGCGACGGTCGTGGAGATCGCCTGCGGGATCGGCCACTACCTGCGCGACCTCGCGGCGTCCGAGGTCCCGTGCCTCGGGGTGGATGTGGTCTTCGCGAAGCTCTGGTTGGCCAGGCGGTTCGTCCTGCCGCCGGGGGTGGCCGTCGTCTGCGGCGATGCTGTCGCCGGGTTGCCGATCGGGACGCTCCCGGGGTCGGCGGTCGCTTTTTGCCACGACGCCTTCTACTTCTTTCGCGACAAGCCCCGGGTCATCGCGGCCCTGCATCGGGTGATCGGCGACGGGGGACGCCTGCTCATCGGGCACGCCCACAACCGATCTTTCGATCACCGGGGCGTGTCGGGCGAGCCGTGGACGCCCGGCGAATACACGTCGCTCCTCCCCGGCTGCCTCCTGTACGACGACGCGGAGCTGGCCCGGGCCTTTTGGTCGGGATCCCCGGCACCTCCGAGGGGAGTCGACGAACTGGGCAAGGCGGAGGCGGTCGCGATGGCGTGGGGGCCGCCGGGGTGGGCCACCGATCGGTGGCCTGGCGGGAGGCAACCCGGCCTGCCCCGGCCGGGGACCTCGCTCCGGCGGAATCCGATGCTGGTGGACGATGGCGGGATCCTCCGGCCCCGGTGGCCGTCGCCGCGGTTCGAGGCCGAATACGCCGCCGAGTCGGGCTATCTGGAGGGCCTCCGGACGCCCTCGCCGGAGACCCTCGGTCGGGCGATGCTCGGGACGGTCGATCGCGACGACCCCGAGGTCGACCGTCTGATCCGCCGTCGGGCCCTGCTCGACCTGCCGGAGCGATGGTGATGGCGAGCCGACCGGCCGCCCGGTTGGGGTGGGGAATCGTCGGCTGCGGCTGGGTGGCCCGCGACTTCGTGGCTCCCGGGATCGCGGCGAGCCGGAACGGACGCCTCGCGGCGCTCTTCGACCCGGACCGATCGGCGATGGACCGGCTCGCCGACTCCCTGGAAGGCCGGGGCGAGGCCCCGACCAGGCACGCCAGCCTCGGAGCCTTGCTCTCGGATCCGTCGGTCGATGCGGTCCATGTCGCCACGCCCAATGACCGGCATGCCCCGATCGTCGCGGCCTGCGCCGAGGCCGGGAAACACGTCCTTTGCGAGAAGCCGATGGCGACGACGCTCGACGACGCCCGGCGGATGGTGGCCGCCTCCGAGGGCGCGGGCGTGACCTACGCGACGGCCTTCGACCAGCGGTTCCACGCCGCCCACCGCCGACTCCGGGCCCTGGTGGCGGAAGGGGCCTTGGGCGAGGTGACCCAGGCCCGGATCCATTACGCCTGCTGGCTCCCGGCCGACTGGGCGGCCGACAACTGGCGGGCCGACGCGGCCCGCGCCGGGGGTGGGGCCCTGATCGACCTGGCCCCGCACGGAATCGACCTCCTGGAAGTGCTCCTGGATGACGAATGGGATTCGCTTCAAGCTTACACGCAACGTAAAGTCCAATCTTACGCCGTGGACGACGGCGCGGTCCTTGCCGGCCGGTTCCGAGGCGGGGCGGTCGCGACTCTGCACGTCGCCTACAATTGCCCGGAAACGTTCCCGCGCCGGCGGCTGGAGTTGATCGGCACCCGCGCGATGGCCCTGGCGACGGACACGATGGGCCAGACGCCCGGCGGGACGCTGGAACTGGTCGACGCGGCCACGGGCCGGCGATCGGTCGTCCCGATCGACCCGGCCGAGGACCGGAGCCCGTTCGAGGTCCAGGCCGAGGCGTTCGCCGAAGCCGTCTCCTCGGGCGGGCCTTACCCGTTCCCGCCCGGTCGCGACCTCCGGATGTTCGCGCTCCTGGAGGACTCATGCCGCTGACCCGACTCTCCTGCACCCATTGCGGCTACTGGCACTTCTGGTTCGAAGGCCAGACCCCGTGGACGCTCCACTGCACGCTCTGCTCCGACGTCCGCAACGCCCTGCCGCCGGACGGCTGGGACTTCGCTGATCTGACGAGGGTGTCCGCGACCGTCCGGACGCGCTGGAAGGAATTCACGCCCGGCATCTGGGGCTTCTGGTCCGAGCCGAGATACGGCCTGGCCGGGACCGGTTGGCTGATCCTCCGGGACGACGGGAACGTCGCCTTCGAGGGGGCCCCGTTCTACCACGACGACGCCCTCGCCCAGATCGAGCGCCTCGGGGGCGTCCGGGTGCTGGGGTCGTCCCACCCGCACGGTTACGGGGCGTTGTGGCAGATCCAGGAGCGGTTCGGCCCCGAATTGGTCATCCACCGCGAAGACGTCCGCTACACCAAGGCGTTCCGCGTGACGACCGTGGCCGACGACCGTCACGAGGTCGCCCCCGGCCTGACCCTGCATCACGTGGGGGGCCACTACGAGGGCCAGTGCGTCCTCCACGACGAGGTCCACCAGGCCCTGTTCGTGGGCGATAGCCTGAAGTTCGACGACTTCGACGGCGCGGGCGGGGTCCACGCCCTGAGCTGCCACAAGGGGTATCACTACCACATCCCTCTGAGCAAGGACGAGATCCGCAAGTACCGCCGCGTCTTCGAGCGGCTCCCGTTCGATCGCGCGTTCACTCCGTTCGAGTACGCGCCGAACGTCGGGCGAGACGACGCCCTGGCCCTGTTCGACCGCCTGATCGCCGGAGTGCCGACGACCCAAGCCTTCCCGATGGAGCGACCTTGACGTGGACGACCTCGCCCTCGCCGCCGAGCTTTACTCCCGGAACCTGCCCGAGGGGCGCGTCCGGACCTTCGCCTACGGCGGGCTCGACCGCCTGGGGATCCCCGTGGTGGCGGCCAGCCTGGCCTTCCCCGACGGCTACCACTTCGACGGCTACGGTTACGGGATCACGCCGGAGGAGGCCCTGGTGGGCGCCCTCGGCGAGCTGTCGGAGGACACCCACAACGAGGTCTTTCTCGGCCGCGCCGGGCGGGTCGAGGGGAGCTACCGCGACCTGGTCGCGCGGTTCGGGCCGTCGGGGGTCTGCGACCCGCTCTCGCTCTGCCTGCCCGCCGGGTCGGCCTATGCCCCGGACCGGCCGCTGACCTGGGTGGCGGCCACGCGGCACGCGACCGGGGAGCCGGTCCACGTCCCCGTCGAATTCGTCGCGATCAGCCGTCGCCAGCTCGGCGGGCTCCCGCTGCTGATCACGCCGATCACCAACGGCCAGGGGGCGGGGACATCCCGGGCGCAGGCCCTGAGCCACGGGCTCCTGGAACTGCTCCAGCGCGATGGCAATGGCCTCCGCTTCCGGGCGATGGACCGGGGGGTCGTCCTGGACCTCGACGGCGTGGCCGACCCCTCGATCGGCGAGCTGATCGCGCTCTACGAGTCGCGCGGGATTCGCGTCCTGCCGAAGCTGGCGACGACCGAGTTCGGGCTGGCCAACCTCTACGTCGTTGGCTCCGAGGCCGACCCCGAGGCCGACCTCCCGATCAAGCTGACGGCCTGCGGCGAGGCGGCCCACCCCGACCGCGAGCGGGCCCTGCGCAAGGCCCTCCTGGAGTTCGGCGCGGCCCGGGCCAGGAAGGCGTTCATGCACGGGCCGCTCGGAGCCGTGGCCGCCGCCTCGGAGCCGGGCTACCTGGAGGGCTACCTCGCCACGCTCACGCTTGATGGCGAGGAGCCTCGGGCGCTGGAGGCGATGGTCGCCTGGATCGGCTCCTCCGGCGAGCGTCTCCACGCGATCCTGGGCGAGACCGTGTTCTCGCGCCGGTCGAGCGTCGCCTTCTCGACGCTGCCGACGGTCGGACCCGCGATGGTCGAGCGGCCGGAGGACCGGCTCCGCCTGGTCGTCGATCGCCTCGCCGCGGAGGGCCTGGACGTCCTCTACGCCGACTGCTCCCCGCCCGGGGGCGAGGTCTTCGCCTGCAAGGCGATCGTGCCCGGGCTGGAGGTCGAGACGATGAGCTACTACCGGATCGGCGAGCGCGGGGTGCGCAAGCTCCTCGGAGCCGGGAGCCCGCTGGTCGGCCTCGGGCGGGCCCCGGCCGGATGCCTCCCCGTCCTGCTGACCGCCGACTCCGAGGCCCGGCTGGGGGGCCCGGCCTGGCTCGACCCGGCGGCCGTCGACGCGGCGGTCGGCCCCCACTACCCGCTTTACCGCGAGCCGAGCAGCCACGCGGCGCAGATCGCCCTCTCCTGGAAATTGGCGGCGATGGCCTGAAGCCCCTTCGGGCCGGCCCCGGCGGTTCCCCCTCGCGAGTTCCACCCATGCGGATCTGCTTCATCTCTCGCCGCTTCTTCCCCGCGATCTCGGGCATGAGCGTCTACGCGCTGAACCTTCTGGAACAGCTCGTGAGGAACGGGCACGACGTGACGATGATCTCTCAGTATCGGGCCGACCCGGCGGGCGCGGGGGTCTACGGCGGGGGGCCCCCCCCGGAGGTCCCCGGCGCCCGCGTGATCGGGCTGGAGTCGACCGGGGAGCAGGCTGTTGCCCGGGGGCTGCCGGCCGACTTCGAGGCCGATGTCGCCGCCATGGTCGAGGCCGCGGTCCGCGAGCACGATCGGAAGCCCTTCGACGTGATCCACGCCCAGTACGGCTATCCCAACGGCCTGGCGGCGCTGGAGGCCAGCCGACGCACGGGCGTGCCCAACCTCGTCTCGATCCAGGGGGGCGACGGTCACTGGGTCGGCACCTGCTGCGCGACGCACAAGGCCGCGATGCACGCCGTCCTTGGCCACTCCGGGGCCCTCCTGATCGGCAGCGCCTCGTTCGCGGAGGAGGTCCGGGGCAACCACGGGACGCCCCGGGACCGGTTCACGATCGTCCCGGGGGCGACCGACACCCGCCGTTTCCGTCCCCTCGACGACCGGCGGCTCGGGGACCTCGGCCGGACGCCCACGCTCCTCTTCCACGGCCGGGTCGACGTCCGGAAGGGCGTCCTGGACCTGCTCGACGCCTTCGCCGCCCTGGTCGAGGGGGGGCGTGACCTCCGGCTGATCGTCTCGGGGATCGGCCCCGACGTCGCCGCCGTCGGCGAGCGGGTCGAGATGCTCGGGCTCGGCGACCGGGTCGAGCTACCGGGGTACGCCTCGTACGGAGAAGCCCCGGAGGTGTATCGCCGGGGGGACGTCTTCGTCTCCCCGACCTATTCCGAGGGCTTCTCCAACACGATCCTGGAGGCGATGGCCTCCGGGTTGCCGATCGTCTCGACGCGGGTCGTCGGCGTGGTCGACTGCCTGGTCGACGGCGAGAACGGCCTGCTGGTCGAGCCCCGCGACGTCGACGCCCTGGCCGGGGCGATCGCCCGGATGCTCGACGACGTCCCCCTCCGCGCTCGCCTGGCCGCCCGGGCGCTGGACCAGGCCCGGACGCTCTACTCCTGGACCTCCGTCACGCGGACGATCGAGGGGATCTACGAGGACGTGGCAGGCGACCCGGTGGACGACGCCTGGACGGCCGATTACGACGTCTGCGGCGCGACCGTCGGCGGCTCCGACCTGTCTTGCCGCTTCCGGGCCCAACCTCACCTACTCTGATCCGGAGGCGACGCCGTGGGAAGCTCCGAGATCGATCGGCCGCTGGTGCTCTTCCTGTCGCCCCACCTGGACGACGTCGCGTTCTCGTGCGCCGGGACGCTGGCGGCCTTGCGCCGGACCGGCTGGCGCGTCGTCCTGGCCACGGCGTTCACCGCGTCGGTGCCCGAGCCGACCGGCTTCGCCCTGGCCTGCCAGCTCGACAAGGGGCTCGCGCCCGAGGTCCATTACATGGCCCTCCGCCGCGCCGAGGACTCCGCCTTCGCGCGGACGCTCGGGATCGACGCCGTGGAATGGCTCGACCTACCCGAGGCCCCGCATCGGGGATACGATTCGGCCCCGGCCCTCTTCGCCGGGATCCGGCCCCGCGACGAGGTCTGGCGCGAGCTGGCCTCGGCCCTGGACCGACTCGACCGCCGCTGGCGTCCCGCCATCGTCTTCGCGCCTCAGGGGATCGGCAACCACGCCGATCACCTCCAGTCGATCCTCGCCGTGCGATCGCTCCCCGGGATCGCCGGGCGGACGGCCTGGTATCGCGACCTGCCCTACGCCGCGAGATTCCCGGACGCCCGCCCCTCCCCCCTGCTCCACCCCGACCTGGTCGAGGCGTTCGTCAGGCTCATTCCGGGCGACCTTGCCGCGAAGCTCGATGGCGCCGCCTGTTACGCGACCCAGGTTGGCTTTCAGTTCGGCGGCGTCGACGTCCTCCGTGACCGCCTCGGTGCCTTCGCCGCGGCCGAAGCGAGTCGATCGGGCGCGAAGGAGGCATACGTCGAGAGCTTTCTCGCCCCACGAGACGTCGCCGTCGCGATCGGGGAAATCCCGCACGTCGACGGGCGACGGGGAGCCTTGATCCCCTGGTAAGGTCCCTCAAGGGATGGCGTCATCGGGTCGATCCCAATGCGTCCCGGCATCCACCGGACGAGGCATTCCCGCCGATCACCGGCCCCCATCCGAGAACCTCGGATAAAACCCCGCGAATCGTCCGACCTGGGTGTTGCACGGGCTCTCGAAACCCTTATAAGATAAGCTCGCGCGGACAGGTGCATTCGGAATGGCCGGACCTCGTGAGCCACCCCATCGGACGTCCGAGGGGGCCAGGTCCGAAGCTCCTTCCTGGAACCGGGCGTCTCCCAGGAGGAGCCCCGGAGGCGTGCGGGAGGAGGGACTCGATGGCACGGGAACCGCTGCGCGAGGCGATCGAGACCTATGCGCAGAACATCGTCGACACGGTCCGCGAGCCGCTCCTGATCCTCGATACCACCTTGCGCGTCCGGTCCGCCAACCGCGCCTTTTATCAAACCTTTCAGGTCTCTTCGGAGGAGACCGAGAATCGCCTGATCTACGAGCTGGGCAACGGGCAGTGGGACATCCCGGACCTTCGGACCCTGCTGGAGGACATCGTCCCCAAGAGTTCGGTTTTCGACGACTTCGAGCTGGAGCACACCTTCCCGGTGATCGGCCGGAGGGTGATGCTGCTCAACGCCCGCAAGCTCCAGGCTGGCCAGCACGGCGAGCTGCTGGTCCTGGCGATGGAGGACGTGACCCAGCGGCGACGCTCCGAGGCGGACCTGAAGGCGATCGAGACCTACGCGCAGAACATCGTCGACACGGTCCGCGAGCCGCTCCTGATCCTCGATACCACCTTGCGCGTCCGGTCCGCCAACCGCGCCTTCTATCAGGCCTTCCACGTCTCGCCCGAGGAGACCGAGAATCGCCTGATCTACGAGCTGGGCAACGGGCAGTGGGACATCCCGGACCTTCGGACCCTGCTGGAGGACATCGTCCCCAAGAGTTCGGTTTTCGACGACTTCGAGCTGGAGCACACCTTCCCGGTGATCGGCCGGAGGGTGATGCTGCTCAACGCCCGCAAGCTCCAGGCTGGCCAGCACGGCGAGCTGCTGGTCCTGGCGATGGAGGACGTGACCCAGCGGCGACGCTCGGAGGAGGAGGTGGCCAAGGCCAAGGAGGCGGCCGAGGCCGCCAACCGGGCCAAGAGCGCCTTCCTGGCGAACATGTCGCACGAGATCCGGACCCCCATGAACGCCATCCTCGGGTTCTCGCAGCTCATGCTCCGCGACCGGAACCTGGACGCCCGGCAGAGCCAGTACCTGGGGACGATCAACCGGAGCGGCGAGCACCTGCTCGCCCTGATCAACGACATCCTGGAGATGTCCAAGATCGAGGCCGGCCGGACGACCCTGAACCTCACCACCTTCGACTTGCCCGACCTGCTCAACGACCTGGAGATGATGTTCCGCGTCCGGACCGACGGCAAGCGGCTGTCGTTCGTGGTGGAATTGATCGGCGACGTCCCCCGCTACATCGTGGCCGACATCAATAAGCTGCGTCAGGTGTTCATCAACGTGCTGGGCAACGCCGTCAAGTTCACCGAGAGGGGTGGCATCAGCTTCCGCGTCCGCGCCGATCGCGAGAACTCGACGGGACCTTGCCTTTGGGTCGAGGTCGAGGACACCGGCCCGGGCATCTCGGCGGACGAGCAGACCAAGCTGTTCCGGCATTTCGAGCAGACCAAGACCGGGCAACAGTCGGGGACCGGCACCGGGCTCGGCCTGGCGATCAGCCGGGAGTTCGTTCGACTGATGGGGGGCGACATCACGGTGAGCAGCCAGGTCGGCCAGGGGAGCATCTTCGCGATCCACCTGCCCCTGAACGAGAGCGAGGCGCAGGCGGTCCATCTCATCGAAAAGCCCCGCCATGTCCTGCGGCTCAAGCCCGGGCAGGAGACGTGTCGGGTCCTGGTCGCCGACGACGTCGAGGACAATCGCGAGCTCCTGGTGCAGTTCCTTGGGCCCGTCGGCTTCGAGGTCCGGCTGGTCTGCGACGGGGCGCAAGCCGTCGCGGAGTTCGGACTCTGGCAGCCCCATCTGATCCTGATGGATTTCCGGATGCCCGTGATGGATGGCCATGAGGCGATCCGCAGGATCCGGGCCGCGACCGGCGGCAAGGAGCCCAAGATCATCGCGGTCACCGCCAGCGCCCTGGACGAGAACCGCCAGGAGCTCCTGGAGATCGGTGCCGACGATTTCATCGGCAAGCCTTTCCAGGAGGTGGAGCTCTTCCAGAAAATCCAGGCCCATCTGGGGGTCGAGTTCCTCTACGCCGAGGACGCGGCCGACCCGGCCCGCGAGGAAGTGGCCGAACTCACCCCCGAGTCCCTGGCCTCCCTGCCGCAAGACCTGATCCACCTGATGCGCGAGGCCGTCATCGGCGCGGACCTGGATCAACTCCTGGCGATGATCCAGGAGGTCGAAGCCCTCGCTCCCGAGACTGCCCGGGGGCTCCGATCCCTGGCCGAGCGCTTCGAATATCAAAAGCTCCTCGACCTCTTCGGCCCGGGCGTCCCCCGGCCGGATGCTTCGCGTGCCGCCGAGGAGGATGCCTCCCCGGCTGGGAGTTGAGGAGAGAAACCGGGGCATCGTCGATCGGGCCTTCCACCAGCCCCCGATCGATCGCGACCGCCTCGGAAGTCCTTCGGATCGTCCACCTCGCGGGAAAATGGGACCTCCCTATGAATCCAGAAAAGCCCGAAAGTCGCGCCGGAGGGGCGGAGATGCCCGGGCCCGCGGTCGGGGAAAAGCCCGTCGCCAGGGCGGCCAGCATCCTGGTGGTGGACGACATCTCGGCCAACCTCCAGGTGCTGACCGGCATGCTCAAGGCTCGGGGGTACAAGGTCCGGCCGGTCCCCGGCGGCAAGCTGGCGCTGCTGGCGGCGCGGAAGGACCCCCCGGACCTGATCCTGCTGGATATCAACATGCCGGAAATGAACGGCTATGAGGTCTGCCAGCAACTCAAGGCCGATGAGACCCTCAAACGGATTCCCGTCATCTTCATCAGCGCCCTCAACGAGAACCTCGACAAGGTGAATGCCTTCGCCATCGGCGGCGTGGATTACATCACCAAGCCGTTTCAGATGGAAGAATTGCACGCGCGAGTCGAGACGCACCTGAAAATCCGTCGCCTCCAGGTCGAGTTGGAGGAGACCAACTCGCGACTGGAGAAGGCCAATGGCCGGATGACCCGCGACCTGGAGTCGGCTGCGAAGATCCAGAAGACGTTCCTCCCCCGCGCGGCACCCGAAGTTCCGGGCGCGGAGTTCGCCTGGGGCTATCGGCCCTGCGACGAGCTGGGCGGCGACGGGCTGAACATCATCCCCCTCGGCGACGGGAGGGTTGGCCTCTTCGTCCTGGACGTCAGCGGCCACGGCGTCTCGGCGGCCCTGCTGTCGGTGACGCTCAGCCGCCTCCTCTCGCCGCCATCGGAGCCGTCCTCGATCCTGATCCAGCATCGAGACGCTCTCGATCGGCCCGACGTCACGCCGCCCGCCGAGGTCGCCGACCGCCTGAACCGGCTCTTCCCCTATGACCCGGCGACCGAGCAATTCGCCACGCTCCTGTATGGGGTCCTGGACGTCTCGACGGGCGATTTCCGCCATGCCTCCGCGGGCCACCCCGGCCCGTTGCACCTCCCCGCCGGAGGGTTCCCGGTGATCCTCGAAAGCCCAGGGTTCCCGATCGGCCTGGCGGAGGAGGCTTTCGGCGAGCGATCCGTCCGCCTGGCCCCGGGGGACCGGTTGTATCTTTACTCCGATGGCCTCCCCGACGCGATGAGCCCCGGCGGCGAGCGATTCGGCGACGCCCGGCTCCTGGAGGCGATCGTCCGAGGAAGGGGCGAGCCGCTCCGGGAGGGGATCGCCACTTTGCTGGGAGAGATCGCGCGGTGGCATGGAGGCGAGCATCCTCAGGACGACATCTCCATCCTGGCGGTCGAGGTCGCGGCTTCGCCGTCCCCGGGTTGACCGGACATGGAGCCCAGACAAGTGGCCTGCTCCCCCAAGGGCTGATCCCTCTGGTGGCCTGGGCCTCCCGCCTGGAGACTTCGCCGATCGGGACGAAATGCTGCTTGCCCTGGTGGCGGAAGATGAATCGGTAGGTGCCTTTGCGTTCCCGGAGGCTGGCCATGGGTGTCCCCAATGCCACCGCAACAATGTTGCCAGATTGTTGCCAATGCCAGCGGCGGCGCAAGCAGAAGGGGTCGCGTCAATCGACGCAACCCCTTCTGGTGCATAGTGCCGGAGACAGGACTTGAACCTGCACCCTCTTGTAAGAGGACTAGCCCCTCAAGCTAGCGCGTCTGCCAATTCCGCCACTCCGGCATGGTCAACGAATGGGGCGTCGACCCGATTCGAGATTGATGATTCTAGCGGCTCGGGACTCGAAGTCAAGGAGCCGCTGGACAGGACGGGCTTTCGGGCTTTCGGCGACGGTCAGGGCGAACCGGTGAAACGAAGCCATCGGCGGGCCGGGGGCTGCTTTGGGACGAGGTCGGTGGCCCAAGCCCAGGGCTCGGGCGGGGTCCCGATCAGGTTCAGGGGCCTCGGGGCCAGGAGGGTCGCGGCCTGGGGGATCCCGAGGACCCGGTCGACCCCGAGGAAGGACGGACCGTCTCGCCAGGTGGCGGGCGGGGCCAGGAGCGTCACCGAGGGGACCTCGGGCTCGAAGATCGCCGCGAGGAGGGCCACGGGGGCGGCCTGGCCGGCGGCGATCAGGCCTCGGCTGATCCGATCCCCGCCAGCGGCCGGACGGCGATCCGGGCGACCTCGGCGCGGAAGTCATCGGCCAATGGCGGCCCGTCAGCCCCGGGCGATCCCCGCGAAACGCCCAGGATCGAGACGAGGACCGCGACCCCGGACCAGCCCCGCCGTTCTCGCATCGAACGCCTCCCCAAGGTGCCCCGGCCGCCGGTCGACCCATCCGGGAGCCCACCATAAGCCCCCGCCGATCGTCCCGCAATGGCCGCGCGGGGCGGTCTCGTCCGGAGCGAGGGCCGGCGATGCTCCCCGGACTCATCCCGGCGCGCGACGTCCCATTCCCCCGATCGATCGGGGCGGTCCGAAGCGTCGGGAGGGCCCCTCGGGGGTCAGGCGGACCCCCGGCCGGTCGACTTCGGGGCGTCGATGGGCGTCCCGGCGGACGGATTCGCCGTCGGGGAGGGTCGCCTCGGGGCCGGGGCGACCGGCCCGGGCGATGATCCGGCCGGCGAGGAGGGCGGGGCCTCGGCCTGGCCGGACGAACCCAAGGACCCCGACTCCGGCCCGTCGTCGAGGTCCCCGGCTGGCTCGACCTCGGCTTCCACCCGGCGGAGCTCCGCCAGCGCCTTGTAGACCCCGCGTTCGGCCGCCGCCTCGTACCGCCGGGCCAGGGTCGCCTCCTTGGAGGCGTCGAACAGCGCCCGGTCGGAGGCGGTGGCCCGGTCGGACTCGATCGCTTCGAGGTCCAGGGTCTCGCGATGCTCCAGGAGCCCCTCGATCTCGCCGTCGATCCGCTCGACCAGGCGCTCGCGGGCCCAGGCTCGGCGATCGAGGTCCGACAGGCCCCCACCCTCGCCGGGCAGGAGGTCCTTGAAGTCGCCGCCGATGGCCCCGGTCAGCGCCCGGACCGGCGTCACCGGGATGTCCATGTACCGCGATGACGTCAGGTCGGCCAGCCTCATCCCGTAAGTCCAGTCCCACCGGGTCTGCTCGCCGTATTCCAGCTCGTCGCGGAGTTCGAGGAACGCGGCGATCATCCGGTCGACCCCCTCGGGCATCGCGCAAAGCCTCCGGACGTGGGTGGCCGGCTCGTTGGCGATGTAGGACATCAGGTGGTCGACCTCGGCCAGCCTCGCCTCGTCGTATGCGGCCTCGGCGTGGTCGGACAGGCGTTTGGTGGCGGCCCGCTCCTGCTTCGAGCAGCGCTCGACCCGGACGGTCAGTTCGGCCAGGCGGCCGACGAGGAAGCGGCCCATCTCGGTCCGGGGCGCCATCTCGGCCTGCATCGCGATCGAGCGGCGCTGGACCTCGGCGGAGTCGTCGAGGGGCACGACGACGCCGGCGCCGGCCATGCCGTGCCGGGTCGAGTTCCGGCGCGAGATGGCCTTGCCGGCCTCGGTGACGGGCCCTCGACTCCGCGAACCGTTGATCCTGGCGGCGATCTTCCGGGCTTCGCTGACGGGCATGGGTGCGTCCTCGGTCGGGGTGCGGTGTCTCGCCGATCGTTCCGAGACATATCGCAATTTCGCGGGGCGGCTTAGCAGACTATTTTTCGGGATGGCCGGATCTTCGAGGTTCCGGACCCGGGCCGGCCCCCTCATCCGGGAGGTCGGGTCTGACCACGATTCCTGGTGGTGCCACGTCCTCGGCCCCCTCTCCCCAACCCTCCCCCACGAGGGGGGAGGGAGTCAGAAAGGGCTCCCCTCCGGCCCTCCGGCGTTCCCAGCGTGGCGGGGCTGGGGGCGACCGTCACCCTGGCCGGCGTCACCGACGGGACGTCCCAGACCGCCCTCTGGAGCGAGATCGTCCGGGGGAAGAACGGGACCGCGACCCCGGGCCCGAATCAGGTCTACATGGTGCCCATCCCCGCGCCGGCGTCAAACCGCTTCGTGCCCCTGGCCAGGTACCGGGGGGCGTGCCAGGACGCCTCGGTCCTCCCCGGGTTCGACCACAAGGGGCAGGTCTGGGGCACCGATTTCGCGGCCCAGGGGGGCGGCTACTCGCACATCATGACCCCGAACCAGAGGGCCTGCCTCTTCCCGGGTCAGGCCCAGCCCCTGGAGTATTCGGCGACCTGCGTCGGGCCCAGCTCGTTCCATCGGGGCGGGGTGAACGTCGGATTGCTCGACGGCTCGGTCCGCTTCGTCAAGGACGGGGTCGACCCGCGGACCTGGTGGGCCCTGGCGACGATGGCCGGCGGCGAGGTCGTCGAGGCCGGCGGCCTGTGAAGGAGGGATCTCATGGACCCGCCGCCCGGCCCTACCGGGTCGTCGACTTCGCCGAGGTCCCCGGGGTCCCCTGCCCCTGCGGGACGGCCCGCCGGGCGTTCGGAGACGCGCCGGAGTTCCCGGGGACGATCCACGTCACCGAGATCGACGCCGACGCGAAGCTCCACCACCACCGGAGGCTGACCGAGACGTATGACGTCCTGGAGTCCGGGGACGACGCCCGGATGCAGTTCGACGACGAGGTCATCCCGCTCCGGCCCGGCGTCTGCGTGATGATCCCGCCCGGGGTCCGGCATCGGGCGATCGGGCGGATGAAGGTCCTGATCGTCGTCGTGCCCAAGTTCGACCCGGCCGACGAGTGGCTCGATTGACCGACGGAGACGCCGATGCCCCTGATCCGATCGATCGCGCAGCTCGGCCATCCGGTCCTCCGGGAGCCGGCGAGGCCGGTGGACCTGCCCGCCTCGGACGCGATCCGGGCGCTGGTCGATGACATGCTGGCCACGCTCCGCGACGCCGACGGGGTGGGGATCGCCGCCCCCCAGGTCTACGAGGGGGTTAGCCTCTTCCTGGTCGCCTCCAGGCCCAATCCCCGGTATCCCGACGCGCCATTGATGGAGCCGGAAGTGGTGGTGAACCCGGAGATCGTCGAGCGATCCGACGAGGTCGTCCAGGGTTGGGAGGGGTGCCTGAGCATTCCCGGGATCCGCGGGAACGTCCCCCGGCACCAGCGGATCCGGGCCCGTTACCGGACCCTGGACGGGGCCGAGGTCGAGCGTGAGTTCGAAGGCTTCGTCGCCCGGGTCTTCCAGCACGAGGACGACCACCTCCGGGGCCTCGTCTTCCTCGACCGGCTGGAGAGTCCCCGCGACGTCATCACCGAGAAGGAGTATGGCAAGCTCCTGGCGTAAGCGGGCGTAACCGAACGTAAGCGGAAAGATTGAAGTTTGCCATCCGTCCTTGTCGCGGGCGGCTTGCCTTGCCTCGATTGTTCGGGTCTGACCACGATTCCTGGTGGTGCCACGTCCTCGGCCCCCTCTCCCCAACCCTCCCCCACAGGGAGCGAAACCCCAAGAATCCGCGGTCAGACCCCGATCGTTGATCGTTCCCGAGGGGCCATCCCGGAGTCCCTGGCGTCTGGCAATCGCGAAAGATTGGTGTAACATTGGCCCGATCGGGGCCGAGTCCACCCCGCCCCCCTCGGCGACCGATGAACCCGAACCGGAGTCCCGGACCGATGCGACGTGCCGTAATCATCGCGGTGGCGAGGGGCCTGATCCTCCTGGCGTGGCCGATCGTTGGAGCGGAGATGTCCCACGCAAGGTTTCCCGAGGTCGCGGACCTGCCGAGCCGCCCCGGCCTGCCCGACCCGCTGGTGATGCTCGATGGGAGCCGCGTGGCCTCGCCCGAGCAGTGGGCCGAGCGGCGCAGGCCCGAGCTGAAGGCGCTGTTCGAACACTACATGTACGGCGTGATGCCCCCGGCGCCGGCGTCGGTCCGGGCGACGGTCGATCGCGAGGACCGCCAGTATTTCGGCGGCAAGGCGACCAAGAAGGAGGTGGTGATCGCCTTCGGGCCGCCGGGCGTGCCCGAGATCCACCTGCTCCTGGTCGTCCCCAACCGCCGGACCGGGCCCGCCCCGGTCTTCCTGGGCGTCAACTTCCACGGGAACCACGCCGCCCTGGCCGACCCGATGATCGCCCTGCCGACGGCCTGGATGCCCGCCAACGCCCCGGGCGTGAAGGACAACCGGGCGACCGACGCCGGCCGGGGCAAGGACCTCGGCGTCTGGTCGATCGAGAAGGCGGTCGACCGGGGGTATGCCGTGGCCACGTTCTACGCCGGCGACATCGCCCCGGATCACCCCGGCTTCGCCGACGGCGTCTTCCCGCACGACGTCCCCCGCGGGGACCACCCCAAGCGGGGCCCGACCGAGTGGGGCGCGATCGCCGCCTGGGCCTGGGGGACGATCCGGGCCGTGGACTACCTCCGGACCGACCCCGACGTCGACAAGGCCCGGATCGTCGTCGTCGGCCATTCCCGGATGGGCAAGTCCGCCCTCCTGGCCGGGGCGTTCGACGACCGGGTCGCCCTGACGGTCTGCCACCAGGCCGGCTGTGGCGGCTCGGCTCCGAGCCGGGGCAAAGTCGGCGAGCAGGTCAAGCAGATCAACGACCGCTTCCCGCACTGGTTCGACGACGAGTTCAAGACATTCAACGATCAGGTCGACCGGCTCCCCTTCGACCAGAACGGCCTGGTCGCCCTGGCCGCTCCCCGCCCCGTCCTGTTGACCAACGGCACGCTCGACACCTGGGCCAACCCCGCCGGCCAGTTCGAGGTCCTCAAGGCCGCCGACCCCGCCTATCGCCTGCTGGGCGTGCAGGGGATCGGCGGAGCCGAGATGCCCCCGGTCAACACCCTCGTCGGCGACCGCCTCGCCTACCACATCCGCCCCGGGAAGCACTCCATGGGCCCCGATGACTGGCAGGTCTGGCTCGACTACGCCGACAAGCAACTCGGTCAGCCTTCCACGAAGGACTGAAGGACTCGGTAGGGTCCGCGCTTGCGGACCGATTTTTCGGATGTCCCCTCACGCTCGGCAAGAGCGGACCCTACGAAACCGAGTTCCGAGTCCTCGATCATTTGAGAACCGCCATGAGCCGAACCCGGGATGCCCTGGCCGCCCTGGCCACGACCCTCGCCCTGGCCTCGACCGCGAGGGCCGACGCCATCGAGATCAAGCCGGGCGATCACATCGCGATCATCGGCAACACCCTGGCCGACCGGATGCAGCATGACGGCTGGCTGGAGACGACGCTCCAGGCCCGATTCCCCGAGCATCGGCTGGTGATCCGGAACCTCGGCTTCTCCGGCGACGAGGTGAAGCAGCGGATGCGCTCGGCCGGCTTCGGGAGTCCCGACGAGTGGCTGACCCGGGTCGAGGCCGACATCGTGTTCGCCTTCTTCGGCTTCAACGAGTCGTTCGCGGGCAAGGACGGGCTCGACACCTTCAAGAAGGATCTCGACGGCTTCGTCAAGCAGATCCTGGCTCAGAAGTCTAACGGCAAGTCGTCCCCCCGGCTGGTCCTGTTCTCGCCGATCACCCAGGAACAGGCCCTCGGCCGCGACCTTCCCGACCCCTCGGCCAATAACGAGCGGCTCAAGCTCTACACCGCCGCGATGGCCGAGTCCGCCCGGGCCGACGGCGTGGCCTTCGTCGACCTCTTCGCCGGCACGAGCATGGCGACCAGCATGAGCGGCCCGCTCACGATCAACGGCATCCACCCGAACGAACGGGGCAACCACGCGATCGCCGGGCTGATCGACTCCGCCCTGTTCGCGAGTCGCCCCCGGCCCGAGCCCGCCCGGGAAGAGAAGATCCGCCGGGCCGTCCTCGACAAGAATCACGTCTGGTTCAACCGCTACCGGACCGTCGACGGCTACTCGATCTTCGGCGGCCGGGCCGACCTCAGCTTCGTCGACGGCCAGACCAACCGCGTGGTCGCCCGGCGGGAGATGGAAATCCTCGACGTGATGACCGCCAACCGCGACCGGCGGATCTGGGCCGTCGCGCAGGGGAAAGACGGGAAGGTCGACGACTCGAACACGCCCCCGTTCCTCCCGGTGAAGACCAACAAGCCGGGCCCGGGGCCCATCGGCGAGCACCACTTCCTCGGCGGCGAGGAGGCCATCGGCCGGATGACCCTCGGCAAGGGGTTGAAGGTCAACCTGTTCGCCTCCGAGGAGGCGTTCCCCGACCTCATCAAGCCGGTGCAGATGGCGTTCGACCCCAAGGGCCGGCTCTGGGTGGCGACCTGGGAGAGCTATCCGCACTGGAAGCCCAAGGACCCGATGGTTGATCGCTTGATCATCCTCGAAGATACCGACGGCGACGGCCGGGCCGACAAGCGGACCGTCTTCGCCGGAGGTCTGCACTGCCCGACCGGCTTCGAGTTCGCCAACGGCGGCGTCCTGGTCGCCCAGGCCCCCGACCTGATGTTCTTGAAGGACACCGACGGCGATGGGGTGGCCGACGTCCGCGAGCGGGTCCTCTCCGGGCTCGACTCGGCCGACACCCACCACACGGCCAACAGCTTCCAGCTCGACCCCGGCGGGGCCCTCTATTTCCAGGAGGGGACGTTCCACCGGACCCAGGTCGAGACGCCGTATGGCCCGCCGGTCCGGTGCGCCGACGCGGGCGTGTTCCGCTTCGAGCCGAAGTCGCAAAAGTTCGAGGTCTACGTCTCCTACGGCTTCGCCAACCCCCACGGCCACGCCTTCGACCGCTGGGGCCAGGACATCATCGTCGACGGGACCGGGGCCAACCCCTACCACGGGACCCTGTTCTCGGGCCACGTCGCCTACCCCAACAAGCACGCCGCCCCGCCCCAGGTCTACCAGCAGCGGACCCGTCCCTGCGCCGGGATCGAGTTCCTGACCAGCCGCCACTTCCCCGACGAGTTCCAGGGCAACCTCCTGGTCGCCAACGTGATCGGCTTCCAGGGGATCCTCCGCTATCGGTCCGAGGACAAGGATTCGAGCCTGGCCGGGACCGAGCTGGAGCCGATCGTCTCCTCCTCCGACCCCAACTTCCGCCCCGCCGACATCGAGATCGGTCCCGACGGCGCGATCTACTTCCTCGACTGGCAGAACCCGATCATCGGCCACATGCAGCACAACCTCCGCGACCCCAGCCGCGACCGGAAGCACGGCCGGGTCTACCGGGTGACCCACGAGGCTCGCCCGCTCGACCGGCCCGCCGCCATCGCCGGGGCCCCGGTCGATCAGCTTCTGGACCTCCTCAAGAGCCCCGAGGACCGCGTCCGCTACCGGGCCAAGGTTGAGCTGGGGGCCCGGGACTCGAAGCTGGTCCTCGCCGCGGTCGGGGGCTGGATGGCGCGGCTTGAGAAGGCCGGACCCGACCATGAGCATCAGATGATGGAAGCCCTCTGGGTCCACCAGTACCACGACGTGGCGAACCTCGAATTGCTCACCCGGATGCTCGGCTCGCCCGATTTTCACGCCCGGGCCGCGGCGACCCGGGTCCTCTGCTCCTGGCGGGACCGGGTTCCCGACGCATTGGCCCGGCTCGGCAAGCTGGCCGCCGACCCGTACCCTCGGGTCCGGCTGGAGGCTGTCCGGGCCGCGAGCTTCTTCCCGGTCCCCGAGGCCGTGGAGGTCGCCCTGATCTCGGCGGAGCACCCGACCGACGAGGCCCTGGACTACACCCGGAGCGAGACGATGAAGGCCCTGGAGCCCCACTGGCGGAAGGCGGTCGCCGAGGGCCGGCCGATCGCGTTCACCAGCGACGCCGGCGCCCGGTTTTTCCTCGGCCGGCTGGGGACCGAGGAAGTCCTCGGGATGAAGCGGACCCGGGGCGTCGACCTCGAACTCCTCCGCCGCGACGGCGTCCGCGAGGAGGCCCGCCGCGAGGCCGTGCTCGACCTGGCACGGCTCGACGGGATGCCCGAGGTCCGGGTGATCCTCGGGGCGATCCGGGCCCTCGACGCCCAGGCCGCCGGGGCCCTCGAGGGCGCCGCCTTCGACCTCGGCCGGCTCCTGACCGGGCGGGGACCGGCCGAACTCGTCGGCCTCCGGCCCGACCTGGAGGCCCTGGCCACCGGGGGGAAGAAGTCGATCACCCGGCAACTCGGCTACCTCGCCCTGATCGCCGCCGACGGCGGGCCCGATCGCGCCTGGGCCCTGGCCTGGAAGTCCCCCCGGTCGCTCCGCGACCTCGTCGACGCCATGCCCGCGATCCGCGACCCTGGCCTCCGCGCGGCCCTGTATCCCCGGGTCCTCCCGCTTTTGCAAGGCCCGATCCAGCCCGAGTCGGCGATCGAGGGCCGGTACGTCCGGATCGAGCTGGCGGGCCGCCGGACCCTCACGCTGGCCGAGGTCGAGGTCTTTGTCGACGGCCGGAACGTCGCCCCGACGGGCCAGGCGTCGCAACGCAACACCGCTTACGGCGGCCCCGCCGGCAAGGCCATCGACGGCAACAAGGGGGCCAGCTACGGCGACGGCGGCCAGACCCACACCGAGGAGAACACCCCCGACCCCTGGTGGGAACTCGACCTCGGGGCCGAGCGGCCGATCGACTCGGTCGCCGTTTTTAACCGGGCCGACGGCCTCGGCCAGCGGCTCAACGGCTACACCCTGAAGGTCCTGGATGCCCGCCGGGAGGTCGTCTTCCGGGCCGAGAACCTGCCCGCCCCGACGGTGATGGCCGCCACCCCGGTCGGCGGGATCTCGCCCGGGGCCGCGCTCCGGCGGTCGGCGATGGCCGCGCTGACCTCGGTCCGCGGCCAGGAGGCCGAGACCTTCCGGGCCCTGGCCCGGTTCGCCCGGGGCGAGGGTCCGGACCGACCGGCCGCGATCCGGGCGATCGCGCGGATCCCCGCCGCCGACTGGCCGGTCGACGAGGCGGGCCCGACGCTCGATGCGCTCCTGGCCTCCATCAAGACACTCCCCGCCCGTGACCGGACCTCGGACGCCGCGCTGGGAGCCCTCCAGCTCGCCGACGCCCTGGCCGGGCTCCTCCCGCCCGACCGCGCGGCCCGGGCCCGCCGCGAGCTGGGCGGACTCGGCGTCCGGGTGGTCCGGCTGGGGACCGTCACCGACCAGATGCTCTTCGACAAGGACCGGATCGCCGCCCAGGCGGGCAAGCCGGTGGAAGTCGTCTTCGAGAACGGCGACATCATGCCCCACAACTTCGTCGTGACCAGGCCCGGGGCGCTCGAAGAGGTCGGGTTGCTCGGCGAGTCCACCGCGACCGCCCCCGGGGCCCTGGAGCGGCAGTACGTCCCGATCTCGGAGAAGATTCTGGTCTCCAGCCGCCTGCTCGCCCCCCGCGAGTCGCAGAAGCTGAGCTTCACCGCGCCGGGCGTCCCGGGGGTCTATCCGTATGTCTGCACCTATCCCGGCCACTGGCGGCGGATGTACGGGGCTCTCTACGTCGTCGAGGATCTCGCCGCCTACCTGGCCGACCCGACGGGCTACCTGGCGAACCACCCCCTGCCGATCTCCGACGCCCTGCTCAAGGACAACCGCCCGCGCCGGGAGTGGACCTTCGACGACCTGGCCTCGTCGGTCCAGGGGCTGGACGGCGGCCGGTCGTTCGCCAACGGCAAGCAGACCTTCGCGGTGGCGAGCTGCGTGGCCTGCCACCGGCTCGACGGCGTGGGCGAGCCGGTCGGCCCCGACCTCGCCCGGCTCGACCCCAGGATGACCCGGGCCGAGATCCTCCGGAGCCTGCTGGAGCCCTCGGCGAAGATCGAGGAGAAGTACCGGACCCACGCCTTGGCCACTCGGGGCGGCAAGCTCGTCACCGGGATGATCCTGGAGGAGACCCCCCGGGCGATCCGGGTGATCGAGAACCCGCTGGCGAAGTCCGCGCCGGTGACGATCGACCGGGCCGAGATCGAGGACCGATCGGTCTCCCCCACCTCGATCATGCCCAAAGGGCTGCTGGACAAGCTGACGCGCGAGGAAGTCCTCGACCTCTTCGCCTACATTGCCGCCAAGGGCGACCCGAAGTCCCCGCTGTTCCGGGGCGGCCACAACCACGATCACCACAAATAGCCGAGAAGCCCCTGCCTTCAGGCATGGGGAGGAAAGGCGTGAACTTTCTTCAGTTCTCTGTTGCCTGTGACTTTCTCATGTGATACAATCAACGCCATGGAAACTGTCCGTACGATCGTCTGCAAGTTGGATCCGACTCCCGAGCAAGTCGTCGAGATCGACGCCACGCTCCGGGCGTTCGCGGCGGCCTGCGACTTCGCGGCGGACGCGGCCCGGCGGATCGGTTCCACGAACAAGGTGAAAGTACAGGTCGACGCCTACCGGGCCATTCGGGAGACGTTCGGCCTATCGGCGAACCTGGCGATCCGGGCCATTGCCCGTGCGTGTGCGGCACTTAAGGTTCCTGCCAAGATGCACTCGAAGTTCGAGTCGACCTCGATCGATTACGATCAACGCATCTTTAGTTTCCATGAATGGAACTGGACGTTCGGTCTGACCCTGTTGAGTGGTCGCGTCAAGCTCGCCACCGCGTTGGGTGGGCGACAACGGGCCGCGTTAAAGGGCCGTAAGCCCACTTCGGCAGTCTTGGTCAAGCGGCGAGACGGTGGGTACTACCTCCATATCCAGTTGACCGATGAAGCTCCCGAGCCGATCGAAACGACTGGAACGCTTGGGGTGGACCTGGGAAGACGGCGAGTCGCGGTCGATAGCGATGGGGAGATTTTCGAGGCCACGGAGATCAACCGGGTCAGGGACCACTATCCCAAGGTCAGGCGTTCCGTTCAGTCCAAAGGCACTAAAGGGGCAAAGCGGCTCCTGAAACGGCTCTCGGGACGCGAACGGAAGCATTCCGCCCACATTAACCACGTTATTACCCGTCGCATCGTGGACAAGGCCAAGCAGACCGGACGATCGATCGCCATCGAGGAATTGACCGGGATCCGGGAGCGAACCAAGGTCCGCAAGGCCCAGCGATACAAGCAGCAGTCTTGGTCGTTCCATCAACTCCGGTCGTTCCTTGAATATAAGGCGATTGACGCGGGCGTCCCGCTGGTTGCGGTCAACCCGGCCTACACCAGCAAGACTTGTCACCGCTGCGGAAAACGTGGTTATCGAGACGCTTTGAAATTCCGTTGTACAGAGTGTGGTTTTGAAGGGGATGCTGATATCAATGCGGCCCTCAACATCTCCGCACTTGGGGCGAAAGTAACGTCGCCTGAACTCGCAAGCCTTCGAGTTTAGTGAGAAAGCCCCCGGCTTTAGCCGTGGGGATCGTTACTGATCGAATCGACACCCGAAAAAGCTGGGAATCTCTTCATGACCCGATTCGCCCGCCTCCCGATCGCCCTGGCCCTGGCCTGGCTGCTGGCCCCGATCGCCCGGGGCGCCGACCCCTGGGTGGTCTACCGGGGGGGCGACGGCCCCGGCCACGGCAAGCAGGTCGTCCTGATCAGCGGCGACGAGGAATACCGCTCGGAGGAGGCCCTCCCGCAACTGGCCCAGATCCTGGCGAAGCACCACGGCTTCACCTGCACCGTCCTGTTCGCCGTGGGCCAGGACGGGACGATCGACCCGAACCGCTCCGACAACATCCCCGGCCTCGAAGCCCTCCGGAAGGCCGACCTGATGGTGATCGCCACCCGGTTCCGCGACCTCCCCGACGACCAGATGAAGGAGATCGTCGACTACGTCGAGTCGGGCCGCCCGATCATCGGCATCAGGACGGCCACGCACGCCTTCAACCTCAAGGGGTCCAAGAAGTTCGCCCGCTACTCGTGGACCAGCAAGGAGTGGGACGGCGGCTTCGGCCGCCAGGTCCTCGGCGAGACCTGGATCAGCCACCACGGGAAACACGGCAAGGAGAGCACCCGGGGGATCATCGCCCCCGGCGCCGAGAGTCACCCGATCCTCAAGGGGATCCAGGACGGCGCCATCTGGGGCCCGACCGACGTCTACACCGTCCACCTCCCCCTCCCCGGCGACAGCAAGCCGCTGATTCTCGGCCAGGTCGTCCAGGACATGACCCCGACCGGCCCGCCCGTCGAGGGTCCCAAGAACGACCCGATGATGCCGGTGGCCTGGGTCAAGACTTTTACCGGCGAGTCGGGCAAGCCCGCCCGCGTCTTCACCACCACCATGGGCGCCGCCACCGACCTGGAGAGCCCCGGGACCCGGCGGCTCCTGGTCAACGCCGCCTACTGGGCCGTCGGCCTGGAGGACAAGATCCCCGCCGAGTCCGACGTCGGGCTCGTCGGCGAGTTCAAGCCCCGCCCCTTCGGCAACCACAAGTTCGTCCCGGGAGTCAAGCCCGAGGCCCACGCGGCCCCTTGAGGGGCGATCCGGGATGATTGCTCGGCCCCGGAGGTGCGACCGACCATAGCCCAGGGCGAAAGCCCTGCGTCTTGGCGGCCAGGTCCGTTCAGGTTTTGGCTCATGAGGCAAGGATGGTGGTCAGCACGCCAGCCTTGCCCCAAATCATTCGAGGCAAAGTTTTTAAAGCATCGATGGGATCAACTAGCACCAACCTCGCCCCATGCGCCGACGTGATTCTATCGTGTCGCGTCATTTATGAAGAGAAATTAAAATGAAAAGCAAATTTATGTGCTTTTGATGAAATATTGTTCATCCGCCTTCGCCGAAGTCAGCCGTCGTCGCGAGGGGCCGGCCGCCCGGCCCCTCGCGATCGACTTGAATTCACCCGGTCACTTCGCCGGCGGGTCGGTCCGGAAGGGGACGGCGGGCAGGCCGGCCTGGTTGTAGAGGTTGCAGGCCGGGTTGTCGGCCCAGGCGTAGCGGACGGCCCTGGGCTTCTCCACCTTGGGGGAAGAGACCACCACGGCGTCGCCCTCGATCGTCGCCTCGGCCCAGGCGAACTGGCCGTCCTCGCCGGCGACGGCGAATCCTTCGAGCTTGCCTCCGCCCCCGGCCACCAGGCCGCCGCCGAGGTGGTCGAAGCTCAGCCGGACGGCGTGTTCCTTCGACTCCATCGCCTTGAAGACCGGGCCGGAGGACTCGACGTCCTTGCCATAGGTCTTCGCCAGCGCTTCCAGGGCCAGCCGGCGGCCGACCTCCTGCTTGTTGGTCGGGTGGATGTCGGCGGCGTCGCCGATGTCGATCGCCAGCGCCAGGCCGGTCCGGGGGAGATTCTTCGCGGTCAGGGTCTGGGCCTCGCGCAGCTCGGCCCACTGGGATTCGCCGGGCTCGGGCTTGCGCCGCATGAAGTTGGCGAGCTGGACGATGAAGAAGGAGAACTCGCCCGATTCGAGCTGCGTTCGCCAGTCGCGGATCATCGCCGGGAGGAGCCGGCGGTACTGCGCGGGCCGCCCCGCGTTGGCCTCGCCCTGATACCAGATCGCCCCCTTGATCGGGAACGGCCGGAGCGGCGCGATCATCCCGTTGTACAGGACGGTCACGCGGTTGGGGTTGCTCCCGGGGGAGTCGGGGGGCGTGGAGAGTTCGCCCATCGGCGAGGAGCCCCGGAACGCCCAGGCGCCGGCCAGGGCGACCGGCTCGGTCTTCTCGTCGCCGGCGAGCGTCAGCCTCATCTCGTCCTTGGGGCCGGCGAAGCCGCCATTCCCGCCGGTGTCGAGCACCCGGACGGCGACCACGTTCCGGCCGCCCCGGGCCACGCCGGCGGGGACCTTGTAGCGCCGGTTGATGTCATGCCGATTCGTCTGGCCGACCTCGACTCCGTTGACGAAGGTGGTCTCGCGGTCGTCGATGGCGCCGAGGGTCAGGGTCAGCTCCTTGCCGTCCCAGGCTTGGGGGAGTTCGACCTCCTTGCGGAACCAGGCGATCCCGTCGAAGTTGGCCAGGCCGCGGTCCTCCCAGTGGCCGGGGAGGTCCATCGACTTCCAGGCGGTGTCGTCGAACCTGGGGTCGGACCAGGGGGGTTGCTCGGACGAGCCGGGGTCGTTCTTCTTCCACCAGGCGGCCATGGCCTGGTCGAGCCGGAGGGGCGGCTTGCCCTCCTCGTCCTTCTCCGCCCGGACGGCTCCGAGGGCCCCGGCGAAGTCGCCCAGGGGTTCGAGGCCCCCGGCGCTGGCCCAGGCCTCGGCCACGGTCCCGCCCCAGCTCGAATCGATCAGGCCGATCGGGACGTTCAGCTCGCGCTGGAGGTCGCGGCCGAAGAAGTAGCCGACGGCCGAGAACTCGGCGACGGCCTTGGGAGAGCAGACCTCCCAGGCGGCGTCGACGAGGATCTGGGGCTCGACGGCGGCCTTCTGGGGAACGGTGAACAGGCGGATCCGCGGGTGGTCGGCCGCGGCGACCTCCATCGGGCCCCGGTCGGCATGATTGACGGACCACTCCATGTTGGACTGGCCCGAGCAGAGCCAGACGTCGCCGACCAGGATGTCCTTGACCTCGGCCTGCTTCGGCCCGGTGACGGCCATCGCGTGCGGCCCGCCGGCGGGATAGGGGCCGAGCCGGGCCATCCATTTGCCCTGGTCGTCGGCCGTGGTCTCGACCGACTGGCCGGCCAGCGTGACCTTGACCCGCCCGCCGGGCTCGGTCCAGCCCCAGACCGGGACCGGAAGGTCGCGCTGGAGGACGACATGGTCGGTGAAGAGCGGGTGGAGGAACGGCCGAGCCTGGCCCTCGTCGGCCCTCGGCCCGGCGAGCAGGGCGAGGGCGAGTGTCATCGATCCGATCATGGCGCGGTGGTCCTCTCCGGCGGCGTGGGACGTCCCCCCGGGTCCCTCCCGATCGCGTCGCGAGCCGTCCGTCGAACTAGGATAGATCGCGCCGGGAGACCGCCGCAACGGCCTGGGGGGAATCGGCCGGCCCCTGGACCGATCGGTCCGGGTCTCGGGTCTGATGGAAGCACGCGGCCAGGAATCGCGAGGCGACCGGGCCCAGCCCCGAGGCCAGATCGATGATCGCCGGGTGGACCAGGAGGTGGTGGAACGCCCGGCAGAGCGTGACCCGCCGGTCGAACCGCCGCCGCCAGAGGGCCTGGTATTCCGCCTGGAGCCGGGCACCGGCCCCCCCGGTCGAGGCCAGGGCCCGGACCGCGAACGGGGCCAGCAGCTCGGCGCCGAGCAGGGCCATGGTCATCCCCTGCCCCCCCAGAGGGTCGACCGTCCCCTGGCCGTCGCCGGCGTAGAGGATTCCGGGCAGACCCGGCGTGGAGACCTGGACGCGAACCCCGGCGACGGTCTTCCACTGGCCGATCGGGTCGCCCGACTCCAGCAATCGCCGGAGGACCGGGTTCCGGCCCAGGCATTCGGCGGCCACGCGGTCGAGGTCGCCCCGGAGCCCCCGGAGGGCCGACTCGGGCAAGAGGGCGCAGAGGTTCAACGACCCCCCCTCGATCCGGCAGGTCCCGCCGTAGCCGCCGGGGATCAGGTGCAGGCCGACCGTCCCGGCCTCCTCGGAGGCTCCGGGATTCCCGGCGGCGAAGTGCCGCTTCAGGCCGAAGAGCCGGGGCCGCGACCAGCTCCGGCCCCGGGTCCGCCCGGTCTGCTTGACCAGCGCCGAGTGCCGGCCGTCGGCCGCGACCGTCAGGGCCGCCCGGACCTCGATCGGCCCGGTCTCGGCCCCCCGGGCGTGGATCCCGACGACCCGCCCGTCCTCGGAGATCGCCCCGCCGACCCGGGTGGCCTGGAACACCTCGGCCCCGGCCTCGCGAGCCCTCCGGACGATCAGGTCGTCCAGGAACGACCGGCTCAGCCCGATCCCCGGCAGGCCGTCGGGCCCGGCGACTCCGGCCGTCACCTCGCGACCGCCGGGCGTGGAGAGCCGGACCCGCCGGATCGGGTGGTAGCCGGATCGGGTCACGTCCTCGGCCAGACCCAGGCGAGCCAGGACGCCCCAGCACTCCGGGCTCAGGAACTCGCCGCAGACCTTCTCACGCGGGAACCGGCCGGGGTCCAGCAGCGCGACCTTGACGCCCCGCCGGGCCAGCCGGAGCGCCAGCGATGCCCCGGCCAGGCCCGCGCCGGCGATGGCGACCTCGAACGTCCCGGGGGTATCGTCTTTCATGGGGTCATGTCTTTCTGCCTCCCTTGCACCGGTCAGGCGAAGAGCGCCGCCTCGATCGCCAGCCCGGGGCCGAAGGCCAGCGCGACGCAGGGGAGCGGGGCCCCTCGGCTCCGGAGCCGGTCGATCAGGAACAGGACGGTCGGGGACGACATGTTGCCGTGGGCGGCCAGGATCTCGCGCGAGTCCTCGGTGGCCGAGCGGGGGAGGCCGAGGGCCGCCTCGGCGGCGTCGAGGATCCGAGGGCCCCCGGGGTGGATCGCCCAGGTGGCGATGTCGGCGATCGCCAGCCCCCGGGAGTCGAGCCAGCCTTCGAGCCAGGGCCGGAGGTGCTCGCCGATCAGGCCGCCGACCCGGGGCGAGAGCGTCATCTCGAACCCCTGGTCGCCGATCCGCCAGGTCATCGCGTCGGCCGAGCCGGGGATCAGGGCCGACCCGCTCGCCGCCAGCCGCCAGGGCCCGGCCTCGTCGATCGGCTCGGCCCGGCCCGCCACGGCCGCCGCGCCGTCGGCGAAGAGGGCGTTGACCACCGAGAGCCGGGGGTCGGCCTCGTAGCGGAAGTGGAGGCTGGTCAGCTCCGCGGCGCAGACCAGGACGCGGGCCGATCGGTCGGCCCCGGCGAAGGCTCCGGCCACCCTCAGGCCGTTCAGGGCCCCGTGGCACCCCATGAACCCCACGTGGGTCCGCTGGACCACCGGCCGGAGTCCCAGCCGGTCGAAGAGGGCCAGGTCGAACCCCGGCGCCGAGAACCCGGTGCAGGAGACCGTGACCAGGTGGGTGACCTCCGACGCCGCCATTCCCGCCGACGCCAGGGCCTTGCCCGCGGCCTCGGCGGCCATCGGGGCGATCGCCTCCTCGTACCGGGCCATCCGCCAGCCCGTGGTGAACCGGGCGACCCCGCCGGGCGACTCGAGAATCTCGTCCAGGTGCTCCAGCATCTGCAAGTGCCGCCGACGGACGCCCGACCCCCGCGAGACCGACTCGACCCAGCGCGACTGCTTCGGGTCGTAGCCGGAGGCCCGGTTGATCACCTCGGCGGCCCGCTCCTGCGAGATGCTCGGCTCCGGCAAGGCGGTTCCCATTCCCCAGATCGCGAAGCTCATCGCCAGGCCGCCCCCCGTGGTGTTCCCGGACGGCCCGCCGGCCTCCGACCTCTTAGCATAGGCGAACCGGCCATCCCCGGGGATCCCCCGGCGGATTCGGCGGGGCGGAACCGGCTTCGGGCGGCCGATGGGCGATGGGCGATGGGCGATGGGCGATGGGCGATGGGCGATGGGCGATGGGCGATGGTTGATTCGGGAGGACGCGCGAGATCGAGAGCCTCGTCCGGCCTCGATCTCCGGTGCAGACCCCCGTCGTCGGTCGCCCTTCGCCCTCCAGCCATCAGCCATCAGCCATCAGCCATCAGCCATGAACCATCCGCCGGGCGAAGCCGTCCGAACCATCGGGGGGCAAGTGTCGGGCCGCGGTCACTGCTCGGGGGGGCCGGGGACGAGGTCGTACTCGCGGACCTTGTCGAAGAGCTGGCGGCGGCTGATCCCTAGCCGCTCGGCGGTCCGGGTCCGGTTCCCGCCGCAGGCCAGGAGGGCCCGGCGGATCGCCCGGCGCTCGACCTCGGCCAGGAGGGCCCGGAGAGGAAGCTCCTCGATCGGGTCGCCGGGGGCGGGCAGGTTGGGGTCGGCCGGCTCGTCGGCGTCGAGGTGCTCGGGGAGGATCGCGCGGCCCCGGGCGGCGATCGCGCCGCGGGCCAGGGCGTTTTCGAGCTGGCGGACGTTCCCCGGCCAGGGGGACGACCGGATCACGGCAAGGGCCTCGGGCGAGAGCGACAGGGCCGCCCAGCCATACTTGCGCTCCAGGCGGCGGAGGACGTGCTCGGCCAGCGGCCCGAGGTCCTCGGGGCGGTCGCGGAGCGGCGGAATCGCGATCCGGACCACGTTGAGCCGGTAATACAGGTCCTCGCGGAACCGGCCGGCGGCCACCTCGCGGGGGAGGTCGCGGTGGGTGGCCGAGACGACCCGGGCGTCGGTCTTGAGGGTCTCGGACCCGCCGACCCGCTCGAACTCGCGTTGCTGGAGGACCCGGAGCAGCCGGACCTGGACCGAACCGGGCAGCTCGCCGACCTCGTCGAGGAAGATCGTCCCGCCGGCGGCCCGCTCGAACCGGCCGGGGCGGGTCCGGTCGGCCCCGGTGAAGGCCCCGCGCTCGTGGCCGAACAGCTCGCTCTCGATCAGGCCCTCGGGCAGGGCCCCGCAGTTGACCCGGACGAACGGCCCGCCTCCCCGCTTCGAGTGGCGGTGGAGGGCCGAGGCGACCAGTTCCTTGCCGGTCCCGCTCTCGCCGGCGATCAGGACGGGCTCGTCGGTGGCGGCGGCCCGGCCGATCGCCTTGTAGACCTCGCGCATCGCCGGGCCCTGGCCGACCATCTCGGGTTCGTCGGCCGGCTCGTCGGGGGCGACCCGGGACCGAAGCGCGCGGACCTCGGCGGCCAGGGCCCGCTGGCGGAGGGCCCGGCGGAGGGTGAGCATCACCTCGTCGAGGTCGAAGGGCTTGGTCAAGTAATCATAAGCCCCGCGCCGCATGGCCTCGATGGCGGGGGACGAGCCGCCGAAGGCGGTGACGACGATCACCGGGAGGTCGGCCAGAACCGGGCCGAGTTCCCCGAGCACCGAGAGCCCGTCGCGACCGGGCATCTTGAGGTCGAGCAGGACCGCGGCGGGGCTCTCCGCCCGGATCTTGGCGAGGGCCTCGTCGCCGTCGGCGGCCTCGGAGGCGCGGAAGCCCTCGGCCTCGACCAGGCGAGCGAGGTTCCGGCGGATGGTCCGGTCGTCGTCGACGACCAGGATCAGGTCGGGCGGTCCGGTCATCGGGCGTCCCTCGGGGTCGGGCCGGCCAGCGGGAGGGCCAGGGTGAACGCGGCGCCGGGGCCGCCGGATCGGGGCTCGGCGGTCAGCTCGCCGCGGTGGGCCAGGGCGATCTCGCGGGCGATCGCCAGGCCGAGCCCGGTCCCGCCGGCCCGGGCGGTGAAGAACGGCTCGAAGAGGTGGGCCAGGACCTCGGGGGTCAGGCCGGGGCCGGTGTCGGCGACCTCCAATTCAACCCGCCGGCGGCTCGGGTCGAGCCGGGTCGAGATCCGGAGCCGGCCGCCTCCGGGCATGGCCTGGATTGCGTTGGTGGTGAGGTTCCGGAGGACCTGGACCACGGCGGGCGCGGCCATCGGGACCGGCGGGAGGCCCTGGGCCAGGTCCAGCGCGATGCCGACCCCGTGCGCCTCGGCCATCGCTCCGGCCAGGCGGGCGGCCTCGGCGGCCAGGGCGTTGAGGTCGCTCGGGACCATCTCCTGGGCGTCGGCCCTGGAGAACTGGAGAAGCCGGCCGACGATCCCGTCGAGCCGGTCGACCTCCGAGAGCACGTCGGCGAACGATTCGGCGTCGGGGCCGATCCCGCGCTGCCAGAGCTGGACGCCCGAGCGGATCCCGGCCAGGGGGTTGCGGACTTCGTGGGCCACGCCCGCCAGGAGCTTGCCCAGCGCCGCCAGCCGCTCCGAGCGTCGAAGCTCCGACTGGAGCCGGTCGCGCTCGGCCCGCTGCCGGCTCACGGTCCGCGAGAGCCCCAGCGTCAAGGCCAGGGCCAGCGCGATCCCGCCCAGGGCCAGGCCGGCGGCCAGGCGGTAGCCCCGGAGCGACCGGTCCAGGAACAAGGGGTCGACCAGCCGGGTCATGGTCCAGGTGGCAGCCACGATCCGGCCGTCGACGGCGACCGGGGCCGTCCGGATCGCGACGGTGCTGGGCGGGACGTCCTCGACCACGAAGAACGGCTGATCCCGGCGGATCGCGGCGTCGGCCTGGATCTCGATCAGGTCGACCTCGCGGGGCGGCGGCCCGTGCCCGGCCCGCCGGCGGCCCCCCTTCTTCGGGGCGGACTCGGAGGGGAACGCCGCGCCCAGGAACCTCCGCTGGTCGCGGAGGAAGTAGCCGCCCTCGACCCCGTCGAACCGGGCCAGCGCCCGATCGGCCTGCTCCCCGAGCCGATGGTCGAGCCCCTCCCACTCGCCGGGCCCGAGCTGGTTGGGCCATCGGGGGGCCGAGGCCAGCACGGCCTCGCCCCGCTCGGCCAGCGCCACCCCGGCCCGGGCCAGGACCTCGCCCGCCGAGACCCGCCGCCGCTCTCGCTCCACGACCGACGCGCTGGTCGACCAGAGCGTCGCCAGCGCGGCGACGAACAGCGCGACCACCGCCCCGACCTGGACCCGCATCGGCACCCGCATCGTCCCCGGCCCCCGTCGCCCTGGATCCGGATCGGTCTTCAAGCACGAGGAGTCATCAAGCAACCCTTGCGCCGGGGGCCCGACCGGCGGGATCGGGCGTCACCGTGAATTCTTGGCAACCGCCTCCCTGCGAGTCTCGGCCCGCTCTCCCTGGCCCTCCCGCACGAGGGGGAGGGAGGAAGAAGTGACTCCCCCTCTGGCCCCCTCTCGCGGGGGAGGGTTGGGGAGAGGGGACCAATGACGTGGCACCACCAGGAACCGCGGCGAGACCAGGCCAGATGGGGGGCCGGTGATCGGAAGCCGTGCCCCGGCCCCGCTTCGGGCAGTAAGCCCCCAGGGGGGCGGGGGGATTCCGCCCAACTTCGAGGGCCCGAGGGGCCGGAATCGCCGGAAATGCCCGAAATTTCGGCCGTTTTCACGACCGGCACGGTCCCTGCATTGGCCACCTCCCGACGCGGTCCGATGGGCCGCATCGACGAGTCAACCATCGTCAAGCCAGGAGAAACTCCCGTGAACCTGCTCAAGATTTTCGCCCTCGGCGCCACGAGCCTGGTGGGCGTGGCGCTGGCCGCCGCCATGCCGCCGGCACCCGCTTCGCCGCCGGACGAGCCCCCGCCGCCGAAGTCGAAGGAGAAGGACGATCGCGGTCCCGGCGGCGAGCTGAAGAAGGCGTACGACCTGCTCCGCCGGATCCGGTCCGACAACCGGGCCAGCGGCCGCCCCGAGGAGCGGCTCCGCGACTGGACCGACCGCGCCACCAAGCTCTACCGCGAGGGCCTGAAGTCCTTCGAGAAGCGCGACGACCGCGAGGCCCGCGAGTACGGGCTCGCCGCCCACGACCTGGCCCGGGCCGTCGACCACGCCCGGAACGCCGCGTCGTTCGACCTCGACGACGACCTCCCCCCGCCCCCCGACCGCGGCGGCCCCGGGGATGAGGACGAGCGGACCCGACGCGACCTCCGCCACGCCTACGACCGGATCGGCGAGATCAAGGACGCCAAGGGCGTGGCCGACCTCCCGTTCTACCTCGACGCCTCCAAGGACCTCTACAACGCCGCCCGGCGCGACGCCACCTCCGGCCGGGGCGAGCGGGCCGGTGAGCTGGCCCGGGCCGCCGAGGCCCTGACCCACGTCCCCGAGCACCTGGCCCGGGCCGCCGGCGAGGGCCGCCCCGAGCCCAAGGAGAAGCGCGAGCGGCCCGAGCCGAAGAAGGAGAAGCACGAGCGGCCCGAGCCGCCCAAGGCCAAGCACGACCGCCCCGAGCCCAAGGAGAAGGGCGAGCGGCCCGAGCCCAAGGAGAAGCGCGAACGCGACGACCTCCCGCCCCCGATCGAGTGATCGGGCCGATCGCCCCCCGATCCCCCGGCCCGTAGCGCCGGGGGATCTTTGCTCTCCCAAGGGACCGCCAAAGACCATGGACCTGCGCAACCGGATCGGCCTTTACGGCTCGTACTTCCTGGGGATGGCGGGGATCGGCTTCACCCTGCCGTACCTCCCGCTCTACCTCGGCCAGGAGGGCCTCTCGGACCGGGCGATCGGGATCATCTCGACCCTGGCCGCCCTGGCCGGGCTGGCCCAGTTCCCGGTCGGGCTCTGGTCCGACCGGCTCGGCTGGCGGAAGCCGTTCCTGGTCGTGGCGCTGGCCTCGGTGGCCGCCTCGACCTGGCTCCTCCGGGGGGCCCACGGGATCGTCTGGGTCGGCTTCCTGGTGATCCTCTTCGCCGAGAACGGGATCGGCCGCGCGGTCGTCGAGAGCCTCTCGGGCGCCGAGGCGGCGGCGCTGGCCCCGAAAGGACAGGTGGGCTCGGCCCTGGGCGCCCTCCGGTTCTGGAAGCCGATCGGGATCGTCCTGATGACCCTCTTCGGGAGCTGGATGGCCGGGGGCGAGGGGGGCGTCAAGTCGATCCTCCTGCCGCTGGCGGTGGTCCAGACCCTGGCCGTCGGGGCGGCCCTGCTGATCCACGAGTCGGGCCGGGCGGGCCGCGAGGTCCGGGATCAGGATCGAGAGCGTGGGCCGGAGAAAGCCCGGGGCGGCGGGCTCCCCAAGGACTTCGGCCTCTGGGCGTTCGCCGCGGCGATGGTCCTGTACCACGCGGCCAACGCGCCGGGCGGCGTGTACCTGGGGCTCTACCTGAAGCGCGACCTCCACGCCCCGGAGCAGATGCTGGCTTATGCGTTCGCGGTGAGCATGGTCGCCTGGATGATCGTGGTCTGGCCGGCGGGCTGGCTGGCCGACCGGTGGGGGCGGAAGCCGCTCCTGGTGCTCGGGTGGTCGGTGATGGTCCTCCGCCTGGTGCTGGTGGCGGTCCTGCCGACCCCCGGCCTGGTCGTGGCCAACCAGGCGCTGGACGGGCTGGGCAACGGCCTGTTCGCGGTCCTGGCGGCGGCCTGGGTGACCGACCGGCTGGCCGACCCGAGGCGGTCGGGCGAGGCGCAGGTGATCGTCGGCTCGTGCCTGGTTCTGGGCTCGGCGATCGGCCCGGCGGTGGCTGGGTTCGTGGTCGGTCCGCTCGGCTATCGGGGCCTGTTCTGGGGCCTGGCGGGCGTGGGCCTCGTCGCCACGGCCATCGTCGTCTTCCTCGTCCCGGAGACGCTCCGGAAGCACGACGAGCTGGGCGAGGACGGGACGGTCACCCCCATGCCCGCGACGTCCGACCTCTCGACGTCCGCGTGAGAGGCGATCCGGCCCTGTTTTCGGGGCCCGGCGATGGGTCATGGCAAATGGGCGCTGGTTGATGGGTGAAGGAACTCCCGGGAGAGCGGCCGAAGCGGCTCCGGATCCGCCGTCCATCATGGGTTTTTCACCATGAACCATGAACCATTTTCGATTTCGGATCACCTCCGAGCGTCGGTCTCATCATTCATTCCAAGGAATCCACGTCCGTGACTCATCATCCGTCCTCGATACCATTGGTTTCCACGATCTTCGGCCTGACTTACCTGGCGCTGGCGGTGGGGAAGGTCCCCGGGCTCCGGATCGACCGCTCGGGGATCGCGCTGGTGGGCGCCGCCGCGATGCTCGGGGTGGGCGTCCTGAGCCTGCACGACGCGGCCAGGGCGGTCGACTACGAGACGCTGATCCTGCTGTTCGGGATGATGGTGGTGGTGGCCTTCCTCCGGCTCTCGGGGGCGTTCGCCCTGGCGACCGACCGGATCGCCGCGAGCTTCTCGGGCCCCCTGCCGCTGCTGGCGGTGACGATCGGGCTGTCGGGCGTCCTGTCGGCGTTTCTGGTCAACGACGTGGTCTGCGTCGCGCTGACGCCGCTGGTCCTGGACCTGACCCGCCGCCTGAAGCGCCCGCCGATCCCGTACCTGGTCGGGCTGGCGACGGCCTCCAACGTCGGATCGGTGGCCACGATCACGGGGAATCCGCAGAATATCATCATCGGGTCGCTCTCTCATATCTCCTACCTCCGGTTCGCGGCGCGGCTGGCCCCGGTGGCGGCGGTCGGCCTGGTGATGACGTACCTGGTCGTCTGGCTGGTCTACCGCGGGGTGCTGAATCAGGAGCCCGAGGGCGAGGCCCCCGAGCCGCGGGCTCCCCGGGTCCATCCCTCGCTGGTCTTCAAGAGCGTGGCGGTGGCCCTGGTGACGGTCGGGCTGTTCTTCGCGGGCTTCCCGATCGCCCTGGTGGCGCTGGGGGCGGCGGGGGTCTTGCTGCTCGGACGGGTCCGGCCGGAGAAGGTGTACGACTCGATCGACTGGCCGCTGCTGGTGATGTTCTCGGGGCTGTTCGTGGTGGTCCACGCCTTCGAGGTGACGGTGGTCCGGACCTGGGGGATCGAGCGCTGGCATGCCCTGCTGGACTCGCCGGTGGTGGCGGTCAGCGGGCTCTCGGTGGTCCTCTCGAATCTGGTCTCCAACGTGCCGGCGGTCCTGCTGTTCAAGCCCCTGATGGCAGCGATGGCCGAGTCCCACCGCGAGCAGGCCTGGCTGGCCCTGGCGATGTCGAGCACGCTGGCGGGGAACCTGACGGTCCTCGGCTCGGTGGCCAACCTGATCGTGGTCGAGAACGCCCGTCGGGCCGGGACCGAACTCGGCTTCGTGGAGTACCTCAAGGTCGGCGTCCCCCTGACGATCGCGACGACCCTGGCGGGCGTCGCCTGGCTCGCCCTGACGCATTATTGAACGAGGGACCATCGATGCGATCCGAGACCGTCCATCCGAGCCGGGCGAGCCTCCGGGCGCTCGACGCTCTCAACGCGGTCCTGGCCGACGTCCGCGACGGGCTCGGGCCTTACCTGGCGATCTACCTGGCCACCAAACGCTGGGACCCGTCGCGGATCGGGCTGGCGATGTCGGCGATGGGAATCGCCTCGGTGATCGCCCAGACCCCGGCCGGGGCCCTGATCGACCAATCCCGGCGCAAGCGATCGTGGATGATCGCGGCGGCCCTGCTGGTGGCGCTGGGGGCCGTGGCGATGGTCCGGGTGCCGACCCTCCCGGTCATCCTTGGGGCGCAGGCGACCATCGGCGTGGCCTCGGCGATCTTCCCGCCGGCGATCGCGGCGGTGAGCCTGGGGCTGGTCGGGCACGCCCGATTGTCGCGGCGGGCCGGCCGGAACGAGGCGTTCAACCACGCCGGAAACGTCGTCGCCGCCGTCCTCGCCGGGCTGATCGGCGACCACGTCGCCTACGAGGGGATTTTCTACCTCCTGGCCGGGATGTGCGGGGCCTCGGTCGTCGCGACCCTGATGATCCGCCCCGAGGAGATCGACGACGAACTGGCCCGGGGCGGCGAGGAGGGCAAGCCCGCCGGCCTCGGCGACCCGATGCACGACCGGGACCTCGACCCGGCCCCGAAGCCGCCGCGGGCCGCCTCGCTGGGCGAGCTGGTCGGCGACCGGCGGATCGTGATCTTCGCCGCCTCGGTCGTCCTGTTCCACTTCGCCAACGCGGCCATGCTGCCGCTGGTGGGCCAGAAGATGACGGCCGGGATGACCCAGGGGGTGGCCGGTTATATGTCCTACTGCATCATCGCGGCCCAGCTCGTGATGGTCCCGGTGGCCCTGCTCGCGAGCCGGCTGGCCGACTCGTGGGGCCGTCGGGCGACGTTCCTGATCGGCTTCGCCGTCCTGCCCGTCCGGGGCGTCCTCTACACGATCACCGCGGACCCCCGGGCCCTGGTCGCGGTCCAGCTCCTGGACGGGGTCGGGGCGGGGATCTTCGGGGTGGTCGGCGTCCTGGTGATCGCCGACCTGACCCGGGGGACCGGCCGATTCAACCTGATGCAGGGGGCCCTGGCCACCGCGACCGGGATCGGGGCCTCGGCCAGCAACCTGATGACCGGCGCGATCGTCTCCCGTTTCGGCTTCAACGCTGGCTTCCTCACGCTCTCGGCCATCGCCGCCGCGGCCCTGGCGTTCTTCGCGGCGGCCATGCCCGAGACCAGGCCCGAGGCCGACCCCGCCGCCCCGATCGAATCGAAACTCTCCCCCGTGAGGCCCTGATGAGCACCATCGATGACCCCGTGACCTTCGTCGTCCCCGGCGACCTCCACCTGACCGAGGCCGGCCTGGAGAACCACCGGGCCGCCCTCCGGGTGGTTGACGAGGTCAACGGGCTGATCCGGCCCGACTTCGTCCAGTTCATCGGCGACAACGTCCAGGACGCCGAGGAGGCCCAGTTCCGCCTCTTCGACGAACTCCGGTCCCGGCTGGCCGCCCCCCACTTCGCGCTGGTCGGCGACCACGACGTCAAGGGCGACCGCCAGGCGAAAGGCTTCCGGGCCCACCTCGGGCCAACCTACGGCTCGGATTCGCTCCGGGGGTTCCGCTTCCTCCGGCTCGACACCCAGGAGTCGAAGCCGGTGGGGATGACTCAAGGGCAGGTTGATTGGTTCCGAACCGAGGTGGAGGACGCCCTGTCCTCGGGCGAACGTCCCTTCATATTTCAGCATAATTACCCATTTCAGGTCTGGGAGACCTTCGACGGCCCGGGCCTCGACGACTGGCGGGCGATCGTCCAGAGGCGTCGGGTCGCCGGGATCGTCTGCGGCCACACCCATTACTTGCAGGCGGCCAACGACGGGCGGAACGCCTTCGTCGCCGTCCGGTCGATCGGCGACCCCGAGGGCGGCCCACCGGGCTACCTGATCGGCCACCTCGCCGGGGACGACTTCGCCGTCACCTATCGCTCGGTCGAGGACCGGGGGCCGATCGCCCTGGTGACCCACCCCCGCGAGGCGATCCTGGCAACCGGGCCCGCCCATGTCGTCGCGGGCCCCGACCGGGTCGAGGTCCGGGTCTGGTCGGCCGAGCCGGTCGCGACGGTCGGCGGCCGGATCGACGGCGGCGCGTGGTTCGACCTCGATCCCATCGCGCCCGGCCAATGGATGGCCCCCCTGCCCGGCGACCGGCTCGCCAAGGGGCGGCACAGCCTGGAGGCCCGGGTCCTCGACAAGCAGGGCAATCAGGCGGGCCATCCGATCGAGTTCCTCGTCGACCCGACCGGCCGCCACACGGCCGTCCCCGCCACCTTCCCGGTCGTCGAGCGGACCGCATTCTGCTGAGCGGAGGGCATTGCCTGGCCGATGGCCGATGGCCGATGGCCGATGGCCGATGACCGATGACCGATGACCGATTTGGTGGCGTAGGGTGGCGTCGAGCGGAGCGAGGCCCACCATCAATGGGCGTCGATCGGTGGACCTCGGACCGCTCGACGCCACCCTGCGGGAATCGCTCCAGCGCGATGGAGTCGCGGGGGAATCAGGGGCCGGAGGGGCGGCCCCGGGCCAGGGCCCCGAGGGCGAAGGGGGTGGCGACGAGCGGGTCGTCTTCCTTGGAGGCGGAATGGGGGTTGGACCAGGTCCCGTCGGGCCGCTGGCGGCGGATCAGCTCGTGGGCGATCTCGTCGGCCCAGTTAATATTTATATTTTCGCGTTTGAATATCTGGATTCCGAGCGAGCGGAAGGCATGGGCGGCGGACCAGCAATAGTAATAGTAGGTGGCGTCGCGGTCGGCCTCGCGGGCGGGTTCGAAGGTCCCGGGGACGGTGGCGGCGGAGAAGTTCCGCCGGAGCCAGGCGAGCGCCGACCGGGCCCGGGGGTGGTCGGGGGCGACCCCGCAGAGGAGCAGGGCGCGGAGGCCGTCGGCGGTCGCGGACCCGTAGGAGTGGGAGCGGTCGCGGCCGAGGCGGTCGACCCCGGCCGATCCCGCCTTGTTCCGGGCGGGGTCGGTGGGGGTGAGGAAGAAGCCGCCGTCATCGAAAGCGGCGTCGGTGGAGTCGAAGTTCTGGCAGGTCCGGACGAAGTTCAGGGCCATGCGGATCGCCGGGTCGTCGGGGGCGGCCCCGGCCTGGCGGAGGGCCCCGAGGGCGAACAGGGTCGAGGACAGGTCGGCGTCGACGGGGTGGCCGCCGGGCCGAGCGGCGGCGGGCTCGGAGGCGTAGCCCCAGGCGCCGAAGGCCGGGTTGTCGGGCCGCCAGCCGAGCGACTCGTCGAGCTGCCGCCTCCGGAGGTCGGCGAGGTAGGCGGCGATGGCCTCGGGGCCGCCGGGGACGTGGACTTTTCTCAGGGCGAGGGCCGAGGCGGAGTCGCCGTAGACCGGGTAGAGCCGGCCGAAGGGGCCGCCGTCGATGGTCCCGTCGGCCCGGGCCTGGCCGGCGAGGTATCCGGCTCCCCGGACCCGGGCGGCCTGGGAACCCTCGGAGTCCGGGGCGTAGACGACCGCCTTGAGGACCGAGGGGGTCAGCGAGGGCCCGTCCTTGAAGGCCCCGTAGGTCCTCGATCGCCAGGCCCCATCGGGCGACTGCGCGGCGACGAGGGCCCGGGTCGCCCCGGCGATCGCCCGGTCGACCCGGGGCGCGAGGTCGTCGCCCGAGGCGCGGGGCGTCGGGGCGACGATGGCGATCAGGAGGAACGCGCCGATCGGTCTCATTGGACGGCGGTCTTCCCTCGGGCCTGGTCCGGGACCGGGGTCCGGTCGCCGAGCAGGACGAGCAGGGCGGTCGAGGTGCAGAAGGTCCGGCCGGTGATGCAGTGGTGCCCGGTCCAGCTCCCGTCGTCGTTCTGGATCCGTCCGAGGTTGGCGGTCATCGCCTCGTCCCACTTCTTCCAGGCCGGGCCGCCCTTGAGGACCAGGCTCTCGCCGATGTTCATGTAGCTCAGAAACTCCTCGCCGCCGTTGGACCCGAAGCCGGCCAGGAACCCCTGATCGTCGAGCCGGGCGATGACCTGCCCCTGGGCGTTGTCGCGGGCGAGCCTGGCTTCCTTGAACCGGCCGAGATCCTTCCGGGCGTCGGCGACGACCGCCTCGTCCTTGGAGGTCTCGACGACCTTCTTCAACTTCTCCTCCTGGATCGAGTTGGAGTTGACCGAATCCTGGAGGACCCCCAGGCTGGAGGCCCGGTCGTACAGCTCGACCCCGGCCGAGCCCAGCCCGCCCCTGATCCCGGGTGCCGAGGTCCCGACGACAATCGGGGTCCTGCGGGAATCGGTCGGCGTGGGGGCCGAGGCGACCGAGCCCGGCCCGGAGATGCCCGCCCCGCCGATCGTCCCGCCACTCCCGGCGAACCCGCGGCCGCCGCCCGCCGGGGTCGCCGGGGCCGAGGCGACCGCGACCGGCCCGGCCAGGCCCGGCCCGCCGATCGTCCCGCCACTCCCGGCGAACCCGCCGCCGACGGCCGTCGGGGCCGCGGCGACCGAGCCCGGCCCGGAGATGCCCGCCCCGCCGATCCCCGCGGCGCCCCCGGCGAACCCGCCGCCGACTCCCGCCCCGCCGATCCCCGCGCCGGCCCCGGCGAACCCGCCGCCCCCCAGGCCCCCCTCGCCGATGGCCGCCGAGGCCCTGGCCTGCGCGAGCTGGATCTTGGCGTAGCTCTCGGTCCGGGCCAGCAGTTCGGGGGAGACCGTCGCCCCGCTCTGGACGGCCCGATTGATCCCCTTGCCGGCCATCGATTGCGCCAGGATCGGCGCCCATCCGGCCTGGTTATCCCACGATCCATCGGCCTTCTGGTGGGCCTTGATCTTGCCGAGGACCTTGTTCAGGGCGACCTCGACGGTCCGGTTCTCGGCCGGGTCGGCCATCCGGTCCTTGACCTCGGCCAGCAGGAGCGAGGCGAGGAAGGTGTCGATGTTCGGGCCGAGCTTGCCCTGGACCCGCGTCCCCTTGATCGTCGAGACGTCCAGCGACTGGGAGTCGGACGCCTCGACGCTCGACCGGACGAACCGGACCGCCTTGGCGACCGCGTCCTTGTACGGCCCGGTCGAGGGGGTGCTGCCGGATCGGATCAGGGCCAGGGCGGCGACCGAGGTATCGGCCACGTTCGCCTTGTCGCGGAGTCCGGCCCCGCCGCCCATATGCCGCGACTCGTCCCCCTGCCCCCAGCCGCCGTCCCCGAGCTGGTGCTCGACCAGCCAGTCCAGCCCCTTCTTGACCGGCGGGGTGATCGGCTTGGGCTCGACGGCCGTGGTCCAGGCCACCGGGGCCGGCCTGGATCCCTCCTCGGGCGGGGTGGGCGGGGCTCCGGGCTTCTCCGGCGCGGGGTCCTGGGCCTGCATGGTCCCCCAGACCCCCATCGTGAACATCAACGCCAGGGCCATCCCTCGGAAATACTCGCGCATCGCGACCTCCTGGGTAGCGGGGACCGGGACTCGTGCGGACGGGAACGACCGTTGGACGCGGGCGGGCTCCCCGAAGTTCCTCGGATTCGAGCCCGAGGTCCCGACTCGGCCCGCCCCCGGTATCACGTTTGGCTCGGCGATTCCTTGGGCCGTCCGATCTCGCCGAGGGCCCGCGCAGCCAGTTCGACCGCAAACCCTGCCATATCATCGAGGCAGGACCGATTCAGGTCCCGATGTCCGGCCCTGCCGAACGAACCCAAGAACTTTTCGGGCGGCCTTGCCAAACGAACCCAAGGACTTCTCGGGCGGCCTTGCCAAACGAACCCAAATCCGGTCCAGGCGGCCGGGCGGAACGAACCCAGGCTCCCCGCGCACGACGAATCTCACCCATCTTGAGCACCTTGGGGCAATCCCAGCCTCCCGCGACTGATCCCACCCGGACGAACCCAAGCCGCCCGAATGGTTGTCATGCCGCGCCCTCCCGTGAAAGACGAACCCAGGCGATGCCCGGACCAGCCCTGGCCCGTCCCGTCCCGTCCCGTCCCGTCCCGTCCCGTCCCGTCCCGTCCCGTCCCGGACATATTCACCCCGAGGGTCCGGCCGTAAGCCGCCTTTCTGGGTAGCCGGCCCGGATTCGCGGCCGGGTTGATGGCCGGACCTATCATGCTCCTGTCACTTGCCGCCCTGAATTCATCCCGGAGCAGAGACGCTGATGCGAGCGGCCTGCCCGCCGATCCCTGGTCCCGTCTTGATGGGTATCGTACAACTGGCAGAGAGCCAGGGAGCGACCCATCCGAAGACAACCCGGATCGGACCAGATCGCGAAAATCCTCCGTGAGTTCCAGGCTGACCTCGGGAGGGGCTGAAACAAAGCAGCACCCCGGAATTCCTCATGAGCCTTCTCTTTTATGCAAGACCCCCTCGCCTGGATCGATGATGAGGCCGAAGCCTGGTCCCTCCGGGGGCTGGAGCGGCGGCTGGTCGCGCTCGGGGGATCGACACCGGGTCGGGTCGGGCGGGACGGGCGGTCGCTGGTGAACTTCGCCTCGAACGATTATCTGGGGCTGGCCTCGGACCCCCGGGTCGTCGAGGCGGCGTGCTCGGCGGCCGGGCGGTATGGCTGGGGGGCGGGGGCCTCGCCGCTGGTCTCGGGCTGGCGCGAGCCGCACGAGGCGCTGGCCGAGGGGCTGGCCCGGTTCGAGGGGGTCGAGGCCGTCGGGCTGTTCCCGACGGGGTTCGCGGCGAATCTCGGGGCGATCGTCGCGCTGGTCGGGCCGGGGGACGCGGTCTACTCGGACCGGCTCAACCACGCCTGCCTGTTCGACGGGGCCCGGCTCTCGGGGGCCCGGCTCCGGGTCTATCCCCACGGGGACTCCGATCGGCTCGGGTCGATCCTGGCGCGCGACCGAGGTCGGTTCCGGCGGTCGATGATCGCCACCGACGGCGTGTTCAGCATGGACGGCGACCTCGCGCCGCTGGCCGAGCTGGCCGACCTCGCCGGCCGGTTCGGGGCGATCCTGCTGGTGGACGAGGCGCACGGGACGGGCGTGTACGGGCCCGGGGGGCGGGGGGCATCGGCGGCCCTGGGGGTGGCCGATCGGGTGGACGTGAAGGTCGGCACGCTCTCCAAGGCGCTGGGGTCGGTCGGCGGGTTCGTGGCCGGGTCGCGGCGGCTGATCGGCTGGCTGGTCAACCATTCGCGGACGATGATCTACTCGACGGCGACGCCGCCTCCCGCCGCCGCCGCGGCGCTCCGGGCGCTGGAGATCGCCCGGGACGAGCCCTGGCGGCGGTCGGCCGTGCTCGGGCTGGCCCGGTCGCTCCGCGAGGCCCTGCCGGGCCTCGGGCCGGGGGGCCCGATCGTGCCGATCGCGGTCGACGGGCCGGCCGAGGCCGTCGCCCTGGCGTCAAGGCTCCTCGATCTCGGTTTGCTGGTCCCCGCGATCCGGCCGCCGACGGTCCCCGAGGGGACCGCCCGGCTCCGGGTCAGCCTGACCGCCGCGCACCGGCCCGGCGACCTCGACCGCCTGGTCGCCGCGCTGGCCGGGGCCCGGGTCGCGCCGGGGCCGGGTCCGGCCGGGGCTCCGGACTCGGCGCCGAACGGGTCGCAGGCGATTCCGTGAGAGCGACGGTTGCCCGAGCCGGGTCGGTCCCGCCCCCTCCAGATCCCCGGGAGACCGCCGATGACGCCTTCGCCCGGCGACCACCCCGAGGCCAACCGACCGGGCCCGAGATGCCGTTTTGACGGCGATCTCCGCAGCCAAGAATAGGGCTGATGGTCCTGCCAATATGGCACTGCATCCGGATCCGTGCAATTTTCCTGAATCCAGATCCCGATTTTTTCGCAATCAGAACCAACAACAGGTCAACAATCTGGGGCGACCTGTCGCGGCTGCCAATTTCGTCTTTCCGCGATCGGCACAAGGTTTGCGTACAATTGCCCTGGGCCAGCGATTCGACACCTGGCAGGGAGGGGTCAAGCCATGAGCGGACTGAACTGGCAGCGGCATTGGGATCCGTTCCGGGACTTCCAGCACGAGGTTGGCCGGCTGTTCGAGAGCCTGGAGCCCGCCCAGCCCGGGCGGGTGGCCCGGGGCGTTCCCCCGATCAACCTCTATGATGCCGGCGAGGCGTACATCCTGACGGCGCAGTTGCCCGGGGTCGGCCCCGAGGAAGTCGACCTGTCGATCACCGGCGAGACCCTGACGATGCGAGGCGACCGGAAGCATCCCCCCGGGGTCCCCGAGGAGAGCTACCGCCGCCAGGAGCGGAGGTTCGGCCGATGGACCCGGACGATCACCCTGCCCGACCGGGTCGACGGGGCCAACGTCTCGGCGAGCTTCGCCGACGGCGTCCTGACCGTCACTTTACCCAAGGCCGAGGAGTCCCGCCCCCGGCAGATCAGCGTGACCCCGTCGGCCGTCGACGACCGAGCCCTCGTCCCCGGACCGGAGGCACGATCATGACCCAGGAGCATCGCGCGATCCACGTCCCGATCGGCCGGAACCCGGCCGTGGGCGACGACCCCAAGGCGGCCCCCACGCACCCCGGGACCTCGCCCCCCTGCCAGACCCCGCCGATCGACATCCACGAAGCCGCCGAGGGCCTGGTCCTGGAGGCCGACCTGCCCGGCGTTCCCGAGGATCAGGTCTCGATCCAGCTCGAAGACAACGTCCTGAGCCTCCACGCCCGGGCCGCCGCCCCGGCGCCCGAGGGGGCCCGGGTCCTCCACGAGGAATATCGCCCGGGCGACTTCTACCGCTCGTTCATCCTCAGTGACGAGGTCGAGCGGTCCAGGATCTCGGCCGAGCTGAAGAACGGGGTCCTCCGGCTGACCCTGCCGAAGGCCGAACGCGCCAAGACGCGGCGGATCGAGATCAAGACATCCTGAGAGCGGACGAATCACCCGTGCCAGGCCGACCCGGCCTCGATCGAACCGGACCCTTCTCGGCGGCCTTCGCCGGCCCCAGGACACCCCCATGATCCGACCCGGAATCTGGCGACGCGAGCTGACCGTCCCGCTCCAGTCGCTCCAGAGCGAGCTCAATCGACTCTTCGAGGAATACTGGCAGCCCGGCCCCGGCGCCCCGTCGGTGGCGCCCCCGACCGACCTGGCCACTGCCTCGTGGACCCCGGCCATCGACCTCCACGAGACCCCCGGCGAGATCGTCCTGATGGTCGACCTGCCCGGCGTCAACCCGTCGACGATCGACCTCTCGCTGACCGGCAACGTCCTGACACTCCGCGGCGAGAAGGTCGCGCCCGAGGTGGCCGGCGGCCACAACCGGGTCCGCGAGCGACCGGCCGGGTCGTTCCACCGCCAGGTCACCCTGACCGAGGCCGTCGACTTCGACCGCGTCCACGCCGAGGCCCGGGACGGCGTCCTCGTCGTCCGGCTCCCCAAGCAGGAGGCCGCCCGGCCCCGGAGCATCCCGATCCAGCCGACCACGGCCTGAGCGCGATGGCCGATGGCGGAAATTCCCGATCAACCATCGGCCATCATCCATCCGGCTTTCTCCCGGAGCCCGCTCGACCCCGATCCACGGTGTGGTAAGCTGGGTTGTACTGTCGATCCGAAGGCCGACCCGAGCGAGGACGTCGATGGAGACCGAGAAGCTGCTCTGCTACGGGGCGATGGGCATCGCGGGCCTGGTGGCCGTGTTGTTCCTGCTGGACATCGTGACCAAGATCTTCGGCGGTCAGAGCCTCGTCCTCGACATCCTGTTCATCCTCGGGGCCGCCTTCGTCCTCTGGCAGGGCTTCGAGACCTCGCGCGAGCTGCGCTGATCGGGGGAGAGGCTCAATCTTCGGGTCGGCCGAGCGAATACCTCGGGGAAGTTCCACGCCCCTTCCCCGAAGGCCGACCCATGACCGAACTCCTCGCGGTCTCGACCCGACCTCGGCGGGCCCGGCGAATCGCCCTGGTCGCGGCGATCGGAATCCTCGCGGTCATCGCGGCCAGCTCCTGGATTCGCCTGCCGCCGACCCGCCCGAGGCTGCCCGACCCCAACGGCTCCGACGACCTCGCCCGTGCCGGATCGATGATCCGGGGGGACTGGCCCAACAAGGGAGCCGTCGCCGATGCCGACCCCGCCGCGCTCCGCCCGTTCGTCCAGGCCAACCGCCCCGCGCTCGACCTGGTCCGGGTCGGCCTCGGTCGCGAATCGGTGTCGCCCCTGGAGGACTCCGAGGCCGGCCTGGGGCGGCAGTTCGAGCGTCAGGTTCTGCTGAAGTACGCCGCCCGACTCCTGATCGCCGAGGGCCTGGTCGCGGAGGCCGACGGCCGGGCTGGCGACGCCTCGCGGAGTTACCTCGACTCCCTGAGCGTGGGGCAGGCGACCACCCAGGGCGGGATGCTGACCGACGCCCAGCTCGGCTGGGTCCTCCAGAAGAGGGCCGTCGACCGCCTCCGGAAGCTCCGCGACCACCTCCCGGCCGTGGACCTCAAGGCCACGATCCGCGCCATCGAGGCCATCGACCGTCGGCGGGTCGCCCCCGATGCCGTCGTCAAGCGCTGGGAGCGCTGGTATCGCGGGGCGTTCAGGCCGGTTCAGCGGATCGTCCTCCAGTGTGGCGGGACCGAGGCGACCGAGCGTTTGAACCAGCAATTCCAGGCCCGGAAGGCCCACGACGCCGCCGGGCGGGCCCTCCGATTCCTGATGGTCGAGCTGTCCATCCACGCCTCCCACGGCGAGAAGGGGGCCTGGCCCCGGTCGGTCGCCGACCTGGTGCCGGCCTACCTCGCCTCGGTCCCGATCGACCCGAGCACCGGCAGGCCCCTCGACTACCCGGCCAACCCCTCGGGCGAGTTGTCCGACGACCTCGGATCGGTCGCCCGCCCCGATGGAGAGGTCGTCCCTCGCCCCTGATCGGCCCGGGCCCCGGCCGAGACCCGGGCCACGATCGCCCCGACCAGCCCGTCCCAGGTGAATTCCTCGGCCTCGACGGCGACCGGCCAGCCGAGCCGGGCGACGGCCGACGAGGTGACCGGGCTCAGGCTGGCCAGGCGGATCTCGGGGCCGACCCGCCCCCGGGCCGACTCGCTCAGGAGGCCGTGGAGCCGCTCGGCAATCGCCGAGCTGGTCAGGGTGATCCAGTCGACCGACCCCGCCTCGATCCGGGCCAGGACTTCCGCCGGGATCGACCCGGCGTCGACGTTCCGGTACGCGGCGACCTGCTCGACGTGGGCGATCCGCCCCAGCTCGTCCTGGAGGATCGTCCGGCCCCGGTCGGCCCGGACCAGCAAGACCCGGCGGCCGGCGACCCGGGGCCCGAGGGCCTCGGCCAGCGCCTCGGATCGGTAGGAGGCGGGGACGAGGTCGGCCTTCAGCCGGAACCCGGCCAGCGCCTCGGCCGTCGCCGGGCCGATCGCGGCGAGTTGCAGGTGCCCGAGGGCCCGGAGGTCGCGGCCCCGGGCTCCGAGCCGGTCGAGGAAGTGGCGGACGCCGTTGGCCGAGGTGAACGCCAGCCAGTCGAACGAGCCAAGCCGGTCGATCGCGTCGTCGAGCGGCCCGAAGTCGTCGAGCCGGAGGATCCGCACGGTCGGGGCCGAGAGGACTTCGGCCCCCAGGGCTTCCAGGGTCTGGGCCGATCGGTCGGCCTCGTCGATCGGGCGGGTGATGACGACCCGCTGGCCGAACAGGGGGAGCGACTCGAACCAGGAGAGCCCCGATCGCCGGGCGACCACGTCGCCGACGACCAGCAGGGCCGGCGGGCCGATCCCGGCCTCGATGACGCGGTCGGGGAGGTCGGCCAGGGTGGCGACCACGGCCCGCTGGCGGGGTAATGTGCCCGACTGGATCATCGCGGCCGGCGTGCCCGGGGGCTTCCCCTCGCGGATCAGGGTCCGGCAGAGCGCGGGGAGGCGGGTCATGCCCATGTAGACGACCAGGGTCCCGGGGAACCGGGCCAGGGCCGACCAGTCGAGCCGGCCGGGGGCGTCGGGGTCGTCGTGCCCGGTGACGAAGGCGACGGCCGAGGCGGCGTCGCGGTGGGTGACGGGAACGCCCGCGTAGCAGGTCGCCCCCAGCGCGGCGGTCACGCCGGGGACGACCCGGAAGGGGATCCCTCGGGCCCGGAGGTGCTCGGCCTCCTCGGCCCCCCGGCCGAAGACGTAGGGGTCGCCCCCCTTGAGCCGGACCACCCGGCGGCCGAGCCGGGCGTGCTCGACCAGGACCTCGTTGATCTCCCCCTGCGAGAGCGTGCAGTGGCCGATCGTCTTGCCCGCCGCGATCCGGAGGGCCCCGGCCGGGGCGAGGTCCAGCAGCCGGGGGCTGGCCAGGTGGTCGTAGACGACCACTTCGGCGCGGGCCAGGGCGTCGCGACCCCGGAGGGTCAGCAAGCCGGGGTCGCCCGGCCCCGCGCCGACCAGATAGACCATCCCGCCCGGCTCGCCCATCGGCCGATCGCCCCCTCCGGCTCGCCCGCCCCCGGGCTCACGACATCGCGGGGGCGGGGGCCTTCTTGTTGGACTTGATCATGATCAGCCCCAGCTCGTAGAGCGCGACCATCGGGACCGCCAGCGCGAGCTGGCTGAAGACGTCCGGGCCGGGCGTCAGGATGGCCGCGGCGATCACCATGATCAGGATCGCCATCCGCCGCTTCGAGCGAAAGTCCTCGTGGGTGAAGATCCCGACCCGCTCCAGGAAGAGCATCACCAACGGGGTCTGGAAGCAGACGCCGAAGACCACCGGCAGGATCGTCGCGAAGCTCATCCAGTCGGTGATCCGCATCGTCGGCTCGATGTTGAGCCAGACGTTGAACTGGAGCAGGAACATCAGCGTGTACGGCAGGACCCCGAAGAAGCAGAGGAACACGCCCCCCAGGAACAGCCCCAGCGAGAACGGCAGGAACTTCTTGACGTAGTGCCGCTCGTGCCGGTAGAGCCCCGCCGCGATGAACGCCCACCCCTGGTAGAACACGAACGGGCTGGTCAGCACCAGGCCGGAGACCATGCAGATCATGAAGTAGATCGTGATCGTCTCCAGCGGCGCCAGCGAGATCAGCGGGCTCCGGAAGCTGGTCGTCACCGCGCTGAGGATCTGGTCGCTGGCCTCGGCGGTCAGCGACAGGGCGATCTTGCGGTCCTTGATCTCGGGCGAGTTCGGGTCCGGGAGCAGCGGCCCGAGCTTCGGGGCGAGCCCGACCACCTGCTCGATGAAGTCCTTGGCCGGGATGTAGTTCTTGACCGACGGGCTGAGCCGCTTCTCGTCCCCGGCCGTCTTCGACTCCTTGGCGGCCTGGTTCTTGTAGAACTCGGCGAGCGTGATCCGGGCCGGCCGCTCCATGGTGTCGAAGACGTACATGCCGATGCTCTGGCCCATGATCGGGATCGGGATGAACGTGATGACCATCCCGACGAACAGCCCGATCAGGGCGAGGACGAGGCGATAGCGGAGGTCCTCGATGTGGTCGCCGAAGCTCATCGAGACCATCTGATTTTCTTCGGAGAACAGGTCCTTGTCGCTACGCATGGGGTCGATCCACCCTCCCCTGCGGGAGGAGTCGGGGCGTGCCGGTCGGCGGCGGTCCGGGTGGGAGAGGAGACGCGGGCGAGTCGGCCAGTCCCGAGGCCGAGGCCCTGTGGCGGGCGCCGCCGGTGGCCTCGCGGGGACGGCCGGGCCGGCGGGGGCGTTCCTGGACCCTCATCCTAACACGGGCGTCCCGGGGATTGCCAGGGATCAACGCCCAGGGTCATTTCAAGGTTCCTGGTCATCCCCAACGCGGTTGCCTCGAATCGGCCCGATGACCATGATGAAGCTTTGATGAGCGATCGGGGAAGTCTCCGCGAACGAGGGGGATGATGAGCACGACCTTGACCGAAACCGGCGAGAATCCCTCCGTCGAGGCGATCGTCCGCTGGAACGAGGGCCGGAAACCGGAGCTGGTCCGGCGGAAGTACGAGCGGATGGGGGCGGACCTCTTCGCCTTCTTCCGGGGGACGGACCACCTCTTCGCCTCGGCCTGGCCCGGCCTGAAACCGGTCGACCCCGGCCCCTCGATCGCGATCTGCGGCGACCTCCACCTGGAAAACTTCGGGGCCTACCGGGCCGACGACGGCGAGTTCGTCTTCGACCTCAACGACTTCGACGAGGCCCTGGTCGGCCCCTGCTCGCTCGACCTGGTCCGCTGCGCCACGAGCATCCTGCTGGCGGCGCAGGTCTGGGGGCTCTCGCCGATCCAGGCGATGCGGACGGTCCTGGGTTACCTCGACCGCTACCGGAGGACGGTGGTCGAGACCGTAGGCGGCGACCACACCGGGCACGCCTCGATCGGCGAGGAGTTCGGCCCGATCGGTGAGCTGCTCGGCGACTGCGAGATGGCCACCGAGGTCGAGCTGCTCGACAGCCACACCCGGCTCGACAGGTCGGGCGTCCGCTCGATCCGGAAGTCCGAGGGCAAGCTCCCGCCGCTGGGCAAGGCGAAGTCCGCGATGGTCGCCGAAGCCGTCCAGGCGTACGGCCGGGCCAAGGGACGCCCCGGAGCCTTCCGGGTCCTCGACGTCTCCGGGCGGATCGCCGGGGTTGGCAGCCTGGGGATCCGCCGCTTCGTCGCCCTGGTGGAGGGGGCCGGCTCGCCGGACGGGAACCGCCTGCTCGACATCAAGGAGGCCGCGCCGTCGGCGCTGGTCGGCCTTGCCGGCGGGCCCAGGCCCGCCGCCTGGACCGACGACGCCCGGAGGGTGGTCGACGCCCAGCGCCGGCTTCAGGCCAGGCCGACGGCGGGCCTGGGCGTCCTGGAGATGGACGGTTCCGCCTACCGCCTCCGCGAGCTGATCCCCGACGAGAATCGAGCCCGACTCGACCGATTCCGCCGGAAGCCCGCCCGGCTCCGCCAGGCCGTCGAGGTCGCCGGGCGGATCACCGGCTGGGCCCAGGTCCGGGGCGCCCACCTCGACGGTGAGGACCGGACCGGGATCCTCGCGGACTGGGCGGCCTCCCCCGCGCTCGAGGCGGTCCTCGCCTCGGCCGTCCGCTTCGCCGACCGGGCCCGCGACGACTACAAGGCGTTCCGCAAGGCCCGGCTCGACCAGGACGCATAATCGGGGGGCCGGTCGCCGCCGGCCGGATTTCCGATCGGAGATTTCAGAATCAGAACGAAATAAATGCTCATCTTATGAAGTTCTGATATTGGAAATCGGCCCTATTCAATCGGGTGGGCAATCCGCTTGCCTCCGGCGGGGTTCGCGCCGATGATGGGGCAAAGCATCCCGTCCCCAGGCTATCCCGATACGGAGGCGCGACCGCGATGGGCCCTGGCAAGACCCGCAGGACGTTCATGAAGGATTGCTCGACGACGGCCGCTGCCCTGACGACCCTGGCCGCGGTCGCCCCGGCGGCCGGGGCGGGTCCGGGGACGTCCTACATCTGCGTGACCTGCAACTCGCAGTTCACCGAGTCGGCCCGGCCGCCCGAGAACTGCCCGATCTGCGACGACGAGCGGCAATACGTCCCCCCCGAGGGCCAGAAGTGGACGACCCTGGAGGCGCTCCGGTCGTCGCACCGGAACGTCATCAAGGAGGAGGAGCCCGGCCTCTTCTCGATCACCCCCGAGCCCAAGGCCGGGATCGGCCAGCGGGCCTTCCTGATCCGGACCCCCGAGGGGAACGTCCTCTGGGACTGCGTCGCCCCGCTCGACGACCCCACGATCGCCCGGATCAAGGAGCTGGGCGGGGTCGCCGAGATCGCGATCTCGCACCCCCATTACTACACCACGATGGTCGACTGGAGCCGGGCCTTCGGCGGAGCCCCAATCCACATCCACGAACTTGAGCGCAAGTGGGTGATGCGGCCCGACCCCGCGGTCCGGTTCCGGTCGGGCCAGTCGCTCGAACTTCGGGGCGGCCTGAAGCTCGTGACCACCGGCGGCCACTTCGACGGCTACCAGGTCCTCCACTGGCCCGGCGGGGCCGAGGGCCGGGGCGCCCTGATGGCCGGCGACCAGCCCCAGATTTGCATGGATCCCAAGCAAGTCTCTTTCATGTACAGCTATCCCAACTACATCCCCCTCAACGCCCCGGCGATCCGGCGGGTGATGGAGTGCCTCGACCCGCTGGCCTTCGACCGGGTCTACGGCGCCTTCTTCATCCGGGGCCGGGGGATCGTCCCGGACCGGGGCAAGGAGGTCGTCCGGCACTCGGCCGACCGCTACATCAAGGCGATCTCCGGCTGAGCCCGCGCCGGGGGGTCGATCGGCCCGGCCCCCCATCGCCCGGATCTTATTTGCTGATCCTGAGATCGACAATTGCTCAGGCGACGCCGTACTTCTTGAACCACTCCAGACAGCGCTTCCAGCCGTCCTCGGCCTGTGTCTTGCGGTAGCTCGGCCGGTAGTCGGCATGGAAGGCGTGCGGGGTGTCGGGATAGAGGACGATCTCGGCGGTCTTGCCGGCCTCCTTCAGGGCCTGGCGCATCTTCTCGACGGAGGCGACCGGGATCCCCTGGTCGGCCTCGCCGTAGAGCCCGAGGACCGGGGCCTTGAGCGAGCCGGCCAGGTCGACGGGGTACTTGGGCTGGAGCTCGGTCGACTGGCCGACCAGCCGGCCGTACCAGGCGACGCCGGCCTTGAGCCCGGGGTTGTGCGCGGCGTAGAGCCAGACGATCCGCCCGCCCCAGCAGAAGCCGGTGATCCCGAGCCGGGCGACGTCCGCCTTGCCGGTCGCCTTGGCGTAGGCGACGGTGGCGTCGAGGTCGGACATCACCTGGGCGTCGGGGACCTTGGAGACGACCTTGGAGAAGATCTCCTGCATGTTGGTGATCTTGGAGACGTCTCCCTGCCGGGCGTAGAGCTCGGGCGCGATGGCATAATAGCCGAGCTTGGCGAACCGCCGGCAGATGTCCTTGATGTGCTCGTGGACCCCGAAGATTTCCTGGATCACCAGGACGACCGGGAACGGCCCGGCGCCGGCGGGCATCGCCCGGTAGGCGGGGATCGTGCCCTCGGCGACGGGGACCTTGACCTCGCCGGCCTCCAGCCCCTGGGCGTCGGTCGTGATGGTCTCGGCGGAGACCGGCTGGACCGAGAGGGCGAACCCCGCGGCCAGGGTGGTGACGACGAACTCCCGCCGGTTGAACTCGACCTTCGGCAGCAGGCTCAGCAAATCCTCGCGCATCGATCTTCTCCCCGTCCGACCGGCCCCGCCTCGCCGGCCACGGCGGCCGTCGCGGACCGGGAGCCGCCTGGTTGCAGGGCCATGATAGCCGGCCGATCGGGCGAAGGCGAGCCGTCCGGGACGACGGGCGGGGCAAGGCGAAATTCAGAGGAGCCCACCGGTCCATCCCGGCTCCAACTGGCGCATCAGCGTGGCGTCGTCGCGGCCGGTCATCCCGGACTTGAGGTAGACCTCGTGGGCCCGGGCGAGCTTGTCGGGGTCGAGCGAGACGCCCAGGCCGGGCCCGGCTGGGACGGCCATCTTGCCGCCGACGATTGCCAGCTTGGGCCCCTCGATGATCTCGGCGTCGTCGGGGAGCCAGGGATAATGGGTGTCGCTGGCCATCGTGAGCTGCGGGACGGAGGCGGCCAGGTGGATCATCGCGGCCATGGTCAGCCCGGCGTGGCTGTTGCTGTGCTGGCTCATCGTCCAGCCCGCCGCGTCGCAGACCGGCCCCAGCGCCAGGCAGCCGTCGAGGCCGCCGAAGTAGTGGAGGTCGGCCAAAAGCACGTCGATCGGCTTGACCCGGAACGCCTCGGCGAGGTGCTCGAACCGGGTGACGCACATGTTCGTGCTCATCTTGAAGCCGGTCGCCTGGCGGACCTCGGCCATCGCCGCCTGGCCCCGGACCGGGTCCTCGTAGTATTCGAGCCGGAGGCCCATCAAACCCTCGCCGATCCGGAGGGCGGTGGGGACCGTCCACCGGCCGTTGGGGTCGACCCGGAGCAGGGCTCCGGGGCCGAGCTTGGCGGCCATCTCGACGAGCGTGTCGCGTTCGACCTCGGGCCTCAGCACGCCCCCCTTGAGCTTGAAGACCCGGAACCCCCAGCGGCGGCGGAACTCCTCGGCCATCGCCGCCATCGTCCCGGGCGACCGGACCTCGCCCCACCCGTCGATCGGCCGGCCGGCGGACCCCGCGCGTCGGGCTCCGGCCAGGATCATCGGATGGTCGGCCGAGTAGCGGTAGAACAGGTAGGCCGCGAACTCGACCGGGTCTCGGACCGGCCCGCCCAGCAGCTCGGCGAGCCGCCGCCCCGTCGCCTTGCCGGCCGCGTCGAGGCAGGCCAGCTCGATCCCCGCGTAGGACCCCTCGCCCAGGGCCCGGACCTCGCGGGCGAACCCGCGATGGGCGAAGACGCTCCGGCCCATCACGATCGACCGGGCCTTCTCCAGGGCCGCCGTCACGCCCCGGCCGCCGGTGGTCTCGCCCAGGCCGACGATCCCGGAGTCAGTCTCGACCTGGACCACGTTCCGGAGGAAGTACGGCCCGTGGCACCCGCTAGCCGCCAGGAGCGGCGGGTCGGGCAGGGCGATCGGCGTCACCTTCAACCCGGTGATCCGGAGCGACGACGGTCCCCGAGGCTCCCCGGCGGCCCGGGCCCCACGCCCCCCCGCCCCGGCGGGGAGCAGCCCGAGGGCGGCCATCCGGAGCCAGTCGCGACGGTTCGGGATCATGGGCGTCGAGCCTCGGGAGATGGGGTCAAACGACTTCTTGTCAATAAACATTCACCAAATTGACCGACCTTCGAAGCGGACGGCGAGGGATTCGAACCCCCGGGACCCTTGCGGGCCCTACGGTTTTGAAAAAACGTCCCCCATTGTGACGGAACCCCCAAGCCTGTCAAGGGTTCACGTCGCATGAGCGACCGCCCATCCCTTCCCCTTCCCTTTGAACTTTCCGAAACGCCCCCCGACCTTGCCGAAGTCATCGCCGCCTGGCCGACCTTGCCCGAGCCGAGCCGGCATGATGGCGATGGTCCGAGCCGCCTCGGCGGTTCGCGGCCGGGGACCGGAGCCGACCCAGTGAACATCGAGCCTCCCACGTTCATCCGCTGGGTCCGCGATGATGAACCCCTGGACGCCTTCGTCAACGAGGCCAAGGCCCGGACCTGGGTGGCCGAGGCCGAGCATGCTCTCTTGACGCTGGCGACCGGCGAGCGTCCGATGGTGAGGGGGGACGCGACGGGATCCGGTTCGACGTCGAGGGGTAAGGGGACGGCCGGGCCATCGTGGTCGAGATCGAGGGGCGGAGGTTGCGGGTCGTCGGGATCGACCGCAGCCACGTCATTCCCTTCGGGAGCCCCCTTCCACGCCCGCCCGATCCAGGCTCTCGGCGACCTTCGCCGGCCGGTCCGCCAGCTTCACCCCCGAGGCCTCCAGCGGCCGGCGTCGGTCAGCGCCGAGGGGACCGAGTCGAAGTCGCCCGGGATCACCTCGGCCTCGTCATCGTCGCGGCCCTCGCCCTTCCTCTCGATCGGCCGGATGCCGCGGACCTGCTTCAACTGGACCCTGGCGTGGCGGGCGGCCTCGTAGGCCGGCAGGCCGGCTTCGCGGAGCTAAAGGAAGTGGCGGAATTGACGCGGGGGTCGATCAGTACTGGTCGGCGCTGAGGACCTCGCTGCCGGCCCGGGTGCCGAGGGCCCACCAGATGTTCATGTTCAAGGTGCCTTTGATGAACTTGACGCTGCCGTCGCCCAACAGCACGTTGGCCCCGCCGGCGTGGTTGCTGGTGGAGTTGGTGATGTTGGCATGGTCGGCCGAGTAGGTCCCGCAGGTCTCGCATCCGTAACGGCACTGGCCCCAGGTGTGCTGCCCCGAGTTCGGCGGCACGATCGTGTTGAACATCGTCATCGAGTCGGCACCCCACCCCCAGAACCAACCCCGGTTGACGCTCAGGCCGGCGTTGGGCGCGGCCGTCTTGAAGCCGTTGCTGCACTGCTGGAGGGTGGCCTGCATCATGGTCGGATCGCCGCTGATGTTGATCGACCTGTAGCCGCCGGCCTGGTTATAACCCGTGACTCCCCGCTTGGGAGTGGTCGCGCCGGAGTCGCCGACGAGGCCCTCGCTGAAGGCGACGGTGTTCGACGAGCCATCGGTACAATCGCGGATCCCGTAGGCGATCGCGTAACCGAAGAGTCCCGATGAGCCGTTCCCCCCCGTGCAGGTGTTGTTGTTGACGGCATCGCTGCTGTAGGTGGTCGTACCCGTGCTGGCGTAATAGTTGTTGATGAAGTTTCTTCCGGCATTCCCGTCGGAGGGGCACAGGAAGGAGCCGACCTTGGCGTTACGGCCCGTCGTGTTGGCGCCGTTTCCGCTATTGGCCTGCATCGGGTCGATGGAGAAGTTGATCGCGTTGTAGATCGCGGACTGCTCCATGAACCCGAACATCATCGCCTGGGCGCTCCAGCCCATCCAGGCGACGCAACCGGGGTTGAACGGGGTGTTCGAGGCCGCGGCCCCCGGGGGGAAGGAGTCGTGGGTCTGGTGGTAGTTGTGCAGGGCCAGGCCGATCTGCTTCAGATTGTTCACGCATTGCGCGCGGCGGGCGGCCTCGCGGGCCGCCTGCACGGCTGGCAGGAGCAGCGCGATCAGCACGGCGATGATGGCGATGACGACCAGCAATTCAATCAGCGTGAAACCGCGGCGGACGGGACGGGATCGCATGATGAGACCCTCGTAAATGAATGAAGGTAGGGAAGCGGTGCCTCGACAGCGAGCGTGAGACGCATGGGTTGACAATGGACACGTCCACGCGGGGAAGCGGGCGATCAACGTACCAGGGCGTTCGACGGGCTACTTCTTGGCGCCTTTCTTGAGGTTATTGTTCTTGTAAAAATCCATCGAATCCTTGGCCTTCTCGGCCGGATCCACCGCCTTGATCGAATTGGTCTGCGGCTCCGAACCGCCGCACCCCGCGAGCAGCGTGCCTCCCGCGATGGCCAGGCCGGAGAAGAGGAAGGAACGGCGGCAGATCTGGGTTCGGTGCATCGGAGACCTCGACAACTGGAGGGATGAAGGACACGACCATCGGGGACCGGGAACTGCGCCCCATCGATCGAGCCATCTTCATCGGCCGGCCGATGACGGATCTGGACAGCGAGCCCGGCGGCGCCTTCGAGATCGAATCCGGAAGTAGAAGAGGAGGACAAAACCGCCGCGATTCGACGGGCCGGCGTGCCACCTCGCGATGGCGGGACCAGGGCCCGACCTCTTCAAGCCCTTCTGGGCCGGCCGGGCTGGAAGTTCATGATAATCGTAGGAGTTACGCAGTAGTGGGTTTGTGTCCACGATGAGTCAAACGGCTGCGTTTGGTACAATAACCGTTATGACGAACGACGTTAAGTGCCGCGACACCGACTATATCGACTTCATCATCGC